>Ga0181538_10001145_pt1 | contig 30554 bp, 22 predicted proteins | sample PEATcosm2014_Bin_40_FD_119773 | JGI IMG/M metagenome (GOLD analysis project Ga0181538, IMG submission 119773) | Peatland microbial communities from MTU Mesocosm Facility, Houghton, MI, USA - PEATcosm2014_Bin23_30_metaG | ecosystem: Environmental > Terrestrial > Soil > Wetlands > Peat | place... | reverse complement strand
GCGGCCTCGCAGCCTTCCAGGCGTAGCTATGTACCGAGGGCTTCACGCGGCCTGACGCCGCCGACGGTTTAGCCCGCTCTGGTTCCCTCACCGCTGGTTACCACCCCCACAAGCACTTCAACTCCCGAACACAACTGATTCGCAATCGGTGAACCAGAAGTCGTCGATCATGATCTCGTTGAAGAGGCCGGCGGCGTATTCGAACACCGACTTGAGCTTCTCCTGGGTCTGAGGATCGGTGTAGCAGGCGATCTCCTTCCAGCCGGTGGAGTCCTTGCCGACACGGGTGGTAGTGATGCAGCCTGAGGTCTCGATGCCGGCGGCGGCAAAGGCATCGCGGGCCTTAACGAGCGTGGCGCGGTCGGCGGTGTAGGCGCCGCGGAACTCTTCGATATAGACCTTGGTGACAGCGGTGCGCTTGCACCAATCGATGGCGTCGCGCAGTCCGGCGTCGGAGGAGAAGTATTCGCGCACGTTCTGGGCGGTGAACAGCGTGGAGAACCGGTGGACGGCACGATGGCGTTGAGCGAGGGCCCAGAGATCAGGGGCCGGGGTGGTGGCGGGAGACGCGGACTCGGTTTGAGCTGGCGATGGTGCTGGGGCGGAGGACGCGGCGAATGTGGAAAACGCCAGGAGCGCCACGAGCGGCAGGACTAGATAGCGGGAGGGACTAAGAACATCCAACATCCAACATCCAACATCGAACATCCAATAGGATCCAGTAGGGCTGTTTTTGGGTGTTGGATGTTCGATGTCGGAGGTTGGATGTTCCATAGGTTCAGGGGGAGAATCGTCTGTTGGCACTGTCTTTATGCGCGCGACTCAAAGCGCCCAGCCTTTGCGGTATGGCCGATGCACGAGCGTACTGGCGGTCTTGGAGTTAAGGACCTTGCCGCTGAGGGCGTCGTATTCAACCGGGCCTTCCACCAGTGTGGCGAGATTCACCAATTGCATCAGTTCAGTGAGCGGGCCGCCGATCTCAAAGCCGGAGAAGGTCCTGCCGTTGCCTTTGCAGGCCTCGACCCATTCCCGGTGGTGGCCGTTGGCGGCGGGAAGCGTCTGCGGTGCGCCGGCCTTAATGCTGAGGAATCTCTCCTTCGGCAATAAGACGAAGCGCGTGTTCCAAGGGCAATCAGAGTAGATTGATCCTTGCGATCCCACGAGCAGATCTCCCCAGCCGCCGCGCGGATGACCCAGGAGCAGTTCTTCGGAGGGCTTGTCCTTGGCGTAAACGGTCAGCTTGACTGGGGGCAATTCACCGCGCGCTGGCAGATTGACCAACGCCACCATGGACGACGGATAACCTTCCTGGTCCACTTCGGACGGCTTGGCTTCCACGCGGATAACGTTCTGTTTGGCTTTTGCGCCAGGGGGAGGATTCCACAACTGGTCGAGGCGCAACGCCCGAAACATCAGGTTGCCAGTATGACAGCCAAAGTCGCCGACGATGCCGCTGCCGAAAGCCCGCCAGGCCCGCCAGCTCGCCGGCAGGTAACAGGGATTGTAGGGGCGCTCGGCGGCGGGTCCGAGCCAGAGATCCCAAGACAAAGACTCGGGCACCGGCGGTTGGTCGGTCGGACGTTTCTGAGGTCCGTTGCCGCCGTCAAACCACAAGTGGGCTTCCCGGACGTCACCGATCGTGCCGCTCCAAACCAGCTCCACGGCGCGACGCAGGCCATTCTCGGCGCTGCCCTGGTTGCCCATCTGGGTGACGACCTTGTGCTTGAGCGCGGTTTGACGCATCACTCGCGCTTCATACACGGTGCGGGTGAGGGGCTTCTCGCAATAGATATGTTTGCCGCGCTTCATCGCCGCCACGGCGGCGACGGCGTGAGTGTGGTCGGGCGTGGCGACCACCACGGCGTCAATCTGCTTGTCCATCTCGTCGAGCATCCGCCGGAAATCAGTGAACGGCTTGGCCGCGGGATGCTTTTGGAAGATGTCGCCCGCGCGCTTCTGGTCCACGTCACACAATCCGACCATATTCACACCGAGGCCGGAGATGTTGTCGAGGTCGCTTCGGCCCTGGCCTCCGATACCGATGCCGGCGACATTCAGGTTGCCGTTGACTTCGTAGGCGAACGCGAGTCTGGCACGGGGCAAGAGGAGCAGGGCTGAACCGCTAAGGGTTGAAGTTCGGAGGAAGTTGCGGCGAGAAAACTTATTCGTCATGCAGCTATGCTAGCCGGGCCTCACCCAGGGACAAGCAGAATGAGCGCGGCAGCGCGGTCGGTGGAATTACCGACTGGGGCGCTGGCAAGCTTTCAGTCTGTTTTGTCTCCCGGAGAATCCCCGGGATAATATTTGAGTATTGCCCCGGTTGCAGTTAATCCTCGCGTGGCGGTATCGTTTTGATAATGGATTGCTACATTCGATGGTGGGAAACCGAATGGTTCAAGGAATGGGAGCGCCTTGCTGGTCACAGGAATTGAACTCGAACGCGGATAGAGCGATGGCTGCCACCTGGCTTTGGCGCGGCATGCCTCGCGGTGGCCGTAAAGTAAACTAACAATGGAACAGAGCGTCATTCGCGGGAAGCGCATACTGCTGGTGGACGACGAGCCGGCCAACCGCGGATGCTTTCGCATGATGCTCGAAATCGACGGCCATACGGTTACCGAAGCAAACAATGGTGCGGAGGCGCTGGAGTTGTTCGCGAAGGGCCAGTTTGACCTGGTGACGACCGATTTTGAAATGCCGGTCATGAAAGGCGATGAACTTGCGGTCAGAATCAAGCAAAGGGCGCCTGAACAGCCCGTCCTCATGATCACCGCGTATGGCAAACAACTTGGCGATCCCGAGAACCCGGTGGATAGCATCCTGAACAAGCCCTTCACGTTGGACAACCTGCGAGGAGCAATTGCAAAGCTCCTGACCAACTAGCAAGACTCGCCAAACCCATTCGTGAACAGCCTGCAATGAGGAACTGAGGAAACAGCTCGCTGTTGGGATGTTGTGCGTAACCTCTCCTCGCGCTAGAACGTCTGGAAAAGTGACGGTAGTCAAAATAATATGAGAATTAGCTTTTACCGCTCCATCGTCGGTCTGGCCGCAGCCTGCTTTGCGCTTTCCTTCGGCCAGAGCCTTGTTGCCGCCTCTTCACCTTCTGCGGGTTTGCTGGTCCAAGCTTACACTACGCTTGAGCAGGCCGACCATGATTACAAAGGCCATCGCATTGCTGCTATGAAGCAAATTGAAGCCGCCGCGAAGCTCTTGGGCGTTAAGGTTCGCGGTGACGGCAGAGCACATGAAAAGCAGGGCGTTTCAGATGCGCAACTTCGTACTGCTCAAGGATTGCTTCAGCAGGCTCAATCGGGGTTAAGCGGCAAGCCCCTCAGACACGTGAACAAGGCTCTTCAACAGCTTTCCATCGCCCTGAGCATAAGATAACAGGTGTTGGCGGGCCGGTGCCGCCACTCCATCGCCAAACTCAGAAGACGCAGAGAATCATCTGCTCAATCAGGTTCTCTCACTTTTCACCGGAGGCCGCTGACCATTTTGCAGCCGGGGGCCGTTTTCGGCTTGCTCCAAGGGCGTTCTTCTTGCAGGCTTATGGGGTGCGATCTGGGAAGCCGTTAGCGGTGGCAGGTTGTAAGGCGCATCGGTGACGCCTTAAGAGCCGGGCCCAGAAAACCTGAAGATTATCAAACGCGCGAACATTTGCAGAGCGGTATGGCGTACGACCTTCTCATTTTCCTGCCGTTCCATTACCGCTCGAAGGCCGACCGCAAACACTGCAAGGTTCGCTGCTGGAGAACCTGCGACGCTACGATCCCTCCAGGACCACAAGGCAATTGTGGCCAGCACCACAGTTTTGATGACTCCTGGACTGAGAACAGGTGATCAATGATGAACGTCCTCCTCGTACGCCCGCCAATCACGCTGACCGTCGCTCGGCGGCTCCAGGCGTTCCTTCATCTGGAACCCTTGGCCCTGGAGATCGTCGCGGGCGGCATTCCGTCTCCGCACGAAACGCGCATCCTGGATTTGGCCAATGAGAGGTCAGTGGACGGCTCATTCCTCCGAACGCTCTCGGAATTCAAGCCGGATGTTATCGGCTTCACCGCTTATTCCAACGAAGCCGCGACCGTGAAACGCCTGGCCGCCCTGGCCAAATCGCATGAGGCCGGGGTCTTCGTCATGGTCGGTGGGACCCATGCCACGACCGCACCGGAGGACCTGTGTCTGCCCGGGGTGATCGACCTGGTAGTTCGAGGCGAGGGCGGGACAGCGATGCGAGAACTCATGACCTGTCTGGAACGGAAGGCTCCATTGCCTGAATCAGATGCGTTCCTGCCGGTGAACTCCCCGCGGTTTGGCTCATTAGCGGCCACGTTGCCCCCGGAACTGCCGCCGTTCGACCAGGTCCCGGCGGCGCGCAGGGATCTGGTTGACCGCTCCCGCTACTACAGCATCTGGCATGGCAGACCCGGGGAGAGACTGCCGACCTTGTTTCCCCGCACGGCTGCCGCCCGCACCAGCGTCGGATGCCCTTTTCGCTGTTCTTTCTGTGTGGTCCACCATTTGGCGCGCGGGAAGTATGTGAGGCGCACCCCTGAGGACGCGGTCAATGAAATTGCAGCCATTCCCGAAGACCATGTTTACTTCCTGGATGACGAGATGTTCATCGACTCCGAGCGGGTGATCAGAATTGCGCAACTCCTCCTCGAACGGGGCGTGCGCAAGCATTACGTCAGTTGGGCGCGAGCGGACACCATCGTGAAGCACCCGGAAGTGTTTAAGCTCTGGAAGGGGGCGGGGCTTACTCTGGTTTACGTCGGGCTCGAGTCCATGGAACCCGACCACCTGCAGGATTACAATAAGCACGTGAGCCCGGATGTAAACCGGCAGGCTGTCGCGATCCTGCACGACCTCAATATCGGTCTGCACGCGTCCCTGATGGTAAACCCGGATTTCACGGCGGCGGATTTCGCCAAGGTGCGCCGGGCTATCAACGCGGTCGCGCCGGCAGAGATGTCCTTCACCGTCTTCTCTCCGCCGCCGGGGACCGAATTGTGGAAGAAACACCGGGCGGAGTTTTGTTGCCCCGATCCGTATGCGTTCTATGACGGCATGCACACGCTGCTGCCGACGAGAATGCCGCTCAAGAAATTCTACCGCCAACTGTCCATGCTGTGGCTCTTCGCGGCGCGCGGCAGCCCCTTGCTCCGGAACAAAGTCAAAGTGCCGCTCAAAGACCGCATAAGGTTCTTCTACCGCGGGTTCTGGTACGGCTGCAGCGTGCAAAACATCTACCGGGACTACGCCAGCCAGCCAGCCGCCCGGCAGCCCGGTGCTTGATGGCACAGTCTTGCCGGTATCTTCGCGAATGGCGTACGCGAATCGGGGATCGCATTGTAGAGGGCAACAGCGCAGCGAGATTTGGCGGAAAACTCTCCTCCGGCTGGGCGAACAAAACTGAATCCAATCCTGAGGACGTCGTTGAGTTAAGGACCAGAGAAATGGCGCAGATGTCGCATACCTGTCTCCCGCGTCTCGGCAACCCATCCGAACCCATCTTGGCACCCAAACCGTCGAGCCTCTGGCCCCCGGTTCCTCCAACCCCGCACCTTACCGTCCCGCGGACCTCACCGGGGCCTCGCCGTTACCTCGCCGTAGTACCCCTAACCCGGGTTAGAGGTACTACGGCGAGGTAACGGCGAGGCTAAGGGGAGGCTCCGGCGAGAGCGAGAACATCATCTCCAGCCAGTTCTTTTCAACTGCGGTCTTGCCTGCCGCCGAGGAGTTCACCAGAATCGGCAAGATTTGGTGAAGAATCGGCCCGACTATGAAGCAGCAATTCTCCTTCACCCGCGCCCTGCTCAGTACGCGCGGGCGCCCAAACAACGAAATTCCCACCACCTCACAGACGGCAGATTACCCGCGCTTCTGTGCCTGCGAATAGGGAAAAGAGGAAACCGCCCATGGCCGGTCTTCGCCGCCGCACCTTTACGCTGCTTGAGGAACCTGGGGCCGCTGACCGTGCTGGCCGGGCAGTGCAGGTTTTCCTGGTGTCGCTCATCGCGCTCAACGTCCTCGCCGTCATGGCCGATTCCGTTGCCAGCGTGGCCGAGGAGTGGGCTCGCCCGCTGCGCGTCTTCGAGATCGCCTCGGTAGGGGTGTTCACGGCCGAGTATCTGCTGCGGATATGGGTGGCGGCCGAGCGTGCGGAGTATGGGCGCCCCGTGCTGGGGCGGTTGCGCTTTCTCTTCACGCCGCTGGCCATCCTCGATCTCCTGGCCGTCCTTCCCTTCTACTTGCCGCTCCTGTTTCCCTTCGACCTGCGCTATCTGCGCATGCTCCGCATGCTCCGCATGCTCCGTATGGCCAAGCTCGGCCGCTACTCGCGGTCGGTGCGGATCCTGCGGGATGTCCTCGCCGACCACAAAAACGAACTGCTGGCCGCGGCCTCTCTCCTGGCGAGCGTCGTCGTCATGGCGTCCGGACTCATGTACGCAGCAGAGCATGAAGCTCAGCCCGCGGTTTTCACCAGCATCCCTGCAACGATGTGGTGGGCCGTGGCCACGCTCTCCACCATGGGCATAGACATGCGGCCGGTGACGCCCCTGGGGAAGATCCTGGCATCGCTTATCGCGGTGTGCGGCATCCTCCTTTTCGCGCTCCCCGCCGGCATTATCGGCTCCGGCTTCGTGGAGAAGTACATGGAGGCGCGCAAGGGCCGGATCTGTCCGCACTGTGGCAAGTCCCTCGAGGAGGTACCGGCCTCCGCCTCCCCGGCGGAAAACAGCGGCAAGCGGCGTGGCTGAAGAGGGGCGTCAAGCTCCTCGCAGTTGCAACTGAACGCTGTGACGGCACAGGGTGCTTGACTTTGTGAATCACCCTACCGCTCTGAGGGCGCTCAGGGCTGAATCCAACCCTCGTGCTCGAACTGGGGCTTCAGCTCCTCCGCGATGGCCTTGGCAGTCGCCCTGGCCCGGCCAATCACCCCGGAGCGACCGCTCGCCTCCCCGTACGCTTTCACCCCGGCGCCGACGATGAGTCCCAGCGGGTTGGCCGTGATAATAAAGCCCACCACCCCCAAGACCGACCCAGGAGCGTTGCTGCTGCTGGCGTCCACTTTGGCCCAGCCGAGCTTTCGCAACCCCGTGGCGGTCATCTGGTAAACTTCGACCGTCGTGGTCAAACTGTAGCATTGACGGCGTCGCGGTGGAGGGCCCGGCCGATCCGGGCGGAGCAGAGCTTCAAGCAAGCTTGTGGGCGAATCGGGACTGAAATAGGCTCGACCGTTATGAGCACTGTTTTATATCGATGGGGACTGGTGTCGTTGCTCGCGGTCCCACGGTCTGCCTGCCCTGCCGCTTCCCCGGATGAACTTGTCCCGGCGGTGGAATGCCGGGAGCGCGGCGCCGTTCCTAACGTCTTAGCCAAACTCAGGGCGGGTGGCGAAGTACATATCGCCTATTTGGGCGGCAGCATCACCGCGCAGGATGGCTGGCGTCCGAAGACGCTCGCCTGGTTTCGCCAGCAGTTCCCCAATGCCCGGGTAAGCGAGATCAACGCGGCCATTGGTGGTACCGGCTCCGACCTGGGTGTGTTCCGGCTCCAGCATGATGTTTTGGAGCACCAACCCGACCTCCTGTTCGTCGAGTTTGCGGTGAACGACGGCGGCACGGCACCGGAACAAGTTTATCGCTGCATGGAGGGGATCGTCCGGCAAAGCTGGAGGCATGAGCCGGCCACCGACATCTGTTTCATTTACACGTTGGCCGGCAACATGCTGGAGACACTGCAAGAGGGGCGCTTTCCCCGCTCCGCCACCGCTATGGAGAAGATCGCCGATCATTACGGGATCCCGTCGATTCACATGGGTCTGGAGGTGGCGCGGCTGGAAAAGGCTGGCAAGCTGGTTTTCAAAGGGGAGAAGCCCAAGACCGACGATGAGAAAGCCGCCTTGGGCGACAAGATCCTGTTTTCCCCGGATGCAGTGCATCCCTTTACCGATACAGGCCATCAGCTTTACCTTGAAGCAGTCATCCGCTTGTTCGAAAAGCTGCAAGGGGTCGGCAAGCCCGGGCCGCACTCGTTGCCTGCTCCGTACGTGGCCGACCATTGCGAGGCAGCAAAGATGATCTCGTTGAGCCAGGCCAAGCTAAGTCCCGGGTGGCGCCGCTTGAATGCGGCGACCAATTCACTCGCTAAATCCTTCGGGGACAGACTGCCCGAGTTGTGGGAGGCCCGGGAGCCGGGTGAGTCGGTCTCGTTCAGATTTCGTGGCACGACGGCGCGGATCTACGATTTGCTTGGCCCCGACTGCGGCCAGGTGATCATCGTGGTCGATGACCGGCCGCCGGTCGTGACTCCTCGATTTGATGCCTACTGCACATATCACCGGCTGGCGACGCTTTCGGTCGCCGAAGGACTTCCAGAAAGCGTGCACTCGGTGAAGATTACGATCCACCCGGAGCAGCCGGACAAGACCAAGATCCTCCGCGAACGGCACGAGAAGATGGATGATCCAAAGCGGTTCGATGGCAGGACCTGGTATGCTGGCGGCATATTGTTGATGGGTGAGCTAGTGGATTAACGAACGCTGCGCGTATGTTCACTTACCCGAGCTTTTGCTTGCTGTTCTTTTGGAGGTTTCGCCACGGCGTCATTTTCCTGGGCGCCATAGCGGCGGCAGTCGCTCAAGAACCGGCACGAGACTCGAACACCGCCATCGAAAAGCACCGCAAGGGCATTTTGTTCGTTGAGGCGCCGCCCGGGACAGAAGTAACGGTCGAACAGCAGCTTCCGGGGCTAATTGATTAGAGCAAACGCTTTCTTGAGCGCGACGGCGGTCACCGCGCAGGCTTCCTCCTTGGGCATTCTATTTACCGCCTGGTTGAAAGGCTCCGCCCGAACAGGTCCGTCATAGCCGATCTCGTTCAGAGCTTTCAGAAAGGCCCCAACGTCGATCACGCCGGTGGCGCAAGGCAGTTCACGCCGGCCATCCGACTGCTGCTCCTTAGGAACCGCGGCCGGCGCATCGTTCAAGTCGACGGCGATCACGTCGTTTCCTTTGAGCGTGAGCAAATCGGCCACCGTGTCCCCGGCATGCCACCAATGCCAGCTATCCAGCACGAATCCCACGTTGCCGGTGTTGATTTCGGCGATCAGTTCCTTCATTTCGGCAAGGGTGTGAATGAAGGTATACCGCCGGCTGGCCCAGGAAGTTTTCGGGCCGACATATTCCAGCCCCAAGCGCACGTCGTGCTCCTTGAGCCTTAGGGCTACCTCGCGCAAGCGCGTGGCATGTTGACGATAATTCTGCAGGTAAGGCAGCGTGTCATGGCAAGGCATGAGCCAGGTCGCGGCGCGGTCCACGCCGGCGCGGTGAAGCCCGGCGGCGAATTTGGGCAAGTCGCTCAGGCCCTTTCTGAACTGGTCGTCATCCCGGCGAAATTCCACTGGCAGTCCGGCCGCCCCAAACGTAATGCCTTTGGCTTTCATGAAAGACTTAAGCTCGGGCACCTGGTCGTCCGAAAGTGAAGCCAGGAAAGCGCCATCGGCGCCGACGGATTCGAATCCATGCCCTGCCGCCAGTTCAATAACTTCTCGCTGGGAGGCCGAAACGCCGATGTTTCCGCACACCAGGTCCATCGTCATCTTGCGCTGCTTTACCTCAGCCGCGTCTGAAAGACCGGCGAAGAAGGCGCCCCCAGCCAGGGACGCGATCGTTGTTTGCTGAATAAACTGCCTGCGATTAGGTTGGTGCATAACAATATCTCTTACTCGTCGCCCTGCAGCCAGTCGTGCCGCATGTCCACTGTCTCAGGATAACCTCCACATTCCCAGCGGAAACATTGCTTTTGGACACTGAATCACGGACTCAGGTTAACGTACGTTCTGCAGGACGACACCGAGATCGTCCGCCGGACAGCAAGACCGGGGCGCGCTGAATCGGGGCATCGATCTCCCAATCCAAAGCACGTCACTCTCTCTCACCGATGACGCAGATCTGGTTCGCAGGCTGTTGGGGCGAGGGCAGCCTGCGTATAAAGGCGATCCGTTTGCCATCGGGGGAGAATACGCATGCTTCAGGACGGGGCCTTAAAGCATCGTCTGTGCGGGAAGTAAGGCGTTTGGTTTGGCCGGAAGCCACGGACGTGACGCAAACACTGTTATCCATTACATGGGCGATGGTGCGCCCATCCGGACTCCAAGTGAAGGCAGAGTCCACCGACCAGCGATTACTGGTGACTTGCTTAAGGGCACCGCCGTTGGGCGAAACCGTCCAGAGCTGCACGATTCCGGCATCGTCTTTCATCAGGAGGGCAATCTGGGAACCATCGGGCGAACTGCTGAGCCAATGACGCGGACCCTGGATGCCGGGGAAGCGGCGGTCAGCAGTGAAGGTGAGCCGCCGCTGATGGGTGCCGGCTGGAGGATACGGAGCGCGCTCAGCGGTGCCGCAGAGCGGGCCATCCCCTGGCTTCGTTAGGTCGTCAGGCAGGTCAACCACGAATACCTCCGAGATCGGTTGACCTTCCGAGCTTAGCACCTGACCCTGAAATGCCAGTGCGTGGCTTTGCCGGGAACCATCCGGGCGAGTATAGCCGCGCGTGCCAATCCACGCTTCCTCACAAGCGCGGTTGATCTCATCCGACCCGGGCCGGGGATTGGCCGTGGTGCGGGTCACCAGCACCGTGAAGGATTCCCCGTCGTGGTTTCGAGGGTGAGCATGGTTTACCCGCACCGGCATGCCGGGGACGCTGACGCCCACATTGCGTTGGTTGATGTCATTAGTTGGACTAGCGGACTTGAATTGCGCCAGGACATGATCCTCGTAGGTAAAGCTGACCCACTCTCCCGCGGCATCCCACAGGTGCACATGCGTGCCGCCGCGAAGTGCACCTGGGGTAAATGGGGGCGAAATATCTCGCGCGTCGAGGTTGGTTTTCGTGCCCGGCTGGTTGACCTCCACGATTACCCCCTGTCGGTGCCAGGCACAATATTGCCAATCAGGAGTAGGTTGCTCCGGGCCGAGGATGAAGGCCACTTTCCAGGCGCGCGGGTGAAACGTAACGACTCCGCAGTGCGCGTCGTTTTCTGTCCGGTACAGCTCCCTTGCCTCTCCGGTCATTACGTTAACCATTGCAATCGTGTTGCCGTCAAACACCGCGCCCGCGCTGTCTGAACGGGTATCATACACCAGCCATTGGCTGTCCGGCGACCAGACGCTCGCATGGCAGAGGATCCGGCCCCCGGGCCCATGCGTGATTATTTGGCCGGGCCCGAGCAATGGGGTCGCTGCGGCATCGTTTATACTTTCGGAGAGATTGGAGCAGCTCGTCATAAGCAGGAAGGCAACAGACCACGTTTGAACGGCTGTGAACCGAAGAGTCACGCCTCCATCGATAGCAAAGGCCTCCGCGCAGACAAGTCGAAACCAAAGCTATGCCGCCGCCGGATTTGGCGTAGGATGTGCCTCGTGAAGAGAGCGCTTCGTATCAGCCTGCGCGTCCTGGCGGGACTTGCGACGCTGGCTGGCGCTGCCGTCATTCTGTGCCTCGATAGAGTCGATAACCGGCCTTATTTCCGGGAAGCGTATTATTCCCGGACGACCGCCCAGTTGCAGGCCAGCGCGGAGACGAACAAGCTTGCGCGCGGCGAACTGGCAGCGGGCTTCGGTTGCGCGCGGCTGAGTCCCACCGTGAACGCTCCGCAGGATGATCCCGCCCGTGGGCAGTTCCGCTCGCTGCCGCTGGCTGGTTACGGCGGCCGCCATGGCAAACCGGCGACCGGAGTGCACGACGATCTTTATGTGAAGGCCGTCGCCTTGAGAGTGGGAGATCGCCTCGGTGTTATCGTGGGAACCGACGCCCTGATCATTCCTGCCGAAGTGTCAGATCGAGCCGTGAGACAGCTTGGGCGCGAGGCGGGCTTATCCCGAGAGCAAGTTTACTTGAGCGCAACTCACACCCATTCGAGCCTGGGCGGCTGGGGAGAAGGAAAAGTCGGGGAAGCTTTTGCCGGCGGCTTTCAGCCCGACGTTCGGGTTTGGTTCTCCGATTGCATTGTGGCGGCGGTCCGTGAAGCCATCGTCAATCTCAAGCCGGCGCAATTCGGCCATGGCCGCTTCATGTGTGCGGAGTTCATCCGCAACCGGCTGGTCGGCGGACTGGGGAAGATCGATCCTGAATTTAGCTATGCGGTAGTGAAGCAGGATTCTGGCAAGCTTGCGGTGCTGGGTGTTTATGGTGCTCACGCAACGGTTCTGGGAAGCGATATGATGGAATTCAGCGCCGATTACCCCGGCTGCTGGGAGCGGGCGGTCGAGCTGGCGACCGGCGGCATGGCGGTGTTTCTCGCCGGCGGAGTGGGCAGCCATTCGCCGGTGCCTCCCGCAGGGGGGTTGGCGGGCGCCGAACCAATGGGGCAAGCCCTGGCGCGAATGCTGTTAGAAGGACTGCCACAGGTCCCGCTGACCAACTCGGTCACCTTCGGCATGCTTGGCCTCGACGTTACGATGCCACCGCTCAACGTGCGCTTAAGCGACGGGATCCGTCTTCGGCCTTGGCTCGCGGGAAGGCTCGTGCCGGCGAGAAGCCACAGCTTCCTCCAGGTCTTTCGCGTTGACGATTCAGTCTGGATCTCCACTCCCTGTGACTTCAGCGGCGAGTTGGCGCTGGGAATCAAGGATTTCCTGCGGGCCCGAGGAACCAGCGCCGTCATCACCAGCTTCAACGGAGAATATGTTGGCTACGTGATCCCCTCGCGCTACTACCACCTGAGCGGTTACGAACCCAGGTTGATGTCCTTTTTCGGACCAAACCTGCCGGACTACTTCGATGAGCTAATACGGACCATGGCACTCACGCTGGTGAACCAGTAAGGCCCGTTTCACTGTAACTGAATCGGATTCGCATAGACCCATGGCACCCAGTCGCCCAGCACTTTCAGCTCCGCCTCGACTCGATATTTGCCGGGTCCCGGAGGCGTCCAGTCCACTGCCCGGCCTTCCTCCTGGTGAACAGCGGTGCCGTCCTTCAAGACCGTAAAACGACAGGGTAAGGGCGACTGGGCGTGCAGGCGCGTTGCCGGAGTGAAGGGAGCCGACTCGCCCATCACGGCCTGATTCGTTCCCGCGGAAGCAAACCAGCGGAAGCTCGAGCTTTCGGCGATCATATCAAACCCAACGAAGACCCGCCCCGCCCTGAGAGCATCCAGGATAGCGGGTTCGCTCAATTCGTGGGCCAGGGCATGAGTGTTTACAAAACGCGCCATGCGCTCGTAAGGATCCAACTGGACGTGGAAGAGCTTTCGGCCGGGCTGGAGCGGTCCGAACAACAAGCGCGCCAGGGGCCGGGTGAACCAATTGAGCTTGAGCTCCTTCAAGGTCCTGGGGCTCGTGTCCTCAACCCGGATCGTGCCAGAGCTGGTATAGACGCCCCGGAAGCCTACGTTCTGATGACAATCGTTTCCGGCAATACCCGTGATATGCCGGGTTCGGTTGAGGTCATCCCAGTGGTGCAGGAAGTCCTCCGGCCTGGAAAACAGCATTCGAAGAACCTGCTCCGGATAACGGCTCTGATTGACGAGCAGGTCAGGCACCAGGGCGCGGGGCTTGCGGCTGAAACGTTTGAAGTCCGAGTGGATATTGTAGATCTCCATGCCCACGAGCTCGGGGCGGTCCCAATCGCGCGGCTCCTCGGGATGGGCGTAAAACAGCAGGCCGCCATTCCCGGCAATCTGGCGGGCGAGCGTTGCGGAATCGGTTTGGTTGCTCAGGACGATGCCGGAGGCCACTCCGAAAGGCATGATGCCTTCCTTCATTTCAAAGCCCGGGATGAAGAGCTTCCCATCGTGAAGCCCGCGCCATTGCAGGTCAAAGTCAGCGCGCCCCGCTATGGGATGATCGCTGAGGCAGATGAAGTCGAGGCCGGCGCCTTTAAGTGCGCGCAGGATTTCCTCGAAGGGCACCTCGCTGTCGTGCGAATACTTGGAATGGCTGTGCAGGATTCCCCGGTATTCATTCCACGCGGCGTCATTCGCCACCGGCTGGCGCTGAGCCCGCAGGGTTTGCCAGGCCGCCTCCTCCCGCGGGAAGCGGAAGAAACGGTGGTAAAGAGCGCCGCGCAGCCAGAATAGCAGGACCAGCCCCAGCAGAATCAGCGCTATCCCGCCGAACCGGAACGCCCGGCCCGCCCAAATTCGCATCCTGCCGTAAGATCCGTCCTTCTGCATTTGTTTGCGGTAATCCAGTCCACAGAATGCCGGCGCGCGCCCGATTGTCACGCGCATTTGCCCCCTGCCATTCGCTTAGCAGGTGCTTCGGCCGCTTTGCTTGCCCTTGTCTTGTGCACTGTATCAGCGCTGAGTCTGTGCTGGACAAGACCGGAAGCCGCCCATAAACTTCCGCCCTCGATTGCCACCGGCATGAATGCGCAATCTGTTACTGTATATGGCCATCAAATCGGGCTGCCGATGCTCGTCCATGTCAGCCGGGTCCGCAGCCAGATCGCCAACCGTGTGACGTGGCATTCGCACCAGGGATTTGAATTCCTCTTCCTCGTAGATGGAGCCACCGCCTACGAATTCGCCGGCCCGCACACCGTTGAGCTGCATGGCGGGCACTTCCTGGTCGTTCCGCCCGGCCTCGTGCATCGCGGGCTGCATGATGTGCGTTCGCCTTCCACTATTTGCGGCGTGGCGCTCAACGCATCGCGTCCTTCCGCCTGGAAAACAACGATCTTCACCGCGGCTGATGTCTGCCGCGTCCGAGCCGCCCTCGAGAACGCCAGCCGCAAAGTGCATCCCTTCAACCCCGCGCTGCGCTGGCTGGTGCGGCGATTGATGGAGGAAACCGCCAACTACCCGGCCAATCCCCATCGCGCAGATGCCGCGATAGCGTTGCGCGCCTTAATCTGCGCCGTGCTGGTTGAGGCGATGCGCCAGATGCTGTTGCCGCCGACTGAGCCCAAGGAATTCGTTGCCGCCGCCATCGCCTACCTCCGCCAGCACTTTCAGGAGCCGGTGCGCATGTCCGACCTCGTGCGGCACGTCGGCTTCAGCCGGGCGCGTATGTTCGACATGTTCAAGGCGGAGACTGGCCTCACTCCTAATGATTACCTGCAACGGCTGCGGATAGAAAAAGCGAAGGAACAACTCCGTCAGACCAACCGGCCAATTTCCGAGATCGGCCTCGCAACCGGATTCAGCACCGGGCAATATTTCAGCACGGTCTTCGGGCGATACACCGGAGTCTCACCGATGGGTTTCCGGAAGGGTGCTAGACCACGCGATCCGTCAGCTCTCAGGAATTCCACACGCTAGCCGCCTGGCGGGCAGGCCCGCAGAGTGGCAGACCCTTCATCGGCTCGCGGTGACTCCGCCTCAAATCTGAATACCGGCCAGACCAGCGCCGTCAAAACCAGTCACCTGATCGGTCGGGTCGCCCTGGCGACCCGGAGGACACTATCGGAGAAGACGAGGAAAACAACAGCAGCACAAGAGGAACACAAGAGGAACACAAGAGAGTATCTCCTGAGCTCCTGGCCTGCTCCTGGCTTTCAGGTGGCTTGCGGGTGGCCTCACCTTGGCTGGACCGTCCCAGGTACCAGTATGGGCGTCACGCTCCCAGATGCCAAATCGTCTTGGCCGCCATCCTTGATCAGCGGCGTTCTCCTGTGGGGAGCAACCGGCTCAGCTCCCGGGCTTTTGGATGAACCCGTGGTAGAGCCCCATGTAATACGGCAACAGAAATACCGTGCCGGCGGCCAGTTCGTTCCCATTGCCGTTGTAATCGAGCTCCCAGGGGTCGGTGTTCCAATGGTTGAAATGGCGGTTCTCCACCGGCAGCACTTTGTGGTTTACCCGGTTACCGCGTCTTCCCTGTTCGTCAGGAGATTCCACGTCGATCGAGCGGACGGGCGGGAGGAAGACCACATCCAGCCGGTGGCTGTTGCGATGCCCCCAGTTTAGCCGGTCAAGCGAGAAACCGTAAAGTGTCGCCATCGCGTCCTCGTGCCAGCCGGCCCACGGCTTGACCGAGAATTCCCCCCACGGGCTCGAGGCGGAGGCATTCAGACTCACACCAGCGTAGGCGAAGTTAAAGAACGGGTTCATCTCCGGAGCTTCGTTCAGCCAGTAGCGGTAGAACGAATAGCGCATCATGGTCTTGAGCCCCTCGTCCCGCGAACAGCGCAGCAGCCCGTAATAGCACATGAACGCCATCTCATCGTCGGATTGGTTGCCCGAGCCAGGCCCGTGCTGGACCTTGGGATGCATGGCGTTCAGGGCATATCCCTCGCGGTCAATGAGCTCCCGCGCCGCAGCGGCGTACCGCGGGTCGCCCGTGACATGCTCAGCGACCGCCAGGTAGCTGAGGATGCTGAGGGATTTCAGCCCGCGCTCCTGCCACCACAAGGGATTGTGATTGAGGTATTGCGGCCCGTAAACGGCCCAGCGGGTAGGCTTTCCGTCGTGATCGATCAAAACGAACCCGTGCGTGAGCAAGTGGTCAGTCACATCCCGCACGACTTCCCGAACCCGCTCCCGCTCAGCCTCTGTGTCGGCGCAGTAATCGTAATAGAGCGGGTAGAAGAAATAGTGCCCGTCCAGTTCGTCGCTGCTGGTGTCTGACTTCCAGAACCATTTGCCGTCGGCGCTCTTGGGCCAGCGAGGCTCGTACACTTTCCAGAGCTTGTCCCGCTGCCGTTCTTCGCGGTCGCGTTCGAGCCGGCCGACGTTGGGGTCGGGTCCGCTAGCGGGTCGGATCGTGCGCGCGATATAACCTCTGGGCGGCGCGTGTGCGCAATCCTGGGTTACCTTTTGCAGGAAGCGCAAGGCCTCGAACGCCTTCTTCGCGCGCTCTTTGGCTTTCACATCCCGCGTTGCCTCGTAAGCAAAGCACTCCCCAGCCCCGTACATGGCGGTCCAAAGTCCGTCATTATCACTATCCTGGGGATCCGCGCTGGTCTTGTCTCCCGGCTTGCCCAACGGCGCCTCGGCGACGTAGCCGAACGGCGTGCGCTTGATATAGCGCTCAATCTCCTGCTCGTAGAACTCCGCCTTCGTTGCCAGCGTCATCGGCCGGCGCTCGATGCAGCCAATGCCGGCGGCGGTGGCAAACCAGGCGTTGCCCTGTGCATCCACGGCTGCCTGGGCAACGTCATCGTGCGGGAGCCAGCACCGGCCCTGGCGGTAATGCCACTCTTTCCCATCAAACCGAATGACGCCGAGGTGTGTCGTAAACCAAACCTCCCCGTTCGCGCCCGCCACGACGCCGGTAAAGTCATTCCAAGGCAGGCCGTCCTTGCCTTCGTAGAACCGCCAGCCCTCCGTCGTCTGGCAGCCCACGCCGGCTTTGGTAGCGAACCACAACTGCCCTTTCGAGTCGAACGTAACCCCGAGCACGTCTCCAACTGCCCAGGCTCGCCCGCGGCCATCCCGAACTTCAATCGGCTGCCACTTGGTTCCGTCATTTGCGAACAGCCCGCCGCTGGACGCAGCGTGCAGGACACCTTGAGGCGAGAGGGCCATCTGCCGGACCAGCAAGCGCTCCGGCCAGGTGAGCGAACCGCTCTCGCCGTCTTCCCGCACCACGAAGCAGAAATGAGCACCTATGACCCAATTCGTGGTTCCGGCGCGCAGGACCTGGAGGACTTCGCGCCAGGGCACCGCCGCGCCCAGCGGTTGACCCCGCCGGCCGGCGAACACGAACCGGCCGTCATTCTGTGGCCCCAAGACTGCGTCCTGGTTCCACTTCCCATTCCGATACTCGTACCATCGCCCGTCGGCAAATACCCGGTTGGTTCCGCCGGGCGAGCATTCGACCAGTTGCACCGGACCCGTTGGCGCGCCGTCACGTTCGGCGAAGTGCTGTGCGACCTCCTGTTGAAACTGCTGCGCCGCCGGTGTGAAGTCTGCAGCCAGGCTGGCACAAAGGGTCAAGCCGAAGGCTGCGCCGCCGAGCAAGGTTGTTGACATGAGCTATACTCTCTTTCGGCCAACCCACTTCAGCAAGACCGAAAGAATGACCATGATGCCAAAGTCACAGAGATGGCTGGCCGGAGTTGTGCGCTAACTGGTTTGCTGGCTGCGTGGCGCTCCAGTTCATGCTATCATCCCTCTGTTTAGAGTAAGTACGGCCAAGATGCCGGGGCCGGGCAGGGTTGAAGAAGCCCTCCTCCCACTGGCAGAATGGAACTATGGACACAAAGCTCAACGACACCGCCAACCTGATCCAGTACCTGAAAAGCGTTGACAGCCCAACGCTGTCCAACGCCATCGAGACGCTCGAACTCCAGCCGCGGGACGCCGGCTTCACCCCCCTCCAAATCCGCTGCTTGTTTCCAGAGCTCGGCCGGCTCTGCGGCTATGCCGTCACCGCCCAGGTCGAAACGATCACCGGGATGCATCCGACCGAAGAGCGCACCTTCCTGGAGTTATTCAAGGCAGTCGAAAACTCGCCCAAGCCGGCGGTGGTCGCCTTCCAGGAAATCGGTGGGCGCGCGGATTATGCTGCGCATTGCGGCGAGGTCATGGCCACAGCCTTCACCCGGCTTGGCGCGATCGGGCTGGTGACGGATGCCGGAGTGCGCGACGTGCCCGAAGTCCGCGCGCTGCGATTCCACTATTTTGCCCGCGGCACGGTCGTCAGCCATGCCAGCTTCCGGATCGTGCGTGTCGGCGTGCCGATCCAAATCCTCGGCGTCGAACTCAAGCCCGGCGACCTGTTGCACGGCGATGAAAACGGCTTGCTGCGCATTCCCGCGACCGCCTTCGCGGGCCTTCCTCAAGCCGTGGACCGGGTGCGGGCGCGCGAGCGCCGCTTGATGGAGTTCATGCGGAGCCCCGAATTCTCCGTCGGGAGACTCAAGGGGCGGTTCATCGAGTAGCAATCAACCAGCCACGGCGCGATCCACACCAAGTAGTGGGGCAGGCGTCTCGCCTGTCCGATCGGGCGTCCCGCCCGCGGCATTGATTCCAGGGCCAGACCCCTGGCGGCAAGCGAGACGCCTGCCCCACTATTCGACCCGTCTCCCCAGCGAGAAAAAAGTAAGGGCCCGCCCTGCGGCGGCCTCCCCCGTGCTTTCTACTGCTATTGATCGGAAGGCCGATCAGGGAATGGTGTACACATCCGAGAAGGGTGAGGTTTGGCCGTTAGCTGTGCCACCCCCCGTGGCACGATAGAACGAAGCTGGGCTATTATTGTCCGTGAAGGTCGCAGTGCCGAACATTGAGATTGTGTTCGTGTACGTGCCGTTCGCGGTGACGGACTTCTGAATGCCGTAAGTGGTGGGGCCATTCTTGATGTTAATCGTCGTCTGGTTGCCGGCTCGGGCGATCGACCCGATTATCGGCCGAGGATCACTGGTGTACGTGACGGTAATCGTCACTTGTTCACCCGACGTGAGGCCCAACCCAGCAGTGCTAAATGTAAACGCCCCCACCGCCGGGTTGGAATCCGCCGCCGAGTTATCCGTGAAGCTGGCAAGCCACTTCATCCCCTGGGGGGGGGCACTCGGAGTCGGATCTGCCTGATAAAGATCTACAACCAGATTCGTGTAAGGAGCGCCAAGCGGCTTGCCACAGGTCCCGGAGAGCGAGGTCGCGGTCGTTCCTGCGCCTATCACTGGAAGGATATCCAGTGCGCCCTCAGGGCCGGTGGTATCAATGAATTGCGAGTACGTATTCAAGCCGTAACTTGGTCCGTCGTAACCATCGCCGAGGGGCGGTGTGGAGCTGGCCGGGGTGGAGCAGTTCGTCATCGAATTGCCGCGCATCGAAATCCAGGCCAGATTAGTCGGCCAGTTGTTATCAAAGTCAAACAGAAGCTCGTTGAAAGCGAGGTTTCCTTCTAAGGCATCGCTAACGCCGTTGAAATCGCTGCCGAACCGTAGCGTGGCCGTGTTGCCTATCGAATGGATGATATAGCCGAGGTTGGCGCCGAAGGAGTTGCCGTGGATGTCCGCGTTGAAGGAATTGCCGGCAATCACAATGTTGGCTTGCGGCCCACTGTAGAAATCAACACAAACGGAACCGCCATTCGCCCAGGGGCCGAAGATATTACCTTCATCGGCATCATTGACGCCGTCGCCATCCGTGCCGATCAGGATGTCGTGAGCATCACCGTATTCAGTGAACCCATCTCCTTGCTGACTTGAACTGAGAACCGACATGTCCGCTGCCGTGACGCCGTCAGGGAGCACGCCCCAGAAATTCCCGGAAACCCGAAGGGGCCCCCCCTGGGAGTCGAACCCGTAACCAGTGACGAAGACGTTGAATTCAGCACGGGGCGTTGAGGAACCCGCCGCCACGCCAACCGTGCCGGGCCCCGGCCAGTTGTTAATGTTCGGAAACCCCGCGATGGTGCCATTTGTGCCGGTACCGTACGTTGCGATGCAGATCGTGGGCGTGGCCACCTGGGTGCCTAAGCTGTACAGGGGATCTTGGCAGTAAGCCACTTGCTTTGTCACCGGATCCACACCAAACCAGCACCCGCTGACATGAAAACCCTGGCACCTCTGGTCGCTTACGTCGGGGGCATCCATCGCAAAGCAGATGGCCTTGCTCACGGCGGCGTTGTTCAAGGTGGGATCCGGAGGGGCTTGGGTGGTCGAGGTGTAGGGACTAGCCTGGAACACCAGGCCTTTGACCCAGACGTTGGAGGCCCGGAAGCAACCCAGGATGGCCGTCTCGGTATCGCCAAAACCAAAGTTGGGGTAAGCGATTCCTGCAAACGTGGAGCACGCAGTGTACATAGACAATGCGTTGCCGTTGGTTGAAGTGAGGACAATCTTGAGGGAGGCGTTGTTCGCCGCATGGATCGAGTTCGTATTGGGCGCGGCCCCAGGTTGGGTGTAGCCGTCAATGGTGATGTTGTTCTTGGTAATGAGCGGATATCCGTCAAATGGCGTCTGGATGTAATGCACTTCCCCGGTCCCGGGGGGAATATTGAACGCAATCGTGTCGCCATCGTTCAGTGCGTTAATGGCGGCGGTCAGGCTGCCCGCACCGGTGGCGGCGTCGGTGGTTACAGTTCTAATGGCCGCGCGGGTGACTGGTGCGAGGGCCATCACTCCAACGAGCATCAGTGAGTAGGTTCTCTTCATACTATTTGAACTTCCCTATGGTTTGTATTTTAATAACGCAGCCATCATCCAGTTGCTCATGTTCAGCCCGAAGCGTGTTGGATTAGCTGCCATTTAACCTAGCATTAAACCGCAATCCAATCTATCGAAATTAGTCCAGTGGACGATTTTGAAGACGAGGGGTGTTGCCGATAGTGCTTGTGGCTTTTCCTGCTAGATAGAGTAAAGGTCTATGCATTACGACCATGAACTCAAATCCCGTTATAGAGGATAACGGTGCCACCGTAAGCGGAGGCGGCCTCGGCATCGCCAGGGGTTCGGAGCTGACGGAGGGTTCGCGGCAACCCGAGACCGGACGTTGCGCTTGATATGAACGAATCTTCAGACCAGGGCGGAAACCCTCCAGCTGAAGCTGCGCCCCAGCGGTCGCTACGCTGGTGGCCTGTGCCGGTCATTCTGGCGTTGGCGGCGGGCGCGGTCATTTGGGTGTGGCAATCCTATGGACGGCAGCGCCAAGACCGAAACATCGCGACCGCCGTCATCGGGCTTATCACTTTGTTGCTGCTGCTGCTCTGGTGCCTCTTCTTTTCGAGATTGCGATGGCGGATTCGGCTTGGCGTGTTCGGCGGCCTAATCGGGCTGGTCCTTCTGGTCATGGCCCTCTTCCGTTTCCACGGGGTGACCGGCGACCTGGTGCCGGTCCTGCAATGGCGCTGGGAACACCCGTCCTGGACTTCGCGCGCTGATCCCAACAAACCCCTGATGAGCACCCTCGAGGCGCACGGGAATCAACTCACCAACGACTGGCCTCAGTTCCTTGGCCCGCATCGCAACAGCATGGTCGAGCAGCCGGGGCTGGCGCGTAACTGGACGGCGCCGGCGCCGCAACGCCTCTGGCTCCGGTCGGTCGGTCCCGGATGGTCCGGTTTCGCGGTAACCGGGAGCCGCGCCATCACCCAGGAACAACGGGGTGAAGATGAGACCGTAACGTGTTACGACCTGCTCACCGGCATCCCCCTCTGGTCGCATGCCTACCCGGCCCATTTCCAATCCCCGCTCGCCGGCGAAGGTCCCCGCGCCACTCCCACCATCCTCGGCCACCGCGTCTATGCGCTGGGCGCAACCGGAGTCTTGAGCTGCCTGGACCTGGAGACTGGCAAGCCCCTTTGGTCGAAGGACATTGCGCAAGACAATCAAGCCAAGGTTGATGAATGGGGCATGAGTTGTTCGCCGCTTATTGTGGAGGACTTGGTGGTAGTGAGCGCGGGCGGCAGAGACAACCGGTCATTGGTCGCCTACCGCGCGGCCACCGGCGATTTTGTTTGGGGCAACGGCACCGAAGGAGCGGGCTACAGCTCGCCCTGCCTGGTGACCCTCGCCGGTGCTGCCCAGATCCTAATCTTCAACTCTGGCGGAGTTTCCGCGCATGATCCTATGACCGGGACCAACCTCTGGAAATATCACTGGCCCGGCGGACATCCCCACGTTTCGATGCCAATCGTCATTCCGGGGAACCGCCTGCTGGTATCCAGCGGCTACGGCGTTGGCAGTGAACTCCTGCAGATTCAAAAAGACGCCAGCGGGGCATTTAGCGCTATCCGGATTTGGAAATCAAACCGGCTCAAGGCCAAGTTCACTGACCTCGTCTTTCGCGACGGCTTTATCTATGGCCTCGACGACGGGATCATGGCTTGCCTTGATGCCTTAAGCGGCGAGCAGAAATGGAAGGAAGGCCGATATGGTCATGGCCAGGAAATCCTGGCGGGGGATGTATTGGTCGTCACCGCAGAATCGGGTGAAGTCATCATGTTGGACCCCAACCCACAGCAGCCCCGGGAATTAACGCGCTTCTCCGCTCTCCAGGGCAAGACCTGGAATCCGCCCGCGCTCGCCGGCCAGTATTTATTGGTGCGAAACGACAAGCAGGCCGCTTGCTATCGCCTGCCCGTGGCGCAGCGATAGCACTAAGGTGTAATCTCTTTTGATGAACTATGATCAACCACTTCATTGATAACCTCACCGTCCGCTGGCACCGCGCTCTCTGGCTCGTCCTGGCCGGGTCGGTTCTGGTCGGCTGTTCGGGAGTCGAACGGGAAGGCACGCAAAGCCCAAAGACCAAGGCCGAAACTCAACGAGTCCAGGACGAGCGGACAGCGCTGGATGTTTATGTTGCCGCCCCTGATACCAACTACAGTTACCGCCTCATGACCACCCTTCCAGGCAAAGGCCAGACCACCTACGTCCTGGAGATGACCTCCCAGGCCTGGCTCACGACCAACGAAGTGGACCGGCCCCTTTGGAAGCATTGGCTGACCATCGTCCGGCCTGACACCGTAGCCCACTCGACTGCGCTGCTATTCATCACCGGCGGCGCCAACGGTGGCAGCGCTCCCAAATCCGCCGATGGCAACCTGGTCCAGGTTGCCCTCGCGACTAAATCCGTGGTGGCTGAATTGAGGATGGTTCCCAACCAGCCCCTGTTCTTCGCCGGCGAAACCGAAGGCCGCAAAGAGGATTCCTTGATCGCTTATACCTGGGACAAGTTTCTTCGCACCGGCGACTCCAAATGGCCCGCTCGGCTGCCGATGACCAAAGCGGCAGTGCGCGCCCTGGACACCGTGAGCGCCTTCTGCGGCAGTGCCGATGGGGGCAATGTGAAGGTCGATGGGTTTGTGATCGCCGGCGGATCCAAGCGCGGCTGGACGACCTGGACGACCGCTGCGGTTGACAAGCGCGTGGTCGCGATTATTCCAATCGTGATTGACGTGCTGAATATCGAGCCTTCCATGATGCACCATTATGCCGCCTACGGTTTTTGGGCGCCGTCGATTGATGATTATACGGCGTTCCGAATAATGGATTGGAACGGCACGCCGGAATACCGGGCGCTGATGAAGATCGAGGAGCCTTACGAATACCGCCAACGGCTCACGATGCCGAAGTTCATCATCAACGCCTCCGGCGACCAGTTCTTTCTGCCCGATTCGTCGCAGTTCTATTTTAAGGACTTGCCGGGCGTGAAATATCTCCGCTATGTGCCCAACGCTGATCACTCGCTTAAGGGATCGGACGCCTTTGAGACGCTGTCGGCGTGCTACAACGCTGTTCTCAATCACTCGCCCCTCCCACAATTCTCCTGGACGCTGGAGCAGGACGGCTCTATTCGCGTGACGACTAAAGACCCGCCTTCAGCCGTCAACCTTTGGCAGGCAACCAATCCTGATGCCCGCGATTTCCGGCTGGAAACCCTGGGCCCGAAATGGCAGAGCGCGACGCTCACCGACCAAGGGGGCGGAGTCTATGTTGGGAAAGTCAACGCCCCGCCCAAAGGCTGGACGGCGTTCTTTGTTGAGCTCACCTTCCCGAGTGGCGGCCAATCTCCACCCTTCAAATTCACGACCCAGGTTCGCGTGCAGCCCGACGTGCTGCCGTACAAGTTCGTGCCCAAGGGCCGGCCGAAATAGTGCAACGGGCAAGACGGAGAGCGTGGCGGGTGCGCTCGCCGCAAGCCCAGCGCCCGTCGCCGCTTGCCACGAACTTCCCCACGTGTATCTTACCCGCCAAGGTCATGAATTTGAAACTGCTCACACTGCTTCTGCTCCTTGTCTCTCACCTCAATGTCCTCGCGGAACTGCGCGCCGGGATCGCGGTGCGCAAAGTCAATCCTGATCCACTGTTGCCGGTCAGCGGCGGCGTCGGCCCCTCGCACCCGGTCACTCGAATGGAAGGCGACCTGACGGTGAGGGCGTTGGTGTTCCAGGAGGAGGGAACCTCGGTCGCCATCGTCAGTGCGGACTTCCTCGGGTTTCCTGCCGTCCTGGGCAACCGGGTTCGCGCCGCGGTGAAAGAGATTCCGGGGCAGAACATTCTGATTGGCGCAACCCACACGCATAGCGCGCCGGATTGTTATGGCTTCCCGGACGGCTCTGGAAGCACGGCGCGGGACCCAAAATATGTGGAGCAAGTCTGCGTCCGCATGACTGAGGCGATCCACGAAGCGCTTGCCAACCTCCAGCCCGTGCGGCTCAAGATCGCCACCGGCGAGGCGAAAGGGAAGATCGCCTACAATTACTATGCGGAGCAGTTGTATGATCCGCGCTGTAATGTCATCCAAGCCCTGGATGCTTCCGGTAAACCGATCGCCACGCTGGTCAATTATGCCATCCACCCCGAAGTGCTGGGCAGCGAAGCCGGCATTTGCAGCCCCGACCTGGTCGGCCCGCTGTATGCGCGCCTGGCGGAAAAGGGCGGCGGCATAGGGATCTTCATGAATAGCGCGCAAGGCGGCATGGTCACCGCCGACAATCGGCAGCCGGGTGGCAAGGAGGCCAGGGACTGGGCAGAATGCCAGCGTATCGGCAGTCTGCTGGCCGATGAAGCCCTGCGGATCGTCAGCGACGCGCCGGAGCAAGTGTCACCCAGGCTCTTCTGTGCCGCGCGTGATTTGTCGCTCCCGGTCGATGCGCCCTTGATGCGCGCGCTGCTGAAGACCCTCCCTGGCAGCCCCGGCGCGGAGGTGACGAGCCTGACCACACAACTGAACGTCGTCAACCTGGGCGACGCCCAAATTCTCACCATACCGGGCGAAGCCCTGCCCAACATCGGCTACTACCTGAAGCGCAAGATGCACGGTGAGCACAATTTGCTCTTCGGCCTTACCAACGATGCCTTTGGCTACATCCTCACCAAGGAAGATTTCGACAGCTTCAAGCGCTATGCCTATGTCTCCCGGACCAGCCTGGGTGAACGCACCGGGGACATCCTGGTCACCGAAGCTTTGAAATTCATAAACAACTGTCCCCGGCCCGAGTCCCTGGTCAGGCGTTGACCTGCCCTCACCAGATCATATTCGTCACAGTGACGGCTGTTCGAGCCTCGATATGGCAGTCGAGGGCGGCCACGTTCCCGGCAGGTTTTGGCCCGTGCCAGCCATAAGGTTCAGCCGGCGACGCCAGTATGCAGTCGGCAAACAGCACGGTTCGGGATGGTTGGGTCACGCCGGTTGCCCGCTGCCCGTCCAGTCCCCCCGTCGTGCCGGGCGGCAGTCCGAAACAATTGAAAAGATACGAATTGCCCACCCATTCGAAGTTCTTGCTGGGCTGGCTAGCCGTTCGGCCCTGATCCAGCGGGCAGCTTACCACCTGGTAATTGAGCCCATAATGATTCAGCGGGCGGTCAATACGATTGAACAGGTTCGCCTGGCCGGTATAAACGTTGTTGTTGGTGCGCCCGGCCCATACAAACCAATCCATACCCTCAGTGGAAATCGCCGGGGAGCGCGGATCGCCCCAAAACAGGATGTCATTGTAATCGGGCAGATAGGCTTGCATCGCCACCAGGCACTGATGCAGTTGAGAAGTGCATTGCGTGACCAGCGCCTTCTGCTTGGCTTTGGCCAGCGCAGGGAGCAGCAGCGCGGCTAGAATCGCAATGATCGCAATGACAACCAGCAGTTCGATGAGCGTGAAGCCGGGACGGTTCTGCCCCAGCGAGCGGAGTTCGGCTTCTCGTTGCGCGTGCATTAATACGGCTTGTTCAAGCTCTCGTGTATCCCAAATATGACGGATTGCATCAGGATGTTCTTCAATGGACAATCGCACACTTGGCGAGAATAATTGAACTCGATTTTCATGAAGGCCCTGAGCTCTCTACCTTTGACTGGCGCTCTTGCCGCAGTGCTGCTTGCAGTTTATCCCTCGTGCCATGCCGCCGATGCGCCACTCGTGGCCCCCTGGAAGGTGGGCACGCCGATCGTCACTTACTGGTGCGGGCCGTCCATGACCGACGCCACCGCGGCCCAGATGGCGGAGGGCGGGTTCAACCTGGTCTGGTGCGGCGAGCAGGAGCTGAACGTGGCGCAAAGACACGGCCTGCGCGCCCAACTCACCGACGGGTTGCTCTCGCCGGCCACGCTGGAGAATCCCGCGCAACGCGAGAAGCTCGATGCGCTGATTGCCCGCGTCCGCCTTCACCCGGCCCTTTACGATTACTTCATCACCGACGAGCCCACCGCGACCAACTTTCCGGCGCTGGGCAAGTTTGTCGCCTACCTCCGCGAACGCGACCCCGCCCACCTGGCCTACATCAACTTGTTCCCCACCTACGCGAGCAACGGTCAGCTTGGCAACCGCGGCGACACTGTCACCGCCTACCGCGAGCATCTGCAGCAGTACGTGGACATCGTGAAGCCCGGCCTCATCAGTTACGATCACTACCAATTCTCGGTGGCGGGCGACAACGAGGGCTATTTCCTCAACCTGGGGATGATCCGGCGCGCCGCGCAGGACGCCGGCCTTCCGTTTCTCAACATCGTTCAGGCCGCCACCTGGTCGCCCTCTATGCGGGTGCCCACTGGCGACGAAGTGCGTTATCTCGTTTACACCACGCTCGCCTATGGCGCGCAAGGGATCTCCTATTATGTTTACTGCTGCCCGGGGCATACGGGAGCCATCGCCCAAACCAACGGCACGCCCACTCCGCTCTACTATACATTGAAAACGCTCAACCGTGAGTTTGTATCCATCGCGCAGCAACTGCAGCCGCTGCGCTCACTGGGTGTTTATCACGCTGGCATGTTCCCGCAGGGGACCGAACCGGTTCCCGCCGATGCCCTATTCCAGCTCGATCCCCCGGTGCCCACTATGGGCTATACTAATCTCCAGCCCGTGAAAGGCGTGCTGCTGGGTTATTTCGGTCCGGCAACCAACGGCAAGAGGACATCCACGCCGTCACACGTGATGGTGATTAACCTTGACTATAAAGCTGAGGCGGTCGTTGGAATCCGCGGTCCCTCGCGGCTTGAACTATTCGATCCGGCGACGGGTCGCTGGTCGCGGGCGAGCGGCAGTCGCGCCGACCTGCACCTGGCGCGCGGCGGCGGGCAATTGGTGCGCGTGCGCCGTTAGGCGTGCGGCTTGGTCTTGAGGAGCGGCTTGACCCGCCAGTCGGCGTCCGGTCCGAACCGCAGGTTGTGGCCTCCCCAACCCGTCGGTCGGTTCCCGTAAAGGCTTCGGATACCCGTCGTGTAGAGCGTCGCCGTCGCCACCAGCAGCACTGCCGCGAGGACGGCGGCTTTGCGCGTGAAGCGCCCAAAATCGGCCTCCTGGAATGCGGGGGCCTCATCCGGCTGGCGGGCGCAGACGAGGATGAGCACCGTGCACACGAGCGCGTTGAACATGATCGTGCCTTCCGTGGCAATCCGTCCGTCTGAAAAGGCCACCAGCGCCTTCGTGAAGTTGGCGATCACCATCAGCCATAGAAACATCAGGAAAAGCAGTTGGCCCTTCCCAAGCCACGTGGAGGGTATCACAGCCACGGGCCGCCTGCGATGGCGCACCAGCACGAGAATGCTGCAGACCGTGAAAGCCATCCACATCACCGTAAACCACGTCCAGGCGGAGAAGCTGATGCTGCCGAACAAAGGCGCTCGGAGCACTTCCGCCATCGAGCGAAATGCCCCTTCGGCGCCGTTGACCATGATCTTGCGTGGGGCCGTCCAGTCCTCGAGGTTCTTTACTATGTTCAGGTAAGTGAGGACGTTGAAGATGAACACCACGGCGAAGATCTCCGTCCAGCGCCGGACCCGCGGCTCGTCGCGCCGCACGGGCACACGCGAGGCGAGCAGGCCGATCGGCACCACGATCGCCAACCCGTAAAGCAGGCCCGCGAATTGTTCCAGGACGAGGCTGTGCCAATTGGCGCTGCGCCAGTGCTGCCACGCCTGAATGACTGCCGGATTGTCCGTGAGCACAGGATTGCCCGGGGAATAACACAGCACTTTCAGGAATTGCGCCGTAGTCAGGGCCAGCCCGCCGAAAGCCCCGGAAAGCAGCGTCACAAAGACCACGGGCTTCTGGCCGGTCTTTCGGAAATAGAGGATCAGCCCGATCATGCACCCAAGAATGTTGGACCAGCTATCCCCGCGAGGCGGCGTCAGCCGAAAGCCGCCGAGATTTCGGAAGAAAGGCACATTGGATAACAACACTGGTCCGGCCAGAAACACCACCATGCTCCACACCGCCATGCGGATGAGCAGCGCGGAGCCCGATCTCCAGGCGCCGTAGAGATAGAAGTACAAAGCCACACCCGCCAAGGCCCCGAAAACCCAGCCCAGGTGCGCGCTATGCTGGGCAAAAAACGCCGGCCAATTGGTAAGCAGGTCTTCGGGGGCAAACCTCGGAGCGCTGGTGGCGGTGTCCAACAGAGATAGATCGCCTTGCGGATGCACCAGCGCGGCAACTACACCCTTTTGCCAGCCCGTGGCGACGAGCAACCGCTGGAGGCCAAAACCGACGACCGCGCCGAGCGACCCGAATCCAATCAACCGGCCAAACTTGCTAAAGCGCCGATCCCAGAGGTCGAACAGGCACAACGCCGTTAAGGCATAGACGGCCTCCAGCCACTCGCTGTCGAGCCAGTAGAGCGGATCACGCTGCCGGAACCAGGTGCGGTCCGCTCCCGCTGTCTTGGATAGACGCTCGGCCAAATGAAACGGTGTGTCCTGGAGCACATACTGGAGCGCCCAAAACCCGAAGACCCACGCCAGTGGCCGGAAGATGGCGGTAAGCTTCTCACGGTCCTCGACCGCCGCGTAAGCGGTGCCTGCCCCGCCCAGTCCCGCCCAAAGAAACCCGACCAGGAAGGTCGCCAGGAAACCATACACCTGCGTGGGGAGGTGGCCGGTTTCGGTGTAGGAGGGCGGATGCATATAAGCGATGGAGCCGCCGAAAGCCCAGCCCAGCGCGCCGAAAAACGCGAAATAAGGCACGCGCTCCCGCCAATCCTCCCGTTCTGACATGAGCGCAGCCGCCATGCCGGCCAGGGCACCCGCGATCATGGCGCCATATTCGTGACCGTAGTTGCCCCGGATGCCCCATCCGATCGATAGGGACAACATGATCAGCAGGATCGACGGAATGCGGAAGATGGCAGACCTCATAACCGTGAGTGCCCTGGCAGAAGTCCGCTCCCCGGGCCGAAGGCCACTTCTTCCGGGGCGGCCACCTCTTGTCCATCATGCACGGGTAATAATAAATAGGGCATCGCTCGTTTCATCGCTTGTGATCGTCGGCACCACTATCCACCCCACCAAGCCGTCGTCGAGCCGAAATTCCGTGGACTACGTGATGAATCGGTGACGGCGGAGGCGATGCGTGCGGAGTGCGTCCGTCCACGGGCGCAGCAAGCCCCGAATAGCCCGATGCGCCCGACTTCAGTGCTGCATCAAGCTCCCGGACCGCGAGCCATCCCGGCTCGCAGCGGGTGGCGTCAGTAGTCAGTGGTCTCGTTCTCATAGGTGATTCTCTCGTAGTCATTGGTCCGTGGTCTGTGGTCCGTGGTCAGTAGTCTGTGGTCCGGGTCCCATCCGATTTCTGCTTTCTGTTTTCTACTTTCTGCTTTTCCCCTGTGGTCCCGTCGTCAGCGCTTGCTGGATTTGTATTCATGTCACCCTTATGGCGGGCAGTCCGGACTGCCCGATTCGGGCAGTCACCCTGCCTGAAGTGCCTTGACCAG
>Ga0181538_10001142_pt1 | contig 30567 bp, 26 predicted proteins | sample PEATcosm2014_Bin_40_FD_119773 | JGI IMG/M metagenome (GOLD analysis project Ga0181538, IMG submission 119773) | Peatland microbial communities from MTU Mesocosm Facility, Houghton, MI, USA - PEATcosm2014_Bin23_30_metaG | ecosystem: Environmental > Terrestrial > Soil > Wetlands > Peat | place... | reverse complement strand
GAAAAAGGCAAATAGGCCGCGGATAAACGCAGATCAACGCGGATAAGTTGTTTGTTTTCAATCGGCGTTTATCGGCGTTCATCGGCGGCTGGGTCATTTCCAGTGTTTTTCAGCATCGTGCTAGTGGGAAAGCGCTCGGATGGGGCCTTGCATTACCTTGCAGTTCGTGGTGCGTGAGGCATCTTTCTTCCACTTTGCGCGGCGTGAATGAGTAGTGACAGAGAGTATGCGGCCAAAAGAACACGGGCCCATCAAGAATTCGCGACTTGGGCAAGCTTGTATATATCGCACCACTCTTCCTGGAGGGAGACATCGTGAAATCCCGGTTTCTGAGCCGCTTCTTTTTGGTTGTTTTCATTGCAGCACCGGCAGCATGGGCCCAAACGCGTAACAGCACCGGGCCATTCGTCGAGTTGAAGGACGCCCGCCCGGTCAATACGCGCTACTTCGGCGATACCCTGGCGACGCAGGCCTTGAGTGGCCAGTCGGGGAAGCCGCTATCGCTCGCTACCGCCGATTTCGACGAGGACGGCATGCCCGATCTGGCCGCCGGGTACGCTACCGCCGGCGGCGCCGGAGCCATCAGCGTCCATCGCGGCAATGTCGATGCTCTTTGGCCTTACGGCGCCGCTCTGCGGAACGGCACTCCCCCGGCATTTCTGCCCGACGCGGGCGTTACCGCCGTTCCCGAGCCCCCGGATTTCATGGGCGCCGGCGATTTCGACGCCGACGGACATTGGGACATCGTCACCGCCAAGTTGGGCAGCCATGCGCTCTACCTGTTGCGCGGCGATGGCCACGGCGGATTCGCGCCGGCGGAGAAGATCGGTTTGCCCGGCGCCGTCACCGCGCTCACCACCGGCGAGATCAATCGCCTCGACGGATTGACCGACATCGCGGTGGCCGTCACCGGCGCCGGCGGATCGCAGGTCCTGGTTTTCGAATCGCCCGATGGCGCGCTGCGCGGAAAGCCGGAAACGCTGTCCGTCCCCGCCGCCGTCACATCGATGGCGATGGCCCCGCTGGACGATAGCGCCATGAACAGCCTGGCGGTGGCCGCCGGGAACGATCTTTTTATTTTCCACGGGCGCGATCGCCGGCTCTCCCATCCCAAAGCGGTCCGCGAACTTGTGCCTGCCGCGGAGGTAACGCGCCAGAGTTTTCCATTCGCCCTGCGCGCCCTGGCGGTGGGTAACTTCAGCAGCACACTAATCGACCTGGCGATTCTCGGCGACGACGGCAAGGTGCACTTTTTCGAACGCCCCGACGCCGATTACCAGGCGGCGGTCAACGCTCTCGCCGCCAAGCGCGGGGTGCGCCATCCCGGCGCCAACGCGGCGGTTTCACTCCCGAAGCCGAAGAGCCGGGAACTGGTCCTCCGCGGCGAAGTGGCTCTCCCGCACGGCGCCGAAATTGCCCCCCGACTGGTGGCGGCGCGTACGTCCATCGGCCAGGGGCACGATTTGCTGGCGGTGGACGGCGCATCCGGTCAGATCCATTTTCTTTCCCGCGATACCGAAGGGGAACGGGCGATGCGCCTTTCCGCCTCCCTCGACGTCCCCGGGGGCGCTCCCGTGGCGGTGTTGCCGATGCGATTGCAGCCGTCCGCTTTCCACGCACTGGTCCTGTTGAATGGCGGGAATCATGAGCCGGTGGTTGCGCACGTCAGCAACCCCGCCGTCTTCACCGTCACCACTACCGCCGATTCCGGCCCCAGTTCTAACAACGACCTCGAATCCACCGCCATTGCGGGTTCGCTGCGCACCGCGATCACCAATGCCACCGCCGCCGGCGGCCCCACCAATATCGTTTTCAACATCCCCCCAAACGACCCCAATTACAATGCCGCCACCGGCGTTTTCACCATCAAGCTGGTCTCCACTACTGGCTGCGGAACAGCGGCCGATCAAAACACGAACCCCGTCTGTTATTCGCTGCCCACTCTCCCCGCCGGCTGCTTCCTGGACGGCTATTCGCAGAGTGGTGCGGTGCAAAACACGCTCGCCCAGGGCAATAACGCGGTGCTGAAGATTGCAATCAATGGCGCTCAAGCCGGTCTGGGTACCGATGCCATCACCCTCTCGCCTTTTACTTCCAGCGGCATCTTACTCTCCGCCGGGACGTCGACCGTCCGGGGACTGATCATAACCGGCTTCACCGCGGCTCAGTACCAGGACCAGAATGGCAACCCTCTCTTGGAAGGCGCTATCGGCGTCTATCTCAATAGCTCATCCAATGTTATTGAAGGCAATTTCATCGGCGTCGACCAAGCCGGCGCGGTCGCCGGTAACAGCCAAGGCATAAGCGCCGACGGCGCCTATGCCGGCAATACTGTCGGGGGGACCATCCCCCAGGCGCGCAATGTACTTTCCGGCAACGGGTTCGCCAACTTTTTGATGGACTACGTTGCCATGCCGGGCAGCTTTCTGGTGGAAGGCAATTATGTAGGTACCGACAGCACCGGAAAGATCGCCCTCGGCGGCGCAGGCGTCTTCATCGCCGGCCAGGGGGTGGTGGTCGGCGGCACAATCTCCGGCGCAGGCAATCTCTTGTCGGGGGCCAACGGCACGCCGGGCGTTTCGATGTATGCAGACGCCGGGAGTAACTCCACGGCCGCTGGAAATCTAGTCCAGGGTAACTTGATAGGCACCGACGTTACCGGCAAGGTGGCTCTCGGCAACGGCTTTGGGGTGGTAATTGGCAACGCCGGAGGCGGTAGTAGTAACACGGTCGGCGGGACCACTCCGGCCGCCCGCAATATCATTTCCGGCAACCTCACTGGTGTTCAGGTTGGTTCGACTGCCTCCCAAAATATCATTCAGGGAAACTATATCGGAACAGACATTTCGGGCACGGCGAAGTTGGGGAACGGCAACGACGGCATCCTGCTGGGCATCACCGGCGGTTCAGACAATCCGACCCAAACCCTCATCGGAGGCGAGGCCGCCGGCGCCGGCAATGTCATTTCCGGTAACAACGCGGCTGGAATCGTCCTGGACGCTGGCGATCAGATCGGCATCACGGTCGGCATGACGATCGGCAACCTGATCGGCACCGATGTCACCGGTACCAAGGCCCTGGGTAACCAGGGCGCCGGCATTCTAGTTGGCAGTTCCGCGCAAGTCATCGGCGGCACCGACACTCCTGATGCCAACACGATCGCCTTTAACGGCGGGGACGGTGTCGACATCGATCCGGGGAGCGCACCGGCGGGCGGTAACACGCTGACCGGTAACTTGATCTTCTCCAATGCCGGCGCGGGAGTGCGCATCGCCTCCGGAGTCGACAATGCCGCCAGCCAGAATTCGATTTACTCCAACGGCCAACTGGGTATCAATATGACGGGCGCCGTGAGCCCGCAGAGCAACCACTGCAACGCCACCAACAATGGGGCCAACAATCTGCAAAATGCACCCGTTCTGACGCCGGCCAGCGGAGCAACTACGCTGATCTCGGCTACCGCCACCGATCCCAACGGCAACACTTCGGAGTTCTCCAACTGCACCGCCGTGGCGTCGCAAGGGGGCAATCTCAGTATTAACGGTTCTCTGGATAGCTTCGCCGGCGTCACTTACCGGATCGAGTTTTTCCAGAACAGCGCCTGCGATCCCTCCACGTTCGGCCAAGGCCAGACATTTCTCACCGCCACCACGGTCACCACCGACAAAGAAACTTGCATCGGAACCTTCGGAGTTACCCCCAATCCCACCCAGGCCGATCTGGCCGTGACGGTTGGCTATAATTCCCTCGAATCGACCTCTACTTCGCCCCTTAGTTCCTATACTTATGTAATCGGGATTGTGAACAACGGAGCGGCCAGCGCCGCCAACGTCATGCTCTCCGACCCAGTCCCTACGGGCCTGACCTTTACCTCCGCATCGATTACTCAGGGTACCTGCGGCAACAGCGGCAGCACTGTAACGTGCAGTCTGGGGACGCTCCGCAGCGGCGCGACGGCCACGGCGACGATTGTAGTCGCGGTCACCGGCACCGGGCCCATCTCCAACACCGCGACCGTTTCCTCCAACAACTCCTCCAACAGCAACTCCACCCTTACCATTACCAGCAGCTATTTGTTTCCCTCGATCGATCATTTCAGCGTCCCGTTCGCGGTCGCCGGGTCCGGCGCCCTACAGCTTACCGTCTTCGGCAATAACTTCTATCCGGGCGTCACGACGATTAGCGTGAGCAGCCCATCCGTGAGCAGCCAAACGCTCAGTTATACTCTCATTAGTAACCAGACGTGCAGCGGTAACCCTTGCCAGGGTCTCAGCATCACTCCCGCCGTTCCCGCCTCGTTCACGGCATCGGCCGGAACCCTGACCTTTACCGTTACCAACCCATCCCCCGGCGAAACCAGCACCGCCGACTTTACCGTCATCCCCGGCACCTCGGGCGCCACGCGGTTCCAGCTCACCGGTCTTCCCAATCCCACCATGGTGAGCACGGCGTATACGCTCGCTGTTACCGCGCAGAATGCCGGCGGTCAAACCGTGACCGGTTACCGCGGCGTAGTCAACCTTGCCAACCAAGTTACCGGGATCGAATATTTCTACCCGACGCCGAGTTTCAATGCCTTCACCGATACTCCGATCACGACTTATCAATTCACCGCCGAGGACAACGGCGTCCATAGCTTCGGAGCTGAATTCCAGTACTTTGGCTTCGGCCCAGCGGTCACTATCGTAAGCGACGAGGGATCGCCTTCCGTCATGGGCAGCCTGGTCACAACCGTCGGTCCGGGCGCGCCCACTACCCTGACTCCGGACGCGACGCCGATTCCCATGCCCGTCGGATTCGCGTTCCAGCCGCTGGGCGCGACTGTGACCGATGCCAACGGCAATCCGGTACAGGGCGTCACTCTCACCTTCACCGCGCCCACCACTGGCGCGAGCGGCACGTTCCCCACCGGACAAACCACTTACACTGCGGTCACCGATTCCACCGGCCATGCCTCGGCCGTTCTTACCGCCAACCAAATTGTGGGGGCCAATTACGAGGTGACTGCCAAACTCGGTAGTCTCAATACCAGTTGGCTCCTCACGAACACCAACGATCAGCCGGCCAGTCTCACCATCGAGCTCGGCAACAATCAGTCCACGCCCGTGAATTCGGGCTTCAGCAGTGATCTGCAGGTACTGGTCAACGACGCGCAGAACAACCCGGTGCAATACATCCCCGTCACCTTCACGCCGCAAACCGCCAACGGCGCCACTGCTTTTATGGTGCCTCCGGCGACGGTATACTCGAGAGCTCCAAATCAGTTCGAGCCGGGAGATGCCGGCTACGCAATGAGCAATAACGTCACGGCCAACGGGGTGGCCGGCACATATTCCATCGTGGCCAGTGTGGGGTCGATCAGCGTCACTTTTACCGAGACCAATAACACCAGTCCCGACCCGCTATCGCAGCTTGGCACCAACGGCGTCACCAGCGAGACCGCGATTATCCACACGCCGTTCGCCGTCCCCTTACAGGCAGTCCCGGTTGATATCTTTGGCAACGTGGTGGGTAACGTCCCGGTCACATTTACGGCGCCAACTTCCGGGGCCAGCGCCATTCTCTCGACCAACACGGTCCGGAGCGATCCCACAACCGGAATCGCCGCCGTCACGGCGACCGCCAACGGAACCGTGGGGACTTATCAAGTAACGGCCACCGCCGGGGGTTTGTCCGTCCAATTCACTCTCACCAACGCCACAGGTTTCATCAACAGCCTGATGGCAACCGGTGGCACGCCGCAATCCACGCTTCTGAACGCGGCGTTTCCGGCCGCGTTGCAAGTCACTCTCGTCGATCCCAACGGCAATCCTCTGAGCGGCCAAACGGTGACCTTCAGCGCTCCCGCTTCCGGCGCCAGCGCCACTTTTTCCAGCCGGACGGCGATCACAAACTCCGCCGGCGTCGCCAGCGTCACCGCCACAGCCAATGGATTGATGAGCAGTTACAATGTCATTGCCAGCGCGCCGGCCGCCGCCGGAACCGCCTCTACCGTCACCGCCACCTTCTCGCTGACTAATATCCAAGGCGTGCCATGCGACCTCAACCTGGACGGGGTCGTCAACGTGCTCGACGTGCAGCGCGCCATCAACGAAGCCTTGGGCACATTCTCGCCTGCCAACGATCTGGACGGCGACAAAGTAGTCAACGTAGTCGACATCCAGATCGTGATCAACGGCGCTTTGCATCTCGGCTGTACCGTTTGATGGCGCGTGCCTGGCTCCTGAAAAAGGCACACCGGCCGCCGATAAACGCAGATGGACGCGGATAAGTTTGCTTTCAAATCGGCGTTTATCGGCGTTCATCGGCGGCTGGGTCATTTACATCTTGCGCCAGACTAAGTCCCTTTTGCCGGAATGCCGCGATTCGTATACCGGCGCCAACCCAGACGTTTGAGCAAGGGCCAGGAGCGCAGGGGCCGATGGGAAACGGCGAAGCCGAACGATGCGGAAAGCCGTTGCCAGCCACGACGGGAGCGCAAAATCGGTGTACAGCAGGTAACCGCCGGGCCGCAGCACGCGCGCCATTTCGGAGATCGCGCGCTCCCAGTCGGGGATATGATGGGTCGCCATGCGGGATGCGACGACGTCGAATTCGCCATCGGCAAATTGCAACTTAGTAGCATCCATTACCTTATACTGCAGGTTCGGCTGAGGCGCGCCGCGTCTCGCGGTTGCGATTTGTTCGGGATCGATATCGACGGCGGTGACGGATAACTCGCTGGTGGCGGCGACCATCCGGGCAGCCGTGCCGACGCCGCACCCGACGTCGAGATACCGCCCGCCGGGCTGGTAGTCGATGCGGCTCAGGAGCTGATTCGCGTGGCTATCAACTCTCCGCGTGTGGGTCGGACTGTTTACGAAGTGCTTCTCCAAGGCTGACATCTTCATGGCTTGAACACTCCATCGTGGTGGACGAATGAGCTGACGAGATGTTTTTCAAACCCGGCCTGAAATGATGTTGAAACCCGATCCAGACTGTCATTGAGAAACGGGGACGGAATTGTCAGGACGCTCTGCGAACCGTTGGCCGGTTTTCAGACGATCGTCAACGGGCCGGTTTTGGGTATTTGCCTGGGTCAACTGGACCCGGGCTCACGTTAGGCACGAAGCGATTCTCGTGGCGCAACTTCGCAATGGCATGGCGCCCCTTTCGCATCCGGTCGAAGAGCAGGCCGAACAGGAAACGCAGTCCCCGAAAAAGGTATTTCCCCAGCCATAGCAGGCCTAACCCGGCGGCCAGCCAGAAACTGCCGAAAAGGACCATCAAAAGACCCTGCTCGAAAACCGAGAAGTGATCCAGGAAGTCGGCCACTGGCGGGCCGAGGTGAATAATGTCCAGCCTGACCAGGTTGTCGAATAAGTGCGGCCAAAACATTCGAGTCAGGCCCATCAAGGTGACTAAGCCGCCGGTCAGAAGGAAGCTTCCCGCGGTCGCATAGAATGCGATGATGATGCCTGCGAGAGCAGCCAGGAGGCCCACCAGCACCCCGAGGCCGCCAAAGCCCAAAGGAAGCCCGAACAACGCGATGAATATCCCACCCACAATGTACAGCGGCAGGTTGCGCTTCGTGCCGGCAAGCGCCATCGTTCGCGGCAACCGGTCGGCCACTACTTCCGCGGGTTCACCGAGGTTGCGCAACACGGCCAGGATTCTGGCGACCGCGTCTTCCTCCGGGCGCTGCCGGTAGGCCTCATACAGGTGCGACTCGATCTCCGCCAGGAACTCGCTCTGCTCTCGCACTGGCACCAGCAGAAGCTGTGACTTCACCCGCTCCAAATAATCGTTGGCGATCTTCGCCACGGCGTCTGGGTAGCTATTCATTTTTCTTACCCCTTTCGAACTTCCAGTTTCTTCCCGATATCGTCGGACCGCTCCGCAGCTTTTGGTTTCAGCCGGACAAGGGAAACCAAAGAATCGAAGTCCCGGCTCAGCTCATCGAAAAGCCGCCGGCCCGAAGCCGTCAGCGCGTAGTATTTGCGGGGCGGCCCTTGGCCCGATTCCACCCATTCTGAACCGACTAAGCCATCTCGATCCAAGCGGGCCAAAATAGGGTAAATCGTACCTTCTTTTAGCGAGATGGAGCCTCGCTCGCAAAGAACTCTGACCAAAGAATAGCCGTAGTGCCTCTCGTGGTAGAGAACCCCCATGACGGCCAGTTCCAGGATTCCCTTCCGCAATTGCGTGATTCGCCGGTCTCGATCTTCCTCAGAGTACTCCACAATGCCTAGTATACGATAATACAAGGTACCTGGTTCCATCGATTTCCGACTTGGTTTGAGGGGTGCGCGTTTCTGGTCGACTGCCAGCGAGGTGGACGTCACGGCGAGCGAGGCGCTGAAAGGCTTCGCAGAGGGATCTCTGCCGACATCGACGAGTTTGCGCTCATCCTGAGGGTCGGCGGCAACATGCAAGAGTTCGCCGAGGGATGTGACCGCATCCTGCGCAGCCGAAAGAATAGGCTCGTTACAGTAGACGTCGGGTTCCATCACATCAGTGGAGACGGCAGACCGATTTTCATATTCGCAAAGCACTGGCAGAGGCCGTTGAAACGGGCCTGTTGTGCTGTCTTATGCGGTTGGAGAAGGACAGGACAAAAATCGATCGGGAGCATCTGCTCTCAGATTTCTCACTGGCCAAATCCGCATTCCTCAATTCCTGAACGACGCTCAACTCCCGAAATGTGGGTCTTTCCGCAAAGTAGCGCGCGTGCCACTCGATGGCGTAACTTCCCGCGCCGTAGGACCGACCGGAACACCGGGATTTCCGAAATACGATAGAGACGACCCGCACCCGGTATGGAGCCCCGCCCCCTCACCCCACCCGCGTCACCGCGCCCTCCGACGCCGACGACACCAGCGCGCAATATTTCGCGAACACGCCCGTCTTGTACCGCGGCGCCGGAGCGTGCCACGCCGCCTTGCGCCGCGCGAACTCTTCGGGAGCGACGTCGAGATCGAGCACGCCGCGGTCGGCGTCCACGGTGATCGAATCGCCTTCGTGAACCAATGCGATGGGGCCGCCGTTGAACGCCTCGGGAGCGACGTGGGCGATCATGAATCCGTGCGTCGCGCCGCTGAAACGGCCGTCGGTGAGGAGCGCCACGCTGTCGGACAATCCCGCGCCTACGATCGCGCCCGTCACGCCGAGCATTTCGCGCATGCCCGGACCGCCGCGCGGACCTTCGTAGCGGATCACCACCACATCGCCCGCGTTGATCTTGCCTTGAATCACCGCCTGCATGGCGTCTTCTTCGCGATCGAACACGCGCGCCGGCCCCTGGTGCACTTTCTTCTCGTGTCCGGCGAGCTTGATCACGCAGCCTTCGGGCGCGAGAGTGCCGTGCAGGATCGCCATTCCGCCGCGCGGCTTCAGGACCTTATCGAGCGGCAGCACCACTTCCTGACCGGGAGTTTCGTGCGCGTCGGCAGCTTCCTCCGCGAACGTGCGGCCGGTAACCGTCACCGCCGAGCCATCGACGAATTTGCCTTCCATCAGCCTTTTCGCGATCACCGGAATGCCGCCCGCCTTATCCACATCGGCCGCCATGAATCGCCCGGCGGGCTTGATATCGACGAACACCGGAGTGCGCGCGCAAATGCCGTCGAAATCGTCGATCGAAAGCGGCACCTCCGCCTCGCGCGCCATGGCGAGAAGATGCAGCACCGCGTTGGTCGAGCCGCCGCTTGCCGCCACGCCGGCGATGGCGTTCTCGAAGGCTTTGCGCGTGCAAATATCGCGCGCGCGCAGATTGTTCCGCACCGCGTCCATCACGATGCGTCCGCAGCGCCGCGCCACGTCCTCTTTGCGCTTATCCACCTGCGGCACCGCCGCCGTTCCCATGGGCGCGAGGCCGATCAGTTCCATCACGGTCGCCATGGTGTTGGCCGTGAACTGCCCGCCGCAGGCACCGGCGCCGGGACAGGCGTGGTCCTCGATGTCCAGCAGTTCGGCGTCCGAAATTTTGCCGCGGGCGTGCGCGCCCACCGCTTCGAAAACATCCTGAATGCTGATGTCGTGGCCGTTGTGCCTGCCCGGCAGAATCGACCCGCCATATAAAATGACACCCGGAATGTTGAGGCGCAGCAACGCCATGGCCGCGCCGGGGATGGTCTTGTCGCACGCCACCAGCGCCACCACGCCGTCGAACATGTGGCCGCGCACCAGCAGTTCGATGGAATCGGCGATCACCTCGCGGCTCACCAGCGAAGTCTTCATTCCCTCGGTCCCCATGGTCACGCCATCGCTGATGGCGATGGTGTTGAACTCCATGGGAGTGCCGCCGGCCGCGCGAATGCCTTCCTTCACCTGCACGGCCAGGTCGCGCAGGTTGTAATTGCAGGGCATGGTCTCGATCCAGGTGTTGGCCACCCCGATGATCGGCTTGGCGAGGTCGGCATCGGTGAAGCCGATGGCTTTCAGCATGGCGCGCGCGGGTGCACGGTCGCGCCCCTGGGTGATCGTATGGCTTTGGAGTTTCATAGCGGGAATCCACTAGTGTAACGCCATGAGCGAATCACTATCCTCTTTTGGTAAACTGAGTACAGTTATGGCGATTCCCAATGTGAAGCGGTTCCGGCCCTTCTGCCCGACCTGCAACGAAAATTTCACCCTGATGAGCGTTCTGCCCACGAACGCGGACGTCGACAAGTATCTGGCCGATGCGGTAGCGCGCCACGATCACAAGGCGTTCCAGGAGTCCAAACAGCTCCACTTCAAGGTGCGCGTCGGCCAGCAGAAGCAGAAGAAGGCCAAGTAGTTACAACCTGCTCTGTAAAGTCCGCAGAGCTTTCAAACCCTCTTGTGCAACGGTGGGATCGGGGTCTTTGCTCAATTTGTCGAGCGCGGCCACGCTCCCGCTGTCGCCACTTCGGGCCAGCACGCGGGCCAATCCAATCTTCTCATCCTTAGTCCCGGTTGACATGGGAGCATAGAGCGCCTGCAGCACCTTCGGATCGCGCGCCAGCTCCACAAGGAACGGGTACGCCACACCGTTATACGAAGCCGAATTCAGGTCGTTGATGAGGAATTGCAGCGGGCTGAATTCGCCGATTTCGGTTTTCCCCAGCATCACCTGCGCGAAGGCCAGCGAAAGACGCGGCGCCGTCTTGTTCTCCTCCCGCCAGGCCTTTTCGAGCATCGGAAGATCGGCCGGATTCTTCAGCCGCGCGAAACCCTCGGCCGCGGCGGCGCGCAAGCGGTCATCCTTGTCGTGCAGATATTGTTCGTACAACGACCGGCTGGAGGGTTGGGGCAACATCGCAATGGCGCTGAGCGCCTCGCGTTTCACGGTCATGTTTTTGGCGCGGTTGAGCACGTCGATTAGGTCGGGCACCGCGGCCGTATTGCGCAGCACGCCGGTGGTCTGGATGGCCGCGATCTGCACTCTCTGATCGAGGTCGTGGAGGCGGAATGCGATGGCCGGGCCGGCCGATTCATCGCGAATCTTCTGGATGGCCACCAGCGCTTCGTAGATCACGTCGGTATCTTTGGTGTGGACTGCTTCGATCAGTTCCGGCAGCGCGGCTTTGCCGCGAAGAATGCCTTCCGCGTGCGCGGCGTTGGCGCGCACGTCGGCGTTGACGCCGCCTTTCACCATTTTGGCGATGGCCGCGATCACATCGGGCCGGACCGTCACGTAGGCATCGATTACCAGATCGTTGGTGTCGGTGAATTTGCCTTTGATGCTGGTGCCGACTTTGCGGATCGAGCCGGCGATACCCGTCTTGACATATCCCGGCGAATAGAAATTCACCAGGCCGTCGGTGGCGAGGATCTGAATTTCGGGATCGTCATCCTGGGTGGCGAGAATGAGCGGATCGAGGCAGGCGGCGATGTCGATATCGGTGAGTTGTTTCACGGCCTCGGCGCGAACGTCGGGAGGGTGGTTCTTCAGGTAGCCCTGCAATGTGGGAATCGCCGAAGGCCCTTTCTTGCCGGCATCCCGCACATCCTTCGGCTTCACATCTTGAGCGGTCAAGGGCAGCAGCAGAAATGCGAATGTGAGGAGAACAACGGAAAGTGCGCGCATGTTTCTAATGTAGCGCTTGTGGGGAAGCCTTTCAGGCTGCGGACTGGCTTTCCAGCAGTCCAGCCGGCTGAAAGCCGGCTGCAGGCACGATTGCCTGCCCCACTGAATTTAGCGCACGTATTCGAGCACCACTTTACGATCGATTATTCCCGCTTCGAACCCCAGATCGAGCAGCTTCTGAGCGGCCTTGGGCACCACCTCGCCGGCGTCCACGGTGTAATGATTCACGTACATGCCGACGAATTTTTCGGCCAGGCGCGGTTCCATATCGCGGGCGAACTGCATGGCGTATTCGAGCGCGGCAGCGTGGTTGTCGAGCGCGTATTGAATGCTCTCCCGCATCATGCGGCAGCATTCGCTGCGGATTTCCGGATCGAGCGAACGCAATAGCACGTTGGCGCCGAGCGGCAGAGGCAGCCCGTACGTGGATTTGAACCAGCGCCCCAGGTCGACGATGCGGTGGAAGCCCTCGCGATCGAATGTCAATTGCGCTTCATGAATGATGAGGCCGCCATCCACGGTGCGTTCGCGCACGGCGTCGGTGATTTTGTCGAATGGCGTGACTACCGCCTCGAAATCGGGTTGAAACAATTTGCATGCCAGGTACGCGGTGGTGAGCATGCCCGGCACGGCAATGCGCTTGCCCTTCACTTCTTCCGGATCCATCGGCCGGTTGGCAATGATCATGGGGCCATAACCATCGCCCACGCTCGATCCGCAGGCCATAAGGACGTATTTGTCAGCCACGTAGGGATAAGCGTGATAGGAGATCGCGCTGAGCTCGTATTCGCCATCCTTGGCTTTCCGATTCAGCGTTTCAATGTCGGCCAATACGTGCCGGAACGTGACCTTAGTTGAGCGCACCTTCTTGGTGGCAAGACCATAAAACATGAAAGCATCGTCGGAGTCCGGACTATGGGCGCTTACAATTTCCCGGGGGGCAACCGATGTCATAAGAGTGGAATGGACTTCACCCTAGTTTACACCAGTGTGCTCAATAATCATGGAGGGGATTGGAAAAAGAGAGCCGACAAAATGGACAAGGGGCGGTCATCCATGCGGCACCTGAGCTTTGAACCTCCTCAGTCGAATCATCACCATTGCGCATCACGCGCCGAGCCCGATTTTGCGGGCATCGAGAATTCCGACCGCTGAGAACGTTCCGTTACTGCCTGTTCAGTGCGCCGTGGATGAGGCCGCCCCCATCTTCGCCCGGTTCTATATCGGCACCTCCCGCCAGCCCTGGCGGACCGGCTTGAAACGCTGGAATCAATGAAACCGGCCTGATTCCAATTCCAGTTTCCTCCCGCTTGCTATTCTTGTCAATAGTTCTGTAACGTACTTTGTCCCAGGGAAATTACTGATACCGGGTCTGAATCTCGTGTTCGAAAAGTTCTTTGCGAAAAAGCAGGAGCCGCTCTCCGGCGCCCCCCCGGTCCGCCGGCTCAAGACGTACTCCGCCCAAAGCGGGTACGTCTATCAATACTGTTACGAAGGGCGGCGATCGTACCAGCAATCCGGCGGGCAAGGCACTGAGTTTGTCTTCAGCTTGTCCGCGGACCGCAAGACCTGGCGCCCGTGCAAGGTCCTCGTGCCCGAGGGCGCGATCGCCCAATGGGAAGCGGCGCATGAACGCGAGCTTTCCGATACCGAGCGCTACGCCATTGCGAAGATGGCGCTGTTTCAGGCGTTCGATGAGCGCCCAACGCCCGCGCTCATGAAGGCGGACGTGCTGGTGCGCAATGCCGACGTGGAGGCGATTGTGGAAACGCTGGGGCTGTGACGCTCAATTCGCCGTGGGAACTCTACTGACCGCGTCGATTACCAGCACCTCGATGGGCTGCTGTTTGCGCCCTTCCAGCTTGAGGCCCAGATCGTGTTCGACCGCCGAAAAGATCGACATGCCGCTCGCGTCGGGATTCGGTGGCGGGCCGGAGAATTCCGCCAGGCCCGAGATATCGATGGTGTAATCGTAGATTCCATTCAGGCCGGTTTGATTGAGCGCCGGCTGGCCCATCCTGCGCGTCAGGAGAAACGTGAGCCGCGAAATCGCGAAATGCTGAAAGGTCACCACGCCATTCTTCCCGGGAATGATCCTGGGATCGCTATCGGGCGCGGATTCCTTCACTTTGGCGGGGCCTTTCCCGGGCAGCAAAACATATGCCGCCATGGCCCGCGTCTCGCGGTGAACTTTCATCTGGAATCGCTCGAGGAGCAGCGCCTGGAGCATGGGCCGCATCTCATCGTCCGTGGCGGGGCCCGGCGCCTTGGCGAAGATGTCATAGCGGTCGTCAGCCTTGATCCACTCGGGGCCGGCAATTTCATAATCCTGCAGGCTGTACGCCCATTCCAGGCAGTAGCGAAGGGGCGCGTTGCGCATGGCGAAATGGCCGGGCGATGTGTCCATATTGCGCGGAATGTCGCCGGGAGGACCGCCGCCTTCGGCTTTCTTCACCGACGCGACTTCGAAGCGCGCCGCCTGTTGGCCGAACGCCGCCACAGACAGGAAAACCATTCCAATCCCAAGTCTCCGAGTCATGAAGGTATTATCAACGAAACCGGCGCTTCCTGCTATAACAGAGTCTTCATGGAAAATCTGAAGAAGCTGATCCGGGAGGTGCCGGATTTTCCCAAGCCCGGCATTCTCTTCTACGACATCACCACGCTGCTGAAGGATCGCGCCGGACTCGCGGGCGTGATCGACGGGCTCAAGGATCACTATAAAGATCTCCGTGTCGACGTAGTGCTGGGAATTGAAGCGCGCGGATTTATTTTCGCGCCGGCCATCGCTTATGCGCTGGGCGCGGGATTCGTGCCGGTGCGCAAGCATAAGAAACTGCCGGCGGAAGTCGTGAGCGTGAGCTACGATCTCGAATACGGCAAGGACGTGCTCGAAATGCACAAGGACGCCGTCGCGCCCGGAACGCGCGCGCTGATTGTCGACGACCTGCTGGCTACCGGCGGCACTTCCGCGGCTGTCGCCAGGATGGTGCGCGAAGCGGGCGGCATCGTGGTGGGCATCGGGTTCGTCGTCGAGCTGACGTTCCTCAACGGACGCAAGCGACTGGCCGGGAACGACGTGTTCTCCCTGCTGCAATACGACAAATGAGTTCCACCCGCCGTGTGCGCGTGCGCGCGTTGGCCAAGCTGAATCTCGATCTGCGCGTACTCGGTAAGCGCCCCGACGGTTATCACGAACTGCGGACTATCTTTCAGACAATCTCGCTGGCGGATAGCCTGGAGATCGCTTTTACTCCCGGCCGTAAGACAACGGTCGAACTCGAGGACTCACACGCCATCGCCGACAACCTGGCGGCGCGCGCGGCGCATCTCGCGCTCGACGCCATGCGCGTCAAAGGCCGCGTGGCCATGCGGCTCTCGAAGCGCATTCCTATGGGCGCGGGGTTGGGCGGCGGGTCGTCGGACGCCGCCGCGGTGCTGCTCGCGCTTCCGGTACTCGCGGGCCGCAAACTCGATCTCGGGAAGCTGAGCGAACTGGCGCAACAACTCGGCAGCGACGTGGGATTTTTTCTGTTCGGTGGGACCGCGGCCGGAATCGGGCGCGGCGGCGAACTGTTTCCGTTGCCCGATGGGCCCCCGCAGAGAGCGCTCGTAGTGGCGCCGGGAGTGCATGTTTCCACGCCCCAGGCATATCGCGATCTGAGTCCCCGATTGACAAGCGAATCTGAACAAAATAAAATGTTTAGTTTCCAGTCTCAAGTGTGGGGTGGGGGTGTCGAATCGCCCGTCAACGATTTTGAAGAGGTGGTTTTCCCGCAGCATCCAAGCCTGGCCGCAATCAAGAAGCGCTTATTGCGGGCGGGAGCTTCGGTGGCATTGATGACGGGCAGCGGTTCGGCGCTCTTTGGATTGTTTCCGGACCGTAACCGGATTTTAGTCGCGCTACAATCGTTGATTGCCGGAAAGGCATTTCCAGTTTCGTTCGTGACGCGGTCACGCTATCACCGGTTGTGGTGGCGAGCGCTGGAAGAACATATTACCGGGAGAACATGGCCGCCCCAAAGCCGATACGCTCGATGACTCACGATCGCTTACTCTTATTTTCGGGAAACGCCAATCCGCCTTTGGCCGCGGAGATTGCCGGTCACCTCGGTATGCCCTTGGGCGACTGCATGGTGCAGCAATTCTCGGATGGCGAAATCTATTTGCAGATTCAGGAAAACGTGCGCGGAGCCGACGTTTTCGTGATCCAGCCGACTTGCACGCCGGTGGAACGGAATCTGATGGAATTGCTGCTCATGATCGACGCTCTGAAGCGGTCCTCAGCGGAGCGCATCACGGCAGTGTTACCCTATTATGGGTACGCCCGCCAGGACCGGAAAGATAAACCCAGGGTTCCGATTTCCGCCAGGCTGATTGCGGCTCTGCTGGAGACGGCTGGGGCCGACCGGGTTCTGACGCTGGATTTACACGCCGCGCAGATTCAGGGCTTTTTCGATATCCCGGTTGATCATTTGTTCGCTTCGCCGGTGATGATCGAGTATTTTAGACGAAATCCCACTTCGGATGTGACGGTGGTATCGCCGGACGCCGGGGGCGTGGAGCGCGCCAGGGCATTCGCCAAGCGGCTGAACTGTCCGCTGGCGATCCTCGATAAGCGGCGGGATGAGCCCAACGTCGCCGAGGTGATGAACGTGGTGGGCGAGGTGAAGGGCCGGCAGTGTCTGCTGGTGGACGATTTGATCGACACGGCGGGCACGCTGGTGAAGGGCGCCGAAGCCCTGCTCGCAAAAGGAGCGGTAAGTGTTTCGGCGTGCGCCACCCACCCGGTGTTATCGGGTCCCGCGCTGGAGCGGATCGAGAAATCGAGTTTGCAGGAAGTAGTGGTGACGAATTCCATCCCGCTTTCTGAAGAGGGAAAGAAGGTCGCCAAGATCAGGCAGTTGTCGATCGCGAATCTGATGGCCGATGCGATTCGTTCGATTCACGAAGAGACGTCGGTCAGCGTGTTGTTTATTTAGGTTACTGAGCCGCGACCGCGAGGGAGCGGTGCTTTTCAGAGTTTACGGGCAATCGAACCCACGAAAACGGAAAGGCAAAACAGAAATTAGCCGCCGATGAACGCAGATAAACGCCGATAAAACAAGTTTCTTATCTGCGTTCATCAGCGTTTATCGGCGGCCATACCGTCTTCCGTGAACGGACTTCGACCCCGAAGGAGAATGAAGTGGTAAAGGACATCTTAGTCCCCGCCGAGGTGCGTGCCTCGCGCGGGAAGAACGAAGCGCACCGTACCCGCCGTGCGGGGCATATCCCGGCAGTGGTTTATGGATCCCACCAGGATCCTATCGCGGTTTCCGTGAATCCCCGCGACATCGCCAAAATCATCAACAGCTCCACCGGCTACAACACCATCTTCAAGCTGGATATCGCCGGCGGCGAAACCACCCCGGTGATGGTCGTCGATCGGCAGGTGGATCCCATCCGAGGCACCCTGCTGCATGCCGATTTCAAACGCATCGATCTTACCAAGCCGGTTCGCGTCAGCATCCCGGTGGCGACCACGGGTGAAGCCAAGGGCGTAAAGGTGCAAGGCGGATTGCTCGAAGTGATCACCCGCTTCATCGAAATCGAGTGTCTCCCCGACGATATTCCCGAAAAGTTCGTCGTGGACGTCACCGAATTGATGATCGGTCAGGCCCGGCGCGCCAGCGAAGTGAAACTCAGCGGTTCCATGAAGCTGGTCAGCTCGGCCGATGCCGTGATCGCCCACTCCGTCGCGCTGCGCGCCGAAGAGGTGGCGGCCGCTCCCGCCGAGGCAGTCGCTGCCACGCCGGTGGCGGGCGCAACCCCCGCCGAGCCCGAAGTCATCAAGAAGGGCAAGAAGGAAGAAGAAGGCGCCGCTGCCGACAAGGACAAGGACAAAGAGAAAGGCAAGAAGAAGTAACTTGCCATGTTCCTGGTGGCCGGTCTGGGGAATCCGGGCGAAGAGTACGCTCTTACGCCGCACAACCTGGGGTTCCTCACCGTGGACCGGCTGGCCGAGCGGTACGGCATCCGCGTCACCCGCAGGGATTCCAGGGCGCTCATCGGTCTGGGCGAGATCGAGGGGCAGCCGGTGATGCTGGCCAAACCGCAAACGTTTATGAATCTCAGCGGCACTTCGCTCCAGCCGCTGATGGAAAAGCACTCCATCGATCTGGGGCGGCTTATCGTGGTGTATGACGAGCTGGACCTCGGTTGGGGAGCCCTGAAGATCAAGCCCAAGGGCTCGGCGGCCGGTCACAACGGCATGAAGTCGGTGATCGGCAGCCTGGGAACCCAGGAAATCGTGAGAGTGCGATTGGGAGTTCACCCGGGCCACCCGTTGAACAGTGGCACGGAGTACCTGCTGGCGCCGATGAAGCGTTCGCAGAGGACGGAATTGGACGGCTTCGTCGGCTTCGCGGCCGATGCGGTCCGGACAATAATTGCTGAGGGCGTCGAAAAGGCCATGACGAAATACAATCGTCGCGCCCCTGGCTTACATAATGAGGAAGCATGAGGATTTACGAAGAGCTGTTCATAGTAAAACCGGATGCGCCGGATGAAGAGGTGGATGGGCTGGTGGAGCAACTGCGCACGCACCTGACCAACCTGGGCGCCACGGTAGACAAAATCGATAAATGGGGTAAGCGCCGGCTGGCTTACAGGGTGGATAAGTACCGGGAAGGCAATTATGTGCTCTTCCAGTTCACCTGCAAGGCGGAGCACGTGCACGAGTTCGAACGCCGCCTGCGCGTAACCGATGCCGTGCTGAAATTCCTCACCGTGCGGGTGGATGAGAACTTGAAGCGCCTCGAAAAGCGCAAGAAGGAACGCGACAAGCGTGCGGCGAAACGGGCCGCGAACGCGCCCGCGAGCCCTGCTCCTGGTCCTGCGCCTGCGTTAGGGCAACCGATATCAGAGGCGCCGGCAGCCATGCCGGGCCTGCCGAAGGAGAGCTAAGCCATGCCGGAATTCAAAGGTAGACCAGGCAGCGCCGCGCAGCGGCCCACCGGTGGCGACAAGGCCGTCGCCACCCAGAAAAAGCAATATTTCCGGCGCAAGAAAGTATGCCGGTTCTGCGTCGAGAAGATCGACGATATCAACTACAAAGACGTGAAGATGCTTCACGCCTTCGTGGCCGAGCGCGGGAAGATCGTGCCGCGCCGCATTTCGGGAGTGTGCGCGCCGCACCAGCGCCGGCTCACCGACGCCATCAAAAAGGCGCGCAATATCGCCCTGCTGCCGTTCGCGGCGCAATTCTAGGAGGCAAATTGTCATGGAAGTAATACTGAGAGAAGACGTCGACAAGTTGGGCTCCCGCGGCCAGGTAGTCAGGGTGGCAGCGGGATATGCCCGCAATTTCCTCCTCCCCAAGAAGCTCGCCGTGACTGCGACGGAGTCCAACAAGAAGATCGTGGAGCAGGAACGGCAAGGCCATCTCCGCAAGGAAGCCAAGCTGCAAAGCGAAGCGCAGGACCTGGCGAAGCTGGTGACCGGCGTAACGGTGACCATCAGCCAGAAGGCCGGCGAAAACGAACAGCTCTTCGGGTCGGTGACGTCGAAAGACGTGGCCGACGCGCTGGCGGCCAAAGGCTTCACCATCGACCGGCGCAAAATTCAACTGGACGAGCCCATCAAGCAATTGGGTGAGTTCAAAGTGCCGGTCAAGTTACACAAGGAAGTCACCGCGGAAGTTACCGTGGTGGTAGTGAAGGAAGAGTAAGTACCGCAAAGTCACCGCTCCCTGGTTCATTCGTTACTGAGCCGCGACCGCCAGGGAGCGGTGCCTTTTTCATTGCCCATCCAGATTCATCCCGTGTAGAAGCGCCGCCGCCCGCGGAGTGGAGCGGATTGTGTCGAATATCGGATCGATCGCCAGCGAAGCCAGATCCGGTTCGTGATCGCGGAACGACCGCTCGAGTTCCTTTTGGGCCGACACAACCATCAAGCCGTTGATAATTCTACCATCGGCAGGAGTGAAACACCCCGTTTCACCCCGCGGCACTTCCCGATCGGGGCGGACGATTTCAAGCTGAAGTCTAGAGGCGCTGCCATGAGCAGATTTCGGAGGGGTGATGTTCCGTGCGCATCGTTGGCCCTGGCACGCTTGGTTTGCTGCCGGCCCGCCGCAGGAGGTACTCTCGTGAGAAATTGCGGAAGTTCGCGTGCCGGTAAATGCACTGTGCGATCGAGGCAGGGAGTAACATTTATGCCGAGGAATGCGGAGAGTTCTTTGAGTTGGGGAAGAGGAGTATGCGTGGCCGTCTTGTGCGCTGCGATGTTGCCGGGCGCCGCTTGGGCGCAGAGCGGGTATTGCGGCCCGTTATCGCAGGCGCTGAACGCGCAGGGCAAACCAATTCCCGGACAGTGGGAATACAGGGTGCAAGCCCCGGGCGAGGATTGTACCTACGTGTACAAGCTCGACGAGTTCGCCTACAGTTCTTACCCGTTCATCACTTTCAGTTTTAGGCGAGTACTCTGGTGTGGCGGCGAATTCGTCGATAGCGTTGGGATACTTGAGGAGAACTCTTTTGGCAGCCTAAGCAAATGGTACCAACAAGTCTGCGGTAAGACGTTGACTCTGGGCCCGTCTAGTCCGGGCACTACTTCGGAACCCGTAACGCCCGCGGCATCCTTGCCTCAAAAGCGCCAAACGGCCACCAGCGGACTACCTCCGACCGGCCAGGCGGCGCAGGGGGCCCTCATGGCCGATGTGAATGGCGATGGCATCCCCGACCAAGTCTATGTGGACTCCGGCGGGGTTGGCGTCCAACTTCTGAATGCCAGCAATTCGGTCCTGAGTAGCAAGGATTACCCGACCGGCTTCACCCCCGATCCAGCTTATTCCACCATCGTCGCCGCCGATTTCAATGGCGACGGAAAAATCGATTTGGCGGTGAGCGACCCCGGCGAACCGGGATCGACTGCCGGCGGTGTCGCTGTTCTGCTGGGCAACGGGGACGGCACGTTCCAGACGGCGAAGTATTTCCCCGCGGGCCCGAACCCGGGTTCGCTGGCCGCGGCCGATTTCAACGGCGATGGCAAGATCGACCTCGCGGCGGCCAGCACTAGCGGCGCGAGCCTCGTCATCCTTACCGGCAACGGAGACGGGACGTTTCAGGCGCCGACTACCTACGCTCCCGGGGGCGATTCGCAGGCAACTCCAGCCACCATCCTGGCTCTCGACGTCAATGGCGACGGCCGGCCGGATCTCGCCATCGCCAATCACGGATTCGTCACCGTCCCGAATAGCAGCGTCTCGGTGTTGTTGAACACCGGCATCAGCTTTCGAGCGGCCTTCAACGCCCCGCTCAAACTTCCGCTTCAGCCCGACTATCTGGGCTGGGGCGATTTGAATGGTGACGGACACCGCGACCTGGTGGCCGTTTCGACCGAAGCGAGCGCTCTGATCGTCCTCTATGGCAATGGCGATGGGACTTTCCAGGCGCCCTCCGCCTACGCGACCGGAAACTCTCCGGGATCCCTCGTGATCCAGACGCTAGGAGACGGCAACTCGATTCTGATGACGCCCGATCAGATTACCGGGAATGTGTGGATGACCGTGGTGGCGCCGGATGGCACGGTGGGGGCGCCGCCACTCGATCTGCTGGGCGGCGCGCCCACGGGGGTCGCGATCGCCGATCTGAACGGCGACGGGCAGCCGGACGCCGTCGTGACCGGCGGTGCGAGCGATGTCTCCGTGCTGCTATCGAAGAACGATCAGTTCCAGGCGCCAGTCGGATACTCGCTGGGGCAGCCTTCCCCCATGCCACAGGGCGTGGCTATCGGCGATCTGAACAACGACGGAAAGCCCGACGTTGTGGTGGCCAGCCAGGCCGGTCTGGTTTCCGCGTTGCTCGGCAATGGCGACGGCACTTTCAAAGCGCCTGTCAACTTGCCGGTGAATGCAGGCGCGCAGAGCATCGCGCTGGCCGACTTCAATCGCGACGGCAAGCTGGACGCGGTGGTGGCGGCTTTCGGTAACCAGGCCGGCACCGGTGGGGGCGGCATCGTGACGCTGCTGGGAAATGGCGATGGGACTTTCCGAGCCCAACCAGCGCTAACTGTGAACGGGTTTCTTCCCTCAGCCGTCGCTGCCGGCGATCTCAATGGCGATGGAATTCCGGACCTGGCTGCGGTGATGTTGAGCGGCGTGAATGGGGGCACGGCCACCCTCGCCGTATTCCTGGGAAAAGGCGATGGCACCTTCCAGAACGCGCGCACATTCCCGTTGAAAGCTCCAGCCGCGTCCTTCACCCACGTCATCGGCAATTTGAGCGGCATCGTGATCGGCGACTGGAACGGCGACGGCAAACCGGATATCGCTGCCGTGACCCAGGCCGACCAGACGAGCATCGACGTCCTGCTGGGCGATGGGACCGGCAACTTCACGGAACTTGCCGCGCTTCCGGCTACCGAGGACGATCCGGTCTATATTGCCACCGCCGATTTGAACGGCGATGGGAAGCCCGATCTGGTGGTGGCGCACTCGCAAGGCGAAGCGACCTACCTGCTGGGCAACGGCGATGGAACTTTTCAGCCCGAAGCCCAACTTCCCACCGGAATGTCTCCGCAGGCCATCGCGATCATATCCACCAGCACGAACAACGATATCGTCTCCGCCGATAACGTGGGGATGCTGACGGCGGTCACGCTGCCGGTAGCGTCGTTCGCTCCGGAGGTGACGATCAATAGCGTCGTGTCCGCCGCCAGCGGCACGATCGCGGCTGTCGCGCCGGCGTCGATTGCAACCATATACGGAGCCAACCTCGCGGCGTCGGTTGGCGACTCGAGGACTTCCGTCACCATCACCGATGCCAGTGGCACGCAGCAAACTGCCCCCTTGTTCTACGTTTCGCCGGCGCAAATCAACTTCCTGGTGCCCGCCGGCACGGCCCTCGGGATCGCACAGGTCACGGTCACCAGCAGCACTGGCGAGAGCACCGTAGGCGTGCCGGTCGCAAATGTGGCGCCTGGAGTTTTCGAACTCAACGCTTCGGGACTGGCCGCCGCCGTCGTCCTGATTGTGCACTCGGACAACTCGGTGAGCTACGCCAACGTATATCAGCTCGATTCGTCCAACAACATCCTCGCCTTGCCCATCGATCTAAGCGCGGGCCAGGTTTACCTGGAACTTTACGGCACCGGCATCCGCAACGCCAAGAGCGTGACCGTGCAGGTGGGCGGCAAGAGCGTCCCCGTGCTCTCGTCGGGAGCGCAGGGTCAATACCCGGGGCTCGATCAAGTCAATATCGGACCATTGCCATCGTCGTTGGTGGGGAGCGGACAAACTAACATCGTGCTGAGCGCTGGAGGGCAGGCGGCGAACACTGTTAACGTGACGTTCCGATGATGGTCTGGGACAACTTGTCCCCAAACACTACCGCTCCCTGGCGGTCGCGGCTCTTCAGTCATGCGTTGAAACGACAGCGCTACTGAGCCGCGACCGCAAGGGAGCGGTGCCTTTCGGGTCCGGACCGAGGAACGTCCGCCCCATAGGAACTTTTCCATGCGATCAAAGTACTAGCTGGTCGAAGCCGTCGTAGCGGCTGACGCGGCAGCTTCGTCCTGCCGCTTTTTCTCCTCCATCGCGTTCCAGTTTCCGTCCGGCGCGCGGGCGATGGCCACCAGGCCCCACCCCATCCCTTTCAACTCGTTCTTCCAAAGAATATTGCCCGTGGCGGGATCGAGGCGGTACAACTCGCCCCTCGTCGCGGCGTAGAGTTCGTCGCCATCCAGCACCACGTTGACGAATTCTCCGCCTTTCAGGAATGTATCCCAAACGGTCTCCCCCGTGGCGCGATCGATCGCCAGGACCGTCCCCTTGATGCCGATGAACAGGTGTGCCACCTTCGCCTCCTCGTCTTCAGCATAACGAAGCCGGTCGCGTCCTTTTGTCATCCAATAGAAATATGGAGCGCCTCCCATCTGTCTTTTTCGCGCACGGCTCGCCGATGTCGGCCCTCGGCGGCGATGCCCATGCGGCCGCGCTGCGCGCCTTCGGCCAACGGCACACCACCTCGCGAGCCATCCTCGTGCTCTCGGCGCACTGGCAGGTATCGAAGCCGGTGCGCGTCACGGCCTGGGACCGCGCCCCGCTGCTCTACGATTTCGGCGGCTTCCCCGAAGAGCTCTATCGACTGACCTATCCCGCGCCCGGCAGTCCGTTAGCCGCCGCGCGCGTCGTGAATCTGCTCAAATCGGCCGATTGGCCGGCGCGCTTCGAATCGGAGCGCGGACTCGATCATGGCGCGTGGACGCCGCTTCGCCTGGCATGGCCGGAAGCCGCGACGCCGGCGATCGAAGTCTCCATGCCATTCCTGCCGCCGCAGGAACTTTTCCAGCTCGGACGCGCCTTGCGCCCGCTGCGCGATGACGGATTCCTGCTCGCCGCGAGCGGCGGCATCGTGCACAACCTCAGCCGCGTGCGCCTCGCCGACAAGGACGCGCCGGTGGACGCGTGGGCGGCGGAATTCGATGACTGGGTAGCCCAAGCCGTCGCCGCGCGCAGGCTGGAGGATCTTTTCAACTATCGCCACTCCGCCCCGCATGCGCGCCTGTCAGTTCCCTCCACCGAACATTTCGATCCGCTGTTCGTGGCGCTCGGCGCGGCTTACCCCGACGAGCCTTTGAATACCATTTTCGAAGGCTTTCAGTACGGCAATCTGTCGATGCGCAGCTTCAGTTTCGCGCCGCCATCCGATACTGCCCCGCCGCCGAACGGTCCACAAAAAAACTGACCACGCGATCGCCGCGCAGCGCGGCGATCCCGTCCGTCAGGCCCAGGTAGATCCCGCCGTCCGCCCGCACGATGCTGGTGGCAATCGATGGCATTTCCCATTTTCTTGCCGTTTGGAGATTGCGATCCCATCGCGCGAGGCCGCCGGGATAATTCCCGTATTCGCCGCGATGTTCCAGCGCCAGCCAGATGCAGTCCGGCTCGACCAGGATCGCCGAAACCGACCACGCCGCCATTTCGGCGGGGGCGAAAAGATGGAACGAAGCCGTCTCCGGATCGAAGTAGACGAAGCCGCCCACTCCCGACGCGCCTTCGCCGTTATAGAACGTCTTGCCGAACCAGAAAAGTCCGCCATCCATCTGGTGCGGCCCGATCTGCTCGTTCATCTCCGCCGGGTCGGGCTGCGACTCCGATTGCGCCAGCCGGTACGCCGTTCCGTCGCCAACAATCACCGGGTACTCCGAGCCGTACCGGTTCTTCTCCTTCGACAAGCGGAATCGTCCGAACGCGTCTTCCGATGGCGCCCGCGCAGGCGGGACCTCCGCGTTCGTAACTCGCGGGTCTCCGCCAGCGGCGTCGATCACTACCACCAGCCGCCGCGCGCCTGCCGTCATCACGAATTGCGGCCCCGCCAACACCCGCTCCGCCGCGAACGGAGCGTACGAAAAATGGCTCGCCAGCTTGCGAGCGCGCACATCGTAGACGAATTTCTGATTGTCGTAGGTGGCCCATTTCTCGCCCTTGCAGGAGAGCACCAGTTCCTCTAAGGTGAAGCGTTCGATGCGTGTAGAACAGTCGTCACCCGGTCCCGGCTCGATTGCCAGGGGCAGCAATTTCCGAGCATCGTCGCGATCTTCGAGCAGAATGCCCAGGCGATCCCGTGTGGTCCACCAGCACGGCCGAGGCGCCTGCTCACAAGGCTGCGAAGACGAGAGCGCGATCACCAGATTCCAGCCTTCGTCCGCCGGAATTCGCCGCAGCACCACGGCGTGCGGCAATCCGGACACGGGCGGAAGTTCCTGCGCGCCCGCAAAGTTCAGCAGCCAGAGCCCGGCGAGTAGTTGCGATTGCATCATACAATGCCGGAAGCAAGCGAGCTGCCATCCGCTGCGATACTATCAGGAACATGCCGATCGGCCGGATCACGCACGTGGCGCAGGTTTGCGGCGTCGACGTGTATGTTCACTGGTCCATCTTCGCATTCGCCGTCGTGTTTTTAGCCGGCACCACGCGCCAGTTGACTTCCACGCTGATCGGCATGGCCGCCTACCTGGCGCTGCTCATTCTGCATGAATCCGGCCACCTGTTCATGGCGCGGCGCCGAGGCTATCAGGCATTCAGCATGGCGCTCTACCCGATCTTCGGGCTGGCAAGTTTTGAAGCGCCCGATTCACGCATCGATCGCGCGCTCATCGCCTGGGGCGGAGTGCTGGCGCAAGCCGTGGTCGCGGTCCCGCTGACGCTATACATCATTCTCGCCGGCTATACCCCGTTTGAACCGATCAACGCGGCGCTGGTGATCCTCGGCGGGTATTCACTGCTCGTCGCCGCGTTCAATCTTCTGCCCATCCGTCCGCTCGATGGTTCCCGCGCCTGGGATATCATCCCCGCCTGGTTCGAGCAAAGAAGAACGTCCTGAATCCCCGCGAATGGCTCCTACTGCACCGCGACCGCGAGGGAGCGATGCTTTTTGGTGACCGCTCGAAGAAAGGCACCACTCCCTTGCGGTCGTGGCTCAGTAATCTTTCACACCCCTGCGAGCGAGCGGTGCTTTTGCTTCACTTCGGCGCACCCAGCATGCGCGCGATCTCCTTGGCCAGCATCGGCGAAAATCGCGCGATCCCTTCGCGATTCAAATGCCAGGCGTCCTTGAAAAACTCCGGCCGTTCCAGCGAATTGAATGCCGATTCGTCGCATAGCAGAACGTTAGGACGGCTCGCGAATTCGCGAATCGAGCTGGTGGTCGGTTGCGCCAGGTATGCGGGGCGGGGAATCGGTCCGCGCGGCAGGCGCGCGAATATGATTTTGGTGCGCGAGCCCCGGTAGCGATCGATAATCCTTCCGAACCACTCCCGGCGGTATGCGGCCAGGCGGCCGGTTTGCGGCGAAGGCGGGTGCAGCAGCCAGCTCGTCGTGGTGCTGATCTGCTCCTCGGTGGATCCCGGCGGGAACTTCGCCTGCATCGTCGGCCAGTCGATCTCGAGTCCGGTCATCGCGGTCGCCGTGTCGACATAGTTATAGGTCCAGCCTTCGTACCCGCGGCGGCAAAGCTGGACGTACGCAATGCGCTTGAGGGGGTGAGTCAGAAATGCCTGCACGTCGCTTTGCAGCACGATCCCCTTCAGAATTACGCCCAGGAACGCCTGCCGCTGGATGGCCGGCGTATGGAACGACCGCGCGAAGTCGAGCGCGTCGCTCCATCGCAAACTCGATATGGCGTAATGCAAGGCGCGGATGTCGTCGTCCGGGAAATACAACGTGTCTTCGTCGCCGTAGTCGTTGACGCCGAACACCAGCGCGCGGTAGCGTCTCGCCGTGGGATCGAGATCGCGCAGCATGTAATACCAGGTGCGCAGTTCGCTCCCCGCGATTCCGGCGCTGCGAAATGTATAGCCGGTCTCCGGCGTGAGTTCGTTGGAAAGCCGGGGCGAATAGGCGAATCGCGAATCGCCCAGTGTAAGAATCATGGCGTCGCCCCAGGTCTTCTGGGCGTCCTGCTCGCGATGCAGGATGAGCTGGTACAACCCCGACGAGGAATCCGGCTCCAGAATCGACGTGTAAAGGCCGGTGTGAAACAATAGCCCGTCGAGAGCCAACACGCCCGCCACCGCCAGAACGCACGTCAGGAGCGCGCGCCGCAGACCGTTCATTCCGGAAATCGCCCCAGGGACCAACACCGCCTCTTACAACGGAATATTTCCGTGCTTTTTCCGCGGCATGGTATCGACTTTGTTCTCCAGCATCCGCAGCGCGCGAATCACGCGCGGCCGTGTCTCGCGCGGCTCGATCACGTCGTCCACATAGCCGCGCTCCGCCGCCACGAACGGGTTCGCAAACCGCTCGCGAAACTCTTCGATCTTCTGCCGCCGCACACCGTCCTTGTCCGCCGCTGCCGCCAGCTCGCGCCGGTACACAATATTCACCGCACCCTCCGGCCCCATCACCGCGACTTCGGCCGACGGCCACGCCAGGTTGATATCCGTGCGTACCTGCTTCGACCCCATCACGCAGTACGCCCCTCCATACGCCTTGCGCGTGATCACCGTGATCTTCGGCACCGTGGCCTCGCAATAGGCGTAAAGCAGCTTCGCGCCGTGCCGGATAATGCCACCGAATTCCTGCGCCGTGCCGGGCAGAAATCCGGGCACATCTTCGAACGTCAGAATCGGAATGTTGAAGGCATCGCAGAAGCGGACGAAGCGCGCGCCCTTCACGCTCGAATTAATATCCAGGCACCCGGCCAGAAATGCCGGCTGATTGGCCACGATTCCGATCGAGCGCCCGTCCATGTGGGCGAACCCGATCACGATGTTCCTGGCCCAATGCTCGTGCACTTCGAAGAATTCGCCATCGTCCACCACGCGATGGATCACGTCCTTGATGTCGTACGGCAGGTTCGATTCCGCCGGCACGATGGTATCGAGCGCGGCATCGGCGCGGTCCGGCGAATCGTTGGTTACGCGTCGCGGCGGGTCTTCGCGATTGTTCTGCGGCAGGTAGCTCAGCAGCTCGCGAATCATGCGCAGGCACTCGGCGTCGTCATGCGCCACGAAGTGGCCTACGCCGCTGGTAGCGTTGTGAGTCATCGCGCCGCCCAGGTCTTCTTTCGTGACGTCCTCGTGCGTGACCGTTTTGATCACGTCCGGCCCGGTGACGAACATGTAGCTGGTCTGGTTCACCATGAAGACGAAATCGGTGATCGCCGGCGAATACACCGCGCCGCCCGCGCACGGGCCCATGATCGCGGAAATCTGCGGGACCACGCCGCTCGCCAGCGTGTTCCGCAGGAAGATATCGGCGTACCCCGCGAGCGAAACCACGCCTTCCTGAATGCGCGCGCCGCCGGAATCGTTGAGGCCGATCACCGGCGCGCCGGTCTTCAGCGCGAGATCCATGATCTTGCAAATCTTGAGCGCGTTGGCCTCGGAGAGCGACCCTCCCAGCACCGTGAAATCCTGCGCGAAGACGTACGCCAGCCGTCCGTCGATGCGGCCATAGCCGCTGACGAATCCGTCGCCGGGGATGATCTGATCGTCCATGCCGAAATCGCGGCAACGGTGCGTCACCAGCTTGTCGAGCTCCTCGAAGGAGCCCTCGTCGAGCAGCAACTCGATGCGCTCGCGCGCGGATAGCTTGCCCTCCTGGTGCTGGCGCGCGCGGCGCTCCGCTCCTCCGCCTTCTTCTGCCGCCTCGTGACGGCGATGCAATTCGTCAAGCCGGTTCATCGGCACTATTGTAGCTGCCGCCGCGAGCGCCGAAGTCGCGGTGCCTGTAGTACACTGTCACCCATGAGTTCTCGACCCTCCCACCGCTATCTATTTCTCCTCGCGGCAGTTTTATCGGCCGCCTCCCTCAGCGCCCAGTCCGCGCCCAAAATCACGACGCCCAAGGATGCCCTCGGGTTCAACCTCGGCGACGACTACATGGTCGCCAACTACACCCAGCTCGAGGCCTACTGGAAAAAGCTCGCCAGCGAATCCGACCGCATGAAACTGGTGAGCATCGGCAAGACGGAGGAAGGCCGCGATGAATGGATGGCCATCATCTCCTCGCCCGAAAACATCAAAAATCTCGACAAATACAAGCAGATCTCCCGCCGCCTGGCGCTCGCCGATGGCGTGAGCGAGGCCGAGGCGCACCAGTTGGCCGCACAAGGCAAAGCCGTGGTCTGGGTGGATGGCGGACTGCACGCCAGCGAATCGGTGGGCTCGCAGCAGCTCATGGAAATGGTCTACCAGATGGTGAGCCGCACCGACCCGGAAACCATGCGCTTGCTCAATGACGACATTCTGCTCTGCGTCCAGGCCAATCCCGACGGGCAGGAACTCATCGCCAACTGGTACATGCGGGGCAGCGAAAAACCCGACGCGCCGCTGCGTCCCACCGAACAGCGCGAGATGAATAATCTGCCGCGCCTCTATGCCAAGTATGTCGGCCACGACGACAATCGCGATTTCTACATGTCCAACATGAAGGAAACCACCAACATGAACCATCAGTTGTTCCTCGAGTGGTTTCCGCAGATCATGTACAACCACCACCAGACCGGACCCGCCGGCGCGGTCATCTTCATCCCGCCCTTCCGCGATCCCTTTAATTACAACTTCGATCCGCTGGTGCCGCTGGGAATCGAAATGGTGGGCACGGCGATGCATAGCCGCCTGGTGGCGGAAGGCAAAGGCGGCAGCGCCATGCGCAGCGGCTCCAGCTATTCCACCTGGTGGAATGGCGGACTGCGCACCATCACTTACTTTCACAACATGATCGGCATCCTGACCGAAATTATCGGCAGCCCCACGCCATCGACTGTCCCCGTGGTGCCCGGCAAGCAGTTACCGCAGGGCGATTGGCCCATGCCCGTCACCCCCGGGCCGTGGCACTATCGCCAGTCCATCGATTACGAAATCACCAACAACCGCGCCATCCTTGACCTGGCGTCGCGCTATCGCGAGACGTTCCTCTTCAACATCTGGCGCATGGGCACGAACTCCATCGAAAAGGGCAACAAGGATTATTGGACCATCACGCCGAAGCGCATCGACGCGCTCAACGCAGCGGCCGGTCTGACCGGACGCGGCGCGCGCGGCGG
>Ga0181538_10001137_pt1 | contig 30653 bp, 30 predicted proteins | sample PEATcosm2014_Bin_40_FD_119773 | JGI IMG/M metagenome (GOLD analysis project Ga0181538, IMG submission 119773) | Peatland microbial communities from MTU Mesocosm Facility, Houghton, MI, USA - PEATcosm2014_Bin23_30_metaG | ecosystem: Environmental > Terrestrial > Soil > Wetlands > Peat | place... | reverse complement strand
TCCTTCGTCGGGTAACTGGCGTTGTCCACCAGGATTTCCTGCGCGGTGATGAAAATGCGCACGGCGGCCTTGAACCGTTCCACGTCAAATTTGCCGTCTTCGCGTTTGAACTTCATCAGGTTCAGCGACGCAAGATTGCAGGCGGTGTTGTTGATGAAAACGTATTCGCTGCACGGGTTGGTGGAGTGAATCGGTTCGGTGCCCTTGCACGTGTGCCATCTCTGGATCGCGCCGTCGTATTGCATGCCCGGGTCGCCGCAAACCCACGTGCCCCCGGCGATTTTATAAAGCAATTTCGCGGCGTCCTTCTTTTCGAGCGGCTGGTTGGTGGTGATGGTGCGCGTCCACCATTCCCTGCCGGCGAGCGCCGCCTGCATGAATTCATCGCTGGCGCGAACGGAAAGGTTTTCATTTTGATACATCACGCTCCCGTAGGCGTCGCCGTTGTAGGAACCATCATAACCCTGTTCAATCAACGCCCATGCCTTGCGCTCTTCCTTCTGCTTGGCGTCAATGAACTCCTCGATGTCCCCGTGCCAGTCGCGCAACGTGTTCATTTTGGCCGCGCGCCGGGTTTTGCCGCCGGATTTCACGACATTGGCAACCTGATCATAAACCCGCAGGAAGCTCATCGGACCACTGGGCCGGCCGCCGCCGCTGAGTTTCTCCCGGGCGGAGCGGATGGGCGTCAAATCCGTGCCCGTGCCGGAGCCGTATTTGAAGAGCATCGCTTCGCTGCGGGCGAGGCGCATGATGTCTTCCATGTTGTCCTGGACCGACTGGATGAAGCAGGCGCTGCCCTGGGGATATTCGTATTGGGTGGTGGCGCGCTCGACCTGGCGGGTCTTGTGATCGTAAAACCAGTTGCCCCGGCCGGAGTTTTTGCCGATGCCGTATTCACGGAACAGCCCGACGTTGAACCAGACCGGCGAGTTGAATGCACCGTATTGGTTCAGGCACAGCCAGGTCAGTTCCTCGTAAAAAACCTCGCCATCCGCCTTGCTGAAATAGCCGTCGGCGACGCCCCAATCCGCCATCGTCCGGGATATGCGATGAATGAGCTGGCGCACCGAAGTCTCGCGCTCGCCCGTGTTTTGTTCGCCGTAAAAATACTTCGAGACGACCACCTTGGTCGCGAGCAACGACCACGACTTGGGCACCTCGACATTTTCCTGCTTGAAAATGACCTTGCCCGCATCATCGGTGATTTCAGCAATGCGCCGGTCCCATTCAATCTGGTCGAACGGTTTGACTTTGGGGTCGCTGAAAACGCGCACAACGCGCGCCGTTTTTTTCGCCGCCCCGCCGTTGGTCTTGACCTGGCGGCCGGCCGCCACCGTTGCGGAACGACGACTGCCTTTATGCGACGCCGGAACCAATACCTCCTCGCGTGCGTCTATCATGAAATTTTCCTTTCGCGGCGGTCGAAATTTTATTTTGTGACAAATCACCCGACCGTCTTGACACGGAAGACCGGTCGGGAAAATCAATTTCTCAGCCCGCTTTTTCGGGTTTTCGCCAACCGCCCAATTCCAAGCGAAACCCCATTTAGTGGGCAACAGTGGGAGCCTATACCCTACCTATTGTGGTGACAAGAAAAAAATTGAAAAAAGTTACAGGAAAGTTACAGGAACGATATTCCCAAACGAACGCCGAGGAATCTCCGCGTCTCCATTGCGCAAACCACAACTTATTCGCCGCTGTGAACAAAAAAATCAGCGCGATTTTCTCCCGCGTGACGGCGAAAATTTCCCGGAGTATTTCCGTTGCGGCAATTTGAATTTTCGTATCGGCTCAACGGTTTTCGGGCGCGGTTTCGGCACGAGCACCACCGGACAGCCTTCGTAACCGAACGCCTGGCGCATCTGGTCGCCCAGATATTTTTTGTACTGGTCGGAAAACAACTCGTCGCGGTTGATGAACAGCAGAAACGTCGGCGGCGCCTGCCGCACCTGCGTCGCGTAAAAAAACTTCAGCCGGTGCCCCGACGCGCTGACCGGCTGGCGTCGCTCGATGGCGTCGCGCAGGGTACGATTCAAAATCGCCGTCGGGATTTTTTGCTGCAACTGCGCGGCCACGTAACGCACGGCTTCCAGCAGACGTTCGAGGTTGAAACCCGATGTGGCCGACGTAAAAATCACCGGCGCGTAATCGAGGAAAAATAATTTATCCTGCACCCACTGGCCGAATTCGCCGAGCGTGGAGATGATCTTGGCCTGCCCTTCGGTTCGATGTTTTCGGTTGCGTTTCTCGATTTCCTCTTCGCGCACCTGGCGGACCGATTCCGCCACCAAATCCCACTTGTTGACGACAACGATGCAGGCTTTGCGGGCTTCCACGATTTTGTCCGCAATCTTTTTGTCCTGCTCGGTAATTCCGGCCTCGGCGTCCAAAACCAGCACGGCGATGTCGCAACGCTCAATCGAATCCACCGCGCGCTGGACGCTGAAGAACTCAATCGAATCGTCCACGCGCCTCGTTTTTCTCATGCCGGCGGTGTCAATGAGAACGTATTGTTGCCGCACCCCTTCGGTTTCCACCTCAAACGGCACGTCAATGGAATCGCGCGTCGTGCCCGGCACCGGGCTGACAATGACACGCGCGGATTGCGTCAGCGCGTTGATGATGGACGATTTGCCGACATTGGGCCGGCCAACGATGGCCAATTTAAGCGAAGATGGAAGATGGAAGATGGAAGATGGAGTTTCATCACCTTCGTTACTTTGGGCTTCGGACATTGGACTGTGGACTGGCAACAGCGCCACCGCCGTGTCCATCAAATTTACAATGCCTTCACCGTGAATCGCGCTGACGGGGAATATTTTGTCGAAACCGAGCTGGGCAAATTCATCGGCGCTGGCCTCGGCGCGATGCGTGTCCACCTTGTTGACCGCAACCAAAATCGGTTTGCCACTGTGACGCAATTTTTGCGCGACCTCGCGGTCCAGCGGCACAATGCCTTCCTGCACGTTGACGACGAGAATGATGACGTTCGCGGATTCAACGGCCAGGTCCACCTGCTCCATCGCCGCCTTGATGATGACGTCGCCCGCCTTTTCGCGCTGCAACAGGCCGATGCCGCCGGTGTCCACCAGCGTGAAGGCGCGGCCGTGCCACTCGGCCTCGGCGCTGATTCGGTCGCGCGTGACGCCCGGCTGGTCGTGGACGATGGCGACGCGCCGGCCCACAATGCGGTTGAACAGCGCGGACTTGCCGACATTCGGGCGGCCAACGATGGCGATTAGATTTGGCACGCATGCAGGATAGGAAATTTTGCCGCTGACGGAAATCAAAATGAAGTCGTAGCCGCCGACCACCAAATCGGGGCGGGGCCAGCCGGGAGCGCAAAGGCGCGGGCGTGCCGTGATCGAAAAGAATCTTCATGCGCGCGGATTACGCGACCGCCAGGCTTTGTCCGGCGTGTTCCAGCACGGCCTCGACCTGTTCGCGGGCCACGCCGGGAAACCATTCGAGAAAATCATCCACCGTCGCGCCGTCTTCGAGATTCTCAAACAACGCCGCCACCGGCACGCGCGTACCTTTGAACAGCCACGCGCCGCTGACTTTTCCGGCGATGCGTTCCACCGCGGCACATTTGCTCCAATCCAACACGATCAAACAATAACTTTGAATCACCACGACGGCAAGGGCTGACTTGCCGTATTGTTTCCCAATTCGAACTGGCCGAGGAAATGTTCACGCGCCAATGACCGGGCTGGACTGCAACATTCTCGTTTAGCTTGCTTTGGCCCCTTTACGCAGCAAGCGCCAATGTCGAGTTTGAAATCACGTCGAAGGTATCAGTCCGGGTGTTGTTGATACGTTCCACGAGAGCGTGCAACGTGTCGGAGCGGTCCAAGTCCTCAACGGATTGAATACCGGCAGGGCGGAACCAGCGGTTTTGCATGAAGGCAGCGAGCATTTCTGCGCCGCTTTCGATGCGCAATCCACCTTTAGCGTCCGGTTGGACACGGGCGGCGAAGTCGACGGCGCGGGGATAGAGGGCCTTGAGGATTTTGCGGACTTCGGCTTCTTGCGGTGCGCTGGACAACCCTTGGATGACCCGCGCGACATGGAGTGCGAAACGTGCGCTTTGGGAACTAGGTGGCTCGGCGGTGTCGGTGTCATTTGACGGTTCGCCGAGACGGATGCGGGCGTGCTGTTCGCCGAGGCGGATGCCAATCCAGCCGCCGCGTCCGTAGCGGAGGATTTGCTCCTCGAAATAGACCAGCGCCCTTCGTGCATCGCCGTTGGCGAGCAGAACGAGACCGCGTGTTTCTACGAAGGCGGCAAGCAAGTCATCGTCGATTTGACCGTCTGGCACTTCGAGTAGTGCTGTCGCGTGAGTGCAGAGCGAAGATCGCAATGATGGGTCTTCCGCGCGTTCTGCCTGCCACAAGGCAATCATCGCACGCCCCAACCGTTCAGCGACGCTCATTTGCGCAATCGCACCGTCGCGCTGCGCTCCTGCTGCTTGCGGCTGTCGGGTTCCGGATTCTCGTCTTAACGGCGTGGCCTGCTCCTTTAGTGCCCAATGCGATTGTTCATTAAAATCCTGCAATAGCCTACTTGCAATCTGGTCTCCCTCATTAGCCAATTCTCGCAAGATACTCTCGGCTTCGCTGCGGAGTGCTTCATCTCGGCTTTCTGCATCCCGGAGGCAATCATGGCGTCGGCCATTTCCTTGATCAATTTTTCATCAACGGCCACGCCAAACGTATTCCAACTGTTCCAGCCCATAGGCGGCGTGGGCGCCAGTCCGGCAAACTTCTGGGCCAAGATCGAGGCGGGCAGACACAAAATCAGCAGCAAAACGAATCTTTTCATTTTTGTTGGTTCCATTAACTGGTTGCGGAAATAAATTTGGTTTTTCGGCGCGCCCATTCTTATCTGCCGCAGCCCTCGGCGTCAATCTGCGGCTATGATTTTCCCCGAACGAATTCGCCCACCACCCGGTTTTTCACCCTCTCCTCGCTCAACGAGCAGAGGGCCGGGGTGAGGAGCCAATTGCAGTTTTTTCAAGTTCAAATCCCCTCTCCCCGGCCCTGCTCCCCGCCCGGCGGGGAGAGGGAGTCGGTGCCAATCTGCGACTATAATTTCCGCATCAGGAGCTTCGCCCGCCATACCCAGACGCGTTCGCGCTTGCGCTGGAACGTCGGGGCGTGCAGGTCGTCAGCCACTACATCCTTCAATTCCGTCCGCGCCAGGTCCGGCTGGTTTTTGGCGAGGTAAAGCTCGGCCAGTTGCACTTTGGCGCGCGCGTAGGAATGTTCCGCGGTGACCTGTTGCCATATTTTGAGCGCCGCATCGGTTTCGCCGAGCGCAGCCAGCGTTTCGGCCAGCGCCATCAGCGTGTAGCCGTAATCATGTTTCGGATTTTCGGCGACCACGCCTTCGAGCAACGGATGCGCTTCGGCGGCGCGTTTCCAGCGAAGCAGGCATTGGCCGAGATGGGCGCGGGTATCAATGTCCCGGGCATCCCGTTCCAACGCCGCGCGGTAGCAGGCTTCGGCCTTTTCCAGTTTGCCCTGTTGAAAATAAATGTCGCCGAGTTGCGAGTGGTGATGCGCCTTGTCGAGGTGATAAATTTGCGCCTGTAATTCCTTGATGCGGCGGCGGCTGTGCGCGCCGGGCAGTTCAAATCCGCGCGTGGCCGATGGCGCGGCGCGATAGACCCAAAAATAGTAGAGGACCGCCGACAATCCGAAGCCGATGAAGATGAAAACCGCCCAAATCCACTCCTCCCGCCGCACCGCGTCAACGAACATCCAGAGTTGGAACGCGAACACCAGCAACAGCCAGGGATTGTGAATCAGATATTCAGGATTCAACACATCCGAAATCAGCGAGGCGAACATGCTTTGAGATTAGGCGCGCAGGCAAAACGAGGCAATCAAACTGTAGCGTCGGGCGTCCCCGCCTGACGTAGCGGCCAGCCAGCCTTGGCTGCCGTATCGTCCGGCTTCCAGCCGGGGGGTCTGATGCGGAAGCGAGATCATGACGCAGGTTCGGTTTTGTGGCCCGGGCGGCAAGGATGCCGCCGGATATGGCAGGCAGGATGCCCGCCGCTACAGATCAGGAGCAGTATTCGGTTGCACCCAAACCGACCCGCCGCTGAATTGCCCGCTTGTATTCGGCACGTTTATCGTATAATTACCTGTAGCGCCGGGCATGAATCCGACCATCATCATAATGCCGACTTTCAATGAGCGGGAAAATCTCCCGCACATGGCCGAACATCTTTTAAAACTGCCAGTGCCGGTGGACCTGCTGGTGGTGGACGACAATTCGCCGGACGGTACGGGCAAAATGGCCGACGAACTGGCGGTCAAACATCCTCAGATCCACGTCCTGCACCGGGAGGAAAAGAATGGCTTGGGCCGCGCCTACATTGCCGGATTCAAATGGGCGCTGGAGCATGGCTACGAATTCATTTTCGAAATGGACGGCGATTTTTCGCACAACCCGGACGACGTGCCCATGTTCATCGAAGCCACCAAGAACGCCGATCTCGTGCTCGGCTCGCGTTACAAAGGCGGCATTCGCGTCGTCAACTGGCCGCTCAAGCGGCTCATGTTGAGCCGGGGCGCGGGTAAATACGTGCAGCTCGTCACCGGCATGCCCTTTACCGACCCGACGGGCGGCTACAAATGTTTCCGCCGCCGCGCGCTGGAGGCGATCGACCTCGATGCCGTCCAGTCGAATGGCTACAGCTTTCAAATTGAGATGACGCACAAACTCTGGCGGCATGGATTTCGGATCGTTGAAGTCCCGATTATTTTTACCGACCGCGCCGAAGGGCATTCCAAAATGTCGGGCCACATCGTCTGGGAAGCGCTTTGGATGGTGTGGAAGCTGTGGTGGCAAAACGGCCTGCGCCGCTGGCCGCGCAAACGTTAATCCGACTTTACAGCATTCAAACCGAATACCGAAACTGAAACCGCTAATCTTCGCTCATCATCACTAATCCCAAGTGCTTTAGGTGGAAGAAGGTGGAGGTTTTCTGTTCAGACATTGTCGTTGCAAGTCTTTGTCAACAGCGCAGATTAGCGCCGACGAGCGGTTCAAAATCGTTTCCGGATTCAACACAAAAGCCGAAAATAGAACCGCGGATTTCACGGATGATAAACGGGTTTCATTCAAGACACGGGCTTCGGACTCTTGCGGCTGGTTTTGCTTTCAAGTTCGTGTTTATCCGCGTCATCCGCGTCATCTGCGGTTTCAAGTCCGGAAATTAGGTTCATTCCACCCATTTTCTGCTTGAACTGGACGTTGGTCGGTATTGTAATCCCACCACCCGCCACTTCAGGCTGCATTTGAGAAGTTGTGAGGACTTTGGGCAAAAATCAGAAGAGGGCTTATGGCAAAGGCATTATCGGAACTTTTGGAGCAATTGGCCGTGACAGCACGTTACGACGCCAAGGAACTCGCCAGATTGTGTCATTTGTCCGTTCGGCAACTGGAGCGTAACTTTCGCCGCGAGTTGGGACGCACACCACAGGATTGGTTGAACGAAGAACGAATCAAAACCTCCCAACAATTATTGCTTTCCGGCCAGCCGGTAAAGGTGGTGGCTTTGGAATTGGGCTTTAAACAAACCTCCCATTTCTGCCGCCAGTTCAAATCATTGCATAACCTGACCCCTTCACAATTTGCCGTCCAAGCCCAGACTGGATTCCGTGTCGCCGAAAGACAAACGATGTCGTCGGTAGATAACTGAAAAATGTTGAGACTGGTCAAACCTTGTGAGAAAAAGCGGAGAGGTTTCATGTTCGGTATGCAACTTTAATGTCTTCCAATTTGACCAGTTCAAACCAAATAAAAAACTGACTAAAATGAAAAAAACATAGTCCAAACTATCGTGGCTGTTTTGCTTGCAGCCGCTGTTTGTGCCAATGGGCAAAGCCAAATTACACCATTCAAAGCTGTATTGGATGGAGTTTTACCATTGCACGAAATTAATAATTATTTTCTCTTCCAGCAACGCGCGCCAGCAGATTGGGCGAATTATGTTGCAGGACCCTCAGATGACGGTACAGTCGGATTGAACTGGAGTGATGTAGGTGGTCCGAATTTTCTTAGAAATGCAGCTAACAACGGGTTCGACCTTGTTTATATGTATGAGGATGGGACGGTTGATCCCGATTTTGTGGATTATGCGGCTCAACATGGCTGTGCGGTCATAACAAAATATGGTTCTTCCAACGAAGTCATTCTTGTGGATTATAGAGGCCCTGGTTCCGCAATTCAAGCCATGGGGCCGACTCCATTGACGTTGTTGTCTGTAAACAACCCCGCCCCGCTGGCGTTCAACGTCATATTCCCTACCGCCGTCCAGTTCGTTAAATCCGTTGACGAATACACGGTCCACGAAGTGTTCGCATCTCCGTTGATGTTATATGTGAACGCATTGCCAGAAGTGCTGCTGGAATTGGGAGCGACACTCAACACCGGCAAAGTCGGATTTGTCAAGACAGTGACCTGAAAACTTACAGAATTACTGGCTAAATCCCAATCAGTATAGGTCAAGGTCACAGCCGCACCGTTCACCGGTATATTCCCCGTAATCTGCAAAGTCCGGCTAGATCCAGTCCCTAAGATTTGGCAGAATAAATCAGGACTCGACCACGTCAAAGATTGCGCCAGATTCTCTGGCGGCGTATAAGTATCATTTACCGTGAAAGGAATATTCGAGGTAGAACCTTGAATGAATTGCTGATTTGAAATGGGCGAAATTGTTGGCGGCGTGTTGCCCAGCGTGGGAAACACGTTCACTGTGACAGTAGCCTGAGCTATATTAACTCCATCAGTATGAGTAGGAATAAAATGAATGGTTTGGTCAGCGTTAATGCTAATTGTTCCAGCATCCGGATTTGATAATGCAGTGATTGAGACAAGGCTCAGGGATGCACCCGCAATACCAGGTCTGTCATTTGCAAGCACATTAATATCAATGGGACTATTACGATAAGTTGTCACCTCAACTGGAACGGCAACAGCCGCTATCGAAATTGTTGTATAGATTTCGGAACGACTCAATCGCCCATCTAAAAGCTTGGTAAAAAATTGTATATTGGTAGTCCAAGGTATATTTGGGGTCCAAACAAAACTCGTTCCATCACCATCATAAATTGTCACTCCGTTTGCCTGTATCACTGTTGAAGCAAAAGCAGTCTGATGAAAATTATACCAGGTGAAAAGAATTTGCGAGCCGCAAGATAAAAATTGTGCATAAGGCTGAATTGGCGGTCCCGCATCCAAATTGGTTGCATCAGTTGGCAAGTTCGCCGGGGCAAAATTGCCACCAGGGTTGTTAGTTACTTGTGGAAATCCGTATCCGACATATTCATTCCATCCAGCGGCATAATAAGTGCAAGTTTGCCGTAATGCCTGACGCACATCGAAGACATTCCATGTTGGGTGTGCGCTTTTCAAGGTGGCGTATTTGGAAGCGGTTATGCTAAACACATAACTTTGGCAGTCGCATAATGGATTATTATCAATGAATTCCAATTGCGGTCCGTATTCGTTGCTGAGAGTGTTGAGGTTAGTAGTGGTATTTTGATCACCACATGAAACGGTCATTGCCGGAGTGGGCTATCGTTTCTACAAGTTGAGCAACGGGACTAATTGCTCGCGGGCGATTGGGTTTGAGCGGTTGACGGTGGAGCCGGGAACCACGGCGATAGCCAATCAACTGGATGCGCCGTCGAACACGTTGGATGGATTGTTTAACATCGGTTCTGGTCATACCATGATAGATGGAACGGTTCTGCCGCCCGGGACACAGATTCAGAAATGGAATGGCTCTGAAGGGGCTTGTGATGTCAGCACGTGGAGTGGGACAAGTTGGTCGCCGAATGGGAACGTAACACTAAATCCGGGTGAAGGGGCGTTCATCGACAACAACAGCGGGTCTCCGTTCGTGGTGACGTTTGTGGGCTTGGTGCGCGACGGAGGGCAGTTGGTGATTTCGTTGGAGGCCAATGCTAGTAGTTTTGTCAGTTCGGAAGTGCCGCAGGCAGGCGGAGTGCAATCAACCTTGGGATATAATCCGGAAATGGGTGATGCTGTGTGGACATGGTCGGGGACCGACTGGTTGATTTATAATTATTTGGGAGATGCAGACCCAGTTGATTATCCGACCGGATGGATGGATCAGAATGGTAATTCATGCCCAGAGCCAGTAATTGATGTGGGTGAAGGGTTTTGGATCATCACTGGTTCAGCTTCCGACGAAACCTGGACCCGAACCTTCTCGGCGTGTCATTAGGTATTGTCCAGTTCCTGTTTGAAATTCTTCCGCAGGGTTCAGCTGAACCCTGCGGATTTTTGTTATCGAATATTTGCCAAACTGCCAGGATAATCTAGATTGGTTTCCATGATTGCTTTGATCGTCGGCACCAATCGTCCGGGCAGCAATACGCGCAAGGTCGCGGCGCACCTTGAGGAATTTTACGCTGAATTGAAGGTTCCGCTGCGCGTGCTTGACCTCGCCCAACTGCCGCCGGAAATTTTTTCACCGGCTTCCTATGCCGAAAAACCGAAATCATTCCAGCCGTTCGCCGATGCGGTCCTGCAAGCCGACGGGTTGCACGTCGTCACACCCGAATACAACGGCGGTATGCCGGGCGTTTTGAAGTATTTCATTGATATGCTCAAATTCCCTGAGAGTTTCGAGCGGCGGCCGGTGTGTTTCACCGGCGTGGCGGCGGGTATCTGGGGCGCGCTGCGGCCGGTGGAGCAGCTTCAAGCCATCTTCGGCTATCGCAACGCCCATCTTTATCCCGAACGCGTTTTTCTGCCGCAAATCAACAATCTGCTCGACGCTTCGGGCCGGCTCAAGGACGCCGACTTGCTCGAGCGTTTGAAGTCTCAAGCCAGCGGCTTCACCGATTTTGTCGAACGGTTGAAAAATGTGAAATTGCGCGGGACCAGACCATAAGCTAGATTCCGCAAACATAAATTAATTAAAGTTCACCATGAGAACAAATTGGTTCGCCAGCCTGCCCGTTGCGAACAAGCCTCCTGCTTCACTAGTTCCTGCGCCACTGCCCGGCGATGGGCCGGGCTCACAGCTTTTTTTCGCATACGGCCTCCAGCACCCGGTTCTTTAGCAACGACTCCGCCAGCATCTTCTTTAACTCGTTATTCTCCCGTTCCAACTCCTTCAGACGCCGGGCCTCATTGATCTCCATGTGCCCAAACTGCTTTTTCCACCGGTGGAAGGTCACTTCCGACACGTTTTCCTGCCGACAGATGTCCTGGATGCTTTTTTCACCGCGATCCGCCTCTCGCAGGATGCGGATCTTGTCTTCGGTCGTGTATCGCTTGCCTTTCATTGTCTGGTCCTTTCTTAAGGCCCAGACTAACACATCAGGTGGCCCGAAAAAGTGAAGTCACGTCACACCGTTAAAAATGGATACGTTGAAATGTCAACTTGCAGAGATAAAGAAGAAAGAAGTGAAGCTGGCCAAACTAATCACCGATGACGACAACCCAAGTGAAAACCTTTTGCGTAACTTGAAGGAATTGGAAGTTGAGGACAGACGACTATCTAAACAGATTTCCATTGAAGAAGCTAAAATCAGAAGCGAAACACCCATATTGAATATGGTAAATGATTACAACTTAAAACAAATGGACAAGGACTGGGAACAGGAAGACCGTAGGTTGAAACTGCGCGAGATAATCCGTTCAATTACTGATAAGGTAGTCTGTGATTGCGTCAATAAGACTTACACGGTCTATTTCAAGGGCTGCGAACCGATTGAAGTCAAACTGTTGAAGGGTGGTTTTGAAATCGGAAAGACGAAAATAGATTACGACTTTCAATCATGCTGATATACTTATAATGTAGTATAAATTCATACCTACTACCAAAATAGGCCCTATTAGACATAATATGTTTTTTAGGGCTTATTTTATTCTCCAAAGAACATTTATTTTTCATTACTACTCAACGGCTTACTGCGCAACTTCATTTTATTGTCCGGCAAGGTTGACTAAATATAACCAGATGAACAACACAATGTTCGTTTAAGTTGAGAAAAACTATTTTAACACTGTCTTCCCTCAACTGAAGGCGGTGTTTTTAATTTATAAAGGTAGTGTATGAATGATAAAAAAAGATGTCTGTTCCCAGTCCAAGTGTTCACAAGTAAAAAAGACGTGTGGATTTGCGATAACTGGGGCAGCCAATGGTATGTTCCTATCACCGTCGAGCAGGTATCACTGTTGGATGGTTTGGATTTGATACAGATATTCAACAGATGGGCGTGTCTCCCCAAACACAGGGTCTAATGGTATGAATGATAATCCCAAAGAACCTTTCGCGGTAGTTCCCCAAAGTCTGCTAGCTAGTAAATGTATTGAGCCAACTGACAAACTGATTCTGTCTGTTTGTATTGGAACTGATAATATAAAATTGAAAGACGGCAGACCTTATACTCATTCAGTGGCTAGTTTAGTAAAAGCTACAGGACTTAATGAACGGACTGTAAGACGTGAGATTAAGAGATTAAAAGAATTACACATTTTCAAGCTGTATGGGTGGTTAAAGAATAAAAAAAAGAAGTATCCCATATACGTATTTCAATTTAATACCCTCAAAACCGTGATTTCAACTGCGGACAAAATGACCGTTGAAAAGGTCAATGAATACAATACTGAAATGGATAATGATAGTTTAACTGCGGACACTACTGCGGACACAGATGGTCACATAGAAGTAACATGTATAAAAGAAACATCAGTAGCAGTAGCTGTCCCAAACACGGCGACGGCTACAACTGAATCTTTTGATAAGAAAATAGCCGAAGGGATTTCAGTCCCTCTAGCCTATTCAGATACTTTAGATAACAGGACGGCTACAACTGAAATTATAAATAAAGAGACTTCTTCAGATGTTATGTTTTTCGAGCCATATTCAGAAGTGAGGCCGTTAAAGGTTCCGGCGTCTATTGGTATCAGCCCTTGCGCTAAGCGGCAGGATTACATTGTGAAGACCTTTAACTCAAAATATCACCAGCGATTCTTTAAGGAGGGGCCAATGGGTTCCGAATTGATGGGCTATAATGTATGCGCATACGATTCCAAGGACAAGTTGGTTTTAGTCACCTGTGACAATGTGGAATATCTTATAACCAAACCTTTTCAGAAACTCTGTAACCATTTTTACAATAAAGACTATTCAGTATGCGCGTGGATAGGTGAAACGGAATGTGTGGTTATCCAACCAAAAGAGGGTCAGGGGTATTATTTGTGTATGGATAAGGGTCAAGCATTGTTTCTTAAACAAAAAGACACTGACAAAGAAAATGCTCTACCAACTGTATTAAAGAAACCAATCGAAGGCAGTGGCAGTGGAGTTAATGTTGTTAAGAGTATGGTCTATAAACCAATGCACTCCAAAAACTACCCACAGCCAACCAATCTGACACAATCGGATTTTGATTCAATTATTAAAGGTAAGCCATCAATGAAAAGTCTGTTGGATGTTTACGACCAATACAGCAACCAAACTGAAATTGGAATTGATGTCTCGAAGGCTCAACCTGTTTGGTAAGTTATAATTTATTCCCTAGTATGCAGGAATAATACAAAAGAAGTTTTCATTTAGTTGTTACTTCTTTTTTACCCCCGCCTTTCTTGTTGAAGCCGGGGGTTTTTCTTGCGTATTACACTTGACGGATTGCCTTTTAAGCAACCGTATGAAATCGGGTTGACTTTTAACCCACCGTTTGTAATTGTCGTTTGATTGCCGTTTTATTTTAAGAGAATCCAATATACTCATAGGCTAAACATAGCAGACCAAGACAAACACCGTCAATCATCTTGCGTTCCGGCCCCTTATGGCGCAATCTGGCCCCAATGAAACAATTATTTACCATATTGATTTTGACGTTGTTTGGTTTGTCAGTTTCCACGGCTCAAACGGTTTTGAAATCGGGTGACACGGCTCCGTTGTTCGTTGGAAAAGACCAAGACGGAAAGACGGTCAGCCTCAAAAAGTTATGTGGAGATAAGAAAAATGTTCTGCTCTATTTTTACCCGAAGGACAACACCCCGGGCTGTACGAAGGAAGCGTGCGGTTTCCGCGACCGCATGAGCGGGCTGCAAACCAACAACGTCGAGGTCATTGGCGTCAGTTTCGATTCCGCCGAAAGCCACAAAAAGTTCATCGCCGATTACAAGTTGAATTTCCGCCTGCTGGCCGATCCCGACGGCAAAATCGTTGACGCTTACGGCGTGCAGTTGGTGGGCAGAAAAATGGCGCGCCGGGTCAGCTTCCTCATCGGCCTGGACGGCAAAATCGTTCACGTGACCGACGCGGGCAATCCCGACGTCCATTTCAACGAAATGAAGGACGCCATCGCCGGTTTGAAAAAGAAGTGAGTTGGCGCGGGGCAACCGGGCCAGCGGCGGAACGCCGCATTCATGCGGCTGCGAACCCACGCCATTTAACCTCCTGCCGGATAAATCCGGCGTTCCTGCCGAAACGATGCGCCTGGATGTTTTGCATTATCAAGCGGCGCCCAATTGGCGCCAGCCGCAAAAGTCCCCGCTCGTCAAAATTGCCATCCGCGCTTAGATTTGCCCGGTGCAGTCGTGGATGAACAGCGGAATGGTCACGCGGGCGCGGGATTTTCTTCACCGCCACTGGCGGCGCGCGTTGCGCTGGCGCGAAAAACTGGTCCTCAATGAGGAGGCGTTCCACCTCGTGCTGGCCGGGCTGGTCGGCGTCATCGGCGGTCTGGTTAACCTGTTTTTCTTCTACGCAGTTCATCTGATTCAACCGGGTGATCCCGTGGAAGTCGCCGGACGATTGAACGATTGGGAACGCGTTCTGGTTCCGACCCTGGGCGGCTTGGCGGCGGGACTGATTTTGCACTGGGGCTTGCGATTCGTCGGACCGCAGGGTTCCACCAACCTGCTCGAAGTGGTCGTCGCGGGTGACGGCCGGCTGCCGTTTCGCACGGTACTGGTGAAAACCATTTCGGCGATCATCAGCATCGCCACCGGCGCCTCCATCGGGCGGGAGGGCGGCATCACGCAACTGGCGGCGACGCTGTCGTCCAAGCTCGGCCAGATTGCGAAATGGCCGCCCTACCGGCTGCGGCTGCTGGTCGGTTGCGGCGCGGCGTCCGGCATCGCGGCGGCCTACAACGCGCCGATTGCGGGCGCGGTTTTCTCGGCGTTGATCGTGCTGGGAAATTTTTCAATGAACCTCTTCGCGCCGCTGGTTTTTTCGTCGGTCATCGCGGCGATGGTGTCGCGCAGTTTCTTCGGCATTGAGCGGTGGTATAAAATCCCGCCGTTTCCCGCCGCCACGCTGCCGCAACTGCCGTGGTTTGTGCTGCTGGGCGTGCTGTGCGGCGCGGTGGGCGCCGTGTTCCTGAAACTGCTGCGCCTGGGTGAAGAGCGGTTTCGCAGACTCAACTGGCCGGTTTATCTCCGGCTGACGCTGGCCGGTTTGATCGTGGGCATCATCGCCATCGGATTTCCGGGCGTCTGCGGCAACGGCTTTTCCATGACCAATGACATTTTGCACGAAAAATTCCTGACCGCGGCGAACCCGCTCCTGTGGCTGGCGGGATTGCTGGTGGCAAAATGGGTGGCGACGGCGGCCACGGTCGGCGCGGGCACGGTGGGCGGTGTGTTTACGCCAACATTATTCATCGGCGCAAGTGCCGGCGCGCTGTTCGGCACAGCGTTGCATCAACTGGGCGGTTGGGCGGCGGGGGTGCCGGCGGGCGCGTTCGCACTGGTGGGCATGGGCGCGGTGCTGGCGGCGACGACGCGATCACCGTTGCTGGCGATGATCATGATTTTTGAATTGTCGCTGGATTACTCGCTCGTGCCGCCGCTGATGCTGGCGTGCGTGGTCTCCATCCTGGTGGCGCGGCAATTGCACGGAGAGTCGGTTTACACGGAACATTTGCGCGTTAAAGGCCTTGCGCTCGGCCAGGAAACCAGCCGCCCCGGCGCGACCATGGAACAAACCATCGGCGACCTTATGCGCGCGCCGGTGACGCCTGTGCGCGAGAACACGCCGCTCCGGGAAATCGCCGACCAGTTTTTGACCAACTCCAATAATTTTCTGCCCGTCGTAGACGCACAGCGGCGGTTGATCGGCATGGTGGCGTTGCAGGATTTGAAGGAATTTCTCAACGCCAGTCAGGACCTGGGAGCGGTCATCGCCTACGACGTGATGCGTCCGCCGCCGAAATGCCTCACCCCCGGCCAGCGGTTGCTCGAGGCGCTGCCAGCGGTGCTGGAAAGTGAATTTCGCAACGTGCCCGTCGTCAACAATCCGGCGGAAAACAAGCTGGTCGGCGCGGTCGTCCGGGCGGAAGTGCTGGCGATTTTCTCCGAAGCCATCGCCGCCAAAAGCGATCCCACGCGGTGAAAAGTCTTTTTTGAGGGCGTTCGGCTTTCTAAACTGACGGTGTGCCTTTCAAAACTGGCGATCAACTCACCTTGACGATTCAAGACATCGCATTCGGCGGTGAAGGCGTCGGGCGCGCAAGCGTGTCGAGTGTCGAGTGTCGAGTGTCGAGTGCAGTACCATCCCCGAATGGCGCTGCCGCCCTCGACCCTAGACCTTCGACCCTCGACGCCTTTGTCGTGTTCGTGCCTTTTGTGCTCGTCGGCGAAATCGTGGAGGTTGAAATCACGGAGGTCAAAAAGAATTTCGCCCGGGCGAAACTTTTGCGCGTCGTCCAGCCGTCGCCGGAGCGCGCCGAGCCGGCGTGCCGGTATTTTGGCCAATGCGGCGGCTGCCAGTATCAGCACGTTGATTACGCCGCGCAGCTTCGATTGAAGCACAAACAAATTGCTGATTTGTTTCAGCGCATCGGCGGGTTTGAGCAGGCGCGGGTGGCACCGGTCATCCCCTCCCCCCGGCCTTATGGCTACCGCAATCGCATCATGATTCGCAGCCAGTGGAACAAACCGGAGCAAAAACTGAACATCGGTTTTGTGCGCTGGGACTGCGGTTTGGTCGAGGACATCGAGGAATGCAAAATCGCCGAACCGGTGCTCAACGAGGAAATCCGGCGGGTCCGCGCGCATCCGCCGCCGAAAGGCGGGATCAAAGTCGTATTGCGCGTATCGCCGGAAAACTGGGACGTGCCGCCGGACTCGTTTTTTCAAAACAATATTTCCCTGCTGCCGAGGCTTGTGGAAACCGTGCGCGGATTTCTTCGCGACAGCGGCGCGCGGCATCTGGCGGATTTGTATTGCGGCGTCGGTTTTTTCGGCATTGAACTGGCGGACGCGGTCGAATCGTTCGTCGGCGTGGAATACGACCAGCGCGCCATTCAATCGGCACGGCGCAACGCGGCGGCGCGAAACATCCACAACGGCGAGTTCATCGCCTCGGCGGTGGAGGCGGTTTTGCCGGAATTACTGAAGCGTTATTCGCCGCAAGCCATAACGGGATTGCTCGACCCGCCGCGCAAAGGCTGCTGGCCGCAGACGTTGAAATTGTTGCGTGAAACCATGCCGGCGCAGGTGATTTATGTGTCGTGCCATCCGGCAACAATGGCGCGCGACTTGAACATTTTGTGCGGCAATGGTGTCTTTGAACTGATGCGGGTGCAGCCATTGGATATGTTTCCACAAACACAACACGTCGAGTGCGTGGCGGATTTGCGCGCCACACAAAGGCTTGCCAAAACGCACGGTATGGATTCAACTAAACAGACTCAATGACAACTCAAACGCGAACTGACCCGCGAAAAAAATTCGCGCCGCGCTTTTTGCCCTGGCTTTTGACGGCGGCGGCGTTTGTGTTTTATTGGTTCACGTTGAACCGCTGGGTGTCGCCCTTCAACCTCCAGGCGGTCGCCCAAATATCCGGCTGGACCTACCAGCCGGAGCTTGCGGGTCCGATTTCGTTTCTTGTCACCTGTCCCTTTCGCTGGTTGCCGCAGGCGCAAATCTCAACCGCGCTGAATGTGTTTTCCGCCGCGTGCGCGGCCTTGACCCTCGGCCTGCTGGCGCGGTCGGTCGCGCTGCTGCCGCACGACCAGACCGATGCACAACGCAAGCGTGAACGCAGCGACTTTTCATTTTTGACCAATGGCAGCGCGTGGCTGCCGCCGGTTCTGGCCGTGTTGGTTTGCGGTTTGCAAATGACGTTTTGGCAGAACGCGACAAATTACTCGGGTGAGACATTCGACCTGTTGCTGTTCGCGTTCGTGATCTGGTCGTTGCTGGAATATCGGCTGGATGAACGCGAATGGCGTTTGTTTCTGTTCTCGTTCGTGTATGGCGCGGGCATGGCAAACAATTGGGCTATGGTGGGATTTTTTCCGGCTTTTGTAGCCGCGATAGTGTGGATCCGCGGCTTGAGCTTCTTCAATCTGCAATTCCTCCGGCGAATGGTGCTGTGTGGCCTGCTGGGAATGATTTTTTGCCTTTTGCTGCCGCTGTTGGCCGTGATTTCGGGAAAAATACCGGTAACTTTCTGGGAGATTCTGAAAGCCAGCCTGGCTCCGCAATTTGGTGTGCTGAAACTTTATTTCTCCTGTTGCCTCAACCCGTCGCAACATTCTGAATTCCTGGCATTGTTGCTGGCTTACCTGATCCCGGTGTTCGCAATGGCGATCCGCTGGAAAGCGGCCTTCGGTGACAGCAGCGCCGCAGGCATGGCGTTGACGAGTTTCCTGTTCCATCTGGTGTGCGCCTCTTTTTTGGTCATCTGCATTTGGATGGCATTTGACCCGCCGTTCAGCCCGCGGCATATCAGTCTTGGAACACCACTCCTGACGTTTTATTATCTCGGAGCGTTGAGCATTGGTTATTTCAGCGGTTATTTTCTGCTCATTTTTGGCCAAGCACCCAGCAGCCGTTTGAAATTTCCCCAGCCGGAACCGTTTCAATTTTTGGATCCCTTGGTGGCCGTTGGCGTTTGGATGCTCGCGGTGGCAACAGTAACCGGGCTGGTTTACAGAAATACGCCGCAAATCCGCGCGGTAAATGATGACACCTTCCAAAAATATGCATCGTTCGTGGAGGAGAATTTACCACGTTCGGGCGGCGTTTTGGTGAGCGATGATCCGGGTCGTTTATTTCTGGTGGAAGCGGCGTTGGCGCGAGACGGCCGGGTAAGGGATTTTTTGCCGCTCGACACCTATTCCCTGAACTGGTCTGTTTATCTTCAGTTCTTGCACAATAAATTCCCGCAAAAGGTGCCGGAACTGGTATCGGCAAAAGAAATGAGATCGCTCAATCCGATTGGACTCATTGGTGCCTTGAACATGCTGTCCAAATCCAACGAGATTTACTACCTGCATCCGAGTTTCGGCTACTATTTCGAGCAATTCTATGAGGAGCCGCACGGCCTGGCCTACAAACTAAAAGTACTGCCCGGTGACACGCTGTTGCCACCGTTGCCGGACAAAAATCAAATCGCTGAGAACCAGGCATTCTGGGCACGGGTGGAAACACAGGCGTTCGCTCCCATTAAACGCGCAGTCACACCGCCCGACCCGAATGCGTCGCGCAGTTGGGGCCAGCGAATGTTGAAGAAATTGCATGTGTCCCGCGAACAAAATCAAAATCCCATCCTTGCCGGAACCTTTTACTCGCGCGGCCTGAATTTCTGGGGTGTTCTGTTGCAACGGATCGGCGATCTTACCAACGCCGCCGCGTGTTTCAACCTGGCAGAGGAAGTCAATCCCGACAACTTCGTCGCGCAAATCAATCTCCAGTTCAATCAAAGCCTTCGCGCCGGCAAAAGCGTGCCGCTGGACTTGTCCAAAACCACCAGCGATCAATTTGGCAAATTTCGCGATTGGAACGGAGCCGTCAGCGCCAACGGGCCTTTCGATGAACCGAGCTTTTGTTTTGTGGAGGGTATTAATCTGGCGGCGCAAAATGGATACTTCCGCCAGGCCATTGCGCCATTTGCACGTGTTCGCGAACTCGAGCCGGACAATCTCACGGTGCGGCTCTGGCTCGGCCGGATTTACGTGATGTCCCGCCTGCCCGACCGCGCGCTCGAGACGTTGCGTGAACCGCTCGAACAGCCGGAAAAATTTTCGCTCGCCAAAACCAATGCGACCGAACTAAGCGTCCTCGCCGCCGCCGCCTATTTTCAAAAAAATGATTCTGCGCAGGGAACGCGTCTGCTCGAAACCGAAATTGCCCTCCATCCCGACGACACCAATCTGCTCAATGCCACCGTAAAGACCTATCTGAGCCACGGTCTGTTCACCAACGCGCTGGTTATCATTGACCGCCAACTGAAACTGGCGCCCAACGACCCGGCCTGGCTTTTTAATCGGGGCTACGTTTCCCTGCAGACCAAAGACTACGATGATGCGATTGACGCCTTCACCCGCGTGCTCGCCACTCTAACGAACAATCCTTCGGTGCTTTTCAATCGCGCCCTGGCCTGCCTCGACAGCGGCAAGCTCGACGCTGCGCGCGCCGATTACAAAATGTTGCAGCAATCGCTCACCAACTCGTTTCAGGTCGCCTACGGTCTCGGCGAAATCGCCTGGCGCCAGCACGACACGAACGAAGCGATTAGAAACTACAAACTTTATCTGGCCAACGCGAACACCAACACCGAGGAAGCCACCATCGTCATGCAGCGGCTCCGCGAACTTAAAGGCCATTCACCCTGAAACGCGCCGATGCGCGTCACGCACATCATCACCCGGCTGGTCGTCGGCGGCGCGCAGGAAAACACCGTCGCCTCCGTGCTCGGTCTGCGCCAAAAACCCGGCGTCGAAGTCCATTTGCTTTCCGGCCCGACAACCGGCCCCGAAGGCTCGCTGGAACCGGAACTGGCCTTCGCGCCTGGCCTCCTCACGCGCGTGCCCGCGCTCGTCCGCCCGGTCCATCCGTTGAAAGACTGGCTCGCGCTGCGGCAGCTTGAAAAAATCCTGCGCGCGCAAAGGCCCGACATCGTCCACACCCACAGCGGCAAGGCGGGAATTCTCGGCCGCCTCGCGGCCCGGCGCGCGGGCGTGCCGGTGATCATCCACCATATTCACGGTCCTTCCTTCGGCCTGTTTCAGGGAGGGCCGGCCAACTGGATTTTTACCGCCGCCGAACGTTATGCCGCCGGTGTTACCACCCATTTCGTCTGCTCCGCCCAGGCCATGACGCGGCTATACCTCGCCGCTGGAATCGGCCGACCGGAAATGTACACGCGCATTTTCAGCGGTTTCCCGGTGGAGCCGTTTTTGAACGCGACGAATGATCCGGCATTCCGGGCGCAATTCGGACTCAACGAAAACCATTTCGTCATCGGCAAAATCGCCCGGCTGTTCAGACTCAAAGGCCACGCCGATCTGCTTGTCGCGTTCCAAAAAATCCTGCCGCAAACTCCACACGCGCGGCTGCTGTTGGTGGGCGACGGCGCATTGCGGAATGAAATTGAAAACCAGGTCCGCGCGCTCGGCCTCCAGGGCAGAGTCATCTTCACCGGCCTCGTGCCGCCCGGCGAAGTGCCGCGTTATGTCGGCATCATGGACTGCCTGGCCCACCTGTCGGCGCGGGAAGCGCTTTCCCGCGCATTGCCGCAGGCGCTGGCCGCGGGCAAACCGGTCATAGCTTATGACTTCGACGGCGCCGACGAAGTATGTCTGGAAGGCGAAACCGGGTTTTTGGTTCGCACCGGCGACACGGCCACCGTCGTCCAACGCCTGCTCCAACTCGCCGGCGACGCGCCGTTGCGGGAACGTCTCGGCCGCCGCGGACAGCAATTCGTCCGCGAAAATTTTGCCGTCGAACAAATGGTGGACAACCTTTATGCTCTTTACCTGAAACTGGCCGCCGATTTAAAAATGACTAAACCATAATGACTAATGACTAAAAAATATCCAAATGTTCAAATGACGAATGGCACGTGCTTTCGTCATTCGGATTTGGTCATTAGTCATTCCAACCACATGGCCTTTCCCTTCAATTTTTTCCTGGCCGCCTTTGCCAGCGCGTTGCTGACCACGTTGCTCGCGCTGCCGCTCTGGCGCCAATGGTGCCTCCGCACCAATCTCGTGGACGACCCTGGCCAGCGCAAAATCCATGATGCGCCGATGCCGCTCGCCGGCGGGCTCGCCGTGCTCACCGGTTTGTTGCTGCCACTCGCAGCGAGCGCAATGTTGATCAAGCTCGGTGTGAACATCACCAGCCAGACGCACCTGATTGCACACGGCTTGAATCGTCGCGCAATTGAACTGAGTGTCATTGCGTTCGGCGCGATTGTGATGGTGGGGCTGGGCTGGCTGGACGACAAACATGAACTGAAACCGTTGCCGAAATTCATCGGCCAATTGTTCATCGCCGTGCTCGTTGCTATCGCCTGCAAACGCATCACACTTTTCGTGCATAGCGTCCCTTTTAGCTACGCCATTACCATCCTTTGGGTGCTCACGGTCGTCAATGCCTTCAATTTCATGGACAACATGAACGGCCTGTGCGCCGGGCTGGGCGCGATCGGCGCGTGGCAGTTCGCCGTCATCGCGGCGGCGGACGGCGAATATCTCGTGGCGACGATTGCGTTTCTGATGTGCGGCGCGCTGGCGGGTTTTCTGCCCTGGAATTTTCCAAACGCCCGCGCCTTTCTCGGCGACGCCGGCAGCCACCTTGTCGGTTACCTGCTCGCGGTGATGGCCATTCTGCCGCACTTTTACACGAAGCAAAACCCGCGACCGCTGGCCGTGCTCTCGCCGTTGCTCGTGCTGGCCGTTCCGCTGGCCGACCTCGCGTGGGTCGTCATCCTGCGCACCTGCGCCGGCAAACCATTCTGGATTGGCGATACGAATCACCTCTCGCACCGGCTCGTCCGCACGGGCCTAAGTCCCACCCGCACCGTGCTGCTCATCTGGCTGCTCGCCACCGCCATCGGCTCCGTCGCCTGGTGGCTCTAGTCAAAAAGCGGCAGAGGGCTGCCCCACTCCACGATGCTTCGCGCTGGCCGGAAGTCGCCGGTAATCGCACCGCGTCTTGGACTGCGCCAGCCCTCTGGCACTTTTGGATGCAATTCATTCACAGTTACTTTCTTTCGTGTGTTTCGTGTGTTTCGTGGTTAAATTTTCCCCGTGAAACTGCTTTTCATCGGCGACATCGTGGGACAACCGGGACGCAACGCGGTCAAAACCCTCGTGCTCAAACTCCGCGAACAGCACGCGCTCGACTTCGTCATCGCCAATGGCGAAAACTCCGCCGGCGGCTCCGGCATCACCCCCAAGACCGCCGGGGAAATTTTTTCGGCGGGCGTGGACGTCATCACCACCGGCGACCATTTGTGGGATCAAAAAGAAGTCATGGAGCTGCTCGCGAATGAAAAACGTTTTCTCCGCCCGTTGAATTATCCGCCCGGCACGCCCGGACAGGGCAGTGGCGTTTTTGAAATCCGAGCGAAGAAATCGGAGGGACGAGTTACACGAGTCCCAAATCAAGAAGTCGGGGACTCGTATAACTCGTCCCTCCGGATTGCCGTGCTCAACGCGCAAGGCCGCACGTTCATGCCGCCGCTGGAAAATCCGTTCCTCCTCGCGCTCGACGAAGTCAAACGCCTGCGCGCGCAGACGAAAATCATCTTTGTGGATTTTCACGCCGAGGCGACCTCGGAAAAAATCGCGTTCGCGCGGATGCTGGACGGCCAGGTAAGCGCGGTGGTGGGCACGCACACGCACGTGCAGACGGCGGACGAGCAGATTTTCCCCGGCGGCACGGCATATTTGACCGACGCCGGCTTCACCGGTCCGCACGAAAGCGTGCTGGGCCGCGAAATCGAGCCGGTCCTCAAACGTTTTCTCACCGGCATGCCGCAGCGGTTTGAAGTGGCGAAAGACCGCGTGCTGCTCCACGGATGCATGATTGAAATTGACGACGCCAGCGGAAAGGCGCTGAAAATTCAGCGCGCGTCGGAAAATGTTTGATTTGTTAATCCGTGTTAATTCGTGAAATCCGTGTCTGGATTCGTTTTGAATTAATGTCCCAACCAGTTCAATCCGGCTTTGGTCGCGACGGTTGCATGCTTTTATTTTCCACCCGACTGGCTATTCTCCGCGCCAATGTTTAGGACGCTGCGCAAGGCCGAATATGCCGAATTGACGGCGCTGTTCTTCATCCAATCCATGGCCGTGGCCATTTGGATGGTGCCGTTGAGCATGGTGTTCGCCGCTCACGGTTTGCGCGGCCTCGCGCCCTACGCCTTTGCCGCCTCCGCCTTCGCCACCTTTGTTTCGCCATTGATCTTCGGCGCGATGGCCGACCGGCACGCTTCTCCGGTGAAAGTGTTGCGCGGCCTGTCCGTGGCCAGCGCCGCCGCCATGGCCCTCTTTGCCTGGAGCGTCAAACAAGGCTGGCCGCCGGGACTGGTGCTGGCGGCGGTCCAGATTTATGCGCTCTGTGCCGCTCCCACCGGAAGCATCATCACCGCCATCATCTTTTCGCGCCTGGAAAATTCCCAGCGCGAGTACGGGCCGGTTCGGGCCGGGGCGACCGTGGGCTGGATGGCCGGCTGCTGGCTGGTGAGCGCGCTGAATGCCGATGCTTCCACGCTGGCGGCATTCACCAGCGCGGCGACCTGGCTGTTGCTGGCGGCGTTCACCTTCCTGCTGCCCAGTGTGCCCCCGCCAAGATCCGCCGGACACCCGACGCTGCTGCAACGACTCGGCTGGGACGCGTTCGTGCTGCTCAAAAATCATGACCATCGCGTGGTTTTCATCACCGTGGCATTGTTCAGCATTCCGCTCGCGGCATTTTATCCGTTCACGCCGCTCCACCTGCAAGCACTCGGATTCAAGCACGTCTCCGCCTGGATGACGCTGGCGCAAACGACGGAGTTCGTCGCCATGTTCGCCCTGGCCGGATTGTTTCTGCGCTGGCGGTTGAAATGGATCTTTGCCACGGGGCTCGCATTCGGTGCGCTGCGATTCGCACTCTGCGCGCTCAATGGCCGGGCGTGGTTGCTGGCCGGCACCACCCTGCACGGTTTGTCCTTTACCCTGTATTTCATCACCGCCCAAATATACATAGACGAACGGGTGGGTTCCGAGTGGCGGGCGCGTGCGCAGGCGTTGATGACGCTGATGACCAACGGCGTGGGCAACCTCATCGGCTATCTCAGCACCGGCTGGTGGTTTGCCGCGTGCGCGCGCCCGGTCGGCACGCAGTGGTCATTATTCTGGGGCGTTCTGGCCGAAGCGGTGGTCGCAGTGCTGGTTTATTTTCTCGCGGCGTATCACGGAAGAGTGGCGGGCAAAGTGGACAAGCAACCCGCCAACTCATCCTGAATCCCGGCAAGCCGCAACCGGTTGCCGGCTTCCGTTATGTGCCGCATCAGGGCGGCGGTGCGGGCGCAGGACGCATCAAGGATTACCGGATCGGCGGCGGCGTTGGATTGGTTAAAAAACAATTTGCGTGTCCAACAATTTCCGCGTTACTTGAGAATGGTTTCGATGCGCGCCAGCTCTTCGCCCGTGAAATTCAGATTGCGCGTCGCGCCCACGCAATCATCCACCTGGCTCACCTGGCTGGCGCCAATCAGCGCGCTCGTCACGGCTTTGTGCCGCAACACCCACGCCAGCGCCATCTGTGCGAGCGTCTGTCCGCGCGACTGCGCGAGGTCGTTTAATTTTTTCGTCCTGGCCAGAAGTTCCGGGGTGATGTCTTCGGGCCGGAGAAAGCGCGGGTCGTGGCCCGCGCGGGAATCGGCGGGAATGCCCTTGAAATAGCGGCTGGTCAACACACCCTTGGCCAGGGGCGAGAAAACCACGCAACCGATGCCTTCCTGTTCCAGCGTCGCGAGCAACTGCGGTTCAACCCAGCGATCCAGCATGCTGTAACGCGCCTGATGAATCAGGCACGGCGTGCCCAGCTCGCGCAATATTTTCGCCGCGCGGGCGGTCCCGGCGGGGTCATAATTTGAGAGGCTGGCGTAAAGCGCCTTGCCACTGCGGACGGCGTGGGCAAGCGCGCCCATGGTTTCCTCCAGCGGCGTGTCGGGGTCGGGGCGGTGATGATAAAAAATGTCCACGTAAGCCAGCCCCATCCGCTTGAGCGACTGATCGAGCGATGCCAGCAGATGTTTGCGCGAACCCCATTCGCCACAAGGCCCGGGCCACATGTAATAACCCGCCTTCGTGGTGACAATCAATTCGTCGCGCCATCGTCCCAGGTCTTCGCGCAGGATGCGGCCAAAAGTTTCCTCCGCCGAACCATCCGGCGGACCGTAATTGTTCGCCAGATCAAAATGGGTGATGCCCAGATCAAAGGCGCGGCAGACGATGGCACGGGCGTTGTCAAACGAATCCTTACCGCCGAAATTGTGCCACAGCCCCAGCGAAATCAGCGGAAGCCTGACCCCGGAGCGCCCGCAGCGGCGGTAAAATTGCGGCGAGTCATAGCGGGTTGAAGCGGGTGAATACATGATGGCTTTAGCTTAATTGAGGAAGGATTTGGGTTCGACAAAAATCGTGACCGGAGAAAAGCCGCCACTGCAACGGGGTGTGTCCTCCGCTCCGCTTCCGGTTTCAAGCGGACAAATCCTTTGCCATGATGTAATCGTCCATGACAAACCCGCCGCCGATGTCCGTAACCACGGAATTCACGATGACGAAGCCATTTCGTTGGTAAGCGGTGATGGCCCGGGCGTTGCGTTTGTTCACGGAAAGAATCAACCGGCGCCCTGCCCCGGCGCGGACTTCGCGCTCGACCTGCTGCAACAATCGGCTGCCCAATCCGCAACCGTGCATTTCCGGCAGCAGGTAAAGCTTGTGCAATTTCGTCACGCCCGGCTCGGACGCCGGGCCGTAAGACGCAAAGCCAGATGGTTTGCCGTCCACCAGCAACTGGTCGTAGCGGATTCCCTGGGAACAAATCTCGGCGCGCAACATTTCGAGCGAATACATCCGCGCCAGCATGTAATCAATCTGCTCGCGGGTGATGATGCCGGGATAACACGCGCGCCAGATGACGCCGGCCAGCTTGGCAATGGCCGGCAGGCCAGCTGCGGCGACCCGGATGATTTGCGTTCTGCTTGGCGGCGTAACGTTCATTTGCGCCCGCGAAATTCATCCATCAATTTCAGGATGCCTTCGCGGATTTCAAACATTTCCTTGCGCGCCCCGGCAACCATTTTCGCCGGCAGCAGCTTCTTTGGTGCAACCGCTTCCAGCCCCGCCTGCGCCTGGTGCAGATGGTCGAGCGCGCGTTTCAGGTAGGCAACGGTGAATGCGCCGTCGCGCGGCCCGCGGCCTTGGGCAATGCCATGCAACGCGCCGCCGAGTTTTACGCCCGTTGTTTGAAATTCAAAGACGAACTGCTCCAGATCCTCGTCTCCGCATTTATCGAGACCCAGCGCATCGCATTCGTGCCAGACCTTCATCGCGCTTTCATGACAGCGATACTGGAGCGGATGCCGGATGTCGCCACGAGCGGTGCGAATCCAGTCCAGGCCTTCCCGGTGCGGTTCGGGTTCGAGCAACGGTTCATTCAACGCTTCTTCGGTAATGCGATTCATTTCCTCGACCGACATTCGCTCGTCTTCGCCGTTGCCCGCCGCGCCGAAGCCTTCCGGCGAAGGCGGGTTCTCGGAAATCCAGCCCATTTCCCTGGCAATTTTTGCCTCGGCTTCATCGGAATCACCGTATTTTTCCCGCAGCTCCATGTATTTGTCCGTACGGGCGTCGCACTCCTTCATGAACTTTTCGTAATCATGCTCGTCCCATTCCGCTTCCGGATCCTTCTGCCCGCGTTTTTGCTTTTCCAACGCCTCGTTCAACTGCCGGGAGAACATTTCCCAGCCCGCCTCGGCATCCTGGGCGCGCTGCTTTTCCTCGGCGGATGTCAACCGCCACTCTGGCGCGGAAATGTTCAGCTCAAAATTCGCGCTCTCAATGACGACCCGTCCATTGCCCTCGCTGAACCATTCGAGATAAAGCGCGTTGGCCGTGCGCTCCGGCGGCCTCTCACCGCGATCAATCATGGCAAACGCATCCTCGTCCGGAATCGTGAACACGCGCACTTTTTGCGACGCCGAGAGGTTGCCGATCTGGCCGCGTTGCAGCGGATTGAACTCCGGCTTCTTGCGCATCGGAAAGGTTTTGGCGGGATTCTTGAATTTGAGCAGGCAGCCCGCGAGGTCGGGGCAGGCGTTGCCTGTGAGATCGAGTTTCACCGGCTCATCAAGGCCATCGAGCCAAAGTTTGCCGCGCACACGTCCCTTGACGCGATTGTCAATCTCGCCGCGAATCACACTGTCCTGAATGCGCCAAGCCATGCAGTTCGTTTACCAAGAGCGTTTTGATTTCTCTGACGCGGCGAGTGTGCGCCGGAAATTTATCAGCGTCAATTCCGCCGTGCTCCAGTCGGTACGACAACTTGAATCAGGATATGAGCCTGTTTTTAGGTCCTTGCATTCAATTCGGCGCAACAGCGTAAGGCATTTGCGCCTTGGGCTGGAAAGTCACCGGCGGTTGCGGTTCGGCGCTGACCTCGTAATTGACCGCCTCGATGCTGCTGATTTTGGTGCGCCGGCCATAGCGGCTGTAATAGGTTCCGCCCGTCTGCGTTGTTTTCGTTTCGACGAGCACCGTGCCCGCCGGCACCAACGTCACCGGCACCGGCGTGACCCTGCCGTCCCGGACTTCCACGTCCGCCACGCCCGGCACGAGGATGGCATGGTTCAGGAAGGTGACGCGCAACTGGCAGGTTCCCGGCTTGAAAGCCAGCCGCAGAATTAGTTCCTGCACGGGACCGAATTCGTAAAAAACCTTTTGTTCCGTTTAATGTCGGTGACGTCCCACTACAAATTATCCGCATCGACGGCATAAAAGTCCACGTAACCGGTGTGGGGCCGGGCGTTCGCGGGATTGACGTTGGGTGAGGCGCAACCACCCGCCAGCAAACCGAGCATGGCCATGGCGAGAAATGATTTGGCCTTCATGCGCAGGAGACGGCCCGGGTCAGTGGGCAACGTGCAACCCGGCCAGCGCCTGGTCCACCGCCGACTGGACCCGCTCGGCGCGCACATCATCGGGGATGTTGCGCAGGACCTGACGCACCGCGTAATTGCGATAGAGCAGCTTGTAGGTTTTGGCGTCAATGACGTCAATGACCAGCGTGCCGGCCACAAAGTGGTTTGGATTTTTGCTCTCGACGGCGAATTTCTCGTGCGCCTTGTCCAAGAGCGCGTCCGCATCCCGCCCATAGCCGAAGTAATCATTTACGTCCGTGGTGGACACGTTGTCACCCAAAATGACGAGGTAGGCCAGGAAGACATCGCCGCCGGCCGGTGCCCGGCTGAGGCCCTTGGCCATCAGGTTGGTGGTGATGGCGCCCTGGATGAGCCGGTGAATCTGGTCGCGTTTCTCGGCGTAATCCGGCGGCATGGGCCGGCCGGTCACAAAGCTGAACGTGCTGGCATGCACGTCGCCGGTGTTCACCTTGGTGGGTGTGGAGGAACAACCGGCCAGCAGCACAACGCCGGCGGCCAGCAGACAACTGATGATTGATTTCATGATTGCCATTGTAGTTTGAATGTCCCGGAAAAAAACAACCATCCCCTTCAAAATTTCATGTCTTCCTGTTCCAAAAAGCTTTTTCTCCGCGCTATGTCTTGGCGGCTAGTTTCCAAACCCAAACCCGGCAAATTTCACCCGAACTCCGATGTTGCCGGTGGTGGCAAGGCGGATAAACAGAAAACCGGAGAGCAACTCCCTCCGGTTGTGCTTGAAATGTCTGACTTTGCCGATTAAGCGCGCCGCCGCCGCAGAGCCAGCAGACCGCCAAGCGCACCAAAGCCGAAAAGCGCGATAGTGCCGGGTTCCGGAACAGCCTGAAGGACGACATTATCCACGTAAATCTCCGAAAGGGATATATCGCCGCTTGAACTGTTCCATATCGTGATCCCGATGTCCTGCCCGATGCCGCCCTCCGGAATGTCGCTCGCCGGAATCAGCAGGTTTTGGTCAACCCATGTTCCAGGTGTAACTCCGTCGCTTGACAGACCCAAATTGAAATCCACTTCAGAATAGATGGGGGTTGCCGGACTTCCATAATAAAGCTCCACGGATATCTGCCCAATTCCGGCGCCCGACCAACTGCCATTGTAGGTATCAATGTCCATGGTCCAGAAGTTGAGTTGATAAGCCTGTCCACTGGCAATGGCACTGGCCGTTGTCTGTTCTGCATAACCAGCGTTATTCTGGAAATATGCCGCATAAGTACCGTCTTCAGCCCCGGGTGCCTTTGGAATGCCCACGTTTATGTTGCCGGTCCAACCAGGGACGTTGTATGGGTACACCGGGTTGTAAATCTCAAAGCTCCCGTTTACAAGTAGATTGGGACCCGCCTTGGCCTGCACAACGATCAGCGCTGCGCCTGCAATTACCATGCTGATTAATTTCATTTTCATACGAGTTTTAGGTTATAAATATTAAATATTAGTATTCCAACTGATATTAGATAGTTTAAGAAATCCGCATCCCAGTTATTCGCATATTCACGTTTTGAATTTCGTAACACCCTCCGAAGGCATTTTTGGCCGCGCGGTGCAGTCTATAGCAATTAACAATAACATTGGCACATATTGGCGATAAAAAGGAAGGGGTTGATTGCGTTGGAAAGCTCTTTACGCAGGCGGGTCTTGAATGCGGCCCAGAGATGTTCGATGGGGTTGA
>Ga0181538_10001133_pt1 | contig 30691 bp, 36 predicted proteins | sample PEATcosm2014_Bin_40_FD_119773 | JGI IMG/M metagenome (GOLD analysis project Ga0181538, IMG submission 119773) | Peatland microbial communities from MTU Mesocosm Facility, Houghton, MI, USA - PEATcosm2014_Bin23_30_metaG | ecosystem: Environmental > Terrestrial > Soil > Wetlands > Peat | place... | reverse complement strand
GGCCCCGCGCAAGTTGGCGTCGCTCAAGTTGGCCCCGCGCAAGTTGGCGTCGCTCAAGTTGGCCCAGCTCAAGTCGGCCTCGCGCAAGTTGGCGTCGCTCAAGTCGGCCCCGTGCAAGTCGGCCCCGTGCAAGTCGGCCTTGCTCAAGTCGGCCCAGCTCAAGGTGGCCCAGCTCAAGGTGGCCCAGCGCAAGGTGGCCTTGCGCAAGTCGGCCCCGTGCAAGTCGGCCCCGTGCAAGTCGGCCCAGCTCAAGTTGGCCCCGCGCAAGTCGGCCCCGTGCAAGTCGGCCCCGCGCAAGTCGGCGTCGCTCAAGTTGGCCCCGCGCAAGTCGGGCCTTACACACATTTCAATTTCCAATTTTTCGTGGAATTCCAAGCGAACGCCTTTAGTGTAATCTGTCAGCCATTCGCCGTGTTTTTTAACCGCTTCGAGAAATTCTGCGACTTTCATATCATACCTCATGCAAGCGCGTGACCAGATGCGCCGGAAAAATATTGGTGCTCCGAGCTGTATAGCCATCGGGAAATGGGATATTTCGAACCCCGGAGCACCTTCATCTCGATCAGTCTCACAACAGGCTGATCGAGAATCTTAAAATTTATTTAAAAGCCCATCTCGGAAAGCTGTAACTTATCCGTCCCGATGTCCGCATTGCACGTTTGCCTTGCGTAAGTGATTGACTACTAGCTTTGCGGTCATTGTGCAACAAAAAAATTACAATCCACGATTATTTTTTTTTAGAGAGTGGGTACCATGTAATATTTATGGTGAGAGACTTTATCAAGGAGTGAGAATAGTATAACTTGCTACGTTACACAGTTGACAGGTTTCCGGTCTGATTTGTATAAATCGATTACAAGTACCGCTTTGTACTCAGACTTCGAACTACTGCTTAGTATCAAAAACAGAGAACAAAACAAACACACATAGCCAACGCTGGCGGATTACAGCAGTAATCAGACAGCATCAAGCGCAGCGCGATAGTGCTTTGTGCTAGTTCTTGAGGATTCTGTATATTTTTTTTTTTGTTTACAGAACCTCTTCTCGTCGCCCCTCTATCCTCTCGTAGGGCTGGGCATGGAGTGTGGATATGGTCCTAGCCGATCTGCCTTACGGCACTACGGCGTGCAAGTGGCGCCAGATACGCAGCCATTGACAAGCGACCTATTATTACTATAAACTGTAATAGTTGATAACTTGAACTTAAAATATTAAAAATATATGGGCAGACCTAGGGGCGCACTAAACAAAGAAAATTCAAGGGCGAGGCAATTAGCTAATGAATTAGGCGTGGAGCCTCTAAAAATTGTGCTGCTATTTGCGAAGGGCGATGCGGCCGCGCTAGGGTTAACAGAAATCACTGCTGATCAGCGACTGGACGCCGCGAAGAGCGCGACTAAATATCTGCACGCAAGAAAAACCGAAACAGACATTACCTCCGCCGGCGAGCCTCTGGTTTGTAATGTGTTCGACTACCGCGCCACCAAATGAACATAGACATTTACCTGCAGCCCAAACAGAGTCAATTTAACGACGCGATTGAGCGTTATCCTGTGACATTTTACGGTGGTGCTCGTGGTGGAGGTAAAAGCAAAGGTCTGCAGCTTATAATGTTGCTCCGAAGGATTAAGTATCCGGGTAGTACTGGTGCCATTTTTCGGCGCACATTCCCGGAACTTGAGGGTAATCATATCAGGCCTCTGTTTGCAGCGTACCCTCAACTTAGACAGTACTACCGAGAAGCTAATCACGTATTGACATTGCCCAATGGGTCTACTTTGCAATTTTGTCACTGCCAAAACGAGGATGACGTTGACCTGTATCAAGGGCGTGAGTTCCACGACCTCGCGATTGATGAGGCCGGACAGTGGCCTGAAGTAATGGTTAGGCGATTGCAGGGATCCAATCGTAGTGCAAGGTCAGACATCCCGGCGCGGTTGATCCTCACGGGTAATCCCGGAGGTTTGGGGCATGGCTGGCTTAAGCGTCTATTTATCGAGCGCAGGTTTAATCCTAGGGAGCGTCCTGGTGATTACGTATTTATTAAAGCGCTGGTAGACGATAACACAGCACTAATCCAAGCTGATCCTGATTACGTGGCTAGGCTAGACGCTGAGCCCAATGAAGCAATCAGACGTGCGTATCGTTACGGCGACTGGGATATATTCGCCGGCCAATTTTTCGGAGAGATCGCGCGCGAAGTGCATTTTATTCCGCCGTTTGCCATTCCCGCGCACTGGAATAGATTTGGAGCATATGACTATGGATTTAATCACCCGGCTGCTTTCGGGTGGTTTGCTAACGATGAGGACGGCAATACTTATCTGTATCGCGAGCTGCTCAAAGCAAAATACCGCGTAGATCAATTTGCAGAGCTGATCAATACGCATGCCGATAGCAGCACACTCTATCCGATTGTCGGCGGCGCGGATTGTTGGACAGTTAAAAGCACGCTCAGGGACGACAAGCGGCCACCGACAGTAGCAGAGGAGTTTTCCAGCCACGGGATTGCACTGCAAAGAGCTGTTATTGATCGCGTACAAGGAGCTGCGCATTTGCGCTCATATCTCGCCTGGCAGGGTAAGCCGGGCAATAAACCCAGGTTCTATATATTTAAGACATGCCCAGTCTCGTTTGATTGTCTCACGAGGATGGTCCATGACCCTGATCGCGTAGAAGATGTACTTAAAGTTGACGCTACTGAGGGCGATCCGCTGAGCGGTGATGACTGTTTTGCTAGAGGCACTTTAATTGCAACTAGTAATGGGCAAAAACCGATAGAACAAATACAATGTGGCGATCTTATTTGGACACGTAAAGGGTTAAGACCAGTTATTGATGCATGGCTGAACGCAATAAACAGGGAAACGGTTAAGGTTATATTTTCAAATGGTCAAAGTTTAACAGGAACATCTAATCATATTTTATGGATAGAAGACCAATGGCGTTATCTTGATGCTGTAAGATATGGTAATACTGCATTATGTCTAAATCAGAAATTATTGAATTCAATGGCATTAAATTTAGACGTTATCCCGAATCTATCAGAAGACATTTGCGAAACTATTACTGGCCTTCTGGAAAATTCCACAAACAGGGTGTTGGAGCTTTGCATGTCGAAATTTGGAAAAAAGCTCATGGTGAAGTATCCAAGGGATTCCACATTCATCACGCCGATGGGAATTCACTCAACAACACATTGGAAAATTTGGTCAAGGTTAATGCTGCAGCTCATATGCAAGAGCATTTCAAAGACTCAAAAAGACTTCAAAAAGCTAGAGCGCATATTTTACGAATTAGACCATTTGCTAGTGCCTGGCATAAAAGCGAGTCTGGTAGAGAATGGCACCGTAAGCTTGCAATACAATCCAATGCTAAACGACAAAGGATCGCATCACGTTGTATCGTGTGTGATGTTGAATTTTATACAAAAGACCCTAAAAAAGCTAAATTCTGTAGTGGAGCATGTAAGCAAAAGAACAATAGACGACAAACAACAAGTAAAATTATTATTAAATGCCCGACGTGTGGCAAAGATTTCACAACAAGTAAATATAAGTCGGCCAGAACTTGCAGTCATAAATGTGGAAGCGATTTTAGATTCTCAAAAACATGACACATATTGTTTGCATGTAGCAGATACACATGAATATTTTGCTAATGGAATATTGGTACATAACTGTTATGATATGATTCGTTACGGGCTAATGTCTCGCCCGGCGATCACTGATCCGATTAAGCCCAAAATTGTGATTGGTTCTCACGAATGGCATGCGGAGCAAAACCGTATGCTATTTGAAAAAGAACTTGAGAAGATGCAACGTGAGCAAGAGGAGACGTTCAGGCGGTTGGCCTAGCGATATAAACCAAATAGGTTGACAAGTCGCTTGCTCTGATCTTTAATTGGACAAGATTAAAGGAGCAAAATGAGCAAGATTAAAAAGATTCTAGGTATTGATGTAAAACCGCGGTCTCGTGAAGAAGTCGATAAGGACTATACGTTTCACGCGATCCAGGTAGGGCATAAGAGTCGCATTCTGCGGCAAATCTATGCAGATGCCGAGCGGTTTAAAAAAGAGATAGAGCAGCACGAGGATATGTTGCTGACGCTTAATAGCGAAGGTATGAAATTACCGCCAGTTGAACCGACCCCATCAATTGTTGCAGAAAATAAAAAAACTGACGGGGCCAAAGATGTTTGATTTTCTAAAACCAAAGAAGAACACTCGATTTACAAGCACTAAAACAATTCTACAGCAAATGAATGAGCCGCGTGCTCTTCCGATGGGCCAGACTGAATTCATGCAGTGGTCTGATCGTATTATCTCCGGCGCGCTGATCCCCTGCACTGACACAGAAAGCCTGCGAGCGGTGCTTGCATCAATGATCATGGCGCTTGGTGATACCGAGGACCATAAGCCGGACGCGTATTTCATTCACAAACTGCGAAAAGCTGCGGTGAATGAGGTCGCGCATGCCAATTTTATGGAGATCAAGAAGCGAAAGCGAGAGGCCGCTGAAGCTACCAAACAGGCAAAATGAGCGCATATCGGATATTAGAACTAGCCAGTAATGATCCGTTATTAGAGCCTTATAGCGCTAAGTTGTATTCAGATTTTCTAAAGTCTCTGATTAATGGGAATCACAGGGATTCTAACATTACTCGAAAAGAGTATTTTCGGATGTACCACGAGTTATTAGAGCAGCTTCTAGCTAAGCCTGGGATGTCTGTTCGTTTTGCAGTTCTTGAAGATGACCTAGATGTCTGTCTAGGTTGGTGTCTTTTCGAGGGCGAGACACTTCATTATGTGTACGTTAACCAGATTTCACGCAACCAAGGCATAGCTAAGTCAATAGTTCCTGAATTCAATCGAATCACTTTACTTACCAAACAAGGCGAAAAGATTAGGGAATCTAAGTTTCCAAATATTCCCTACGTTCCCTTTAAATAGGAGTCAGCATGAAACATTCATTAAACTTTGTTGAGCTTCATAATCCGCTATTCATGCAAGGAGTGAATCTTGGTACAAAGATTAACGCTACACAAAGACAAGCACATCTATTTTTCGATACTGAATTAGGAGTGGTTTGGATTGCTTTCAAGAACAAGGTTTCTTTTATACCTCTCGCTAATGTGGCCTCTGCTGATTTGGCTGACCCTAGCGTCGCTGATCTTCCTTTGGATGAAGAGCAACATGCTCCACCTGCAATAGCGCGCGCGCGACGGGAACAAGAGATTGATCCGGCTAGATATGAAATGCCGGACATTAATGATCCCGAAGCAATGGCGAGACACCGCGAGGCTGTACGAGCCGCGTCTGCGAATGCCAATAGACCTCCGGCGCAGATGTTTGACCCATTAGCCCAGCAAGCTCGTGAGCAGGCCATGGCCGTTAAGCAGCACAACGCCCCAGTGAGCACACCAATGCAGACCAAAAATCTCAGCAGCGTAACTGGGAAACATAAAGCTATTTCGCACGCTGAGTTGGCCGCTCAAAAAGCTGCGGAGAATAGTGAATGACGTATAAACTAAACGTGCTGATAAAACATAAAAGCTTTGAGCCGATGGTTAAGACCTATGTCTATCACGGTGAGACTAAGCAGGAGATAGTTGACCAAATTGAAACGTTACCGTTTCACCGAAACAATCTTCTGAATTACGGGAAGACAAAGTTTAAGGACATAAACGGCATTACACACGAGTGGAAACTGTCGCCATCCAAAACAGATTGACATTAGGCTGATCGCTTATCACAATCAAATTAGTTTAGGAGTTAGACTAAAATGGTGATGCCTTGGTTAAAGAAAGAAGCGGATGTTGCAATTCCGGTCGAATCTCACAAGCTTCGTAAACCGGATGACGGGGAGTTTAACGGTCTACATGCCTGCATGGACGAATTCATTGCCGCCGTACACGCTAAGGACATCAAAGGCGCAGCTGAGGCCTTTAAATCCGCTTTTCAGGTCTGTGAAAGCGAACCACATGAAGAATCTCCTCATGAGGATATTGAATAATGCCTCTTACTCATTCCGGTTCTCATGAAGCTTTTATCCATAACCTTAAGGCTGAAAAGAAAGCAGGAAAACCCATGGCACAAAGCTTAGCAATTGCGTACGAAACTCAACGACGCGCGAAGAGACAAAAAATGGCTCATGGTGGAGAAGCCGGATTAACTCACGGCGCCCTTGCTGGCGATATCGTTGATAGGATCATGTCGAAGCGACAAAAAATGTCTGAAGGTGGCGTAGTCGCCAATGAAGGTGAAGACGAATTAGACCAACTCGCGGATAGCCGACCAAATGAGTTTGATGACCTAGTTCTTGACGATCATCTTGAGTCTACAAACTCAGGCGCAGTCGATGGGGATAATCTTGGTAACGACCAGGAAGACAAGGACCGCGCGGACATCGTTGCGAGAATCATGCGTCAGCGTTCGATGAAGCATCGTATGCCGAGGCCTGCATGATTAAAGACCTTAAAGACCTAAAGAAGTTCTTTGCTATTTGTCGTGAATATGGTGTCAAACACGCGGATTTAACATCAAATAAGTTTGAATTCGGCGATTTACCGTCCGAACAGTCTCAAAACACTGTTTCAAGTGACATCCCATTTGAAGAACAAGTAGATGAATTTGGTATACCATTGTTAGCTACATATTCAGTTCGCGGTCAACCAAGTAATGATCCAAACCTCGGAGCACAAAAAGAGGCTAATTAATCATGAAGGTTAGCAAAGGTAAGCCACCAGTATCTAAGATTAAGATGAAAACCAGCGATAAGCGGGATTTCAAGCTTGAAGTGCAGGAATGGTGGCCCGATGACTTAGATAATCAAGCACGGGCCGCTGCATTGTGTTCGACTGCTTCTTATCTTAAATCTAATCAGACATGGAAAACCAGACAGCTTGCCGTTGATATTCGCATGTATTGCGGTCTCTCTATTTATTCTTATGCTGGTTCTAACATTTCTAAAATGGACCAGACTAGGACGCTGCCAGATAATAGACCTACGTTTAATCTCGTCGCTGCGTGTGTAGATACTATTGTTTCTCGCGTTTCACAATCTAGACCTACTCCTGTATTTCTAACTGACAACAGTGACTACAAAGAACGGCATTTAGCACAATCCCTTAATCAATTTATCCTTGGTGAGTTCTATCAGACTAAAGCATACGAAAAAGGCACTAAAGCATTTCGAGATTGTTGTGTGCTTGGAACTGGTGCTCTAAAAGTATATGAAGACAATAAAGGTAAAGTTGCCGTTGATCGCATCATGGTCACTGACCTGTTTGTGGATCCCAACGATGCACTAAACGGGGAGCCTCGACAGCTTTATCAGTTAGCACTTATGGATAGACATAGGCTGATGCGTCGCTATCCTGATGCTAAAAAGCTTATCAAAGAAGCTGATAATTCTTATCCCGATAATACTCCTGATACTGGCCGCACTATTGCTGACCAACTTATGGTTGTCGAAGGTTGGAAGCTACCTAGTGGACCAGAAGCTAAGGACGGTCGGCATACAATCGCATGTGTAAATGGTTTGATTCTAGATGAACCATGGGAAAAAGATTCATTCCCATTTGTGTTTATCGCTTATGATGATCCATTCCTTGGATTTTTTGGTCGTGGTATTGCAACTCGTTTGTTCGGTACGCAGTTAACTCTAAATACAATTCTTTACACTATTTCTAGAGCTATAACTATTGTAGGCGTTCCAAGAGTATTTATAGAGAAGAATTCCAAAGTCATTAAGGCCCACAACAATAACGAGATTGGTGTTATTTGTGAGTACGAAGGTGTTAAACCTACATATGAAGTTGCACCATGCAATGCTCCTGAGCTGTACGCCGAGCGTGATAAGCTAATCCAATACGGTTTTCAGCAAGAAGGCGTCTCCACCATGCAGGCTACAGCTATGAAGCCTCAAGGCCTGGACTCCGGAGAAGCTCAGCGTGTCTATGACGACATTAGTACTGATCGGATGTATACTGTATCTAAAAAGTATTCTATTTTATACGTAGCTCTAGCGTACAAAATTACAGACATGGCTATGGATATCGCCAAGCGTGATGGAAAGTATCAGACCATTTATCCGAATAAAGACGGGACAAAGGAAATTGATCTTCCTGCAATGAAGTTCCTACAAAATCCGTTTGTGATTCAGTGTTTTGACGAATCAAGTTTACCGCGCGATCCGGCCGGCCGCACTTCAACTGTGATTGAATGGGTACAGGCTGGAATGATTACGCTCAAGGAAGGACGTCGCTTAATGCGCGCGCCTATGGACCTTGAGCAGAATGAAAAGCTTAATAACGCAAGTGAAGAACGGATTTTCAAATATCTTGATGCGATTGTTCAAGACGGGAAGTTCACGCCGCCGGACATGTTCCTTGACCTAGCACTCGCGGAACAATTGGTAGTCCAGTATTACAATCTCTATGTAGGCGCAAACCTTGAAGAGAAAAAAGCGCAGTTACTTCGTGACTGGTTTACTCAGTTACAAGGGCTAAAACAGGCAGCTATGCCACCTATGATGGCACCTCCGGGTACCAATCCCCCAGCTAATCCATTGCCCGCGCCAACTTCTCCGATGATTCCAAACACCAACGCGGCACCTATCGCTTCGTAACTCATGATTAGGAGCACTCATGGCATTTGAGCGACTTTTCGAAGACACGATACCGATACGCCAAGAAAAACGAAAGTATGCCTGCTTTCACGTCAAAGATATTGGTGGTCCCGCTGAAATAGCGAAATGGCGCGAGATACAGGCCGCGAAGGAGCATGCATATCGAATCCGCCTGGCCGGGCGAGATAAGCGTATCGCGGCGTTTGAAGCTGAAACCAAACAACGTCTTGATTCTCCAAAATTAGGAAGGTCATCTTGGAGTGATCGTCTAAGTTTCGCTAAGTCAGAGCAAGAGCGTTTGAACAAACCAGCGGTCTTAACCCATGATCCATATCAATTGCCACCAGAGCCAGGATTCTGGCAACGCGTGGTGAAGTTTATTTGGGATTTTTGGGCAAGCTGTAAATTTTAAGGTGATAAATGTCTGCATGTTTATTTACGATATCGTTACAAAGTCTCCAAAAGTACCCAATAGAATCAATTAGAAAAATGCAGGAAAACTGGAAAATAATTGTAAACGATTTTGAAAGCGATTTGGGCAAAAGAGATAATAAATTCGAGTGCGATAGATATTGTGGGGCACGCGATAATATTGAACATGTCGAATGGTTTTTGGCGGGATTTGAAAACGGTTTTAATTCAAAAAAGGAGCAAATATGAAAATTAACCCACTAGCAGATGGAGCAAGACCGGAAGTTAACCTTGATCAGGGGCATAGTGCTGGTGCCGATCGAATAGCGCGAGCCAAAGCCGTGGCGGCTGGACATTCCGCGGATACCGCGACTCCGCAGACCGGAGATCCCCAGGTTGATCGTATTCAGAATCAACGGCTAAAGATTAAGCTAAGGACCCAGCAAAGCACCAACAGACCCCCGGAGATTGTTGATCCAGCCATAGATCCCGTTGCTACCGAAGTATCAACTGAAAAAGTTGCAACAGAAGTAAAAGCTGATATTATTCCAGTTGAGACTCAGGCTACCGAAGCCACGAAGCCTTTGAGTCCTCAGATTGCCGCCCTAGCGAAGCAACGCAGGGAATTACAGCTTGAACGTCAAAAGCTGGATGCTGAGAAGAAAGCTTTAGAAGACCAAAAGCAAGGAACATCTTCGCTTGAATCTTATAAGGCTCGAATCAAAGCAGAGGCGCTGAAGGTGCTCCAAGAAGAAGGCGTTACATACGACCAACTCACGGAGCAGATTTTGGCATCTAACCAAGAGAATGCTGAGCTTTCCACGCTTAAACAAGAAATCAAAGCCCTTAAAGAAGGCCTTGAGAATCAAAATAAAAGCATTACGGATCGCGAAGCACAGACTGAACAGCAGGTTTTAGCGCAGCTTAACCGCGATGTTTCTAGTCTTATTTCTCAAGGTGATGATTTCGAGATGGTCCGAGAAGCGGGCTATGCTCCTAAGGTTGTCGACCTAATTCACAAGACGTTTAAAACGACTGGTGAATATCTCGATGTTTCCGAAGCAGCATCCCTAATTGAAAAAGAACTTCTCGAAGACAGTCTACGATTTGCCAAGTTATCCAAGGTTCAATCCGCGCTGAAGCAACCTGCGCAAACACCCGTGCAGCAACCACGTGGACCAATCAGAACATTAACCAATCGAGACGGCACATCTTCCGTAGCAATGAGCAAGCGTGATCGCGCCATTGCCGTAATGGAAGGCCGGCTCAAATAGCAGAGGTTTATTTAAGCCTCTGCATGGAGGCTTAAAATGGCAATCTCTGCCCAATACGCCAATAGCTCTAACCAGATTGCGGCGTTAAAAGAACTGTATGTAGACGATAAAGATTATATGAAGAACATCGTGTACGCCAAGAATCCTTGGCTCGCGATGATTCCGAAAAATGAAAGCCCGGATGGTTTCGCCGGTAAGTATATTCCAGTTCCGCTGGAATACGGTAACCCACAAGGCCGTGCGCATACGTTTGCGAATGCTCAGAATCAGCAGACTGCTTCGAGCGTCGTTTCGTACTTCGTGTATGCTGTTCAGGATTATCAGCTTGTTACCATTACCAATTTGTTGATGGAACAGACGAAATCTAATGCAGGAGCTTTTGTAGATGAAGCTTCCCGCACGATGGATAACGGCTTCCGAAATCTGTCGAACAACATGGCTTTTGAGTTGTTTTACGGCGGTACAGCTTCCCGCGGTCAGATTAGTGCGGCTGGTTTGAGTTATTCAGCTCCTACTATGACTTTCACACTGCTCAACGCTCAGCAAGTTGTGCAGTTTGAGGTTGGAATGACCCTACAAGCCACGGCTACCGATGGTGGCGCGGCTCTTCAGAACACACCAGGAACCATTGATGCGATCCAGATTACTAGCGTTAATCGCGGAACTGGTGTTATTACTGGTACGGTTGTTCAAGGTGCTCCACAGACCTCTTGGGGTGCTAACGATTATCTGCAAGTGCTTGGCGATATCGGCGTTGCTGGTTCTACTACTATTGCCGGTATGCTGGGTCTTTCTGGCATGGCTGCTTGGGTTCCTGCCACTGACCCTGTAGATGGTGCCAGTGGCTTTTGGGGTGTTGCAAGACAGGCTGATCCAACTCGTTTGGGTGGCCTGAGATTCGACGCTTCTTCTCAGAGCATTGCTGAAGGTCTTACCTCGGCTCTCGGATATGCAAACCGAGAAGGTGCGGCTATCGACCTGATTATTATTGACTTCGTGTCTTATACGTCGCTGGTTAATGAGCTTGGCGCTAAAGTTCAGTATGTTGAACTTGAGCATGACGAAGTCGAGGTAGCCTTTGAAGCAATTCACTTCCATTCGGCTTATGGAAAGATTCCAGTGGTGGCCGATCGTTCTTGTCAGCCACAGACCGCATGGTGCGTAACCACGGATACGTGGAAATTCCGCTCACTCGGAAAAGCACCTCATATCCTAACTTACGGTATGGAAGGTCTTGAAGGTTTGCGTGTTGGTAACGCCGACGCATTGGAAATCCGAATTGCTTATTACGGAAACGTGATCAATTCGGCTCCAGGCTACAACATGAACGTTAAATTAAGCGCGTAAGTTATCCATGTGGGCGTAAGCCCTTCATGATGCGCGAAGGCCTCCGATTGTGCTCCTTTCGGGGGCCTTCATGTATAAACTAAATAGATTGACTTTAGCCGTCCGCTAGTAAATTATTGCAATTGAGGTTTCGATTACGAAACGTACTGCGGAAAGAGGTCGGTCAAAGCCCTTCCGAGAGCAATTTTTGACAACGAGGTAGGATATGTCAGTAGCGAGAGGTTTTATTAACGGCGGCCATTTTTATTCAAATCTGGCAAAACCAATCAAAATTGATCTGAATTTCGTTATCGATCCTGCTAATGGCAATGGCCTGGGCATCAAATCTCTTAAGAGTAACGGATATGTCCGCAACGTATTCATGAACACGAGCGCCACGCCTGGTGAGGGTGATGGTTTTACAAATCCAAATCCGGCGGTCGGTTTTGCATGGATCCAGCTAAAACAAAATTTTAACGCTTTTATAGGTGGATTTTCGGGCTTTGTAAGTAATCTCTCCGGAAGTAACGTTGCAATTGATGCTACCAATCTCACGCTAGGACAAGCCTACGTCATTACATCACTTGGGACATCCACACTGGCAGACTGGCAAGCAATTGGATTACCTGCCGGGCTTACCCCTACGCCAGGACAATCCTTTATTGCGATTAAGTCAGGCAATGGCGCCGGTAGTGGGCAAGTTCAGGTTCCCGTGGTTTCTGGCATTACTACCGTTGAAGTTGTCGGCGATCCAAACACGATGATTAATAACTCTCAGATTTCTGCAAATGGCGGTGCTTGGGTTCTTGTGCAGTTTCTTGCAGCAAGCCATACATACCTCACCACGCTGACACCAACTGCTCCGGCTGTTGGCTCAGTTGTTGGTATGTCGATGTTTTTTGATGGATCAAGCGTCACGATTGATGGGTTGTAAGTCTCAAGGATGGACGTAGTAACTCACGGATTACCAGGACCGGGATAAAATCCGGCCCTTACCAAGAGGGATAGATGGGCGCACCGTTCCAGCCACAAAATCTAACCGCTGAGCAGGCTGATGGAAATATTTTGCTTTCTTGGTCGGCATCACTCGGAGCCACCGGATATAAGATTCAACGTAGTCCGGATGGGGTTAACTGGACAGACGTAACTACTGTAGGGCAAGTGACTCAGTTTGTGGATCCCTATCCTGGGAGTGGTGTTTGGTGGTGGTATCAAATCGCCGCGGTTAATAGCGCGGGACAGAGCGCCTATTCTATTTCAGCAAGCATAATTGCAGCACCTCCGGCTGAAATGTCATTTTGGGAAATGGGTTTAAGAGCAAGGCAATGCGCGGATCGTGTAGGTTCAAACTTCGTTACGAATGATGAATTAAATTCCATGCTCAGACTCGCAATGTATGAATTATATGACATTCTTATGACAACTTATGAAGACTATTTCGCGTCATCGTATGTTGTCATTCCGACCAATGGTCAAATCGCAAATTATCCACTTCCTGATGGAGCCACAAACTATCTAGGTGGTGTTTTTGGAGGGACATCAGGTACACCAGCGCCAGCTTTTTATAAGCTCGCTGGAATGGATTTAAACGTCAATTCAAGCCCATTAACTCCTTCACGAGTTACGATGCTCCGATATGAATTTATCAAGCGCAATCAATACGTTTATCCGAATTCCACAAGCACGATTTACGGCGTATACAACATGCGCTACCGACTGATGGGAAATAATATCAATATTATCCCTACTCCTGCGGGTAACCAAACTCTTATAGCGTGGTATTCACCTCGCCTATCAGGATTACTAAAGGCCACGGACCTAACTACAATCGGCATCTCAGGTTGGCTCAGATATCCAATCGTTCGAGCAGCAAAATATATACTCGACAAAGAAGAAGGAACAGATACATCAAAACTAGATGCAGAACTGGACATGCTTAATAAGCGTATAATAAGCGCCGCGCAGGGAAGAGATACCGGAATTCCAGAAAAGATTTCAGAGACAAGACAAGATCCAATTTTTGGTGGTGTTGGTTTTGGTTCTGGTGGTGGTGGACAGGCAGGATGGTAAACAATGGGACAACTACCTCATGGATTGCCGACATCTCAGCAAGACACAAAATGGTCATCCATATTAAATCCACTCCTTGCAAATCCATCCCTGCAATCGGTGATTTTACAAAACGTATCACTACAAATGGGATTGAATACTATCAATCATGGGCTTGGCCGGAAGCTATTAGGATGGCGAGTTGTGCGACTTCGAGCTACTGCTACTATTTTCGATGTTCAAGATACAAACTCTACTCCTGCGTTGACTTTGATTCTTAATTCAAGCGCGCCAGTAGTAGTAAATTTGGAGGTTTTCTGATGGGTACAAACACAATCTCTCCAAATATGGGTTTGATAATTCCTACGCCTGGGCAGGAACTTGCTCCAACTTGGGCAAGTGATATTTCAAATAGTCTTTCAACTGTTGATGCTCATGATCATACACCAGGTAAAGGCGCGTCGATTTCTTCTGCATCTTTGAATATTGATAGTCCATTAGAATTTAATCCACAAAACAATCCACAGCCCGCAACAGGACTAGCATTTGTCAGCTTTGTTACACAATCAATGAGTATACCTGAACCTATTGCACTATCTCTATATAGCGATGGAACAGATTTATGGTACCAAGATGGAAATTCTATAGCTATTCAAATTACTAAAAATGAGGGTGTTGCAGCGTCATCGAGTGGAATTTCAAGTCCACCAGCATCAGCTGGATTTCTTTCTAGCATTCTTACAGTTTTGCAAAATGGTTCTATACGCGCGGCGATAGATGCTGGAACCTACTTTTTACGATATAGTTCAACTCCGCCATCTCCACCGTCTGGAAATTATATCGGAATTAATGCACCTGCAGGGATAAGTGATCCATACAATTTAACATTGCCAAATCAAGTCGCCACTTCTTTCCCATCTTTTTTTATAAGCGATACTGACGGTAATTTAGGCTATGCACAATTAGACTCGTCACTGTACGTAGTGGGAGGATTTAATGGAAGTTTAGGCGTTAGTGAGGCGATTCAAGCTGCAATAGTTCCGACAGGATGTGTGATACCATTTGCCGGAAATAGTGCACCTACACCATATTGGTTAATATGCGATGGTTCTGCAGTTAGTAGAACTGCTTATGCCTCTCTTTTTGCAGTTATCAATACAATTTTTGGTTCAGGTGATGGTTCTACAACATTTAATCTACCCGATATGCGTGGAAGAACTCCAATAGGAGCAGGACAAAGTGTTGGTTTATCAAATAGGATTTTAGCACAACAATTGGGTGAAGAAATACATCAACTTACTGTTCCCGAAATGCCAGCTCATAGCCATACCGTCAATTTAAATGATGGCGCTTCTCCTGGTAATAATAATATTGCCGAACAGCAAGAAAATGGAGGCCCTACCATAAATACATCTTTTGTTGGAGGTAATATTGGACATAATAATATGCAACCATCTTTAGTTCTTAATTACATTATAAAGACATAAGATGATCAAAAAACAGGCTATACCAATCAATTTTGCAAAAGGAGTAGATAAGAAAACTGATCCATGGCAGTTGACTTTAGATAGTTTTACGTCATTGGTTAATTCTGTTTTTACAATTGGAAATAGACTGACAAAAAGAAATGGATATGCAAGTCTTGCTATACTTCCAGCACCAGCCTATACGGTCACTACATTCAATAATGATCTTACAGCCATTGGTTTGAGTGTACAGGCCTATTCATTTGCTAATAAGCAATGGATTGATAAAGGAAGTATTCAACCCCTTTCATTAAATACTTTTCCGTTAATCAGAAATAATCTTAATCAATCTCAAGTTGATGCGATAATTGCTCCAAATGGCCTAATTTGCACCGTTTACACCGAAAATAATGGAACAACGAATGCATATAAATATGTTGTTGCAGATTCAGAAACTGGCCAAAATATTATTGCACCAACAATTCTTACAGCTGATGCAACATATGGTACTCCGAAGGTCTTTGTTGTAGGAAAATTTTTCGTAATCATCTATGTCACAAGCAGCGCTGGAGTATACAGTCTTTCTTTTATTGCAGTAAGCTATGTCAATACAGATGTTATTACTACCCAAACTCAAATTGGGATTACCACACCTGCAACTACGAGTGCCTTTGATGGCGCAGTATTAAGCTCAAATGGAAATCTATATTTAGCGTGGAATGGTGGCTCGTCATCAGGAATTAAAATGGCGACAATTTCGCCAAATCTCGCACTATCTGGAACTGCTATAATAGATGCAGGGAACACAGCAACATTAATGAGTGTTTGCACCGATTCCAAAAATAATATTATATGGGCAAGCTATTATAATACTTCAAATACGCATCTAGTTGTTACTGCTGTTGATCAAAATTTAAACGTTCAATCTAATTTTCCAAATCATGTTACTGCGCCAAATACGTTAAACATCGCTTCGGTAGTTGGATCACCAGGCAAAATGAATCTTTTTATAGAAGTATATGACGGCAATGGTAACTTTATTTCAACGTTTATTGTTGACCAAGTAACAGGCGGATTCAATAGTAATTCAGTTGTAATCCGATCTCTTGGTATCGCTTCAAAACCAGCTGTTTTGAACGGATCGGTTTATATTCTTGGTGCTTATAGTTCTACATATCAACCGACATATTTTCTAATCAATACTTCGCTTAGTTTAGCATCAGAACCGAATGTGATCGCACGCCTTGCCTATGAGAATGGCGGTGGTTATCTCATCACGGGATTACCAACATTATCTATTAATGGCTCAGTACTAAGTGTCCCATATCTTTACAAGGATTTGATCGAAGCTCTTAGTAATGCGAATTCATCAGGAACCGTCACTACAGGTGGGATTTATTCTCAGACAGGAATAAACCTTGCGACCTTTGACCTTGGCTCAAAAAATCCGATTACCACGGAGATAGGCGCAAATCTCAATATCTCAGGCGGCTTCCTATGGGCATATGATGGATATCAGCTTACCGAACAAGGCTTTCATCTTTATCCGGACAATATTCCGAATCCTGCACCGTCGTCCGGCGGAAGCATGTTCGCGCAGAAATATTACTATCAGTTTACCTATGAGTGGACCGATAACCAGGGCAATGCATTTCGATCAGCCGGTAGTATCCCCATACTTGTCGATTTAACTGGATCAGGATACTCCTCAGTCGTATTTCAGTTACCGACATTAAGAATTACCGCAAAAACCGCTAATCCGGTGAAAATTGTTGGATATCGATGGAGCACTGCAAATCCAGAGTTTTATCAATGCACGAGCATTACAGCGCCATTGTTGAACGATACGATGCTTGATTATGTACCCTTCACAGATACTCAGGCTGACTCATCAATTATCGGCAAAAATATTCTTTATACCATGGGCGGAGTTGTCGAAGACATAGGGGGCCCGGCGTGTTCAGCAATGACGCTGTTTGATGATCGATTATGGTTAGTAGATGCCGAAGATCAGAATTTACTCTGGTACTCAAAACAGGTCATCGAGAGCACACCAGTTGAAATGTCCGATCTATTCACGATGTACGTAGCTCCTTCAATCGGAGCTACCGGACCTACGGGCCCGATATCGACTCTTTCCGCGATGGATGACAAGCTTATCATTTTTAAGAATGCGGCACTTTATTACATCAACGGAACTGGCCCCGACAATACAGGATCGAATAGCCAATACAGTCAACCGACTTTCATCACTTCAATGGTGGGTTGTTCAAATCCTCACTCAATTATTTTTCAACCGCAGGGGTTGATGTTCGAGTTTACTTCTGAGGCCGGCAATCAGATTTGGATGCTTGGCCGCGATCTAAGCACTCAATACATCGGCGCGCCTATAGAAAGTCTGACTCAGAATGCTTCAATTGTTAGCGCCATAGCGGTACCAGGAACCAATCAAGTACGATTTAATCTTTCAAGCGGCATCACATTAATGTATGATTATTTTTACGGCAAATGGGGCACTTTTACAACGAGCGCTCTATCAAGCACGCTTTATCAGGGATTACATACCTACATAACGCAAAGCGGTGCGGTTTACCAAGAAACTCCGGGGAAATATCTCGATGGCACTTCGCCGGTATTGATGTCGTTTATTACGGCTTGGATTAATCCGGCTGGTTTGCACGGCTATCTGCGATCATTTTTCTTCTATCTGCTTGGAAAATACATCACTCCGTTTAAACTCATGTGCAGCGTTGCGTATGATTATCAGGATGCTCCGATTCAGAATACTCTCGTTGCACCGACTAATTTTATCCCGGCATATGGAGCACCGGAAGCGAATGGTCAATACACGACATTTGGACAAGATTCGCCTTATGGCGGAAATGGGAATGTATTTGAAGAACGCGTATTTCTGACCAAGCAAAGATGTAGCGCTTTCCAGCTCACTGTTCAAGAAGTCTATGATTCATCCTTTGGCGTTACAGCCGGTGAAGGATTGACAATATCAGGAATGAATTTGGTCGTTGGCATTAAGAGTGGATTTAAACCAATATCGGCAGCAAACTCATCAGGGAGTCCATGAGGGAGGGTGTAAAATGTCATTTTTGCCACAATTAGGTGGGTTGCTAGGTATGAACGGTGGCGCGAATGGTACTGGATTCTCAGCACCTACCGCAGCCCCCATAACACCCGGCACTGATCCAAATCAAATCGCAACGGCATATGGTGGTGCTCAAAACTCTCTAACAAGTCAGCAAGCCCTTCTATCCGCTCTTCAAGGACAGAACGGACTTCAGAACCAAAATCAGGTTTACGGTCAATTGCAGGGCATTGCGAACGGCACAGGACCAAATCCCGCGCAAACCATGCTTAATCAAGCTACAGGTCAGAACGTTGCGAATCAGGCGGCTTTAATGGCGGGACAGCGGGGAGCGGGTGCAAATGTTGGTCTAATGGCTCGCCAAGCGGCTCAACAGGGAGCTGCGACACAACAGCAGGCAGTTGGTCAAGGCGCCACGATGCAGGCTCAACAATCATTGAATGCGCTTCAAAATGCTGGACAAATGGCCAACACACAAGCTGGACAATTAATATCAGGTACTAATGCGAATACTCAAGCTCAACAATCAGAGCAACAGCTTTTGCAGAATGCTTTAGCCTCGAACAATCAACAGAATGTAGCGATGCAAAGCAATTTGAATAACACGAACGCTCAGCTTGCCGGAAATACGATGGATTCCCAAAATGACTTGATGTCTAACGGATTGTCGAGCCTTCCTTCCGCACTTGGGAGTCTTGGAAAATTGTTTAAATTATTTGCTCAAGGTGGAAATGTCCCCGGCATTCCATCTATTCCCTACGCAGATTTCTTTAAAGACTGGAAAGGAATGTGTACTGGAGGCCGAGCATATTCGTCTTATAAAACTGGCGGTAGTGTTTCTGGAAAAGCAAAAGTTTCTGGTAACTCGTATTCAAACGATACCGTCAAAGCAATGCTTAGTCCTGGTGAATTAGTGGTGGATCGAAACACCATGCAAGACAAGGGGCCTGCGGGTCAAATGGCGAGAACACTTGCCGCACTCATTGCTGCCAAAAATAGAGGTGGCAAATGAGCAATAAGTTTCTTGAGCTATCAAAGTTCCGCAAAGTGAAAACCGATGGTAGCACCACCACGCTCAGGCATTATCAAGGCCATGAGCTAACAATAGCTCACAGCAAGTTATCGCAGAAAATGCGAGAACAGCTCGATGCTATTCCGCTTGATAAACAAAAAGAACCAAAAGAACAGCATTTCGATACAGGCGGAACTGCAAATCCTGATGTAATTCCAGATTTTCCGACCGAAACAGATGAGGCTGAGGGTAGAAATGGAATGATTGGAACAGACCCACAACCAGCCCCCGAGAGTACTCCGGCTCTTTCTCCATTACCTACTCCGGCAAATGTTCCAGACGTTAATCCAAACGATCCTTCTGGTGCTCTTGACACCGTTGCAAGACAACAAATCACGGGTGTCCAGGAACAAGGCCAGGGCGCACAACAGGAAGCTATAGCCAAAGGACAAGAAGCTCAGGCGGTTGGTAACTTACAACCTGATTTACAGCGTAATCTTGAAACAACTCAGAATAATTATCAGAATCATTTAAGCGCAATCAATCAGAATGTACAAGCTACTGAGAAATGGTTAAATGAGCATCCAGTAGACAACAACCATTATATCGAAAACATGTCAACAGGCTCAAAAATAATGACTGGCATTGGCCTACTTCTTGGCGGTTTTGTAGGACCCTCTGGGACACAGTTTTTACAAAAGCAGATTGATGATGATATTGCGACACAGAAAGCAAACATTGGCACAAAAGAAGGTTTATTGAACGAGTTTCATAAGCAGTTGGGCGACCTTGATACCGCGACATCTGCGACAAAACTTTTCTATAATCAGGTTGTGAGTTCAAAGATTCAAGAAAAGATGGGTCAAGCTGCCACACCTCTTGCACAAGCTGCTCTTTTAAAAGCCAAAGGCGATACTGATGCTAAAATAGCTGAGCTTCAGCAACGTATAGTAATGAATAAAATGCTTATGGGAGGCAACCAAGGACAAGACGCTGAGGCTCAGTATCAAAAGAGAAGACAAGCTTTAATGGTCATGGGCGAAAACGATTTTGTTAAAGATATGGATGCTCATCACCTTCCCGGCGTACCAGGACAAACATCGGTGCCTGTTACCACAGATGACCAAAAATCCATAAAGCAATTAACCGATCTATCTGCAAACTACAAAGATGCTCAAGATTATATTAATAACGTTGGTAAATTCGGCACAATGCCGTTTACGGAAAAACAGGCATATGGTAAGTCATTATCAAATAATATAGAACTTCAACTTGGACAGCTTGAGTCATTACAGCGTTTCACACCCGAAGAACATAAAATATATAGCCAGCTTGTTCCAGATTTAGCAGGAACAAAATTTACTGGTCAGGATCAAGCTAAAATAAATCAACTTGTTAGACAGGTAGAAATAAAAAAAGCATCTATACTGCATGGACTAGGCGCCCAGGGCGGAAATATTCCGACTGCGCAAAATCAACCCCAAGGTTCACCTCAATCTCAAAATAACAATCAAACAAAGGCACCTCCGACAAGAAAAAATTATCAAGGTAAATGGTATGTACGCGGACCCAATGGCGAAGCAATTCCGGAGTAATAATGGATTTTGATTCGATACCAGACGAGAGCGCAGCACTAGGAAATGTGGCCGAACCACAGCGTGCGCCCTCGTCTACAACGTCGGTGCTACCATCTTTTGATGAAATGCCGGATCAATCGTTTGATGCGATGCCTGATCAGAGTGCAGATTTCTATAAGACAAATCCGGAGATACAAAAGGCAGCTCTTGAACGGGTTGGATTTGGTACAATTGGAGAGACAGCAACAACGGCTTTAGAAAAAGCATTTGGTGCTAAGAATGAAGATATTGAAGGCCGAAGAGCTGCGCTTGCCGAAGATTATCCAATAATGGGTCCAGCTCTTGAAGCTGCAAGTTTTATGTTACCAACTTCAGTCATCGGACATGGTGTTGGTATGGTAGGAGAAGGAATTGGGGCGGCATCAGGGATTGTTAAAGCCATTCCTACAATCGGCCAGAAGATAGCGGCTGGCGCTCTACGTGGCGCGACCGAAATGGGATTGATACAAGCAGATAGCGAAGCATCAAAGCATATATTAGATCCCAGCCTATCAGTCGGTAATTCAGTTGCAAACGTTGGATTATCCGGAGTCCTTGGCGGCGTAACGGGGGGAGGACTCGGCGGAATATTTCATTTAATCGATAACCCAACATTGACTGAAGCCCGCACTAGACTATCTGCAAGAGTAGCAGGGTTAAACCCTCCAGAGTTAGCACAGGAAGAGTTTGGAAACGTTATCCAAAACTTTTTTGATCGTAACGATGAGATGTTTGGCCCTAATGGGTTAAAATCAGCAGCACTACAAAACATTATGCCCGAAGCCAGCCCGGAGATAACCACACAGGCTCAGGGCATAGTAACAGAATTAGAAAACAAAATAGCAACAATGCGCAGTAATCCAGACAACTACCCTACTAGATTAGTGAATAAACTGGAGAATGACCTTAACACGTTTAAGGAAAAAGCATTTGGTGCAACTCCAACGGCAACACCGGGAGAAGGTGCGATATCTGGCGGTGGAGAAGAGTTATTTAATACTCAGGCAGAAGTTCCTACCAGGCAAGAAATTCAGTATCCGCCACAGCAAGAGCAATTTAATCTACAGACACCACTCCGCGAACCACCGACTGCTCCGCCTGATTTAGCGGCTTCTCCAGGGCAAATTTTCGACGCTGCAAATGATCTGAAAAAATCTCTATGGGATTACTCTAAGGGAAATTGGGGGCCAAACGAATTACCACGATGGCATGATGCTTATGACTTTGTGAACGACACTAAGCAAATGGGTGGAACAGTAAAACAGGCCCTCGAAGATTCAAACGTTTGGGGTCCTGTCGCCGATTTCCAAAAAGAGCTTAATTCAGCAACGAAAAGCGCGATCGATAACGTAAAGCAGATTCGCGGTAAGTTTATGTTCTTTAACCGCGACACCGGGCAATGGGAACCAAGCTCAGACAAATTTGCCACCTATTTCAATAAAAATGGCAGAGCAACAACAGTAACAGACCGTCAAAAAATGATGAGTAGCTTTCTTGATTCGATGGAAGGTTTTCAGAAAGCCAGTGATTCGGCATTTGAAAAAGCAGGCATTGAAAGCCCTTATGCTCCGATCGAAATGGGAGCACTCAAAGATTCAATTCAAAGACAGTCTGTAGGCAATCGCATCGGAGATGCTTGGTATAACTTAATCCATACCGATAACTTGGGTGGCGGCATTGGTGCCGCAGCTGGCGGAGTCGGCGGAAGTGTAAGCGGTGTGCCTTACGGCGGCATCGGCGGAGCTTATCTTGGAAAACAAGTTTTAGGTCCCGTAATCGGTGCGACAATAAGACCAATCCTTGAAAAAGGTGTCAACATCTCGGCATGGCGAGATTGTACAACGTTTGGGGAAAAGGCACTTCGCGGAAGCGTTAACTTGATAAAGGCATCGGGCAGCCTTTTTCTCCAAGGTTCTAAAACCATTCCCAAGCAGTTCATGCCGGATAAGAAAGACATCGAAGACCTTAAAAAACAAGTTAATCATTTGTCTCAAAACCCAACAGACTTAGAAAATATTTCAGGTCATATTGGTGATTACTGGCCGGAACATGCAATGACTATTGCTCAAACAGCCGCGACAGCCGTTAATTACCTCGCATCACAAAAGCCACAGATAACGCCACCAGTAAGCCCGCTTGATTCACCTATTCAACCAACAAGAGCACAAGAGATGCAATATGAACGAACACTAGAAATTGCAAATCAGCCTCTCTCAGCTTTTCAACACATAAAGGATGGCACATTACTTCCGCAGGACGTAAATACTATCAAGACGATTTACCCCACATTTTACTCAAAAATGTGCGATGAAATTATGACAGCGATTACCAATCATTTATCCGCTGACGAGACCATTCCTTATCAACTTCGCCAAACGCTTTCAATGTTCCTTGGACAGCCGCTTGATTCCACAATGACTCCGGCAAGTATTCAAGCTGCGCAAGGCGTATTTGCGCAACAACAAACAGCGCAGCAGCCGGTAGGTAAAACTAAAAAATCAACCAGTAAACTTGCAAAGTTGAGCGATAACCTTCAAACTGTTGACCAATCTAGAACCGCTAGACTCAACAAAGCATAGGAGAATTCATGTCAGATAAAAGTGTAGTAGAACAAATCATAAATCCAGCCATAAATAAGGTAATTAGCGGTACTACAGTTGTAACGAGTGCTCCTATTAAACTTTCTTCAATGGGCATGGCGACTTTTCAGTTTAATTATGCATCTGGATTAACTGCTACTTTTCAGATTTTAGGTTCTTTAGATGGAACTACTTTTGCAGATATGCTTGCAGTTATTCAACCAACTAATGGAGCTGCAGGTACTAGTATAGGTTCTGTTGACACAGGCGCTATAAAATGGATCATGGCGCAAGTAACACCAACAGCCGGAAGCGCTTTAGTGTCTGTTTTAGGAAGGGCAGTTACAAGATCATGATTAAATTTATCTTAGTATTTTTGACGGGTATATTTTTATTATCTCCATATGTTTGGTCGGGACCCGGACCTAATAGTAATATTGTACAGTATTCAAACAATGGTGTTCCTACCAACGTATCCAATTCAAATCCATTGCCTGTAAATGTTAATGCTGGCCTTGGCGTTACTGCGAATCAAGGCACTCCAGGCCCACTTAATCAGCCATGGCCGGTAGAGCCTACAGATGGCACAAATCATGCTAGCTATACGGCAGGAAATGCAGAAAATATCAATATCACTAACGATACTCTCACATGTTCACAAACCACTGCATCTAACTTGAATGCTACTGTAGTTGGGCCAGGTGGTGTTTCACTTGCGAAAGACTCTTCTCTTGCAACGATTAACACCACTCTCGGTACTCCGATGCAACAAACTGGGGGATCAGTTACCGCGAATGCAGGCACGAACCTGAACACATCTGCTCTTGCTCTGGAAACCGGCGGGAATCTCGCGACAGTCGCCAATGCTCAAGGCGCAGCAGGCACGGGAATAACTCAACCCGCAGGTGGTTCCGGGCTTCTCGGCTGGCTCTCTGGGATTTACAAAGCGGTTACTAATTCTCTTGCGGTTACTGTTGGGAACTGGCCCGCGACTCAAGCCGTGACTCAATCAGGAACATGGTCGGGGGTCGGAGTTACAGGAACCTTTTGGCAGGCTACTCAACCAGTTAGCGGCACGTTCTGGCAAAGTACTCAGCCTGTTAGCGCAGCATCGCTTCCATTACCTTCAGGCGCCGCGACTTCTACACTTCAAAGCACTATCTCAGGACAGCTCCCGGCATCTCTCGGCGCGAAGACCACGGCAAATAGTATGGCCGTGACTATCGCGAGTGATCAGACGGTAGCAATAGCCGCTCCAGTGAATGCCAACGGTTCGTTATCCGCCCGACAAACCGTGACCACAACTGAAAGCTATGTTGTCGCGCCTGCTCACGCAGTTGGCGTGATCGTGGAATGTGAAAGTGTCAATTCAGATAACTTACGTTGGGGTTTCTCTAATTCCGCAACTGCGATTCTTTCAACTACTATCGGCGTCTTATGTGAGCCAGGGCGAGATACAGGTGAATTACATTTTGGTACGGGAACCTACGTACATCTGATCGCAACAGGATCAATTAACAGCGATTACGCCGATGTCCAATGGGAGTTGAGCCAATGAAATTCTTATTACCGATTCTCTTAGTTTTATCTTCATGTGATCCTGCTTATGCAGGATTGCCACCAACCACATCTAAAGATTCTTCTGATGCAGGAAACGTGACAACGTTCAATTATTGGTTTCCAAATTTCACAGGAACGCATAGTGGGACTACGTTTAGTCTCGGAGTTAATGGTATTGCTGGTGGTGGTACTGGAAATACAACTGGATATGCGCAAGGTATTGCAGGTGGATCGTCCTATGCGATTCCTTATCAAAGCGCGGCAAACTCAACAGCATTCCTTTCTGGTGGGAATGGTGTCCTACAAGAAACAGCGGGCGCGCCGATATTTACACAATCACCTGCTCTAACTAATCCGACAGCAAACACTCAGCAATCAAACGATCAATCAACCAGACTTGCGACTGATGCTTATGTTTGGAATGTATCATCGTTGTTCATGAGCTATGTTCCCCTAAATCTTGGCTCGAGTGCAGGAGGAACTTATAGTTTTGCTTCAAACGGCAGTGCCGCAGTTATCAGTATAACATCGGTAAGCAGTGGCACGGTTACGGGTGTAAGCGTTACCTCTGGTGGGTCAGGTTTTAAGGTAGGTGATATTATTGTAGCAACTAGCAATGGTGGTAATCATGATTGCTATCTACTTGTTACCGGCGTCAGTACTAATGCTATCACTTCATTATCGATTCTTTACGGTGGAACAGGTTATTCTACCGGTACCGGTGGCAGTATTAGCGCGGCGGCTACCGCGCCCTTCACTTTCAGTCTGATCGGCACGCTGACATCCAACATTACCTTCCTGGTCACGTCGGGTACCTATTTGACAGCAGGTAATCAATGGATTTTCTACAACAACACGACAGGTAGTTTTACGACTACTGTAAATATGTCAAATAGTTCCGATAGTCCGATTGGTACAGGTGTATTGCTCCCACAGGGCACTAACAACATGCTTCCTATCTTTGTGAATACGGACGGTCAAAGTGATGTTTGGTATGGATCCATACCAGTTCCTACACCGAATTCAGCAAATAGTATTCTTGCAGTTAACGCTGCTGGCACGGCTTATTCACTGCAAAGCAATATCACGACGCTTGTCAATGCGGCGAACGCCGTGGGCGCCGGGCTTTCCGGCGATACTTCCGGACCTCTCAATGCTACTGTTGTCAACGCACTTCAGGGCTTAGCTCTCACGACTCCCACCACTACCGGGCAAATTCAAGTTTATAACTCCACTGGTGGACTCTATAACACGTCTACACCTTGCGCGATCGCGCAGGGTTGTACGGGACAGACGACGGCGAATGGTTCTCTGAATGCATTGCTTCCGGCACAGACTGGTAATAGTGGAAAAATATTAGGCACGAACGGCACAAATACGGCATGGCAAGCAGCTGGAACAGGTACCGTAACGAATGTGACTTTTACGGGCGACGGTATTTTTGATTCAAGTACGCCCTCGAGTGCGGTTACCGGAACCGGCACTGTAACCGCCACACCTATTGCTCAAAGCGGAAACTGCGTGTTTGGTAGTCCGGCTAACGGCAGTAGCGGGAATCCCTCGTGTCGGAGTTTGGTTACAGCCGATCAACCTGCCGCTGTAGGATTCGATGCTTACGGTGCCGCCAACGGTTTCGGACCCGCTGGCGCACTTATAAAAAATTCTACAGTCAATTTCGATACGGCAAGTGCTTACAATACCTCTACCGGAGTTTACACCGCGCCCTTAAGCGGCAAATGGCATTGCACTTGTATAATGTATCCCTATCTAACTGTCCCTGATCAAATATATGGCGAGATTTGGGTGAATGGCTCAGGCTACGGTCTGGGTGCTTATTCCACAGAAAGCGTCACAAACAACAGCGGTGTTTTGTTGGTTGTAGATCAAACAGTTGTAGCAGCCGCTTCACAACAAATCGGCTGCGTCGTCAAAACACAGATCTCGGCTTATACTAATGGTATTTACGGTTCGCACTTTGGGTGTAACTGGGTAGGGAAATAATATGAAATTCGCAATCTATCGCGGTGAAACGTACTTGGAACCGATTCACGCTGATGACGAGCAAGAGGCGCGAGAAATCGCTCAGCAAAAATACGGCGATGACGTGAGAGTCGAGGAAACTTCGGAGGTCGATCATGAACGTGGTAAGTAAAGTGATTCTTTTGTAGTCGAGAAGCTACTTGAGATTTAATATCGACCAAATAAATCTCGGAGGTGAAGTGTGGACGCTCAGCGTGAGATAGGAATTCTTATAGAACAAGGCCGGTGGCTTGCTAAAGAAATTGGTGAGATGAAGAAAGATATCCGCGATATTAAGCATGCGCATCTTTCACTGCTTACCGAGCATTGGCGCTTGTATGCCAAGGTTTTAGGATTATCTATGGTGACAAGTCTAATCACCGCAGGTATTATTGAAATCCTCACTAAACATTAAAAGGAGAAAAACATGTTTGCTACTAAATACCCCGCAATTGCAGCTCTGATTGTCATGCTCGATACTGCAGCCATTGATTTGACTGCTGGTCAAAATATTCTTGTAGAACTGTCTAAACTCGCCGCTGATGAGGCTGGTCCTGTTGTCGGTTTCATTTCCCAGTCTAGCCAGGTTGGAAATGAATTCAAAGCGCTCGCTGCTTCATCAACCGATATTGAGTCTGGTGTTGAATATTTAATAACCGAACTTGAATTTTCGAGTGAGAAGGCTAAGGCGGTTATCGCGGCGCTTTTCCCGATGGGAGAAAGCATTGCAGCATTGATTCCTCAAGTGATGACTTTCATTAGTGCTGTAAAGAGCTAATGACTGCTTGGGAAAAGATTATCATTATTGAATCTTTTATTCACGAGGCTGCTAACCTGGCAACGGTGTTAATCAGTCTCGTGACTTTTATTATCGGACTTCACTTGAAACAGCCGTGGTATTTGCGGAGAAAAAATGACTCTGACACCAACAAGCACTGATCCTACAACTGAAGTTAATCAAATTATTCAGGACGTTGAAGTTGTCAGTACGGCAGTTGCCAGCGCAGCAACTACGGTAGCAACAGCAAATTGGTGGACCGCGCTTTGCGGTCTTCTCACGGCGCTCCCTGGTATCGTATCACTCGCAAAATCATTTTTTAACTGGATGGCGGTTATAGGCGGGGACACCCCACAACAGTTTATCGCACAACTGGGTAATGCTTTCGATCAACTAGCCGCCGCAAAAACTCTAGAGGACAAACAAAATGCAGCGCAATCTATTGCTAAAGCTATCGGTAATATTAAGTAGTCTTTATTTTGCAAGCTGCGGGGGTGGTCTAAATGTTCGTCCCTGCATCAGCGATCCAACCACTTCGCAGTACACATGTAAAGACTCAAGCGGCAATGTAACAAACGTTGGATATTATAATTCTAGTGGCTACGCGGCTTATACCCCCGTTGACGAACAGACGCTTGATAACTACTGCGCTGCTCGAAACCAAAGCGGTACTCAGGCGCCAGACTTCACGGCCTGCATAACTGATATTTCTTCTACTGGTTTGGATTGCTACGAGATGGCTTGCACGCTCAATGTCGAGCAGAATGGGATAAGTTGTGTACCCGTTGGCCCAAAGCAGTTAGTCCTATGGACGAACTCAAATGACTATATCGCGTTTTCACCAGCGGACAATACCGCACTATTAGACTATTGTAATATCAAGATCACTTTATGAACTTCACTCTAACCCGCTACGAAGTAGGCGAAAAGGGAGCCTATGGCAATTTTGTGTCACAAGACGGCTCCTGCGCGATCGTGAGCATGGAGCGTACTTACTTACAGTCAGACGGGACCTGGGCACCAAAGATTCCAGCCAACACCTATACTTGCAAGCTCTATAAGTCGCCGCACTTTGGCTATATGGTATTTCAAATCATGGACGTTCCGGGGCATGACCACATTGAAATCCATAAAGCTAACTGGGAGCGACAGCTTGACGGCTGCGTCGCCCTTGGCCTCTCCGAGCATTCCTTTGCCGATGGCGAGATGATAGTTAACAGCAAGGTCGCCTTCGACAAGTTCATGGCGCTTCAGACCGGCGTGGATGAGTTTAAGCTAACTGTTATTTAACATCCTGAGCATTTCTCACAAGGAAATGGCGCTTTACGAGATTGATCAGCAGGGCAATTGTCAAGGTCTATTGCCTTCAGCGAGTCCTGGATGCGTTGCCATTCATCCTCGTTAGGACCATTAATATCATCACAAACCCTCACCGCGTCGGCCAGGCGCTTGTAGCGGGAGAGTTCGGCTTTTAGTTCTTCGCAATCTTCACAGATATCTTTCTGAGACGCACAGGAGCAAAGGCTTAAACATTCCATTCCGCGCCATTCACGAGTAACACCACACGTGCTACACTTTATCAGTTCGGTACTCACTTCTCACCTCTTGTTAAAGAGCCGTCCGTGGCTCGGAGTTTATTATTCAGCCGTACCCGGAACAGTACCCAGACCCGGACCCGGAACCGTCCCCGGACCCGTACCCGGAACTGTCCACGGACCCGTACCCGTCCCCAAACCCGGACCCGTCCCCGGACCCGTCCACGGACCCGGACCCGGAACTGTCCCCGGACCCGTACCCGGAACCGCCCACGGACCCGGACCCGGACCCGGACCCGTACCCGGACCCGTCCCCGGAACCAATTACATCCGCCATACTTTTACCCCCGCAATGGATGCTTTAGCCGCCTCGGTCGCTGGAAGGACTTCGGTAACTTCAGTCAATTCTACTGATGGAATTTCGCATGGAAACAAGCATTCCTTCGGGTTCTTCACGCCCTCTTGCGAAAGCTGACTAAGCGTAGCTGCTCCAACCCATTTCCACAAGCGTCGAGCATTGATTACTGTCGCCTCTTTACCGTCGCGTTTCTTGAGGTATCCGGCGAATACTCCCGCTGAATAGGTACGTACAATAACATACGGCAAACCATCTGATGATTGTGCTTGAGTAGATATCGAATTCGCACGCACATACTCAACGCCATTTACTACTATTTTATTTTCCATTTTCTCTCCTTTGTTGTGATGCTTCCGCATCGGTTAAACTTTCACTAGCGTGCCCTTAGTTTCGTTGCGAAGCGTAATGAGAGCCTTCACCAGCCTCGCGTTTTCGGCGCGGAGTTGCGCTTCTTTTTGAGAGCCTTCACCAGCCTCGCGTTTTCGGCGCGGAGTTGCGCTTCTTTTTCGGATTGTGGAAACTTCAATAGTAATTCCGCCTTCTCGCACCTCTCCTTGAGCGCGGCTATTTCAGTTTGCGCCTGATTATATCCAGCAGCGTTTGCTTCCGCTTGGTTATTCCACTCCGGCTCCCATTGTTCTTTTTCCTGAAGTAGTTTATCCTTTTCGATGGTGAGCGCGGCTAGCTCGGAGTCGCGGGAGTCGTAGCCAGCGCGATACGCAAACTCTACATAACCATTTAATTCCCATTCGCCGAATTTACAGCTTTGTGCATATTCGTATGCTTTTTTATCGCGTTCCTCAGTGCTCATTTTTTATCTCCAAAAAATTCCCGGTGACACTGCCGGTATCCCATAACAAAACTAATACAGTGTTGGATTGCCAAAATGATCGCAAAGAATAAGATAGTCCAGACGCTCATTTTTGGCCTCCGGTCAGGGCTTCGCGGGCACGTTTGCCGCTGTCTGCGTACAGGTC
>Ga0181538_10001132_pt1 | contig 30696 bp, 28 predicted proteins | sample PEATcosm2014_Bin_40_FD_119773 | JGI IMG/M metagenome (GOLD analysis project Ga0181538, IMG submission 119773) | Peatland microbial communities from MTU Mesocosm Facility, Houghton, MI, USA - PEATcosm2014_Bin23_30_metaG | ecosystem: Environmental > Terrestrial > Soil > Wetlands > Peat | place... | reverse complement strand
TTCAGCGCGTTGCCGACTTCACCGGTGATGGCATTCTTCTTGGCGCGGGGATGCACGCGGATCTGGAATGAGATTTCAGAGTCGTGCTGTCGAACCGGGATCATTTTTTCTCACTATGGAGAGCATTGTTTCTCCCAGAAACGCCACCGCTGCAACGAACGTGTAGAGACCCCAAGCCTTAAAGATTCCGCCGCCGAACCGCTTCCACCGCACAGTTTCGAGTGTTAAAGCCACGAAGTTGGCGCCGACACATGTGACCATCAATCCCGGAACCCGGGCGTACCCATTCCGGAGTCGCAGAAAATTCAGCATAGCCACCAGCAACCAGAGGAATGGGATGTTCAGTATCGCCCCTCGCAGGTGCAGGATCTCAATTGCTAGCATGAAAGAAACAGCAGTGAGCAAAATCGTCCAAGTGCAAATGTAATCCAGATATCTCATTTTTCTACTCTCGCTGACCGAAGATAGCCGTCCCCACGCGCACACATGTTGCTCCCTCTTCAATCGCGACTTCGAAATCATGGGACATTCCCATGGAAAGAACTACAGTGCCGATGTGTGGCAGCGTACGCGCGGCAATGAGGTCGCGAATCTGACGGAGTTGGACGAAATAGGGACGCGAGCCCTCCGGATCTTCAGTGTACGGAGGGACGGTCATCAAGCCGCGAAATTTGAGATTCTCCCATAGCGGCGCGCTTTTCAGAATCCGTTCCAGTTCGTCGGAGCCGGGTGCCAGCCCGCTTTTTGCCTCTTCGCCGCCCACATTGATCTCGAGCAGGACGGATAATGTTTTGCCCGCGCTTGCCGCAAACCCATTCAGCTTCTCCGCAACCCGCACCGAGTCCACGGAATCGACCGCGTCAAACAGCTCCGCAGCCTTGGCGGCTTTATTTGACTGCAAGTGTCCGATCAAGTGCCATTCGACGTCACGCAGGTCGCACAGGGCGGTCGCCTTCCCGGCAAACTCCTGCACCCTGTTCTCGCCGAAAACACGCAGCCCGGCAGCGTACGCCTCGCGGATGCTTTCGGCCGGAAAAGTCTTGCTTACGCCCATCAGTGTGATTTCGTCCGAATTGCGGGCCGCGCGCCTTGCCGCTGCTGAGATCTGCTCCCGCACCCGGGCAATGTTTTCCGCAATCGACATCCTCAGTAGCTTATATGAAGCGTGGTGGGGCCGAGCTGCGCTCGGGTAGGATGGGCAAGTCGCCCGTCCCCACACGCACGAACCACTACATGATTGCTGTTGGCGGGGCCGGATCCTCGGGCCGTCCGGCATTTGCCAGCGGAACGCGGATCATAACAATCGCCAGCAGGGCGAGCGCACCCAGCGCCAGAAGAAATGGCGGAGTCCACTTGACCAACGTTACGTCGTAGCCGGAGCCCACCAGGCCCGCGATGGCTAGGCCGCACAAAGCCTCGCCCGCGATCAGACCCGAAGCCGTCAGGACGCCCGCGTTTTCCACGCGCGCCTTCTGCGCATCGTTCAAGCCGCGGCGATCGCGCAATTTGTCGGTGACCCAGCGAATCACGCCTCCGACAAAAATGGCAAAAGTCGTGCCCAGCGGCAGGTACATGCCGACCGCGAAGAGCATCACGCTCTTCACCTCGATCATGATCATCGCCAGTCCCAATAGGATGCCGACGATCACCAGCGGCCACGCCATGTCTCCGCCCACAATACCCTTGGACAACATGGCCATCAGTCCCGCCTGCGGAGCCGGCAACGCAGGGCTGCCGAAGTGGTAGGCCCTATCGAGAATCGCCACCGGGAAGAAGAGGACGAGCGATGCCACGACGATGCCGAAAAGATCACCAATCTGCATCTTGGAGGGCGTTCCGCCGAGGATGTGTCCGACTTTCAAATCCTGAAGCATCTCTCCAGCGACCGCCGACGAGACGCAGACTACGGCCGCGACTCCGAGTACGGCCGCGACCCCGCCCGTGCCCGACACTCCCAGCGCGACCATGAGCAACGCTGCTATCACCAACGTACAAAGCGTGAGCCCCGACACTGGATTGTTCGACGATCCGATCATGCCCACCAGGTTTCCGGAAACCGCAGCGAAGAAGAATCCGACGACGATCATGACACCGGCCGCAACCAGCGAACCGGACAGAATCTTGGAGGCGGAGAGCGTCCCCGCGCCGCTGATAAAGAAGTGATAGAGCACAATCATGGCGACGAACACGACGGCGATGCCGACGAAAACGGCTTTGGCCGGCAGGTCACGCTCGGTGCGATTGGTAGCCGCATGCACAGACGCCGATTTTTTCAGATCGGAAACAGCGCGGCCCATGCCAAGTGCCAACTGTTTGCGCATCTTGAACAGTGTGTAGGACGCGCCCACGAGCATCCCGCCCACCGCGATCGGCCGCACAATCGAAAAGTAGATGGCTTGCGCCAGCAGCGGCCATGCGACCGTTTTTCCTTCCGGCATCGATGCCTGGATGTACGGACCGATGGTGAAGGTTAGGAGTGGTACCAACAGGCCCCAAGCCAGCACGCCGCCCGCGAAGTTCAGGGCGGCCAGCCTGGGGCCAATGATGTATCCCACACCGAGATACGCGGGGCTAATGTCGGGCGCCGTCATCAGCGTGGCACCACCTGTAATCGTCGTAGCCACATTTGGATTCGTGCTGGTGCGAAGGAGCAACTTCTTTCCCAGGTCGCTGATCTTCATGGGGAAAGTGTTGCTGGGATTGAAAACATTGATGGCTCCCAGCAGATACATGAACGCGCCGAAGCCCATGTTGGCAAACAGAATCTTCGCGGCTTTCGCTCCCTGTTGTCCAGCCTTGTGAATCTCGGAAGCGGCCACCGATTCGGGGAACGGCAGGTCGGGATCCTCGACCATCACCCGGCGCAGAAGGGTCACGAAGAGGATGCCGAGTGTGCCGCCGATCAACATCAACGCCACCGACTTCCAATACTGGTCTTTGGTAAGCCCCGGCCACAGGCCGGCCATCACAAAGGCAGGGATGGTGAATATGGCGCCCGCCGCCACCGATTCGCCGATCGAGCCCACGGTTCGCGCGATGTTTTCTTCGAGGAGCGATCCCTTCATTAGCCGCAGCAATGCCATCGAGATGACCGCTGCCGGATAGGTTGCTGCGATCGTCATTCCGGCCTTGAGGCCGAGATAGGCGTTGGCCGAGCCGAGCAGAGCGGTCAGGAAAAGCCCGATCAATACGGCCCGGAAGGTAAACTCCTTCATCTCCATTGTTTCCGGAACGTACGGACGATGCTTGCGGGGGGCTTCAGTACTCGCCGCAGGAGTCATAGAGTCCTCGTGGTCACCAGGGATTTCATTCTCAATTCACAGTAGCAGCGACGGCGCACCTTATCATGCCGAAAGGCAGGTTTACAAGTGCGGAGTCTCTCAGGAATCGTATGGCGGAGACGGCGTCCCTTCTCCGCAGATTCTGCGCAAATTTTTACCTGCAACTTTGCCTCTTAAACAGGGTTACAATACTCCGATCCAGGAGGTATTTCGTGACTCCCCTTGACCAGCCCTCTTGGAGCCGATTTTTCGGGGAATTCCACTGCCGGGGATGCGGTTTTCAGGAAGCATACCGCTCCCGCCCTCGTGGGTTCTTCGAAAGATACGTGCTTCCGTTTCTGTTACTGCAAGCGGTCCGCTGTGAACGTTGCTATCACCGGAGCTATGTCTTGCGCACGATTCCGGCGCTCGATCGCGATCAGAGCGACCGCATGCGGCCACAGAGTCAACCGCCAGGCCATTCGAAGTCCGATAGCCGCGTTGCATAGGGCGTGCGCCGCAGCTATACTGGCTTGGTGTAGCCCGGCGAAGCGTCATTGGATTGCCGGGTGCCGGAGGCCGTCTTCAGCAGTACTGGGTTTCGAATACGGGCTGCCCAGGGCCAAGCGGCGGACCATGAATTGGCGGACCATGGGTTAGCGGAGCATGGATTGGCCGATCGTCGGTTCGCTGGCTTTGCCAAGCGCGCGGCTGCGACTTTATTCTTCACTTTTTTCCCCTCCGACTGCCGTATCTGCGGTTCCCCGCTGATCGTAGTTTCCCGACTCCCCGTTTGTGAAAGCTGTTTGATTGCCGTTCGTCCGCTGAAGGGGTCGTACTGTACCGTTTGTGGTGAAGCCTTGCACATCCCAGGCGACACCGGTGCCGGGGAATCGCGGTGCCTGCTTTGCCAGCGCACGGATCCTCCCTTTGAGCGCGCGGTCGCCTATGGCAGCTATGAAGGTGGATTGCGCGACTTGATCCATGTGTTCAAGTTCCAGCAGGTTCGCCCCGCGGCGGAGGTTCTGGGATGCATGCTGGCAGAGACGATGGCCCATCTGGAAAAGGCGATGCCGGTGGGGACGATTGCGGTCCTTCCCGTTCCCCTGCATAAACGCAAACAGGCCCAACGCGGATTCAACCAGGCAGAGATGATTGCCCGCGCCGCGCTGAGACAACTATCGCGTCCAAAAAGACTGGCTCTGTGCACGGGAGTCCTCTTGCGCCGCCGCGAGACCGGAAGCCAGATTGGCCTGACTCGTCATCAACGACGGGAGAACCTACGGGGCGCTTTTGCGGTGAGTGATCCAACGCGAGTATTGAACCGCGACATCTTATTGGTCGATGATGTCTATACCACGGGGACCACAGCCTCCGAGTGCGCGCGGGTACTTCTGCGTGCAGGAGCGGCGCGGGTTTGGGTGGCGACAGTGGCGCGCACATTGAAGATTTCCGATGTCATCTCGTTATCGGGAAAAGAGTTCTCAGTTCCCGGTTCTCAGTTCTCAGTGAACTCGCCGAGCTGTACTGAGAACCGGGAACTGAGAACTGGGAACTGACTTTATGTCGTTACGATTGCACAATTTCGGTGGCAGCATGCGGTCGCACCTTCCGGCGTCGATGCTCGCTTCCGGCATGCACCAGGAAGGCGATGGCCACGCTCTGCATCAGCCTGTGCTGGTGCTGAACGCCTCTTATGAGCCGATCAACGTTTGTGCCGCCCGCCGCGCCATCGTGCTGGTGCTGAAGGGCGTCGCCATGACCGAAGAAGAAAACGGACATTTCCTCCACGCCGCCCGCGTGGCCGTGCGCGTGCCCTCGGTCATCCGATTGCTGGAGTATCGCCGCATTCCGCACCAGTCGCGGGCGCTCTCGCGTAAGAACATTTTGCTGCGCGACCGCAACACCTGCCAGTATTGCAGCACCGCCCTGCCCTCCGGCGAACTCACGCTGGACCACGTCATTCCACGCTCGCGCGGCGGTCTCTCCACGTGGGAGAACCTTGTCGCCTGCTGCCATCCCTGCAACCGCCGCAAGGGCAACCAGTTACCTCACGAAGCCAACATGAAGCCCGCGCGCGAACCGCGCTCCTTCAATCTCCACACCAGCCGCCACATCATGCGCTTGATGGGGCACTCGGACGATAAGTGGAGGAAGTACCTGTTCTATTGAGGGTCTCAAGGTTTCAGAGAACTGCTCGCCGGGGCTTCGGCTTGGGCTTCTTGTTGCTCTGGCCCTTGAGATTGAGCGCCACTGCAGCGCGGATGAGATCCTTCAAGGCTGCCTCATCGATCTTGTCGCCTTCGTGGATGTCGATGGCGCGCCTGACATTGCCGTCGAGGCTGGAGTTAAATAGACCGGAAGGGTCCTGCAACGCAGCTCCCTTGGCAAATGTCATCTTGACGACGTTCTTGTACGTCTCTCCCGTGCAAACGATGCCGCCGTGGGAAAAGACGGGAGTCCCCGGCGAGTTCGGCTTGACCCATTTCCGCTCTTCGACGATTTCAGGGTCTGCCGCGTGTATGATTGCGCGAACTTTCGCGAGCGTCTTCCCGCGCCAGTCGCCAAGTTCCTTGATCTTCTCGTCGATGAATGCAGAGGCAGATTCCACGGGGGCGGACCTTTTCATGTTCAGCTCCAACTCTCGCACCTAATTTAGCTGCGCTCAGCGAAAGCTGCAACCCTCCGCGAGTGGAAGGAGGCCGGATAGCCGATTCTAAATTTCGCGTTCTTTGCGAAATTTAGAATTGGGATGTTGGAGGCTGATCCAAAACCGGTAACTGAGGGAAGGGGACGTGGAACTGCCCCGCTCAAGCCAGAACCAGGCTTGAATGGGCCCCGCCATTATTCTTCAACGACTTGAGAATAGCGAGTCGTTAGCTGAAGCCAAGCGTTACCGAACCCTGGGCTCGACGACACGAAACGTGCTTCAATTCGGCGTCAAAAGTTTGTACCAACCCGTGAACCGCACGCGGATCATCCAGAAGACCAGCAACACGAGCGAGGTCAATTGAGGAATAAACAAGAGGATTAGCGGAACATGCACTGTATTCGGGAGTAGCCGTGGCAATCCGTTGGTGAACGCTGAACCGGCCGCGAAAGTGAGTCCTAGACACATACGCCAAAGATGCCGCCCAATGCGTCGCGCGCCCGTAATGCCACCAGCCAGTACTAACTTGGCGTCGCCAATCGCCGCCATAGCGACGAAAAACGTGAAGCTGTAGATCGCAATGCGGACAGGGCCTTCTAGGGGCACCGCGCTTTCGAAAGAAGGCTTCAAGCCAGTCGCCAACTGAAAGCTCAGGATCACAAAAGGGATGAAGAGGCACAGAATTACAAATAGAGCAATCCTTTCAGGAATGCCGACGGACCGCTCTTTGCGCCGAACCGTCAACCACGCCGTCGCCACAAGGTAGATGGTGAAGGTGCCGATGAACAAATTGGGAATCTGCTCAGGTAGTGCTACGGCGAGATAGTCCGCGAAGACCGCCATAACAAGCATCGATACGAAAAAGACGGTCCCCGCCATCCGGTGTGTGCGTGCGCCCTTGCGGGACGACATGGCAACGATCCCCGCGAACAGCGCGATCGTGCCTGCAACGACGTGAAGAATGAGAACCAGATTCGTCACAGCGGGACCCTCCTTTCAGGGCGATACGTCGCCGGGGTTAGCTTTGTTCCGTCGAAGTCAAAAGGGCGTGCCTGCGGGTGGAAGGATTGATCCCAACTTTATCCTATGTTTCTATGGCCAATACGGCTCCCAAGATTGCCAAGAAATTCGTCGTCATGGGGCACGTACAGGGCGGGTGGGCCGCTCAAGCCCGGCTTTGGCTTGAATGGGAATGTTCTACAGCGGGACAGAGTCTTCCTGCCGCTTTTTCGTGTTTTGGGGTCTTCGATTCCGAGTCGATCTCCACCGTCCGTCGCAAACACTAAAACACAAGGTCCCTCCACTCCGCAGATCGTCGCCTTCGCGATGATTTCCTCCGGTCGGGATGACAGAGTTGGTTCAGTCAGTGCGTCGCTCGCTGCCCCACTTGGTGGCATAGGGCAGCACGAACAAGTACAGACCGGTAAAAAACTGCAAGGCGAGCACGAACACCGCCGACAAGCCCATCCTGGAGCTATACTTCCCCCGCGCCACGGCGACGCCGTTGACGATGACGACCACCGTAAAGGCAATGGACAGCCAGCGGTGGGTCTGCCGAATCCACTTGTTCCAATTCATAGAAGTTTCCTCTGGGATCTCCTCTGGGACATCCTCTAACGACCCAGCCCGAACAACGCCCAGCCCGAATGGAGTCGAGCCCGAACAAAGCCGAGCCCGAAGCGGTCAGGCACACCTAACCGCCTTCGGCGCGAGCGTCCAGCCCGCCGAGCACCCGCTCCAGACCGGCGAAGAATTTCTGCCAGCCGTATTTTGCGCCCCCATAAGCTGCCTGCTGATCGGGACGGAAGCCGGACTGCTCCATGCGAACGTGCGTACCGCCCTCCGCTGGAGTCAACGTCCAGAGCACCACCCATTGAAGCCCGGATTCGCTTCCCCCAACACCCCAGTTATAGGACAGGCGTTGTAATGGGTCGACGATCAGCACCTCGCAGTCGACAACTCCATTCCAGTTCGGCATGGGCTCGGCCCGGAATTGGAACTTTCGCCCGACCGCCGGCTCAAAGTCATTTTTCATCATCCATTGCGCGAGGAGCGGGCTCTCCGTGAGCGCTCGCCACAGCTTCTCTGGCGGGTGTGGGAATACCCTCTCCATCACCAAGGTGCGGGGACTCTCTGCTGGGTTGGTCATTATTGTTATTCCATCCTTTCCAAAAGGGCTTCAAGACGGTCAAACCGGTCACGCCAGAAGGCGCCGTAGAGATTGAGCCAGTCCACCATCGGCGTTAGTGCATCGGGCCGGGCGCGATAGTGAGTTTCGCGTCCCTCGCGGCGATGCCGTACCAGCTTTGCCCGCTTCAGCACCGTGAGGTGCTTGGAGACAGCAGGCTGAGACACGCCCGCATAACGAGTCAATGCGTGGACGGTCTGTTCGCCCTGCCGGGTCAGCTCCTCGAAAATGGCCCTGCGCGTGGGATCGGCGAGAGCCCGGAACACGTGATTGGTATTGGCCGGCTTCACAGATGAAACCATAACCGTATGGTTATTGATTGTCAAGAGAAAACGTAACACTATTTCCAACTGCGGCCTTGCGCGGCATCAACTCCTTCGATTGTGCAGCAGGCAGAGACATGATGGACAGATTCGTGACGAGCTTGGCTTAACCCAGCCTGAAAATCTCCGTTTCTCGATGAGCGCACAATCGTCGAGTCAACCATCGAGTTCAGATCAGTAACGGAAAGTCGGCTTCTGGAAGTTGGAAATTCGGTTAGATTCTGGCGATTTCCGCCGGACGACGGATTGCCGGCCGCAAAGCGATTTGGGCCCTAAGTTAGCGCTTAACAACTTGCGGAAAAAGTAATTCCTGATCGAGAGCCGCGCCCTCAGCGGCTAAAGCCGAATTCAAAACAAGGTGGTTACCGCAGCGGTAAACCGCTGCGCCACCCAAAAGCAAGGGCAGCGCCGGTTTTTTCTGCAAGCTGTGAAGCGGCTGCGGAAAAAGTCGATTCTCGATGCCCAGCCCCTAAAAGGGTGTGCGGGAGAACTGGGTCGTCCCTCCGGGACTTAGGTCGTTCTTCCCCCTTTTCCCAGCGCTGAAGCGCCGGGCTAAGTTAGTTCGCCCCTCGGGGGCTGTATTCTCAATTGAAACCGGGCCTTACTGCGGCTTTGGTGGCTCGGGCGGCTTCTGGTCTCCCGGCTTCGGCTCCGCTTTCTGAACTTCCTGGCCTTCGTAGGTGATCCTTGACTTTGATCCGAAGCGTTTGTAGTTCGTGTACTTGATGATCTCGCGGATCTTCACGCCTCCCAGCGAGAACTGGAGCGTGTCCTCGGCGCGGGTGTAGGTGGGGAACCAGTACTGGCCGTCAATCTGCTCGCGCCAGGTGGTGAACTTAGGGAACAGGTTTTCCTGGCCCTTCTTCTTCTTGATGTCGGGCACGGTCTTGCCATAAGTTTCCACGATCTGAAAATCGTGGTCGTCCACCCAGATGCGCCCCTGGAAATAACGCTTCTTGCCGACAATCTGCTTGGGGGCAATGTCGAAGACATAGGTGTTCAGTTCGTCCTGTTTCTGCTGGCCGACGTAGAGGATGTCGTATTCCCCTATTTCGTCCGAGGTCAGCACGAACGGGAGACGGTTCTCAATGTCGTCAAAATCTTCCTCGGTCATCTGGATGCGCTGCAGTGTGGGCTGGGGCGCAAAGACCACGTTCTTGATCTTGCGTCCCTTGTCGTCGAAGGTTACGTCGAACACTTGCTGGTAACTGCCGTCCGGGGTGTCGCCGTCGAGCGTCATTACTTTGACATCCTGCCGGTAAGTGTACTGATCACGCGCTTCCTTGAACTCTTTTTCCTTGGCGGAAAAGCGCTTGACGATCTGATCCACCGTGATCCCCTTGGGCTCCGATTTGTCGAGGGCGCCTTCTTGCGCGCGTGCAGCCCGGGGCGCCACGACGACTACCAACATGATGAGGGGCAGCAGGACGCTAAACAGAGAAAGCCAGGGGAGCGTCAAGAACGCAGGTCGGGACCGGAATCTCATAGACCCCATTCTAACGAAAGGAAGCAGGGAAAGGTTAACGGCAGCTCCCACCCCCAGAGCCGCCGTGCAAACGGCTCTTCGGAGGGGGTGGAAGACTGCAGTTCTGCCTATTTCATTCGATGCGGCAGGCGGCGGAAGGTTTGCAGAATTTACTTTTCTTTACTTTCATCTTTATCCTTTATCTTTTATCTTTGCGAGCATTCGGTATGGCCCTTGCCATTCCCCACTCAACCAGCCCTGGAAATAACTGGTAGAGCTTGATGACGGGAATCATGGTCCAAGGCACAACGACCTCACGCTTTCTTCTGCGATATCCGCGATAGGCCGCTTGCGCTACTCGCACTGCGGTAACGCCGCGCACGGATTCCGGACGGACATTGCCCTGGCGGGCGGCGACCACGTGCGCGCCGAAATCGGTGTCCACATAGCCGGGACAGACGGTAAGCACGTTGATGTTGTCCCGCTTCAACTCCAGCCGCGCGCCTTTGCCGATGGCGTTCAGCGCAAACTTGCTGGCCGAGTAGATGGCCATGAACGGCACCGGAACGTGTCCGGCCACGCTCGAGATATTGATGATGTCCCCGCTACCTTCTTCGCGCATGGCGGGCACCACTGCCTGCATGCAGGCGATCGTGGCGAAGAAATTAGTTTCGAACAATTCGCGGTATGACGCCGGGGTCATATCGGCGACCGAGTCGCGAATGCCCACGCCCGCGTTGTTAACCCACACATCCACGCGATCGAAGTGGTGCAAAGTGAGGGCAAGCGCGCGGTCGATCTCTTCGCGATTGCGCACATCGCAGGCCATGGCGAGCGTACGGTCGGTGTGGCCGACCCGATGGCGGGCGGCTTCGACGCGACTGGCATCGCGCGACAGCAGCACCACGCTGGCGCCCTCATCGGCAAAAACCTTGGCAATGGCTTCTCCAATTCCCATGGAAGCCCCGGTCACTACCACGACTTTCCCGTCCATTTCCATGCCGACTCTTTTATCGTGTGGAGGGCGGCAAGTCAAACCACAGTGAAAGCTGAGAGCTGAGAACCGGGAAACGAGAACTTCTTATAGCGTAAAATCGTTTGCACTGGAGACGCCGTGAGTTCGCTGTTGCCCATCTTCCCACTCGAACTTGTATTGCTGCCCGGCGTTCCCCTTCCGCTGCACATTTTCGAACCGCGTTATAAGGAGATGATCGCGGAATGCCTGGAACAGAAGAAGCCGTTCGGGGTGGTGCGGGCGTCTTCCGACGGGGTCGCCGATATTGGTTGCACAGCCGAGATCATGTCGGTCACCAAGAAATACGACGATGGGCGCATGGACATCCTGACGCGTGGGGTCGAGCGCTTTGAGGTGATCGAGGTCAACGAGGAGCGATCATTCTTGCAAGCCGAGATTTCGGTGGTGCAGGACGAAGACGAACCCGGCAAGCCGGCAGCCGATATGGTGACGCAGGCAGTGCGATTGCACGCCGAGATAGCGAAACTAGCCGGGGCTGAGCCGGCTGGGCCCGGCGAGCACACCGGCAGTCTTTCCTTCTTACTCGCAGGATCTCTGCCACTCGACCTCGACTTCAAGCAGAGCCTGCTCTCGACTTTGTCGGAAGCAAAGCGTCTGGAAGCGGTGGTCGGCTATCTCGAAGCGATTCTGCCTGGGCTGAGGCGGGCGGCGAAGGCCCGCTGGAATTAATTCTCGGAACCCGACAGGATGTCGTAAGCCGTAAGCGCGTAGATCAGGGCAAAATCTCTAGTCTTTTTCAAATTAACGAACTCATTCGGACCGTGAGCAACCGACAGCAATCCCGGTCCATAAGCGAATGCCGGGATGTGCTGCTGCGCATAAAATCTTGTTTCCAGAAGACCCGGACAAAGTTCGAAGCTTGGTTCTTCCTTGAGCACCAGGGCGGCACTTCTTGCCAGCTTTTTGGCAGTTGCCGACGTTGCATCTGACGCGGAGCTTGGCGCTCGCTGAAGAATCTCCACGTCGACCGATGCTGGGACTGACGCACCGAAGGGCGGAGCGTCTTTGATGATCCGCATAAGCTCCTCCTCTTCTATTTCCAGCGACTCCTCCGGATTAATTCTTCGATCGATCGTGAAAGTGCATCGATCCGGCACTACATTGAAATTCGACCCTCCCGCAACCGTGCCACCGATCAACAGGACAGAGTTCCGAGCGGCATCCGGTGTGATTGTGTAACCGGTCTGCCGGGCTTCGACTTTGATTTTGTGCTGCAGCAGACGGTTTGACAGTTCCAGCATGGCTTCGAACGCATTGATGCCCTTGTAATGCTGCCCGACGTGGAATGACTTTCCCCCTACCGTAATCTTGAGCGAGAGCGCTCCGCGAGAGCCATTCCAGACGAGGCCGCCGGTGGGTTCGGCGGTGAACATCGCGATCCCATGCTTGCCCAGAATTCCCTGCTGCAGCAGGAGATGGCTTCCTCTTACTCCGCCGGTTTCTTCGTCCGGTACAAATGTCAGTCCGATTCGCCCCTGCAGCGGGACCCTGCATTCTTTGAGGGCCTTCACGGCGAACAACATAAGGCCAAGACCTGCCTTCATGTCGGCCGTGCCGCGTCCGAACATGTTTCCGTTCTCGATCACCGGAGCGAACTGGGAAGTTTCAGAGGCAGGCACCACATCATAGTGCCCGTGGAAATAAACAGTCGGGCCCTTGGTTCCGAGGAAAGCCTGAACCGCAAAGGTCGGTTCCTCGCTACCCGAAACCTCGTGGCTCGAAACCTGGAGAGAATGGACAATCGGTTCCAATCCGAACTTCGAGAGATAGTTGCACAGAAAATCGCAGCATGTCCGGTAGTGCATTCCCGGAGGGTTTTCGGAAGGGATCTTGACGAACTCGAAGATGAAGTTCTCCAGTTCGGCCGCGTCCTTCTGGATCACGCTTGCAAGCGGTTCGATAACTTTCAGAAGCTGATCGGCCATGGGTCTCATCTTAAGCCAAATCAGTTTCTGGCTAAATCAACTCTTACCGATAGACTGACAGCTGAGAGCTGAAAATCGACAGCGCTCCCTCCGGTATAATCCGCATAAGGCTTTTTCTTTTGGGGGTTCCCACCATGAGTTTCGCCCGGACTCTCGGCGAGTTGCGCCAAAGTCCCTTCACTGCACAGCGTCTCGTATCGCGGCGGGTAAAAGATGAACTGCGCGAGAACCTGATGGCGCGGCTGCGCGAGGGCAGTCCGATATTTCCGGGCATCGTTGGCTACGACGACACGGTTGTGCCTCAGATCGTGAACGCAATCCTCTCGCGGCACAATTTTATTCTCCTCGGGCTGCGCGGACAGGCGAAGAGCCGCATTCTCCGCGCGCTGACCGCGCTGCTTGATCCGCAGATGCCTTATGTCGCGGGCTGCGAGATCCACGATAATCCGTATGCTCCGATCTGCCGGCGCTGCCGCGAACTGGTGGCGAAAGAAGCAGACGCCACGCCCATTGCCTGGCTAACGCCCGACCACCGTTACGTAGAAAAGCTCGCTACGCCGGATGTCACAATTGCAGACCTGATCGGCGACATCGATCCGATCAAGGCGGCGCGAGGCGGGCATGAACTGTCGAGCGAATTCACCGTGCATTATGGACTGCTGCCGCGTGCCAATCGCGGAATTTTTGCCATTAACGAGTTGCCCGATCTGGCGGGCAAAATTCAGGTTGGACTCTTCAACATCATGCAGGAAGGCGACGTCCAGATTAAGGGATATCCGATCCGGCTGCCGCTGGATGTCGCGATTGTGTTCAGCGCCAACCCCGAGGACTACACCGCGCGCGGCAAGATCATTACGCCACTGAAGGACCGCATCGGCTCGGAGATTCGCACGCACTATCCGGCGACGGTGGAAGAAGGCATCGCGATTACCGCGCAGGAAGCCTGGCTCGATCGAGAGATCGAGCGCGAGAATGAGCGGGAGGTTGACCACCAAGGATCGCGACTGCAGATTCCGAAGTACGTGCAGGAGGTGATCGAGCGGATCGCTTTTGCGGCGCGCGACGACAAAAAGATCGACAAGCGCTCAGGCGTGAGCCAGCGACTGCCCATCTCGGCAATCGAGAACGTGGTTTCGAATGCCGAGCGGCGCGCGCTGACCCATAACGAGAAACTGATCGTGCCGCGGATCAGCGACATCTACGCGGCTCTGCCGGCGATTACGGGCAAGCTGGAACTGGAGTATGAGGGCGAAATGAAGGGCGCGGATTTTGTGAGCCGCGAACTGATTCGCACCGCGGTCGCGAAGGCGTTTGATAGTTATCTTCACGGCGTTAATTTGAGTCAGGTAGTGCAGTGGTTCGATCTCGGTGGCGAGATTCAGCTCAGCGACAATGCCGCGGCACAGGAAGTGCTCGAAGGACTGAGGCAGATTCAGGGCCTGATGGAAAAACTGAGTAAGCTGAACGTCGGCCCGAAAGACAGCGCCGAGATGCAGGTGTCGGCGGCGGAGTTTATCCTCGAAGGCCTGCACGCGCACAAGAAGATTGGCCGCAACGAGGAGCGAGTGTTTACGGCGGGCGAGAAGCCGGTAAAAATCGCCGAGAAGCAACAGACGTTTGAGCGGGACGATTCGGAATTTGGACGGAAGAGAGGGTTTAATTAGTTTTCGTCGCTCGCTGTTTGCTTTTCGCCGTTCGCTAAAATCCAACAGCGAAAAGCGCATAACGAACAGCGAACGACGGTTCTTATGAAACGCATCCGCTACTCCAAATACGTTTCCGACCCGGCCAGCGAAATGAGCATGGAAGACTTGCTCAGCGCTCTCTCCGGCTATTTTCTGCAGAGCGGATTCAACGACAATTTTTGGTACGAACTGCCGGAAGGCGAGCAGACGCTGGACGAATTGAAACGCGCGCTCGAACAAGCGCTGCTCAATGGCGAGATGTTTGACGAAGAAATGCGCGACCGGCTCCAACAGATGCAGATGGAAGGCGAACTCGAGGAGCTGATCGAGAAGCTGATCGAGCGCATGCAGCAGGAGGACTATATCTCGATCGATCAGCCGCACGATCCTACGAAGCGGTCGAGTGTAGGCGGGCAGGTCGGAGACGCGCAGCAGGCAAGGTTCGAGATCACCGACAAGAGCCTCGACTTTCTGGGTTTCAAAGCCCTGCGCGATCTGCTGGGGTCGCTCGGCAAATCGAACTTCGGACGTCACGACACGCGCGACATGGCGACCGGCATCGAAGCGAGCGGGGCTTCGAAGCATTATGAGTTTGGCGATACGCTGAATCTCGACATCACGGCGACGCTGTCTTCCGCCATTCAGCGCGAAGGGCTCGGTCTTCCTCTGAACCTCGAATACAACGATCTGCAAGTGCATCAGTGCGAGTACCAGTCTTCGTGCGCGACGGTGCTGATGCTGGACTGTTCGCATTCGATGATTCTGTATGGCGAAGACCGTTTCACTCCGGCGAAAAAAGTTGCCATGGCCCTGTCGCAATTGATTCGGACGCAGTATCCGGGAGACTCGTTGTCACTGGTGCTGTTCCACGATTCAGCCGAAGAAGTACCGCTCTCGCAGCTGGCGCGAGTGAAGGTTGGGCCGTACTACACGAATACGCGTGAGGGCCTGCGCATGGCGCAGCGGATTCTGCAGCGCCAGCGTAAGGACATGAAGCAGATTGTCATGATCACGGACGGCAAGCCCTCGGCACTCACACTCGAAGACGGGCGCATTTACAAGAACGCATTTGGGCTCGATCCGCTGGTGGTCAGCCAGACGCTCGAAGAGGTTTCGAAATGCAAACGGGCGGGCGTACTGATCAATACCTTCATGCTGGCATCGGATTATGGGCTGGTGCAGTTCGTCCAGAAAGTTACGCAGATGTGCCGGGGCAAGGCCTACTTCACAACGCCGTACACACTAGGGCAATATCTGTTGATGGATTACATGTCGCGAAAGACGAAGACAATTCACTAGAGCGTGTTTCATGGATGGCTCTTTGATAGTGGGTTCGTTGAAAGGGCCCAGCTTCAGCCGGGCCGCCACCTGAACCGCGATGGTGAAACAAGTTTTGGCGATTACGGAAGTAACACCCTGTGTTCCGGTCCGGGCACAGCTTCGGTGTAAAATCGTTGCAGGTTTTTCCCTGCGGAGACGTTATGAAACGAATTGCTGCTTTCATTCTGCTGCTTGCCTTGAGTTTTGCATGCTCAGTGCCGCTGCACGCTCAACGCATGAGTCCCAAAGAAAATGCGCGCCAGTCCCGGAAGGCAGCCAAGAGGCAGCAAAAGTTTCTGAACAAGGCAAACAAGAAACAGCAGAAGGCAATGAAGAAATACGAGAAGGCGCAACGGAAGGCGACCAAGAAGGCGAACAAGAACTTGGCCCGTCGCAAGAGATAGCTTTTGCGTTTGTGCTGGCCCTGCGTTTAGCGGTGGGGCGGTTTCTCCAGAAAGTGATGCAGGGCGCTCAGTCTCGTTCCACCAATACCAAAGACAAAGTGAGCTATGTTCTCGTACCGGGGGACGTGGGCCAAGCGTGCCTGGTGTGCCGCTGACCAAGAAAAGACGAACTTGAACCGCTTCCGGTTGAAGCGGATCGCTGGGGCCACAATGGCAGTTCCGGTTGGCAGAAGAGCGGCGCGGATCACCTTCTTGGGGCGATTGCGACGAATCTTTGCGTCCGTCGTAATCCTGGTACTGCTTGCGCTCGGAGCCGCGCTGCTCAACAACAATGTCTCGATCCAGCGACCTTCGCGAGCGGACTTCGTTGACAATCTCGATCAGACGCTCGATCGCAGCACCGAGTGGACCTTCAGGCAGTATCAACAAACTGCGACGGGAAGCCCCACGCCCGAAGGCCGCTCTCTCCTATCCAACTCCGCGACCGCCCACATGATCGTGGACTGTGCTTCGCTTTCCAGGGAGCCGTCCATGAAGGCACTTGGTTCCAGCTTCGTTGACGCCTGGAAAGTCGAAGCGAGCGCCTTCAGCAAGGTGGTCGATCCCGCGATACCGATGAATGCCCCGAGCGAACGGGAACTCCAGAGTTTGGAGGAGTACCAGCGTTGGCTGCTGCACGGAGCCGCTCCGAACGACATTCCCTTGTCGCCCAAGGAACTTGACGATATGTTCTCCCCGAGAAAGTATCGAACGGGAGAAGCGACGCACCAATTGCTCGCCCTACACTTCTACCGAAAATCCAAAGGCTCCACGCCCGAGTTGGATCGCCTGATGCAAACAATCGAGGAGCGAATCTCATGGGAAGCCGCTATCGACTTTCGCGTGACCGACCTCTATCTACAACGCGTCGCCTTTCTGCTGGCCGCTGACAGGCCCGATCTAGTCCGGCCCCGATGGGTCGAGAGAGCTTTTGCTGCGCAGCAGACCAATGGCGGTTGGCTGAAAACCTGGCACGGCTGGACGCGAACGCCTTACCGCTTCTCTTTCCACGATGAGTTGCCAAACGCCCACTCGACCGCGCAAGGAATGTGGATCTCTTGCATGCTGAAGTATCGCTATCCGGAATGGATCGAGCAGAACTATAAGTGAGCCCAGCGAGGTGGCCAGCGCCATCTGACGATTCATCACAAAATCAAGTGACCGCCCGCACAGCCCCCTGACCTATAACGCGCTACGCTGATTCCACTCCCAGGACCACTCCCGGTCCCGTTCCCTCCAGAAAGAGACTCGCTATGCGTGCGTCAAGACACGTGTTGGTCGTTGCACTCGCTTGTCTGTCGAACATTTGTCTGTCGATTTTCTGCCTGTCGAGCCTTGCGGCCGCACAGCCATCGGATCAAGTGATTGCGGAACGCGTTCTCGGCCCGCAATGGAAACAGCTTTCGCGCCGGGCGGAGATGATATTCGCCGGTACGGTGCTCACAGTAGAGCCGCAGACTGCCGCAACCCAGACTGCGACAACCCAGACTGCGCCACCCAATACAGTGGTTCCGGGGACGGCTCCGGCAGTTCAATTGACTTTTCGCGTGGACCGAGCGATTAGCGGGGTCGAGCGGGGACAAATTCTCACCATTCACGAATGGGCGGGTGCATGGGCCATGCAGCGCCCGATGCGCAAGGGCCAGCATATTTTGATCTTCTTATATCCGCCAAGCCGCTTGGGCTTTACCAGCCCAGTGGGCGGATCAATGGGCCAGGTTGCTCTCGATCCGAGCGGCGAGAACGTGTCTCAGCATGAGCAGAAGCCTGACGCACCAGCCGTTCTACGAAGTGAATCGTCATCACGGCCACTTGCGCCGGTCGTTAGCGGAAGCGTCAGTGTCGTCCAACTGGAGCGGGCCATCCGCAGCGCCAGAAATGAAGAGGAGTGATCATGCGCTGGCGAATCTGGGCGGTTATCGGTCTTTTTGTTTGCAGTGCTGTTGCCAGCCGCGCCGGAGGCCCGGCTTTTGTTGCCGGCTCCGGCTACGCTGTCGGCGTCGAGGGCCAGGCGCTGGTCTGGGCGAATAGCTCGGTGCAGTACTTCACCGACGAGGGGAACCTGAGCCCAATCCTATCCGGCGCTCAGGCCGATGCTTTTGTGGCTAGCGCCTTCGGGGCATGGACCACCAATTCAGAGACCCTGACCTCATCGCAGGGCGGACATCTTGCCGAGGACGTCAACGGCAGCAATATCGTGGTCACCAACGGAGTGATCACCGCTCCCGCCGACATTACTTCCTCAGCCACGGGCACTCCGCTTGGAATTGTTTACGATTACGACGGAACGGTCACCGATGCACTACTGGGCGAAGGTGCGGGAGATTTGGCCGATTGCTTCACCAACGCCGTCTACGGCGGCCCCGACAACTTCAGCACTGGTGGCAACATCGTGCACGCCTTGGTGGTGATCAACGGAGTGTGCGCGGCCACCAGCGCGCAATTGCCCGACGTGCAATACCGCTTGGTGCGCGTGCTGGGACGCATCGTTGGATTGGGATGGTCGCAGGCCAACCTGAATGTGCAGACGCAGGAACCCCCGCCAACGAATGCGGATTTTGCGGGATTTCCCATAATGCACTTTACCGATCTGATTTCGTGCGTGCCCATCAGCGTCTGTTATCCCGACGCAGCCGTCCCCAAAATGGATGACATCGATGCGCTCGCGCGCCTTTATCCGGGCACCCCGCAACCGGCCGGCAGAGTTTACGGAAGCGTGTACTTCACCGATACGTCCGGGAATGCAGTGCAACCGATGCAGGGCGTCAACGTTGTGGCCCGGCTGATGGTCTCGAACCAGCCCTCGCGGCAGTACGTTGTGACTTCCGTCTCTGGATTCTCGTTCTGCGGCAATGCCGGCAACATCATCGATGGGTACGTGGACGGAAATGGCCTTCCCTATAACCGGTGGGGCTCCAATGATCCAGCGCTCGAAGGTTTTTACGATCTGGGCCAACTGACGATTCCGACCGGGCAGACCATCGCCGAGTACCAGTTAAGTGTCGAGGGGCTGGACCCGAACTGGTCCCTGGGTGTCGTACCGTATGCTCCCACGCAAGTGTCGCCCTCGGGCTCGTTCGCTCCGGTGGTGGTCACAGTGTCGAATGGATCAAATGCCGAGCGCGACATCCTGATGTTGCAGAGTGAAATCGCGCAAACCCATCCCGGCAGCGGCTCGACCTATGCGAATCCGGCGGCGCTTCCTCAAGGCGGAGACTGGGGATCGTGGATCTCGGGCTACGGCGCCGTCGATTTTTTCCAGTTCACCGCGCAGGCGAATCGCACCGCCTCGGTCTCGGTGACCGCGCTCGACGAAACGGGCCAGCCAACCGAAATCAAATTGTCGCCCGTAATCGGGATCTGGCAATTGAGTGACCAAAGCGGCGATCCCGCGCCTGCTTCAACCCCCTCGGCATTCAACACGCCGACTTGGGGTCTTACCCGCCTCGATGCGCAGTTCGGCGCAACCGAGGCATATCGCGTGGGCGTAGCCGATTTGCGTGGCGATGGCCGTCCCGACTACTTTTACCAAGCGAGGCTGTTGTATTCGGATACAGTCACGCCAGCGCGCCTCAGCGTAGCCGGCGGCGTGACCACTCTTAACGGCATCGGGTTCAATCAGGGGCTGCAGGTGACCGCTGCCGGCAACAACGCCAGCATGCTTTCCGCGTCGGCACGCCAGATCGAGGTGGCAATGCCCGCCGCTTCCGAGGACGGGACGGCCACAATCCAGGTCGCCGATCCGGTAAGCGGCGGTTTTTCCCAAATGATCGGGGCGCTGACCTATGGCGCATCGGCCACCGATCTCCTGCTTCTGCTGCAAGGCGGAGGGCCGTCGACGCCCGTGGGGTCGGCAGCCGCAAACGCCATCCGCGTGCGCGCGGTTGCCGCCGATGGGGTTACTCCGGTCAGCGGGGCAACTATAGCCTGGAGCGCGAGCAACGGCGCGCAGCTCTCCGTGTGCAGCGGAGCCTCGTCCTGTTCGGTGCTCAGCGACGAAGCTGGAGAATCTTCAAGCCTGGCGACTCCCACCGCGACCGGACCGAGCACAATCACCATTGCTTTGGCGCCGGCCGTGTATTCACCTCCGCAGTCGCAACAAGCCTCGGTGGTGGGAACCTCAACCACGCTCGACCTGGCTGCTGTGACGCCGACGCGCTGGGTTGGGCAGGGCGCGACCATTGCTGTTCCGCTCACCGTCGAAGCGCTCGACCTGGGAGTGCCCAAGCCGAACGTAGCGGTCAATTTCTCCGTCACCAACGGCACGGCTGCGCTTTCAGCGGGCAGTGCCACCACCAACGTGTCGGGATTCGCGACCGTCACCGCACTGCTCACGAATCAAAGCGCGGCTGTGCAGGTGAGCGCTTGTGTCGCTCCCAACAATTCGCCGTGCCAGACGTTTACTTTATTCTCCACGGCGCGTTCTCTGTGGACGCTGGAAACGTTGAGTGGATCGTCGCAGGCCGTGCCGACGGGCCAGGCATTCCAGCCGCTTGTGATGCGAGCGACCGACGGATCGCTGGCCTCAAATCCAGTGATGGGAGTGAACGTCACCTTTGCGACCACGCTGGCACGGATGCCGATCAGTCCAGACCCCAGTCCAGATCAGGAAGCCCAGCCGGGTGGCGACTCTTTAGCCGAGGCAAACGGACTGCCCATTCTCCTCAGCTCGTCGCAGGCGCAGGTAGTGACCACTCAGGACGGCCTAGCTTCCATCGTGCCTTCTGCCGCTAACGTAGGCCCGTGCGACGTATTCATCACGGTAAGTGCGGGCGCCTCAACCGCGCAGTTTCAGATGGAGAGCCTGGCTGCGATTGTCCCGATATTGCCGGGGCCGTCGGAAGGCGGCCGCCCTAAGGCCCCAATTGTGCCGCGCGGGCCAGGGTTTAGTTCACAATAGGCCGCTTCAACAGCCGCTCCGTGGGCATCCAGCGCTGCTGATGACGTCGGTGTTGCACTTAAGCTGGTTTTGCTGCGGCCGTGAGCGCCTTCCCGCCTTTTCCTTGCTATCCATCTTCTGTTCGGCTAAGTTTATCTCGCCTTAGAGTCATGACCGGCGCAGAGCAACTCGACCCGCAACTCCAACGCTGGGTGGAGGCCGGACTTCTCGATTCGCGAACCGCCGAACGCATTCGGGACTTCGAAGCCTCGCGTGAATCTCCCGCCACCCGGTGGCCGGTGGTGTTTGCGATTGCATTCGGTTCCATCATGGTGGCCGCCGGCATATTGTTATTTGTCGCCGCGCACTGGGAAGATCTCTCGCCCACCGAGCGCTTCGCGCTGGTGCTGGTTATGATCGCGGGCTTTCACCTGGCAGCCGGAGCGCTGATGCCGCGCTTGCGATCGCTCGGGATGGCGCTGCACGCCGTAGGGACGGCTACACTGGGCGCCGGGATTTTTCTGGCTGCCCAGATCTTCAACCTTCAGGAACATTGGCCTGAAGGCATCCTGCTATGGGCGATCGGCGCTGCAGTCTCGTGCCTGGTGCTTCGGGATTGGCTCCAGGCTACGCTTACCGCGCTGCTCGTGCCGGCCTGGATCGCCTCAGAGTGGAGCGTGCGCGCCGAACACTTCCAAGGTAACGAGAGGATTCTCATCCAGTTCCTGGCCATGGTGGCGATCACCTACTTGAGCGCTCGCCGGGATAAGGAAGACTCCTACTTCCGGCGGGCGCTAGTTTGGAGCGGTGGAATTGCTCTGCTCCCGGCGTGTGCGTTGCTCGCCGCGAGCGGACGCGAATGGTATTGGGATAATCGGAGGCCGCCAATGTCTTTTTCGCTACACGCCGCCGGTCTGTTGATTGCGTTCCTGCTTCCTCTGCTGGCCGCATGGCTTCTGCGTGGCAAGGCGATCATTCGGAACGTAGGGTTCGCGCTGTGGGTCTTTTTCGTCGGACTTCTCGATAGTCGCGACGTTTTGCAAAACATGATCGCGTATGGGGCGTGTGCCCTCGCCGCCATGGGCTTGGTGTATTGGGGCTTGCAGGAACAGCGGCGTGAGCGCATCAACCTCGGCGTGGCGGGGTTTGCCATCACCATCACTGTGTTCTACTTCTCCAACGTGATGGGCAAGCTGGGGCGTTCGGCATCGCTGGTCGGCTTCGGACTGTTTTTCTTACTGGGAGGTTGGAAGCTCGAACAATTGCGCCGCAAACTCGTGGCGCGCACTGTGGGAGGCGCGTTCTGAAGCCGTCTGAGAAGTCGATGACCAAAGCCATGATAGTTGCGCTGATTCAGGTCCTGATCGTCTGTTCGCTTGGAGCAAAGCTGCTCTACGACCGGCGAACGCGTCCGCAGGCGTGGTTCAAAACCGAGCGGTATGACCCCAACTTGCCCATTCGTGGACGCTATGTCAGTCTGCAGATCGAAGTAAACGACCCGCGCTCTCCGGAGGAGATAGAAAAGAAGTTCGGTGCCGAGATCCAGGCGATTGAGAATCGGCAAGCCCAGTACACGTACCGCGGCATGTACGACTTCGGGCGGGAATGTGGTTCGATCGCGATGCGCGACGGCGCAGCCCTTGCGGAATTCGACCAGACGACTGCGATCTGGGACTGTGACAGCCTCACTTTCGTGCGCCGGAAAACAGGAAATGAATGTAGACTGCTGCTGACCGAGCCCAGCCTGTTCTTCATCTCCGACACTGCAAAGGACCCCACAGCTCTTGCCCGCGGAGATGAACTGTGGGCGCTCGCGACCATTCCGCGGAAGGGACCGCCCAGGCCGATTGCACTGGGGGTGAAGAAGGCTGGGGAGAAGGACATCCGCCCGCTGGACCTGAACTAGCACGGAGAACTACAGACCTCCCCCCAGCTCACTACCTATTTAGTCCACTGATCGACCCAGTCGTTGACCGTCTTGTACCAGAGCTGCGAATTCTGCGGCTTCAGGATCCAGTGGCCTTCGTCGGGAAAGTACAGCATCTTGGACGGCACGCCCATGGTCTGCAGCGTGGTAAAAAGCTGGAAGCCTTCGCTGACATCGAGCCGGTAATCGAGCTGGCTGTGGATGACCAGTGTAGGCGTCTTGAAATTCTTAGCCGCACTGCGCGGATTCCACTTCTCGTACATCTCCGGATTGGAGTAAGGCGTGCCCTTGAACTCCCAGTTATTGAACCAGAGTTCTTCGGTCGTGCCCCAGGCGGAGAAAGTGTTAAACATGCCGTCGTGCGTGACAATGCATTTGAAACGGTCGGTATGGCCGAGCACCCAGTTGGCCATGTATCCGCCATAGCTAGCGCCCAACGCGCACTCCCGGTTTTTGTCAATCAGCGGGTAATGCGTCTCGGCGTAGTCGAGGCCCTTCATCAGATCCTCAAACGGAGCGCCGCCCCAGTCGCCATTGATCTCGTCAATAAATGTTTGACCATATCCGGGCGAGCCATGGAAATTGATCATGATGACGACGTATCCACTAGCCGCAAAGAGTTCCGCATTCCAGCGATAACTCCAGAGGTTGCCCATCGGGACCTCAGGTCCGCCGTGGATGATGAACTTCAGGGGATAGTCTTTGCTCGGATTGACATTCGGCGGCTTGATGAGGAAGCCTTGAACTGTGTCACCGAACGCGCCGGGGAACGAGAAAGTTTCGAGCGGGGACATCGCGACCTGGGACAAAACCGCAACGTTGAGGTCAGCGAGTTTCTGACTCTCTTTGCTTTCGCCGGCCAACTCAAACTTCCGGATCTGATTTGGGTATGTAACCGACATCTGCGTGAATAGGAGAACTTTGCCCCCGGTTACCACGGCGAGATCATCGGCATAGCCATCAGTGTGCAGTGCGACTTTCCCGTGTCCCGTGTCGGCTTGAACTTCATATATGGGTGCTTCGCCCTTGCTCTCGGCCACGAAGTAAAGCGTTGACGAATCCGGCGCCCAGGTAAACGTGCCGACCCAGCGATCGAGTGCGTCCGCCAGACTCTTCTTCTCTCCCGTCTTGCGGTCGTACAGCATGAGGCGGAAGCGGTCGCTCTCGTATCCCGGACGCTGCTGGGCGCGGTAGGCGATGTACTTGCCATCGGGCGAATAGAGCGGCGTCGAGTCGCTGGCGGGATTATCGGCGGTAATGTTCTTGGCCGTTCCTCCACTGACCGGGACGATCCAGAGGTCGTTGTTGGTGGACGTGGCTTCGACCTTGTCGTGGTTCGAGGTATAGCAAATCTCCTGCCCGTCGGGCGAGAAGGCGTAGTTGTCCTGTCCGCCGAGGGAGAATACCGGAGCGTCGTAGTCGCCGGGCGTGAGGTCGAGAAACTTTGTCGCGATATTTCTGGCAACCGCCGTTGGATGAACCGCGGGAGGAGCTTCAGCTACAAAGATATGACTGCGCTTGCCTTGTTTGTAGGCATTCCAGTGACGGTAGAGCAGGCGGTCGAAGATGATGGCCTTGACCTTTGATTCTTCAGCCTCTTTTACCTTCTTGGCGTTGCAGGCCTCCTCTGCGGCGGGCGCGCCGTCGCATTCGGGATGCACATCCGAGGTGAAAAGAATGTTCTTGCCATCTGGTGACCAGAGTTCGCCCCCGGCTTCAGTCGCAATCGAAGTCAACTTGGCCACACCTTTGACCGAGCCTGTCGCGCCGTCAAATTCTGCGATCCAAACCTGCGAGCCCCCTTGTTTGGTCGAGATGAAGGCAAAGCGCTTGCCGTCCGGAGCCCAGCGCGGGCGGTCGCCATCTTGGTTGGCGATGATCTCTCGTTCTTCTCCGCCCGCCAGCGGCACGATCCAAATGTGCGATGTCTTTTTGTTCGCGGCCAAGTCCACATCAACAGCCGCGAACAGCACCCACTTGCCGTCGGGCGAAGGCACGGGCTCGCCGACGCGCTTCAGCTTCATCATGTCTTCGAAAGTGAAGGGGTGCTTGGCTTGAGAAAAAGCGGGGAGAGAGAAAAGAAGAACGAGAAGAAAAGCAAGACGGCGCATGGTGTGCCTCCGGGGAACAGGAGAGTGTAGCATCCCCGCAGCGGTCACGAGAGTCCACGTAGGCGCGCCTTACGTGGGCGATTCAGCCGCTCAGTTCTTCCAGCATAGCCGTCATCTCCGATTGGGCGTGCGCGTTGCCGGTGCGGCGTGCGGAGGAAATGCCATCCACCAGCCATCGCTTAGCCTCATCGGCGCGGCTCACGGTGGCTAGCGTCTGAGCCGCCATGAAGTATGCGGGCGTGTAGTTCGGATTTTTTTCGATGAGCGTCTTGAATTCTTGAAGCGCCTGCTCGATTTGTCCGGCCTTCGAGTACTCCATGGCCAGTCCATAACGCGCAAACGAGTCGTCAGGGTTGGCAGCAAGAATTTCGCTCAGCATGGCAATGCGATCCATAGAGAAGGTCTCAGGTCTCAGCGAAAACCCGACGGCTAAAAGCTTAAGAGCCAAAAGCCGCTTCCCATTCATATCACGCCCCGCGTTACAATGGCTGTTCTCCGAGGACCAACTTTGGCTTGCCCATTTTTTGTGCCGCTTGAAATTGTGAACGATGGCTCCTGGCCGCATCCTTCGCGCCTGCCACTGCGAGCGGGATGGACGGGAAACTGCCGCGCCTCGGGGCAGGAACTGGCGGCATCTGATGCCCACATACGAGAATTCTGCAATCTTGGTTATGCTGCCGCCTGTCCGCATCTTCCACAGCACCGTGACTGGGATGCGGTCCGTTTTTCGCTTGCCCACGTTAGCCGGGAGCAGGTGACGATTTGCTTTGTCTGCGAGTTAGGCCATGCTCCGATCGAACAGGGGAGGTTGACCTTCGACTTGGCGAGCGAGGCTTGGGTCAACCCGCACCCGGACCCGCGTGTGCTCAGACTCGCAACCTGCTATCTCCAGGCATATCGCGCCCGGCAGAGCGCTGTTCTTGTCTGAACCGCAAAGTCTGAGTGCCGAGTGGACGAACTGAGGGTATGAACGACGACGACAAAGCAAAGCTGACCCGGCCCCGGCCGGTGCGCGAATCGATCTCCGAAATGACCGAGATCGTTTTGCCCAACGATGCCAATCCGCTGAACGCGCTGCTTGGCGGACGCCTCATGCATTGGATCGACCTGGCAGGCGCCATGGCCGCCCACCGCCACTCGCGCACCTACGTGGTGACGGCTTCCATCGATCATCTGGATTTTCTGGTGCCCGTCCGGGTCGGCGATTTTGTAGTTCTGCGCTCGTCGGTCAATCGCGTCTTCCACACTTCGATGGAGGTGGGCGTAAAGGTCTGGGTGGAGTATTATCGCTCCGAAGAAAGCCGGCACGTCAGCTCCGCCTATCTGACCTTCGTCGCCATCGATGCCGCCGGAAATCGCATGGCGATTGCACCCGTCGTTCCCGAGACCGAAGATGAAAGGCGCCGCTACGATGGCGCCGCGCGCCGCCGGGAGATGCGCCGCGCGGAATCGGCGCGCAGAAAGAAAGATCGGAGTTAAGACGCGATTGCTTGCCAACTAACCGGGAACTTATGCCGCATCCCTGATAAGCTGGGTAGCTCAAGTTGGGACCTGTCGACTGAGACCTGAGACCGTACTTATGGACAGCGCACTCTTCGTTCACCGTCTGCACTTTGCCTTCACCGCGACCTTTCACTACCTCTTTCCGCAACTCACCATGGGGCTCGCGCTGCTGATCGTCGTGCTCAAGACGATCGGCTTGCGGCGTAACGATCACGTCTACCACGAGGCTGCCCGTTTCTGGGGAAAGATTTTTGGCATCAATTTCGTATTAGGGGTTGTGACCGGCATTCCGATGGAATTCCAGTTCGGCACTAACTGGTCGCATTTTTCGCGATTCGCGGGCGGCGTTATCGGACAGACACTGGCCATGGAAGGCATGTTTGCCTTCTTCCTCGAATCGGCATTCCTCGGATTATTTCTCTACGGAGAAAAGCGCTTGAGCCCGAAAGCACACTGGCTGTCGGCGGTCGCGGTCTTTCTGGGTTCCTGGTTGTCGGGTTACTTCATCATCGCTACCGACGCGTTCATGCAGCATCCCGTCGGCTATTTCACAGCTGCCGACGGCAGCTTGCAACTGGCGAGCTTCTGGGACTTCGTGCTGAATCCCTGGGCGGGATGGCAATACGCGCACAACATGAGTGGAGCGGCAATCACCGGTGCGTTCATCATGACGTCGGTGGGCGCGTTCTATCTGCTCTCAGGCAAATGGACCGCGCACGCCCGTATTTTCGTCAAGGCTGGCGTAATTGCCGGTTGCCTGTTCAGTGCTCTGCAGATTTTTCCGACCGGCGACCGGCAAGGCAAAATGGTCACCGACCTCCAACCCGTGACTCTGGCGGCGATGGAAGGACTGTTTCAGGGCCAATCGGGCGCGCCACTAGTCATCTTAGGTCAGCCTAACGATCAGCAAGGCAAGATCGATAACCCCGTCGAAGTTCCGGGAATGTTGAGCATGCTGACTTATCAGCGCTGGAATGCCCACGTTCGCGGGCTCGACGCGTTTCCCAAACACGACTGGCCGGATAACATCCCATTACTCTATTACAGCTACCACATCATGGTTGGTCTGGGGACGTTCTTCATCGTTGTCATGGTCGTCGCATTGCTCTTGCTATGGCGCGGCAAACTTTTTAACGCCCGGTGGATGCTATGGATACTGATGCTGGCAGCACCTTTCCCTTATATCGCCAATACCGCCGGATGGATGACCGCCGAGCTCGGCCGCCAGCCCTGGCTGGTGTATGGGCTGATGCGCACCGAGAATGGTTACTCCACTGCCGTTTCCGCCGGTAACGGCATGTTTACTCTTTTGGGGTTTATGGGCATCTACATGGTGCTGGGCATTCTGTTCCTGTTTTTGGTCCGGCGGGAAATTGAGCATGGCCCTGTGGCTGGTCACGAATCCGTGTCCAGTCTCCATCCGGCGACGGTGGCAAGGTAGCGGAGGCGAGTTAAACATGGCGAGTCTTTGGTTCTGGATTGTCGCAGCGATGGTCGCGACCTATGTCGTGCTCGACGGATTCGATCTTGGCGCCGGTGCGATCTATCTGGTTGCGGCCAAGACTAACGAAGAACGACGCCGCGTGCTGCGCGCCATCGGCCCGGTCTGGGATGGGAACGAAGTCTGGTTGCTCGCGGCCGGTGGCACACTCTACTTTGCATTTCCCCAACTCTACGCATCGAGCTTCAGCGGATTTTACCTTCCGCTGACGATTGTTCTGTGGCTGCTCATTCTGCGCGGCATTGGTATCGAGTTTCGCGCTCACATTGAAAACCCAGTGTGGCAGGACTTTTTCGACGTGATCTTCAGCATCTCCAGTATTCTGCTAGCGGTGTTCTTTGGGGCGGCACTCGGCAACGTGGTACGCGGAGTTCCGCTTGATGCAACCGGCTATTTCTTTGAGCCACTCTGGACCAACTTCAAACTCGGCCCGCATACGGGCATCCTGGATTGGTACACCGTGTTCACTGGTGTGATGGCGCTGGTGACCCTGACCGCGCATGGCTCTTACTACGTAGCCCTCAAGACCGACGAGGATCTTGGCCAGCGCGCCCGCGGCTTGGCCTTGCTTTGCTGGCCCGTGCAGTTTTTTCTTACCTTCACCGCTCTGGTTGCGACTTATTTCATTCGGCCCGAAATCATGGCGAACTACGGCAGGCACCCGGTCGGGATACTGGTTCCGATCGTCGTTGTCGCCAGCCTGGCGGTAATGCTCTGGGCCAATCCCAAGGGCAAGGGAAAACTCGCATTTGTTGCCTCCAGCTTGTATATCGCCTTCATGCTGGTGGGCGCGGCGTTTGCGCTCTATCCCGTTGTACTGCCCGCCCGCGACCACCAATACGACCTTACTATCTACAATACTGCCGCCGGCAGTCACGGACTGAGCGTCGGCTTGGTTTGGTGGACACTCGGTGCGGTACTGGCGGTGGCATATTTTACGTTTGTCTACCGCATGTTTCGCGGCAAGGTGCAGTTGGGAGAAGGGCACTACTGAGAAACCGGTTCTCAGTTCCCAGTTCTCAGTTCTCAGTATGAAACGCTGGGATTAAATACCTCGAACCGAGAACTGAGAACTGTTTTGCTTCCCGTATAATCGACAAATGAGCGCTCATTCCCATCATCCTGGCCAGCAACAGCCCAGCCCACAACCTTTACCCGGCGTCGGCGCCATTATTGCGGTTGGTTCCGGCAAGGGCGGAGTCGGCAAGACCACACTCTCGGTCAACCTGGCAATCGCCCTCACTAAGATGGGCCACAAAGTCGGATTGCTCGACGGCGACGTCTACGGGCCCAACGTCCCGCTCATGCTGGGCACCAACGAGCAACCTAAAGTGATGGGCGAAGGCCAGATCGCGCCCATCAACTCGCATGGGCTCAAGGTGATCTCGGTCGGCTTCCTCAATCCTGGAGACAAGCCGCTCATTTGGCGCGGTCCCATGCTGCATTCGATCATGAAACAGTTCCTGGGATCGGTGCAGTGGGGACTGCTTGATTATCTGGTCATCGACCTGCCTCCCGGAACTGGCGACGTTGCGCTCTCGCTGATTCAGACCGTCCCATTGACGGGGGCCATCATAGTCTCTACGCCGTCCGACGTTGCGCTGCAGGATGCGCGCAAGGCCATCGAGATGTTCCGCCAGATGAAGGTGGACATCGTCGGCATGGTTGAAAACATGAGTTACTTCGTTTGTCCGCATTGCCAGCACGAAATCGACATCTTCTCGCGCGGCGGCGCGGAAAAAACGGCGAAGCAATTCGGCATCGCCTACCTCGGAAGCGTCGAGCTCGATCCGGAGATTCGGAAATCGGGCGATGGCGGCGTTCCGGCTGTGCTCCAGGGAGAAGACTCGCCACACGCGAAGTCCCTGTTCGCGTTTGCCCGCAATGTCGTGGCGCGGGTGGAAGAAATCAAAGCTGGCAGTTCGGAAAGCGTGATTCAGATTCAGTAAGACTGTTTCCGATGTGCTCTTTACTTCGTCTTCTGCGCTTCGAATCGCGCCAGGCGATAGAACGGCTCCGCGGTTTCATCTTTCAACGCGAGCTTCGCCACCATCTCGCCGAGCGCGGGACCATGCTTGAAGCCGTGACCTGAACCGCCTCCCACAATCCATACATTCGCGTTGCCCGGATGCCGATCGACAATGAAATTGTGGTCGGTTGTGTTTTCGTACTGGCAGACGCGTGTCTCGAGGAGAGGCGCATTTTTCATCCCCGGAAAACGGTAGGCGAGATAGCGGCGCGCTTCTGCCAGGCAATCTTCGCTCACCAGCCGCTGGCCTGATGTGGGATCGAACTCCGGCCCGCGCGTGTCATCGGCAACTTTGAAGCCGCGTCCCTGGTTGCCGGGGATTCCGTACATGAAGTGGTCGCTGTGATCGGCCCACACGGGAATATTGCCCTCGTTGTAGCGCGGATCGCCCGCGGGAGTGCCGAAGAAAAATACTTCTTGCCTGGTCGAAATAAAATGCGGGCCGACCGTC
>Ga0181538_10001126_pt1 | contig 30783 bp, 13 predicted proteins | sample PEATcosm2014_Bin_40_FD_119773 | JGI IMG/M metagenome (GOLD analysis project Ga0181538, IMG submission 119773) | Peatland microbial communities from MTU Mesocosm Facility, Houghton, MI, USA - PEATcosm2014_Bin23_30_metaG | ecosystem: Environmental > Terrestrial > Soil > Wetlands > Peat | place... | reverse complement strand
TAGTCCTCACACGTCCGAGGCGATCGCCGAGAACGCCGAATACGATTCCCCCGACAGCCCATCCGATCATCAGGATGGAGGTGGCAAATCCCGCTTGTTGCGCTACGGCTGCGTCGCTTGCGTGCCCGCCCAGCAGTTCGCGCACGGCCTGCTTGCGTGCCAGGTTGAACAACTGCTGCGCCATGAGGTCGAACATCCAGCCGAAAGAGCACACCAGGAGGACGAACCATTGGTAACGGTTGAGGTCGCGATACCAGGCGTATTTAGGCATGGTTCAATTGAAAAGGCACCGCCCCGAAAGGCACCAGTTACGGCACATTCCTCACCGCACGATCGAGCGCTTCCACGAAGAAGTAATCGCCCCACATCACCGACTCGTTCACGCCCAATCCCTTATGCAAATGGTATACGCCGCCTTTGAGAATCCCCTCCCAATTCGGGTCGCCTTCGGCCGAGTGGTGCGCGCACAGGCTGGTGAGAATGCGCTCGGCCATTTCCTGGTAATAGGCGCCTTTCGAGCGGTCGTCCGCCAGCGGCGCCAGTTGCAGCAGTCCCGATGCCGCGATGGCGGCCGCCGAGGTGTCCAACAGATTCCGGCTTGCCGGCGGGGCATCGAAATCCCAGAGCGCCACGCCATCCGCTGGCGTATTGCCGAGATAGAATGCGGCGCATGCCTCAGCGGTGCGCAGGAAGCGCTGATCGCGCGTGTATCCGTACACGGTGCCGAAACCGTAGATGGCCCAGGCCAACCCGCGCGACCAGCAGGAATCGCGGCGGTATCCCTGCTGGGTGCTTTGGCCTAAAAACTCGCCGGTGTGCGGATCGAAAAGCCCTTCGTGCGCCGTCGACCCGTCGCCGCGCACCAGCACGCGCCGCGTGGTGAGCGAGTGGCGCACCGCGACATCGAAAAGCTCACGATCGCCGGTCTGGCGCGCGGCATAAAAGATGATACCGACGTTCATCATGATATCGATGAAGAGCGAGTTCTCGCCGAGGAAGGAATACAGGTAGGCGCCTTTCTCGCGAAATCGCAGCGCCATGGTGCGGCCCGCCTGAATCAGTACGGAGTTCAGAGCCGGCTCGTGCGCGAGCGCGTACCAGCGTCCATAAGTCGACATGAAAAGGAAGCCCAGGTCGTGCACCTCGCGATCGAACTGGCGCGGCGCGAGACGCCGCGTGTAGCGCTCTGCCGGCGCCCGCCACGATGCGTCGCCGCGCGCGCAGAGAATCCACATGATGCCGGGCAGAAAGCCGTCGCACCAGTTGGTCCAGGCGGGCAATTCATGACGCCAGCGCCCGCGGTCTGTGTACATGGGGCAAAAATCGGGGTCGCGCTCGATGAGGGCGCGCGTCTGCCGCGAGGCGAAATCGAGGGTGCGGTGATAGAGCTGATTCACTTTGGTCCTCTCGCGGCGTCGCGCGCCGCTTTCATGATCTGGCCGTATCCTTCCTTGTCGAACGGCGGGCAGCCGGTGGGAAATTGGCCGAGTGGATGATTCTTCTGGCGCATCAGGTAGCTGCAATATGTCAGGGTCTTGCAGACGCGCCGCTCCGAGAGCGTACCCATCTCGAGAGCTTCGCGCGCAAAATCGGGATAAGCGAGCGCATTGCGTCCCATCCCGAAGAAGCTTGCCGCGCCGGCTTCCAAATTGTACGCCCCGGCGTTCACGGCGAATTTCTGCAGCCAGCTATATCCCGCGCCGACCATTGGCAGAAGGGGGAATGCCCGCTGAAGTTCGCCTGTCACGTAAAAATGCCGGTCGACTCCGAGCAGCGGATGCTCCGGCTGTTCGTAATTGCCTTCGTCCGGCTTCTCGAACGGCCGCCCGATGTGCGGATTGAAATAGGGCACGCCCAGGGACACGCTCAGCAGTTGAACGCCATCCTGAATGAACCAGCCGACGGCGCGCTTCACCTCGTCCAGATCGATGGCATGAGGGTTTGCGGTATCGACGCCGAAGCCGTATTCGTAGGGAGTCGGGTAATCCATGGGAACGCCGGCGCCGGTGGTGGCGTCGCCGACGTACGGCAGGCCTTCGTAGCATCCCAGGCGCATGGCGATCACGAGGCGCCTGCCGAACTCGGTGCGGATCTTGCGCACGACATTGCGGAGGAAGCGCGCGCGGTTTTCGAGCGGTCCGCCATAGCGTCCCGGCCGCGTCCTCGCGCCCAGCAACTCGAACGCGAGATACCCGTGCGTGGCTTTCACGTCCACGGAATCGAAGCCAGCCTCGACTGCGCGGCGTGCCGCCTCCAGGAATCGATCTTCCAGGCGCTCCAGCTCGTCGTCGGAGATTGCCGGCAGATCGGCGGGCGTGCCCGTCTTCCGATCCACCAGCGGATTATGCACGGCGATAATGCGTTGTGGCCAGGAGAATCGGCCGGAGTGCGTCAATTGTACCGGCATGAGCAGGTCGCTGTCGGTACCCCACGTCTGGCGATGCGTGCGGCGCGCCATTTCGCCGAGGCGCGCGATCTCCGCGACGCTTCCGTTGTGGATCCACAGTTGGCGTGGGTTGGCGCGGCCCTCGCGGCACACCGCCGTCGCTTCGAACCAGATGAGCTTGGCGCCGCCGTGCGCGAACCGCTCGTAACGCCGCCAGGTGAGTTCGGACGGGCGGCCCTCGGCGTCGCCATCGCAGCCTTCCATGGGGTGAATCGCGATGGCGTTGCCCACCTCGGCGCCGGCCACCACCACCTTCCTGGCCAACGCCGCGCGAATCACCGCCGGATCGTCCAGGAAGCCGATATGCCGGGCCCCGACGTCAGCCGCCGCCCGGCGAATCTCGTCTACGGTTTCGAAGTGAAAGTGCCGCATGTCCCAGCAAGCACTTTAGAACGGCGGGAACAGGTGGCGCAACATGCAGCCGCCCGCGGCAAGTTATACTGCTCGCATGCCCGCATCCATACAGAAGGATCCTGTTACCTGGCTTTACCCCGCGATCGAACCGTACAACACCGGACGCCTGTCGGTTTCACCGGTTCACGAGCTCTACTTCGAGGAAAGCGGCAACCCATCCGGCAAACCGGTTATTTTTCTCCATGGCGGACCCGGCGGCGGCTCCGATCCCAAGCAGCGCCGTTTCTTCCACCCCGAAAAATACCGCATCGTGAACTTCGATCAGCGCGGCTGCGGCAAGAGCACGCCCTACGCATCGCTGGAAGCGAACACCACGTGGGATCTGGTCGCCGACACCGAGAAAATCCGCGAGCACCTGGGGATTGACCGCTGGCAGGTGTTCGGCGGATCCTGGGGCTCGACTCTGGCGCTGGCTTACGCCGAAACCCACCCCGATCGCGTTACCGAACTCGTCCTGCGCGGAATTTTCCTGCTCCGCCGGCAGGAAATCGAATGGTTCTATCAGCGTGGCGCGTCGATTCTCTATCCGGACCCGTGGGAGCCGTACCTCGACCATATCCCGGAAGCGGAGCGCGGGGACCTGTTGACTGCCTACTACAAGCGGCTGACTAGCGCGGATCACGCCGTGCAGCTCGCAGCGGCGAAGATCTGGAGTGGTTGGGAAGGCGCTACTTCGAAACTGCTGCCCGATGCCGATTTCACCGCTCATTACGAAGAAGACGAATTCGCCCTCGCCTTCGCACGCATCGAGGTCCACTATTTCTACAACAAAGGCTTCATGGACGAAGGCCAGTTGTTGCGCGACGCTGCGCGCATCCGCGACATTCCCGGCGTGATCGTGCAAGGCCGGTACGACGTGGTTTGTCCCATGGAAAGCGCATGGGCGCTGCACCGTGCCTGGCCCGAGGCGGAACTTATCATTACTCCGGACAGCGGCCACAGTGCGTTCGACCCGCCGAACAGCAGGGCTCTGGTCGCGGCTACCGACAAATTCGCAGGCTAGTGTTATTGACCGTATGATTTGTGGAAACCACTCGCTAACGCTCGTGGTTCTGATGGGATCCGTGACCGTCAGGGAGTGTCGCGCTGCAAAAGGAAAGTTATCACGCGGTCACAGTATTAGTGTCATGCTCCGATCGTGCTCGTTCGCCGCTCTTGTTCTGTCCGCGGCGTTGACGGGGTCCGCCGCGACCCCGATCCGGCTACACCCGAAGAATCCCCACTACTTCGAATTTCGCGGCAAAGCCGTGGCGCTTGTCACCAGCGGCGAGCATTACGGCGCCGTAATCAACGGTGCGTTCGATTATCGCCGTTATCTCGACGCGCTTGCGAAGGACGGATTGAACCTGACCAGGCTCTTCGGTGGAAGCTATATCGAGATACCGGGGCAATCCTTCGGTATTCGACGCAACGATCTGGCGCCGGAGCCGGGCAACTTCATCGCACCGTGGGTCCGCACCGGCGATAAGTTCGATCTGGATCAGTGGAACCCCGAATTCTTCCGGCGGTATCGGGATTTTCTCGAGGAAGCGAGCAAACGCGGCATCGTGGTGGAAGTGACATTGTTCTCCTCGCAATATCAGGAGGCGCATTGGAAGCTGAGTCCGCTCAATCCCGCGAATAATGTGAACGGCACGAACGCGATCGATTGGAAGGAACTGCATACCCTGCGAAACGGGAACATCCTGGCGTGGCAGGAGCGCTACGCGCGCAAGCTGGTGCATGAGGCGGGCGATTTCGATAATGTGATTTTCGAAATCCAGAACGAACCATGGTCGGACCGCGGGGAACTGGCGTCGGTGGTGAACCCTTACTTGCCGGCGCCGGGGCGCGACCGCTACCCGAATTCGATCGACGTGGCCGACGAGCTTTCGATGGCATGGCAGGCTCGCGTGGCCGCATGGATCGCCGGCGAAGACGGGTTTCACGGACACTTAATCGCGCAGAACTATGCCAATTTCGGATTCCCGATGCGCGCGCTCGCTCCGGAAGCGAAGATCGTGAATTTCCACTACGCTTACCCGGCGGCGGTGGAAGCGAATTACGGTCTACAGAAGGCGATCGGCTACGACGAGACGGGTTTCCTGGGACAAGATGACCTGACTTATTGCCGTCAGGCATGGAACTTCATGATGGCCGGCGGGAGTACCTTCGACGGTTTGGATTATTCGTTCTCGGTGGGGCATGAAGATGGGTCGGACGCGGCGCCGAACGGCCCCGGCGGCGGCAGCGCGACACTGCGGCGGGAATTGGGTGTTTTGAGCCGGTTTCTGAATGGCCTCCCGCTGGCCGATCTGACTCCCGACCGGCGCGTGGTGAAGCATGCCGCGGGTGGCTATGCGCGGGCATTGTCGACGCCGAATGGCGAGTACGCCATGTATTTCGACGGCGAGGGCCCATTGGAAGTCACACTGACCTTACCCCCTGGTAACTACAGCGGGGAATATATCGACGTAGTTACTGGACGAAAAACAACGGTCTCATTCCGCACCAGGGGCGAGAAGACTCTAGACACGCGTGGGGGCACCGCATTGCGGCTGACCAAACGATAAGTCCCATACGGATGCCCCCGTACCGCCGCTATCGCTCAAAACTGCGGATGCAGGTTCCAGATGCTGACCGTGTTTAGATTATCATCCACGGCGGCAAACTGGATCGCACTGCCGGAACCAGTGGCCGCAACGCCGAATGCCGCGCCGGGATTTCCGCCGTCCAGTTGATAGGTCGCGACCAGGAAACCGTAGGGCGTGAATTCCACCAGCTCGTTAGGAGTTCCGCCGCCATGTACGGCGTCGCCGTTTGCCGTAATCAAGTTGCCGTTCGGAGCGAGGACCAATCCAAGTGGGCCGTGCAAGTTCTGCGTGTTCTGGAAAACCACGGACCCTTGATCGACACTGCTGGTGCGATCGCCAGCATCACCGATGGCGAAGATCTTGTTATCGTCGGTGGAGGCCACATATAAGATGTCCTGTGCCGGATCGTACGCCAGTCCCGTGGGCCCGACCACGACAGCGGCGGAATTCGGCGCATGGCCATAGCCTGTGGCAATCCGGGTCTTCTTGTTCACGGTTACGCCGGCAGCGCTATCCACGGAAACGTCTACGCGGGTTACTGTGCCGCTGAGCACATTGCTTACGAAGATCTGCGCGGTCGCCCCCTTATCGTTGATAGTCAGGTCCCACGGACTGTCCAGCAGCGCTGAGTCATTGATGGTTTTCATCCAATTCCCGCGGCGATCGAAAATCTGCAGCGAACCCTGTCCGGGATTTCCATTGGTTACCGGCAGATTTCCCACAACCACAAATCCACGCGACAGCACCCCGAGAGCTGTATCCAGGCCGATTGAGGAGGAGGTGGCGAACACCGACTGCCGGCCTGTTTTGGAAATACTGACTATCGTCGTGCCGGTTCCCTGTACGTTGCTGTTGTTATTGAAATTCGAAACCAGAATATCGCCCGCCGCCGTCGTGCCGCCCGCCGGGAATCCCGCGGGCACGAAAACTACGCCATAGGGATTCAGGTCGCCGTTCGACGGCACCGTGGACGCCGTGATGCTCTGGCAGGGAGTTGAGAATCGAATTTGAGGGAAACGCTGGAACTTGTGCAAAGGCCGCGCTTTCGATTGAGGCGATGGCCAATGCGCTAAGGCGAAGAAGAGATCGGTTGTTCATGTCCCAATTCTGCACTGGGATCGCGGAGGGATTTTCAAAGCAAGAGTTAATCTTTTGTAAAATCCAATGATTAAAGAGCTAGCAGGGTATTAGTACGTGCAGGTCTGTCGGCTGTAATCAGATCTAAGTTAGAAGACAGATTTCAATTCTCTTCGTGATGTCACTGACTCTGGCGGGCTGACACTTAGATCGGCAGGCTAAGCGGCGCGCTTGTGTTCGCCGATGACGCGTTCGATGTGCCGCAGCCATTGGTGCTTTGCGGAAAGATCGTCGCCGTTGGGCCGCGCGCGCCAGGCGTCGACACCGCGCACCTGTTTATCGTTCAGAGGATCCACGGCCAGGACTTTGAGTTCCGGCCGGGTGCGGCGGAGGCGGTGGACGAACCGGGATGCGCCTTCGACGGAAGGATTCACGATGAGCAGATCCAAACTCGGCAGGCGCCGGCTCCGCAGCATGGCGCCGGCTTCGGCAATGTTACAAGCGGGCCACGGCTGGTGTTTTGCTTCGGCTAGGGTTTCGCCCAGCCAGTAAAGGAATCCGAGATTGCTGTCGACAATGAGGATGTGCTTCATATCGTCCTCTAAAACGCGTTGTGGGGTTTTGTTGCAAGCTTGCAGCCAAATCAGTTCCGCCTTTACTCTCAATGAATTACGATTGCAGCCCCCACGAACGGGTAGTTCTTACCGTGCAGGGTTGGGCGGAATTACACATGGTTTTGGGGTAAACTTTGGGGGTGAAAACCGGTGCGGTAGGTGAAAGCCGCGCGGCCCTGGTAACGGGTGCGAGCCGCGGAATCGGCAAAGAGATCGCCCTGGAACTGGCGCGCAACGGGTGGCGCGTCGCCATCAATCATTATGGCGATCCGCTGCCCCTGGCGGACGGCACGCTCGCCGAAATACGCGATCTGGGTGTAGACCCGATGGCGATCGAGGCGGATATCCGTTCGCCCGGGCAGGTGAAGCAGATGTTCGAAGAGGTGGTGGGGCGATTCGGCCGGCTCGATCTGCTGGTAAATAACGCCGGGGTGCAGACCTTCAAGCCCTTGCTGGAGGTGACCGAGGAGGAATGGGACCTGGTGGTCGACACCAACCTGAAAGGCTGCTTTCTGTGCACGCAGCAGGCGGGTCTTTATATGAAGGACCGCGGCGGCGGCGTGATTGTGAATCTCGGGTCGGGATGCAACAAGCTGGCATTTCCGCGGCTGGTGGCGTACACGGCTAGCAAAGGCGCAATCGAAATGTTCACGAAAATCGCGGCGGTGGAATTGGGACCTTATGGAATTCGCGTGAACTGCCTGGCGCCCGGCGCGATCGAATCGGAGCGAACGCGGCAGGAGGACCCCGATTATGCGGGTACGTGGTCGAAGCTGACGCCGCTGGCTCGCGTGGGGGTGTTCGCGGATATCGCCCCCGCGGTGGTCTTTCTGGCGAGCGATGGCGCGTCGTTCATCAGCGGGCAGACTATCGGCATCGACGGCGGGCTATTTGCGCGCGCGCCGTGGCCGTACAAGGTGTAGTGCCAGCCAGGAAGAAAAGCACCGCTCCCTCGCGGTCGCGGCTCATAACTCTGGGATGTCAGCGCATATAGAACAGACTTAGGCGGGGAAGGCCGGTCTGTTCCAGTAAGTGCCGCTCCAGATACTGCTTCTCTAACATCGTAAGCTGGTCTGCGGTCATTTTGCCGCGATAGGGTCGGAGTTGCCGATCGAGTTCGCGGCGCGATTCGAGAGCCTGCTCCTCGGTTTGTTGCGCGCGGGCGGAGGCGATCATCTTCTCTTCGAGCACGGTAAGGTGCTGCTCGAGCGCTTCCAGATCGGTGTAGTGCATCTCGGCTTCCGCTGCGAGCTTACGGAGAGATTCGGCGATCGCGCCGTGAGCCGGGGCTACCGCGCCGGCGTTGCTTTCAAGGTACGCCCGCAGTTCCTCCACGGTAAACGGGGGCGCGGTATCGCGGCGTGGGCGCGCGGGCGCGCCTTCGACCATGATCTGCGCTTCTGTCAGCACGGCCTGCGCGCAAAAGGCGAGCGAGTTCACCATTTGCGCTTTCACTTTGCGGGCGCGCCATTTTTCGAAAGCCGCGTCAATGCCTCGCAGTACGGCTTCCAGCGGCACGCCGGAGTTTTTCCAGCTCTCGATGAGCGCCCAATCGAGCGGCGAGAGCAGGAAGAGACTGGTGCCGCGCGCGCGTTGGAAGTGCTCCTCGATTTCGGTGAAATAGTTGAAATAGTTCAAGCCCTATATTAACTCCTTTAGTTACAACATGTTTATTTCCATGTACCGTCTACATACCACGCCACTGTATACTTGCGTCATGCTTATCCCTTTTCGACGCCACACTGGCGAGTGCTTAAGAGGGCCGAAAGACCATCCTGAACGTGGGCTACTCAACCGCAAGATGCCCTCGCCAAAATCCGGCGTCAAAAGAAACGACTATACCGCTCGATCCTGAAGGCGGGGAAGCCAACTACCTTCGCGTTCTGGCAGCACTCAGCAGGATGGAGAGCAAAGATCCGCGTGCGGGTGCATTGCGCCGCGAACCGGCCAGGATGGTTGCCCTCGCGAAGCTCTGGTACGAAACCGGAATGCGTAGCCAAGATGGTCTGCGCTTCGATACCCGCAAAGCTGTCGTAGACGATATATGTGCGATGTATGAGTTCGTCCCGTTCAAGACGCGGAAATATGGCGTGGTTTGCAATACCTTTCTTTCGCTGGGACTCTGGAATGAACTCTGCGCTTTGAAGCCCTTATCCCCTGGTCACCCTTTTTGGGATGGTCTCGAAAGTTCAATTCCATCCCTTGAAACGCGGGCATATCAATTGATTCATGAAGCTGGCGAGCAGGCCTTCGTATTCGATTGCCACCCTCACCGTTTTCGCGATTCGTTTGCGGTCAACAAATTAAACGCGGGCGCTCGCATGGAAGACGTTTCTCGGTGGCTCGGGCACACCAACACGCGGACTACTGAACGGTACTACGCACTTTGGGTCAAGTCTCGACAGGATGTCTCCCGCGCTTCGTTCCTGCGGACGCTCGAAGCACCTCAGAATGTCGTAGTGATGCCGAAAGCCCGCAGACAGGCATAGCCAGAGTTGGGAGTCGCCCGGTGGGCTTTGCGGTTTAGGTAAATCCCCTGAGGGTGCAGGAACCGGTGTCAGCGCGTCTTGGAGGATCATCCGCCATGCGATCCTCACGGCTTAAACATCTCAACGCAGACTTCGCGATACAACGATTCAGAGATCAGCATCACGCGATACGGGCGCTTTGCGCGGTCGCTCCGCTTCGGGAGGAGCCGCACGCCCTGGCGCTGCCCGAAAATTCTGCGCACAGTGTCGTCGCTCACGCCCAGGCGCTTCGCAACATCGTTCACACGGAGATGCTGATCACTCGCATGATCCGCAGGATTGAAGCGCTTCATATCCTCACTCCCCTCAAAAGAGATACGCCCCCTTGACGTGGTAGATCGTGCGGACGATAACGCCTGGAGTCTGCGCCATGGGCCCGCGCTTAGCCGACCGGCACGTCACTATATAACCGCCGGCTTCACTCTTGGCGGATATTCCGGCCTGGCGGTCGGCTCCAGCAAATACTTCCTGATCGTTTTACGGTCATACCCAGTCAGGTTGCAGATCGCCTGATCGAGTGCACTGTAAGAGACCAGACTAGACGCACCTACGCCTTTCCATTCCCGAGGACGAGCTTCCAAGCCCTCCCGCGGTGGCGCCGACCCGTTGATCTAAACAAAAGGCCATTAGGTGGTCCTCGGAGCAGTTCTCACGTCGCATTGTCGAAGTGATTGTCAGACAACCAACAGAGACTGTCGTCCAAGTTCCCGACTACGTGACCTGTCTTGTTGTTCGAAATGGGCGAGATATCTGCCAGCATCTCGTCCTGTCACGCGCGCGGCGTCCGGCCATTTTGCAAATCTCTCGTGGGAGTTGCCAGATCCACCGCCTGTCCTGCGAACACTGGAATCTCTCGCTTTTCCCGAAAAAGAGGCGCCGTCTTGAGGGCAAGAAAGTACCCCGGCGGCCCCTTCCCGAAGATGCGGCTTTGCGGAGTATTTTCAGCGAGATACCTGGCTGGTACGCACGTTACTTACAGGGTGTTACGTCCCCTGGGTGGATTTCTCAGTTATAGTGTTTCGGCAGCCCAGCCGGAGGAGGAACTTCGAGCATGAGATACCTGAGGGCCGGATGGGTGCCGTTTTCGGTGCTCCTGATCGCGGCGCCATGCGCCACGGCGCAAGTGTGGAGTACGCCGCCGCTCATCCCGGCTACCCAGCAGTTCGCCATGGTTTACGATTCCGTTCATCAGCAGACCGTGCTGTTCGGCGGTTTCAACGACAACACGATTGCCCCGACCGGCACCTGGGTTTGGAACGGAACTAGCTGGACGCAACTTTTCCCCACGACTTCTCCTCCGGCGCGATACGGGCACGCCATGGCGTTCGATCCGGTACACGCCCAAGTGGTGCTCTTTGGCGGCTACGACATCTCAACCGCCGCCGGCTACGACGACACGTGGACTTGGGACGGCACGAACTGGACGCAGCAGTCGCCGCACGTCTCTCCTCCCGCGCGGTACGGCCACGCCATGGCCTTCGATTCGGCGCTGGGAGTGACGGTAATGTTCGGCGGCACCGGTTTCACCGACACCTGGACGTGGAACGGGAGCAATTGGACGCAGGTGACCACTACCGCCAATCCGCCGGCTCGCAATGCTCCCTCCATGGTGTACGACGGAGCGCGCAGCCAGGTGGTGCTGTTCGGTGGAAACAACACGTTGGCGAACAGCTTCACTGAGGTGTCGTTGCAGGACACCTGGGTGTTTAACGGAACCACCTGGACGCAGAAGTCGCCGGCCACCAGCCCGCCGACCCGCACTTTCGCCGGCATGGCGTACGATTCCGGAAACCAGGTGACGGTGTTGTTCGGCGGCTACGACGAGGCCAGCGGGACGACCTATGGCGATACCTGGCTCTGGAACGGAACCAATTGGTCCCCGCAGTCGCCCGCCGCCAGCCCTCCGGCTCGCTCCAAGTTCGCCATGTCCTATGACTCCACCCGGCTCGAGACGGTTTTGTTCGGTGGCGACCTGTTTTCCGATACCTGGACCTGGAGCGGAACCAACTGGACGGAAGCGGCCCCGCCCACCAGTCCGCCGCCGCGCAGCGCCCATGGCATCGCCTACGATGCCGCGCGGCAACAGGTGGTGGTCTTCGGCGGAGCGGCCAATCAAGCGGAGGAACCGAATTACACCCAGCCGTATAACGATACCTGGGTATGGAACGGCTCGAACTGGACCCAGAAAACACCCCTCATGAGCCCCTCGGCGCGCTCCGGCATATCGCTGGTCTACGATTCCCTGCACGACCAAACCGTGATGTTCGGCGGCCAAGATCTCAACGGTAATCCGCTGTCCGACACCTGGGCCTGGGATGGCACCGACTGGACCGAGGTCGCTACCACCGGCCCTTCGGCCCGCGCCTACTACGCGATGGTTTATGACTCCCTCCGCCAGCAGGTGGTGCTGTTCGGCGGCGAGGATGGCCGTGGAAACAGATTCTCCGACACCTGGACGTGGAACGGCAGCACCTGGACTCAGCAATTTCCGCCATCCAGACCGGAAGCCCGCAGCCGGATGGGAGCGGATTACGACCCGGTTCACCAATACATGCTGATTTTTGGCGGCCGGTTGTCTGAAATCGGTCTCACGGACGTGCCAGTCACGCTCGACGAGACGTGGACGTGGAACGGCTCCGAATGGAATCGCCTGTTCCCCAACGGCGCCAATCCCGACGCTCGCGCGGAACTGTCCATGTCGTACGATTCCGCCCATCAGTTCACCGTGATGCTCGGCGGAACGGAATACGATCCGTTCGCGTCCGTAAATGACTCCACCTATACTTTCAATGGCTTGGTGTGGGCCAATCCCGGTAGCGGCGGGAGCGCGTTGAGCTTCCCAGGGTTGGCCTTCGACGCAGCCCACGGCAAGACCGTGTGGTTCGGCGGAACGCAGGCCGGATCCAACATCACCCAGGTGTATCCGGCCCACACTATCGTGGCCAGCGGCGGAACGCCGCAGAGCACCGCGCCCGGCCAGGCTTTCGCCAACCCGCTCCAGGTGACCGTTACCGGCCTCCTGCAAGACAATCCTATTGCTTCGGATACCGTGACCTTCTCGGTGGATCCCACCTTCGCCACGCTGTCCGCCGCTACCGCGACCACCAACTCCAACGGGCAGGCGCAGGTGACGGCCACCGCCACCACCAAAGTGGGTAGCTACAACGTCACAGCGGTGATTGCCGACGGCGGATCGGCGGTCTTCGCACTCACCAACACGGGCGCGGGGCCGGCGGCCTCACTTACGGAAACGGGCGGGACCGGCCAGTCCGCGCAGGTCGGAACGGGATTCGCGGCGCCGCTGACGGCGCTGGTCGTGGATGCCGCCGGGGTTGCTCTCTCCGGAGTGACGGTGACGTTCTCCGCTCCCGCGAGCGGGGCGGCAGCTACGTTCAGCCCTTCGGCCACCGTTCAGACCAACGCGCAGGGAGTGGCGTCCGTCAACGTTAGTGCGAATACCGTATCCGGCGGATACGACGTCAGCGCAAGCGTCGCGGGTGTGTCCGCGCCGGCGACCTTCCTGCTGGAGAATCTGGCGGGCAACGCGGCATCGATTGCCCCCACCGCCGGCACCGGCCAGACCACCGACATCGACACGGCTTTCCCGACGCCCCTCGCGGCCACTGTCAAAGATGCGCACGGCAACCTCGTGCCCGGCGCCACCGTGACGTTCTCCGCTCCCGCCAATGGCGCGGCGGCGACGTTCACGCCGGCGGCATCGGTCGAGACCAACGCCCAGGGAATCGCGACGGTTACCGCGACCGCCAACGCCTCATTGGGCGGCTATAACGTGACCGCATCGGTGGGCGGCGTCGCCGGGTCCGCGAGCTTCGGCCTGACCAACGCCGGCGCCGGACCGGCCACCATCACGGCAACCGGCGGAAGCGGCCAGAGTACTCCGATCGGCGTCGCATTCGCTACGCCGCTCACCGCGGTGGTAAAGAATGCCGGTGGATATATCCTGGCGGGAGTTTCGGTGACGTTTGCCGGTCCGGCCAGCGGCGCCGGTGTGACCTTCAGTCCTTCGGCGACCGTGGTGACCGACTCCAGCGGCGTCGCCACCGTGACCGCCGCGGCCAACGGTACGGCCGGGGGAGCGTTTACGGTGACAGCCAGCGTCAGCGGCATCGCCACGTCCGCGACTTTCTCGCTCACCAACACCAGCCCAACGTATACCCTGGGCGTTTCCGCCCTGTATGAGCCGCCGCAATCGGGCAACGATGCCACCCTCCTGGTGGTGAACGGCACCCCCAACTCCTGGACGGCCGCGGTGAGCAAAACCTCGCCCTGGCTGCACCTGGCCAGCTCGAGCACAGCCGGCTCCAATAGCACCAGCCTGGTTTTCACTTTCGACACCAACACCGGCGCAACGCGCACCGGGACCATCACCATCAACGGCAATCTCGTTCTGAGCGTTATCCAAGCCGGCGGGTCGTACGTCAAGGCCGGCCTGATCACCGTCGTGCCCCTGGGCAGCAATCCGGCGGGAGTGGCCGTGGACCACAATGGCGACGTGTTTATTGTCGACGGCAACCTCAAAGAATGGAATGCCTCCACCCAATCGGTCTCCACGCTGGCCGCCGCTGGCACCGCAGGCTTGGGGAGCGCTTCCGCGGTGGCGACCGACTCCAGCGGCAATGCCTACGTCATCGACGGCGCCGCCGTTCGGAAGTGGACGGCCGCGAGCCAGCAACTGAGCACGCTGATCTCCACGGGGCTGACCAAACCCGTCTGGCTGGCAGTCGACAGCAATGGCAATCTGTACATCGGCGACGGCGCGGTAGTGCGCGAATGGACCGCCTCCAGCCAGCAGTTGAGCGTGCTGATCTCATCCGGGTTGAATGGGCCGGTCGCAGCCACGGTCGACCCATCGGGCAATTTGTACCTGGCCGATTCCAACGCCAAGGTGTACGAGTGGAGCGCCAGCAGCACGCAGCTCACCACGATCGAGACCTCGGGCGTGATCGATCCGGTTGGCCTGGCGGCGGACAGCCTGGGAAACGTGTATATTGCAGACGGCAATGGGGCCGTCGAGAAATACACACCCGGCACGCAGACCGTCAGCCTGGTGGTGGAAAACGGGCTGACCTTGCCGGTGGCGATCGCCGTGGACGGCTCCCAGAACCTGTACATCGCCGACAGCCAACTGGTGTTTAAGTATCAGGCATCCAACCAAACGCTCTCCGTGCTGGTGGACGATTCCTATATGGATGCCTCGACGGGCTTCTACCAGGGCGTCACCACCGATAACGCAGGCAACGTCTATCTGACTACGTTGCTCTACAACGAACCGGCTGGAGCGGTGGAAAAATTCAATCCATCGACCCGCCAGCTCACCACCGTGGTGAACGGTCTGAATTCTCCCTCCGGTGTCGCCGTCGATAGTGCGGGGAACATTTACGTGACGGAGTCCGGCGCCTTTACCGAAGACGTGAAGAAGTGGACCGCGGCCACCGGGGTGCTGAGCACCATCATGCCGAACTCGACCACCGGACCCATGGTGCCGGGCGGCGTGGTGGTGGATCCGGCGGGCAATGTGTTTGTGGCCGACAACGAGAATTTCGCGGTACAGGAATACAACGCGCAGACCGGGCAAACCAGCGAGGCGGTGAAGTACCAAACCGTCAACTTTATCGAAGGCATGTCCCGGGATCTGCTGGGAAACTTCTACCTTGCCGACAACGGGGAGAATCAGGTCTTAGAATGGACGCCGCCCGCTCCGTCGTTGCAGTCTCTTACCGGGGCGGTGCTGAACGACCTCCTGGACGCGCAGGTGGACCATTCGGGCAACGTGTACATGCTCGAACAGGCCTCCGTTGATTCGATCTTGAAGTGGACGGCCGCCACGCAGCAGATCACGGTGCTGGCGAATTATTCGACTTTCGACCACCTCTATCTCGGCGGCCTGGCCCCGGATCCTTCCGGCAACTTGTTCATCAACGACGGCATCCAGTTACTCGAACTCCCCAATGCTTATGTCGACGCCACAAACGTGTTTGAAGCGGCCGGAGCCGGCCAGGACGCGCTGCCGCCGGTGGTTCCGGCCAGCGCGCCGCTCTATACCGTATCGAGCGATCAGTCCTGGCTCACCATCACCGGCGCCGCCAACGGCGTGGTGAGCTTCGCCTTCACAGCCAACACCACGGGCGCTGCTCGCGTGGCGCACATCACCGAGCTCGGCGTCACCGTCACGGTCACTCAGGTTCCCAATGCCACCACGCCGGTAGAGATTTCCGCTACCGGCGGAAGCGGGCAGAGCGCGAACGTGGGAACGGCCTTCGCCACCAGCCTCACTGCCACCGTGACCGGCGCCGGCGGCGCTGGTGTGGCTGGCATATCCGTCACGTTCAGCGCGCCACCCAACGGACCGGCTGCGACGTTCAGCCCTTCGGCGACCGTCGTGACCAACGCCAGCGGCGTAGCCACCGTGACCGCGACCGCCGATTGGACCATCGGCAGCTACACTGTGACCGCCGCCGCGGCAGGCGTGGCCGTGCCCGCCATATTTTCGCTTTCCAACACCGTCGCTACCGCCGCTTATTCGCTGTCGGCGTCTTCGCTGCTCGAACCTCCAACAGCCGGAAGCGATTCCCTACAGATTGTGGCGAATGGCTCTCCCGCAGCGTGGAGCGCGACCGCGCAGGCGAGCTGGCTGCACATTGCGAGCGGGAGCGCGAGCGGCAGCGGATCGGCGAGCGTGAATTTCACTTTCGATGCCAATACCGGCGCTACCCGCAGCGGGACCATTGTCTTCACCCCCGGCTCCGTCACCCTGACGGTGACCCAGGCTGGTTCCACCTATATACCCGCGGGGCTGATTCCAGTGATCACCTCCGGGCTCACCAACGGGCAAGGCTTCGCAAACTCGACCGGCATCGCTGTCGACGCGCACGACAATCTCTTCTTTACCGATTCCGACTTCGGAAGCTATAACGCCATCGACGAGTGGAGTCCAGTGACCCAGAAGGTCGCGATTGTGACCGAGGGACTGGACAGACCCGCTGGCTTGGCGGTGGATAACGCCGGGAACGTGTTCATCGCCAACACTGAGGCCAGCGCGCTGGAAAAGTGGACGGCGAGCACGCAACTGCTCGCCCCATTCGTTACGACCGGCCTGAATTCCCCCTACGACGTGGCTCTGGACCCGGCGGACGACGTGTATGTCTCCGATTCCGGCGATAATGCCATCAAGAAATGGACGGCCGCAACACAGCAGGTTACCACCCTGGTATCGAGCGGCTTGAACCACCCGTCGGGCCTGGCGCTGGATGCCATGGGCAACGTTTACTTCGGCGATTCCGGAAACAACGCCATCAAGAAATGGACGGCCGCAACGCAACAGGTCACCGCCCTGGTGTCGAGTGGCCTGAACGACCCCTTGGGAGTGGCCGTCGATGATGGCGGCAACGTCTATTTCTGCGACAACGGCAACAACGCGATCAAGGAATACGTGGCGTCCAGCCAGCAGATCGTTACGCTGGTGGCATCGTCCCAACTTCCTTATGTCGGCGGTCCGGCCGGCGTGACAATCGACCTCGCCGGCAATCTCTTCGTTGACGACGGCACCGGGATCTTCGAACTGCCGCGCGCGTGGGTCGGTCCGGCGAACGTTTCCGAGCCCAATACCGCTGGCGCGGACTCGCTGGCGCAGGTGCTGCCCGCCTCGGTTCCCATCGGGACGCCGGTGAGCGATCAGACGTGGCTCACCATTACCGGGGTCGTAAATGGGGTGGTCAGCTTCTCGTTCCAACTCAATACCGACGCCGCTGCGCGCGTAGCCCACATCACCATTCTCGGCGCCACCATCACCGTTACGCAGGCCAAAGGCCAGGGAGTGCCCGCGGCGATCACATTAGTTGGCGGCAACGAGCAAACCGCCGCCATCGGGTTGCCGTTCGCTTCGCCGCTGGCGGCGCTGGTGACCGATGCCGGGGGCAATCCGCTGTCCGGCATAACGGTGACTTTTGCCGGGCCAGCGGCCGGCGCATCGGCGACCTTCAGCCCCGGCGCGGTGGTCGATACCGACGCCCAGGGCATCGCCAGCGTGACCGCGGTGGCGAATGGCGCCGTAGGCTCGTACTTCGTCACGGCCAGCGTTACCGGCGTCACCACGCCGGCCGCCTTTTTCCTGGGGAATGTGGCGGCGGCGTCCTACATCGGTCCCGCGAAAGCGCTTGTGGAACCACACGGCGGCGGCAGCGACTCGCTGCTGATCCAGGCGAGCGGCGCGCCCGGACCGTGGATCGCGGAGAGCAACGCCAACTGGCTGCACCTGCTGCCCGGATACACCAATGGACAGGGGCCCGGGCTAGTGGGCTTCTTCTGCGACCCAAACCCCGGCGCGACGCGCAGCGGAGCCATCACGTTAAACCCCGGCGGGATCACCGCCACGATTACCCAGGCGGGCGCCGCTTATGGGGCGGCGCCTCTCAGCCGCGTACTGACCTCCACCACGCTGGGCCCCCTCGTCGTCAACGGCGCCGGCAATTTCTATTTGGCGACGGCGGCAGGTATCCAGATCTACAATGCCTCCACGAAGAAGTACAGCACCCTGGTGTCCATGGCAGACGGCGCGTATGGGGTCGCGATAGACAGCTCCGGCAACGTGTACGCCACCGATCGAAGCGCCGGCGCCGTTCTGAAATGGACTGCGAGCACGCAGACGGTAAGCACCCTGATCTCGTCCGGACTCAGCTTGCCGGGCGGCCTGTCGGTGGATCCGGCGGGCAATCTCTACATCTTCGATGTCGGCTCCGGCTCGCTGAAGACGTGGAACGCTTTCACCCAGCAGTTGAGCACTCTGTATTCCCCGCTGACCTTCGCCTTCTACAACGGCCAGCCGGCGGTGGATGCGCTGGGCAACGTGTATTTCGCGGACAGCGCCAATAACGCGATCCGGGAGATGGTGGCGGCCACGGGCCAGATCGTCACCGCGCTATCCGGGGCGGAGGTGGGCGGGGAGACGGTGGCGGTCGATGGTGGCGGCAACCTTTTCTTCGCAAGTTTGGTCGCCAGTAAAGGCACCTGGCAAGTGCAGAGATGGAGCCCGGTGACCCAACAGTTCACGATCATTTCCGGCGGCATCCAGGATGTCGCGGATATCGCGACCGATGGTTTCGGCAGCGTCTACATCAACGACGACGGGGCGGACGAGCTCTACCAGGCGCCGCGGGCGTACATCGGCCCGCAGACCATTTCCGAGCCGGCCACCGCGGGAACCGACTCCCTGCTGCCGGTTCTGCCACAGACGATTCCGATTTACACCCCCACGAGCGACTCTGCCTGGCTGACGATCGCTTCCACGACGAATGACGTGGTCAGCTTCTCTTTCACGGCCAATTCCGCCACCACGGCCGGAGTTGGGCACATCACCGTCCTGGGCTATCCGGTAACGGTGGCGCAGCTTGGCAGCGAGGCGCCGGCATCGATCACGCTGGTCAACGGCGATAACCAGAACGCGGCCACGGGCAGCGCTTTCGCCGTGCCGCTGTCAGCGCGGGTGAGCGACAGCGCCGGCAATCCCATGGTGGGGGTCACGGTGACGTTCGCGGGGCCAGCCAGCGGGGCCGCCGCCACCTTCAGCCCCGCCGCCACCGCTGTTACCAACGACCAGGGCATCGCCAGCCTCACCGCCGGCGCGAATGCCACGGCGGGCGGACCGTACACCGTCACCGCCACTGTATCGGGAGTCACAACGGGGGCGAATTTCACCCTCACCAACACTTCGTCGTCATCGTACTCGACGGGCACCACCTCTCTGGTGGAACCCGCCGCCGCCGCGCTCGATTCCCTGCTGCTGGTGGCCAACGGGTCGCCTGCCGCGTGGACTGCCGCGAGCAACGTTGCATGGCTGCACCTCGACACCGGCAGCGTAACCGGCACGGGCACCAGCCGCGTGGAATTCTACTGCGACGCGAATACGGGCGCCACGCGTAGTGGCGCCTTGACGCTCAATCCGGGAGGGATCACCGTGACGGTGACGCAGGCCGGGGCGAACTACATCCCCGGCGGACTGACCATCCTGGACACCTCCTTAAGTCAAGAGGACAATCAGGTGGGGGCGGTGGCGGTGGATGCCTCCGATAATCTCTACCTGATGGTGACCAATTTCAATTTCACCGGCCCCACCGGCATTCTGAAACGCAGCCCGGCCGGCCAGTACACCACCGTGGTCAACAACGTGGCCACCAGCGGAATCGCGGTCGACCGATCCGGCAACATCTATTACGAGAGCATCGGCATCAACGACGTGTACGAATGGAACGCCGCCACGCAGATGTCCGCGCCGCTGATTACTTCGGGACTGAATCAGCCGGGCGCGCTGGCGTTCGACACGTCCGGCAATCTTTACATTGCCGATGCCGGCGGGGTCAAGGAGTGGAATCCGGCCACCCAGCAGCTCACCACCATCACCAAGACGATTGCGTCGGGAATTGCCCTGGACGGCTTTGGCAACATCTACCTGGCGGTCGCCGCGAGCAATGCCATCGAGGAGTGGAACGTCGCGACGCAGCAGTTGAGCACACTCATTTCCGGATTGAATAATCCCAGCACGGCCGCAGTGGATGCCGCCGGCAACCTGTACATTGTCAATAACAGCGGAGCCTCGATCGCCCGGTGGAATGCCGCCAGCAGGCAGCTCAGCACCGTCGGGAACCAGTCCAATCTCTTCATCCAGGACATCGCCATCGATGCCACCGGGAATCTTTTCGTGAGCACCGCCGGCGCGCCGGCAGAGCTGACAAACGACTTCATCGGGCCGGCGGCGATTGGCGAGCCGGCAACCGCCGGATCCGATTCGCTGTTTGTAGCCGTGCCCGCGACCGCGCCCCTGGGCACTGTAGCGAGCAATCAGACGTGGCTGACCATCACCGGAACAACCGGCGGGGTGGTCGGGTTCAGCTTCACGGCCAACACCGCGACGGCGTCGCGGGTCGCGCAAATCACGGCGATGGGAGATGCCATCACAGTCACGCAGGCCGGCACGACGACCAATCCGGCATCGATTACCACTACCGGCGGCAGTGGACAGAGCGCGCCGATCAACACCTCCTTTGCGGTGGCTCTCACCGCACTGGTGGTGGATACCAACGGCAATCCCCTGAAAGGCATCCCGATAACGTACACCGTGCCGGCTAGCGGAGCCAGCGTGACGTTCAGTCCGTCGGGCACAATTTATACCAACAGCCAGGGCGTCGCGACCGTCACGGCCACGGCCACCGGGACCGCGGGCGGTCCCTTCACCGTGACGGCGACGGTGACGGGAGTCGCCACGCCGGCTTCGTTTACGCTCACCAACGTCGGCGCGCCGGCATCGATTTCGGTGTTGTCGGGCAGCGGGCAATCAACGGCGCCAGGCGCGGCGTTCGAGGCGGCTCTGGAAGTGATCGTCAAGGATTCCGGAGGCAATCCACTCAGCGGCGTCACGGTCATGTTCGCCGCTCCGGGGACGGGCGCAAGCGCCAGTTTGAGCCCTTCGACGGTGGTCGAGACCGACAGCGCGGGAGTGGCTGCGGTCGCCGCATTGGCCAACGCCAGCCTGGGCACATATAACGTGACGGCGTCGGTAAGTGGTGTGGCGACTCCGGCCACTTTCGGCCTGGCGAACTCGCCATACAGCGCGTGCGACGTCAACCAGGACGGAACCGTCAATATCTCCGACGTTCAACGCATGATCAATGAGGTGCTTGGCTCGGCCGCGCCAGCGAACGATGTGAACGGCGATGGCAAAGTGAACGTGATCGATTTGCAGATCGTGATCAACGGCGCGCTCGGCCTGGGCTGCTCCTGACACCGCGTGCTCCGACATGTGTTGGAAATAATGGAAACCGAGCGCTCTCCGTTAGTGAGCATAACGCCATTTTCGGTGGGACTTTAGCTGCGCCCATAGTGGCAGCCCGCGCACGACTTCCACGCGGAAGACGGAAAGTACCGTTCCTTTTCGAAGCCCGGTCCAAGAAACTCTAAAAGATCACCTGGAGGCGCAAATCCAAGAAAGGGACCCGGCGACGCCAACCGCCGCCCGCGCGCGAGAGAATCATTCCCGCCGTTCGAATCTCGCCAAGGCGCGCTTTTCCCGAAGAAGAGGCGCCGTTCTTGGGGCAAAAAAAAGGGGGCAATAGGGGGCATTTCAACTGTTTGGGGAGGACCATCGACCACTCGCGAGGTTGCCATGGAGGCAGGGGATTGTCAAATGCCAATGATCGCAGGAAATTGAGTGCTGTTTCGCAGATCGTGGTCGGATCACGCTAGATCTTTATCGGAAGTGCCCCGGCGAATACAGTTCGGGCACGACGAAGAACTCTGGGCCGGGGCACTTTCGATAAAGTCGTGAGAAGTGAGCCGCTGGCACGTGCGCCACGAGGGCCTCACGCTATGGGTGTTCAATAGCGGTGATCGGCCGCAGATCGGTTCGGTTGTCGCATGTTGGACTGCCGGCAAGACCTGTTTGTTGGTCGGTTGGCGCTGGGAAGGTCGGTTGGAAGCAGCAGAGAGTGAACGAAATTCGCGGAAAAGCGGTGATCGCGCACACGTAGAGTAAGCCTGCCAAGAGGCAGGCAGCGTTGGCCCGTTTTTGTAATCTGCTACGAACTATCAAGGATCGGCACCTGACTGCGCCCCGCCCAAGGGATCTGGCTCGCGGTCAGGGTCTCGACGATCTGCATAGGCCCTTGGCAGCATGGGCAACACTAAAGAACTGTTGGGACCGTCCTCTCTGTCTCTGCTGGCGGCGCTTGCGAGATCGCCGCACATCTCCTCGACGGCATCGACTACCTCAACGAACATCCGAAGCCATACCGCTGGAACAAGCGGACATGAATATAGTGATATTTATGAATCACACCACTAGCTAATAGAACGACGGAAGCACTCAGAACCTCACGACCATGTGGACTTCGTCGATCACGGTGCGTCACGGTGAACGGCAGCGGACTTGCCACCGCGGTCTTGGCGTGCACCGCTACGATCACGGAGACGAACGGCTCGATTGCGGGGAGACCACAGCTGGTTGTCTCGTCTCGGTCTACCACATGCTGCCCGACCGAGACATCGAAACAGAGGAAGATCAAACCCGCGAACGCTGCCGCGGCGGGGCCACAATTTTGCCGAGGCGGTTTTGGAATCAGCGGCTTACGGACTCTCTCTCCGCGCCCACTAATTGTCATCTCTGGAACTGTCGCTGTCGGGGAGCCAATCAATCGTTATCGAATCCAAACGGTGCGGCATTGGTTGATTGAGGGTCTGGCCTATTTCTCGCAACTTGGATCCAGCGTCGCCTCACTTCACGGCGATCGTCACACCGGCCTGCGATGAAACCGAGTTCCCGCCATTGTCGGTGATCGTCAACACCACCGGCACACCAGTCCCCGGCTGCACGCTCGCCGGTACCTGCACGTTGATCTGATAGAGCGCGATGTAATTTGGCGACAACCCCGCGAACGGGATGTTTGGCGCGTCCACCCCCCCGATCTTCACCGACACTGTCCCTACCGTCTGGAATAACGGCGAAGCCGGAGCTGGGATTCCATCTCCAGGCGGCGCCGTGTTCGATCCGTCCATCGCCTTCACCTGCCCTAAGCCCGTCGCGTAGATCTCGATGTACCCGCCCCGGCTCACAGCCTGCTGCCCGGGTCCCGCCCCCGCCACCACTCCCGCTTCGAAGTTCAGGATCGATCCCTGTCCCACTCCCTGTTGCGACTGCGTGAAGATCCCCGGTTGGAACTCCGCTACCTGGGTGTACAACGGCACCGCGGCTGTGTTGTTCCGCTGCAGGCTCAGTTGCGCCGTAGAACTGGGCTGCAGTTGCTGTGGCACCAGTCCGTTTAACTGTCCCCCGCTCACGCTCAGCAGCGGCACCGGCAGACCGTTCCACGACAGTTGCGCTCCCCCAAGCGTCGGCGGCAGCGGTACTCCACCACCCAGCGTCGTAGTCGCCAGGTTCTGCCCGAAGATCGATATGTACTCTCCCGGCACCACCAGCCCCTGCAGCGTGGTATCGAAACTCGCCGCGTTCAGCGGCGGCGTCGGCTGTGGCGCTCCACTCGTCGGATCGTTCGGTAACACTTGCACTTCCGCCGGCAGCGATGCCCCGGAGTAACTTCCTTGTCCTCCCGGCACCGTCACTGATGCAAACACTTGCAGTTTGGCGCTGCCTGCTGAATTGGGTACGGCCCATGTCCCCGTCCATACGGCATTCTCGTTGTCATATGCGAAGGTCACAGGAGGGCTCACATAAGCTCCATCGGCAAGCAGCTTCAGGGTGAGATTCTGCGAGTTCTGCCCCGGCAGCACCAGGTTGTAGCAATCGTCGGAAATCTGCAACGCCACCTTACCCGGTTGCCCCGCCACAAACTGCATCCCTCCGGCCGGTGCGTTCATCACCACTTCCAACAGTTTCGGAGTGCACACCGTGGATGCCGCATCCCGCAACTTCAACTGCTCTGAGATGCTCGCCCCCGCGGGTAACACCACCAGCCCGAACGGGATCGTCTCCACCGTCCCTTGTGAGAACGCCACCTCCACTGTCCCGTTGTAGAGCCCCGCCGTCAGCCCCGCCGCGCGGGCGTTCACTGTCAACGCCGCCGTCCCACTTGCTCCCAAACTCCCGCTCGCCGGACTTACTGTCAACCACGCACTGCTCCCGCTCCCCGTGGATACCGCCGTGCTGTAGCTCAACGTCTCCCCCGCCGGATTGAACAGATTGATGGTTTCCGTGGCTACCGCATTCCCCCCCAACGGCGCCGCCAGGATGCCCCCGCTGCTGAATACCTGCGGCGTCGATCCCAGGTCCCCCACATTCACTACGTTCAGCAGCACCGTGAAGCTCTGCGGCGAGTTTACCGCTCCTGCCGATACTACGCTCACCACCGCATAATACTGCCCCTTGGTCAACGCTGCCGGGCTCACCGATACCTGGAACTCTCCCGGCGCCGCTCCCGAACTGTTCCCCGAGGTCGCGCTCAAGTTCAGCCAACCTCCTTGGCTTGCCGGAAGGTATTGCGGTGTCTGTGCCGTCCACGAAAAGCTCCCCGACCCCAGGTTGTAAACCGATACCGATTGCACCGGCACCGTTACATTTGCTCCCACCACCGCGTTGAACGTCAACCCGGTCTGCGACAGCTGCATGCTCATCTGCGCGCTGCTCACCAGCAGATCCACTACCGAGACCGCATAGTTTCCCGACCCATCCGTCACCGTAATGCTCCCCTGGTGGAATCCCACCGAGATGCCTGTGGCGTTTATCGTGAATGTAATGGTGGCAGGTGTCGTGGGCGTCACACTTCCCGTACCGCCTTGGCTCACACTCAGCCAACCGCTATCGGAACTCGCTACCGTCGTGTAGCTCAGCGTTCCCCCTCCCGCATTCGCCACCGATACCGTCCCCTGGCTCTGTCCTCCCTGCGGCAACGTAAAGCTCTGCCCTGCGTGCGGCGAAGCCGGCGTCACCGATAGCGCCGGTCCCTGTTGCGCCGCCACCTGCACCGTCACCGGCACCGAGATACTGGATGGCGTGGCGTTCGGCGCTGTGATGTTCACCTGCCCGTTGTAAGTGCTACCCGGCGCCAAACCAGAGGTGTTCAGCGACACACTGATTGTTCCAGGCGTCATGCTATTAGCGCTGAAGAGGAAAGTGGCGGCCAGCCAGGTGCCGCCATCGCTGGTAGTCGTCGCGACTGACACTGCCGTGGCAGCGGGAGTGCTCAATACTCCGATGTTTTGGGCTGGTGGACTGCCGGCTCCCGGCGTGTAGCTGAAGTTCAACTGCTGCGCGGAGACCGAAAGCAGAGTCGTCGGTTGGCTTACCGCGATGGTATAGGTCGCCTTCTGGGTCAACGGTGGCGTCGAGCTGTCGCTCACCTGCGTCGTGAAGGTGAAGGATCCTGTCTGTTGCGGCGCCCCGCTGAGAACTCCGCCCCCGCTGAAACTCATGCCCGGCGGCAACGAGCCCTGCCGCGTCCAGGTGTACGGCCCCGCGCCGTTGGTCACGTTTAAGGCAGTCGTCGGGTAAATCACACCCACCAGTCCGGCCGGAAGAGATGTCGGAGTGATGACGAGGGTGTTCGGCGCGGAGAAGTTGGCGGTCACCGAGTGCGGTGCGCCCATTACCAGTGTCTGCGGCGTAGCCATGCCCGATAGGTCACCGCTCCAACCGGAAAACGTGTATCCCGCCGCGGCGGTGACGCTCATCTGTAAAGATGTCCCGGCATTGAAATACCCGCCGGCCGGAGAGATGGACCCCGCGCCGCTGGGCGACACGCCTTCCGCGAGTAAGTACTGGGTCTGGAAAGTAGCCGTATAGGTTGTCCCGCTGGCTGTCGCCGTGACGTTGTGGGTTGCCGCTCCGCTGTCGCTCCAGCCGGTGAATACTTGCTGCGTGCCGGGACTAGGGGTTTGCGGCGTCACTACCCCGATACTATGGGTGCTCCCGGCCGTCCAGGTGGGACTTTGGGGAGCTGTCAGTGTCTGGCCATCGATGACGATCTGCAGGCCGGGAGGATTGGTGGTGATGGTGTTCAGGCCCGATGCCGCGAAATTGGCGGTAACCGTCTCGGGAGCGCTCATCGTCACTGTCGTGGAAGGGGAGGCGGGATTGGCCACAGGACCGCTCCACCCGGCAAAGTTATACCCGCTGGTGGCGGTCGCCGTAAGCGTCACCGCGGTGCCAGCGGTGTAGTAGCCCGCATTCAGCGGCGTGACCGTGCCGCCCGTCGCCGGCGAGGCCGAAAGCATGAGCTGATATTGGGTATCGAAGTTGGCGGTGAAACTGAGTGGTGAGTTTGCTACCGTAATGCTGTGGGTCGCCGCCCCGCCGTCGCTCCAATTGTCGAACACATATTGGGTGCCGCTCGGCCCTGCCTGGGTGTTCGCCACGGAAATCGTGTGCGAGCCCGCCGATAAGTTCAGGGTTTGCGGCGCCGTCTGCGCCGACCCACCGTCCACGCTGAATTGCAGTCCGGGCGGGCTGGTCTGAACGGTGACAGCTGAAGCGGTCCCTGCCTGATTAATGGTGAAGGTCGCGTTGTTGTTGGTGCCGGACGTTGTAAGCTGAGTAGAACGCGGCGGGCCAGTATTGGCTAAGACTGTGTACGACACCGTATCCGGGCCGGGGGGTTGGTTAAATACCGGTGTTCCCGGGAATGGCGCCGTCACCCACGAAGGGAGTGTGGGCAAGTAATACCATGCGCAATTGCCGCTATAAGTGGTATTGGCGTTACCGCCGCCTGCCGGAACGCTTATCGATGGTGGAGCAGCCGTGACCGAACAGGCACTCCCATTCTCTGCTATGATGAGCACGCCGGTCTGAACACTATTCACGGTCGCCGAAAGCACAGTGCTCTGCGAGATACCGTTGTACGGCGGCACCGTGAAGGGTATCGTCACAGCCGTACTGGTGTTGGAACCCGAGGTGGGACCGGTAAAGTTGATAAACGAACCAGAGCCGTCTCCCGAACTGCTCCCGAGACTCCAAGCACAACCGGAGGCAGCCGTGAAATTAATCGTGACGGAGCCACTGCCGCCCGCGGAAGTGAAGCCCCAAATGCCACCCATGGCCTGGCCGCCGCTGGCTGTGATGCTACTGAAACTGCATGGCGGCGGGGGAGCTGGTAATTGGAAGACGGAGAACGTGGCACTGCCGTAGGTTCCACTGGAAAACGTGATCGTGCCGGATCGCGCATCGCCTGACGAATTCTCAGTAATGGCATAGGGAACGCTGCCGTAACCTTGCTGGTCGGAGGAGGTAGTGCCGGTTAAGCTAATCCACGTGACATCCGAACTGGCCGTCCAACTGCACCCGGTGTAGGGGCTGACTCCTGCCGGGGATTTGGTGCAGGTCACGCTCGAAGCGTTGGCGTGATAATCGAAGCTGCCGCCTGGAGGATTGAACAGGAAACTCGTGCACTGGCTTTGCTGCGTGAAAAGAAGCGAGGTCGTGGCGCCGCTCAGCAGTAATGCGACAGCGGAAACCCATGCGACACAGGAATTTCGTCTGCTGGATCCTCTGCTCTGCACGATTTCTTTCCAAACAGAGTGGCAAAAGTGGTTTCGAGTATATCATAATATACCTCGAAACCAAACGTGTTTGACCGGTATGATGAATGCGCTTTCCCCGAAGAACCGGGCTCTGGCATGCGGCACTTTCCAGTTCGGCGGCGGCGGTATTGCTGGTTTGTTTGTTTGAATTATTCGCAAGGTCAGCCCTTATCCCGCTTCTCCCTACCATCCCCAGTGTCCCCGACGAATTCAGCTATCTCCTGATCGCCGATACCTTCGCTTCGGGGAGACTCGCCAACCCAACGCACCCGATGTGGGTGCACTTCGAGACGTTATTCGTGAATCAACGGCCTACCTACTCATCGGTTTATCCGACGATGCAAGGAGTTTTTTTGGCGGCGGGCAAACTACTTGCCGGAAATGCATGGATTGGCGTCTGGTTCAGTGTGATTCTTCTTTGCGGCGCGATTTGCTGGATGCTCCTGGCCTGGATGCCGCCGCGTTGGGCCATCTTCGGCGGACTGCTCGCTGTCATCCAGTTCGGTACCTTCAGCTATTGGATTAATAGCTGTTGGGGCGGCGCTCCGGCCGCATTGGGAGGCGCTCTCGTGTTCGGCGCATTTGGGCGGCTCTCCAAAGGTCCTTCCGTCAGGAATGCCCTCATTCTCGGGCTCGGGATTTTCGCGCTCGCCAATTCCCGTCCCTATGAAAGCCTCTTCATGGAGATTCCCCTCCTTGCGGCGATGGTTTCTCGGGCGCGGAAGGGGAATCTGCGCGAGTGGCTATATCGGGTCGGATTGCCTTTGGTAGTGGCACTGATTGTAGGCGGGGCAGCCACTGCATTCTATTTTTGGCGTGTTACCGGCAGCCCGTGGACCGATCCATACATCCCTTATATGAAGGAGTATGCAGCGTCTCCGATTTTCATTTGGCAGCGTGTTCCCACACCGCCCACGTATCGGCATGAATTGCTGCGCGACGCGCACCTGGCTTTTCGAATCGATGCGCAGGCGTATGGATCGGCAGTGGGAATCGCCCGGGAAACCTTTTTCAAAATCGGCCGGACCCTCAGCTTTTACCTGGGAGCGGTTTTCTTTCTGCCAATTATTATGCTGCCCTGGATCTTGCGGGACCGTCGCGTGCGAATTCTGGTTTGGGCTGTGGCTGCACTATTTATCGGCATGTTCGTGCTGGTGCCGTTCCAACCGCACTATGCGGCTCCGATAGCTTCCGCATTTCTCGCTGTGACGGTCTATTCGATTCGCCGGCTTTGGGTCTTGAAGCGGTACGGAAATCCGATCGGGCGAATCCTCGTACCCGGATGCCTGATCGCCTGTCTCGCCGTTCAGGTACTAACGTATACGCCGCCGCGCCCGCGCCTGGTTTATAAGCCGAAAATTCAGGCAAGCCTCGAGGCTCAACCGGGCAAACACCTGGTATTCGTTCGATACGGGAACCCGCATTTCCTTGCCGATGAATGGGTATATAACGCCGCGGACATCGACAAGTCCAGGGTGGTTTGGGCGCGCGACATGGGTCTTAAAGGAAATGCGGAGTTGTTGACGTATTACGCCGATCGCGTTGCCTGGTTACTGGAGGCGGACGCGTCCCCGCCGCATTTGCTGGCGTACAGACGCGAGCCTTGAACCGCCTTGCCGGCCCGGCGCTCTTACTGCTGCACCATGGTTGCTTTGTGCTGCCACCAGCCGCTCGGAACTGAGAGCGGTTGCACCAGAAGTCTTGGCGGTGATCGTCGGGCCTTCGGTGGAGGAAGTCGTCGAAATGTGGTTCGGGTACCACGACCAACTGCTTCGTGCGAGCGTCTGTCGCGTAGCCGAACGGCGCAGCTCCAGCGATGCGCCGGCTTTTGGCTTTCAGATAAGCGCGGGCTTCGGCGATCCGAGAAGCAGTCATGTCCCGTTCGAACTCCGCGAATGACGCCATCATATTCAGCAACAGATTGTCGAGCGCAGCTGCGCCAAGCTCCGGCGCGGCCACGACTGTCAGCGCGACATCGTGTTGGCGAAGTTCCTGACCGAGCCAATCTACTTTGGCCGCTCTAAAACGACTACACGTCCAGGTGGATTCCCGTCAGCATCGTCGCGGCCTTAACTTCTACAACCGGACTCCGGAACAACGTCGGCTACTCTCGAATTTAGCGAACCTTCACCGCGACATGCGTCTCCAGTCCTGAAGGGACAATTGGGGGACGTCGCCTTTGCCAGCCACAGCGCGCAAGCGGTGCCGAGTCGCCAGGGCCGCGAGGTCGGCGTTATCGAGAAACACCGGACCATCGAGAGCCAGGAAATACATAGCCGATGAGGCGTTGGCACTATGCGGCAACCCCAGCACGTGTCCCAACTCGTGGACGGCGGTCAAGAACAGCTCATTCGCTGGCAAGGACCTTCTTGGATTAAAGGCGATCCAGCCCTGATATGCAGGCAGCCCAGGGAACTGGGCGCGGGCGACTTCGCCTGGCCTGAAAAGGTCGAGATCGCCATCAACGGCTTGAATCGCACAGGCCCGGCTATCCTCTTCGTGCCAGTTCATTTCGAGGACGCTGGCCCAGAAGCTCATGGCACGCGCAAACTCCGCTTTCAGTGTCGGGTTTGACGTGGAGAACCGGACGCCTAGGTTCATCGGCTCTCGCTTCAAAACCTCGGCGTGAGCGTCACACGGGGGATAAGGCCCTGTCCACGCGCCAGGCCGCTCGTCTGCCCTCATGGTGAAAGCCATCATCAGGCACAGCATCATCGCGCGTTTCGGCACGCGACGTTGATGGCAGAATCCCAGCGTCGGACAGGAAATCCTGTAACCGACCGAGTTGCCCTCGCGATCGCGGTGGAAGAACCGCTCGACGTGGTGGCAGGCACTCGAAAATATCCAGAGGTTCCAGATCCCGCCGTGGCGGCCGTCGTAGAGAGCCATATTTCTCCGTGACACTAAGGGAACGACCTTCACTCTCCTTATCGGCCGAGAATGGGCCGGCCTCTAGCGACAGTGCGGGAGCCGGCGATCGGCGGCTTGGCGATCAAGGCCATCCGGCTGGCGGCGTCGGGGAAGACCGGCCGGGGGCTCGCGCTACTGGACGAAGCGCTTCGTCCAGTAGCGCGAGCCCCCGGCCGGTCTTCCCCGAC
>Ga0181538_10001124_pt1 | contig 30803 bp, 25 predicted proteins | sample PEATcosm2014_Bin_40_FD_119773 | JGI IMG/M metagenome (GOLD analysis project Ga0181538, IMG submission 119773) | Peatland microbial communities from MTU Mesocosm Facility, Houghton, MI, USA - PEATcosm2014_Bin23_30_metaG | ecosystem: Environmental > Terrestrial > Soil > Wetlands > Peat | place... | reverse complement strand
CTATTCGCGCAATGTAGATCCAGTTCTTCCCGAACTCACCATTCAATACGGAGACTATGCGGTCTGGCAGCGCGAGCAGTCCGAATCTCCAGCTGTACAAAAGGAACTTGCCTATTGGAAAGAACAACTCAAAGATCTGCCGATGCTCGACGTTCCAACAGACAAGCCGCGCCTGGCTTCACCAACCTTCGAAGCCACCATTACGTCGTTACTGCTGCCGGTAGCGCTCACCGATGCAGTGCGAGAAATCGGAAATCGCGAGAGTGCCACGTTCTTCAATACGATGCTGGCCGCTCTCGGCGTTCTCATGTATCAGTACACGGGGCAAACCGATTTTGGCGCTGCGACGCAAGTCGCTGGACGCAACAGTGTGGAACTCGAATCCGTCATCGGCCCGTTCATCAACACCGTGGTTCTTCGCCTCGATCTCTCGGGCAATCCAACGTTCCCGCAGTTGCTGCAGCGCGTTCAGGAAGTCGGCCTGCAGTCGATCGCAAACCAGAATGTTCGCTACGAGCAGGTGCTCAAGGAACTGCGCCCGAGCGATTATCCGAGTCACCACACACTGTTCCGGCTCAACTTTATCTGCCAGCGCGATCCGGTCAAGCCGCAGGAATTTGCCGGCATCAAACTGACTGTTATTCCGTCCAAGTCACAGGGCGCATTATACGATCTGCATGTCTTCCTCGTTCTGCGCAATGAGGGATGGCGCCTGGCTTGCGAATACAACACCGATCTGTTTGAGGCGGGCACCATTACGCGCTTGCTGGCCGATTTCAAGGGCTTGCTCGAAAATATCGTGCAAGATCCGAATCGGACTCTTTCCGCATTCCCGATCTCTGAAGGTGCGTCGCTGGCACGGCAAAAACGGAAGGCGACCACCGTACCCGCACCCTCAGGTTCTGGTGGCGCTACGGCATACTCCAGCCCCCGGTCATCGATGTCAGGAGCGGCCGCCGCAGCGGTAGCGCCAGCGGTCGCGGTTCACAGAGTCGACAATGTTCTTGCCGCATCCGAGGCGTCGGCCGAGTCTTTCGGATTGCCGGCCAGCGTGGCTCAGCGTCGTTTCTTCGCGCTCGAAGAGATTGTCCCCGGAAACCCCGCACTCCATATGCGCGCTTGTGTCCGGCTTACTGGCAAGGTCTCGCTGGCCCATCTGGAACGAAGCCTTCAATTGCTCGTCGATCGGCATGAATCCCTGCGCACCACTTTCCAGAAAGAAGGCGAAGAGTTAATTCAGATCATCCACCCGCCTTCAGCTCCACCCCAAACGTCCCGCACTTCCTTAAGAACTATCGACCTGCCCGTGACCTCTCTGGAACTCGTCGCCGCGGCCGATCGGGAACAGAAACTATGGGAGTCCATTCGCGCCGAAGCCAGTGCTCCATTCGATCTCGCCGAGGGACCGCTGCTCCGCGCCCGTTTGTTCCGGCTTGCGCTCCAAGAGCATGTGTTGATGCTCACCACTCACCACATCATCGTCGATGGCTTTTCGCAGAGCGTCATACAAAGCGATCTCTGGACAATCTACGAAGCCGTTTCCAAGGGCGAAACGCCCTCATTGCCGCCTTTGACCGTTCAGTACGGCGACTTCGCGCACTGGCAGGAGGAGTGGCTCAAGTCCGATGCGGCGAGGGAAGAGCTCAATTTCTGGAAAACGCAACTCAAGCCGCCGTTGCCGGTACTCAATTTCCCCACGGACCGGCTGCCGAAAAATCGCCCCGCTTCTCGCGGCGCCATGGAAACCATGCTGCTCCCCGAGGATCTGACGCGCTCCATGAAAGAGCTGGGCCAGTCCGAAAGCACAACTGTCTTCACGGTCATGCTGACCGGTTATGCGGCCTTGCTCTGTCGCTATGCGGAGCAGGAAGAGATCATCATTGGGTCGCCCGTGGCCAATCGCAAACCCGAAACCGAAGGACTCATCGGGCCCTTCGCGAGTCCGGTTACATTGCGCTTGAATCTGGCCGGCGACCCTACGCTGAAAGAGATGCTGGCTCGCGTGCGCGACGTCACGCTCGACGCGCTAAATCACGCCGAGCTGCCCTTTGAAGTTTTGATGGATCACTTGGACGTGCGCTCCGTCAATGGCCGGAATCCATTGTCGCAATGCTACTTCTTCTATCAGCTTGCTTTTTTGCGTCCACGAGAACTCGATCGGCTGACGGTTACACCGCTCCCCGATTTTGGCCTGGGCACGCACTTTGAACTGCAGATGGGCCTGTTGGACCGCCGCGAAGGTTTGCGCGCCCAGCTCGAGTACAACCCCGACCTCTTTGATGCGGCAACCATTCGGCACGTTCTTGAGGACTATCGGAAGGTTCTCGAACTGATGCGCGATGTACCCGAGGCGCGCATTCACGAGCTCAAGGTTTCCAGACAGACTCCACTCGCGCGTCCATCCGAACCGGCCGTCAAAGAAGCAGAGCCGCGCCGCGCCGCTAACCCGACCGAGAGGAAGCTGCAGAAAATCTGGGAAAGCCTGCTCGGTACGAGCCCGATTGGTCTGAATCAAAACTATTTTGAGCTTGGAGGCACTTCGATCCTGGCGGTGCGCCTGTTTGCGCAGATCGCCAAAGAATTTCAGCGGAAACTCCCGCTCTCCGTTCTGTTCGAGGCGCCGACGATCGCACAGTTGGCGAAGGTGCTGCAGGACGATGCTTCATCAAACTGGTCGCCGCTAGTGGCGATCCAACCCAACGGCTCGCGGCCTCCTTTTTTCTGCATCCACGGCGGCGGCGGAAATGTGTTGATCTATCGCGACCTTTCGCGGCACCTCGGCTCCGATCAGCCTTTCTATGGCTTGCAGGCACAAGGCCTCGACGGCGAACGTCCATGCCTGACCACGATCGAGGCCATGGCCTCTCTTTACGTGACTGAGATCCGCCGCCTTCAGCCGCACGGCCCGTATCATCTGGGTGGCTACTGCATGGGCGGAACTGTCGCCTACGAGATGGCGCAGCAACTGAAAGCACAGGGTGAGGAAGTCGCTCTCCTCGCTTTGTTCGACACCATGAACTGGTGCAACATCCCATCCGACACTACCTGGAGAAAAATTCGACACCTGGGACAGAGAATCCGGTTCCATGGCAAGAACTTTCTTCTGCTGGATACCGGCGAAAAGAAAAGGTTTCTTGATGAGAAAGTCAAGGTCCTGCGCAGCCGCTCGAAGATCTGGAAGGGCATGATGTTTGGCAGATTCCTGTCAAAGGAATCCGGCAACAAGGCGGAATCAGTTGTCCTCGCGGAGATGTGGCAGATCAACGACCGGGCCTGCGTCGTGTATCAAGCGACGCCCTACGATGGCGCCGTCACCGACTTCCGGCCCATGCGGCAGTACGCGAAATACGGTCCGGCGGAAGGCGACTGGAGCCGGCTGGCGCGCGGAGGCCACGAGATTCTAACCCTGCCCGTCTATCCCGCCGGCATGCTGCTGGAACCGTTTGTAAAGCATTTGGCCGATGCACTGAAGACGACGATTTCCCGAACCGTTCGCTAAAACGGATCGAACTTGTTGTCCCTGCGTTCTGAGTTCAACTCAAGAACCTCCTCGGTTCCATAGGAGACCGCTAAAATATGCAAGCGTCCATCGAAGCACCTATCGACACTAGCGCTGCGGTTCACTTTATTGAACCCAACGATCGTTTCCGTCCGGATTTCAACCGGCTCCCGTTTCAGTTCCTTCATCGGCTGACGGACCACCCGCTGTTTGCGCTGCCCCGGCTGCTCGAACTTGCCCAGGCGACCCGCCGCGACCGGCCGCGCGATTTGTACTACGATGCCGGGCCGGATATCCGCGCCGACCAGCGCTGGGACCAGATGGGTCCGAAGCCGTTCGTGGTGGAAGAGGCGCTCCATCGCATCGAGACTTGCGGCGCGTGGGTTACGCTCCATCAAGCTCAGAAAGACCCCGAATACGGCGCTCTCTTCTACGAATGCATGCGCGAGTTCGAAGGCCTGACCGAAGTCGACTTCAATAAAGTGATGAGGGTGGAGGACGCGCTCATCTTTATTACTTCGCCACGCCGCGTCACCCCATATCACATCGATCGCGAGTGCAATTTTCTCCTGCAGATTCGCGGTGAAAAAAACCTCTACGTATTCGATCGGAACGACAGTGACGTCCTGCCGGTTACTGAGGTGGAACGCTTCTGGGCCGTCGACAACAATGCTGCGGTCTACAAGCCGCAGTTTCAAAGCCGGGCAACTACCTATCGTCTGGTGCCAGGGAATGGTGTCCACATTCCGGTGAACAACCCTCATTGGGTTCAGAACGATGACAACGTTTCCATCTCCCTTAGCGTCAATTTCACCTGGAACGATTGGGAGCGCGCCAACGTTCATCGCGCCAATTTCCTCTTGCGGAAGCTGGGGATTTCCCCCCGGCCCCCAAAGCAGTCCGCTCTGATCGATGCCGCGAAAAATGTGGTTATTTCAACCAGCTACATGCCCGCCTTCTACATGGCGCGGGGAGGCGTTCGGTTTTTGCGGCGTCTCCGGGGAGACCGGGGCGATGGATTCCGGCCGAAGAAAGACGACGCCGCGACGGCATGATTCTTCCTTCGGTGCAATCGGCGACTGAATGTCCTCACACCATGCCGCTCCCAAGCCTAATCTCGGCAGAGAGAATGAAGCAGCGATCAGCAAGAGCAATTCTCGCTGCCATCGACGATAACTCTCTCGCCCCGAAGGCGCGCAAGAAGGCGCTGGTCGAAGCTCTCCTTGAAATTGGTCCCCTGTCTTATTTGATCAATCTTGGAAAGCCCAATGGCGGTTATCGCCGCTTCTTGACTCGCTGCCTTCCTTCGTGGGTTAAGTATCGCGGCGTCTATGCTTCGTTTGAGGACGCTCGCGCCCATGCGCCCAAGAGCGTTCCGCTGGGCTACGATCACGACGAAATCGCTCTCGGATACAAAGATCAGAAATTCCTTTGCAGCGACTATCCGGCCGCTTTCTGGCTCCGCGAAGCCCTGCAAGACGGACCAACCGTTCTGGATCTCGGTGGCAGCGTGGGGATTTCGTTCTACACCTGGGAGCGCTACTTCCCGTATCCAGAGAAGCTGCGGTGGGTCGTGTGTGAAGTGCCCGCGGTCGTTCATGCGGGAAAGAAAATTGCCCTTGAGCAAAATGAAGACCGTCTGCATTTCACTTCACAAATTGAGCAGGCCGATGGCTGCGATTGCCTGCTCGCATCGGGCTCTCTGCAGTATATCGAGACTTCCATTACAGATTTGTTGAAGCGTCTCGCTCGCCAGCCTCGGCACTTGATCGTCAACCGCGTTCCACTTCATAGCAGCCGGGAATGCATCACGCTGCAGAATATTCGCTGGGCAGTATCTCCTTATCGCGTATTTCAGCGCGATGCCTTCATCGCCGAGTGCGAGTCTCTCGGCTACACCCTGGTCGATGCCTGGACCGTTCCCGATCACAGCTGCTGGATCCCGTTCTATCCCGAGTTTTCCGTAGCCACTTACTCGGGCTTGTATTTTCGAAAGGACCGGTAACAGAGTGTCGAAGCGCCGCGACGTTACGCCATGACCTCGCAGGCCAATCAGTCCGAGCTACTGCCAAGAACGGTCGCGAACAAGCTTCTGTTGGTGGCTTGCTTTCTGATCCTGTGCGGAATTCTGATCGCCGGCCTGTCGCCATTTACGCCGCATCTCAAGAATCAGGTCCGATGGCTGGATCACCAGAACGGTTTATATTTCGGTGAGTACGCCTCGATTCTGAGTTCCGCCCCACTCCATGTAGATGGGCCGCCGGACGGCCCCTGCAGCGTTGAGCTTTGGCTCCGGCCTGCGGTCATTGACGATTCCGGCACCATCCTGGCGTTCCAAACGCCCGAAACTCCTCTGCAATTCAGCATTCACCAGAACATGGATGCCTTGATGCTCACCCGCCAGGTGATCAGTCCGGATCGCCACGCCCTCAAGAAACTCATTTATATAAATAAAGTCTTCCGGCCGGACGTGCCGGTGCTTATTACCGTGACCGCCGGTGCGCAGGGGACTGCTGTTTACCTGAATGGTGTCCTCACCCGGTCCGAGGAAAAGTTTGGACTCACTCGGCATGATCTCAATGGAGGAATCGTCGTCGGCAATTCTCCGGTGGCGAGCGACAGTTGGTCAGGCGTTATGCGAGGAATCGGCGTTTACAATCGGGAACTAACCGCAGACGAAGTTCAGCGCGATTATGCGGACTGGACCCACTCCGGCCAGCCCACGGACCTGGAGGAAAAGAAAGCGGTAGCAGTTTATCTCTTCGCAGAAGGCTCCGGAAAAGTGATTCACAGCCAGGTGGCTTCCGCGGTGGATCTCGAAATTCCAAATTATTATCTGGTTCTCTATCCGCCATTCCTCGAACCCTTCTGGAAACAGTGGGGCTGGAACTCGGCTTTCTGGAAAGATTGCCTCGTCAACGTCGCTGGCTTCATGCCACTGGGATTCTGCTTTTGCGCATACTTGTCGTTGTCGAGGCCGGTTAGTCGCGCGCTTCTTCTAACCATTCTTATCGGGTGCCTGCTCAGTTTCATCATCGAAGCCACCCAATTCTATTTGCCGACCCGAGATTCGGAGTCCGCAGATTTCATCAATAACACGCTGGGCGCGGTGCTCGGGGCGCTCCTGTATCGGCCCCAGTTCGTCCAAGGCCTGCTGGCGCGATTGGGTATTGTTGCACAGGGGAACAGCCACGCCCATCCCATGCAGGACGACGACGTCTTACTGAAGGCATTCTGAATATGTTGCTACTGCTTCCATGCATCGCGTACTGCCTGTTTTTCCTGATCCTGCGCGAGAAAGGATTGGAGTGGCGTCGCGCCGCGCTGACGGCAGCCGTGCTTTGCGGAACATGTGTGGTCCTGTTTACCGAAGCCCTGAGCGTTCCGCGACTTCTAACACGCGGCCCGCTCGCCGTGTGCTGGCTGATTCTTTGCGCGGCGGCCCTCTTGTACTGGAGGACGTACCAGCAAACGCTCAAGAGAAGGTCCGCAGATTCTTCGCCTGCGCCGGACGGCTCTGCCGCAACTCTGCACCGCTCTACGATAGACCGCTCTACCCCAGACCACCCTACCAAGGACCGCACCACCACAATTCTGCTCGTCGGCGCGGGCATCATTGTGGCACTCGTTGTGATCACCGCGCTGGTCTCGGCGCCGAACGTGTGGGATGCAATGGAGTATCACCTGCCACGGGTAAGCATGTGGATGAGCAACCACAGCGTCCGTTTCTATGCCACGCCCGACTATGCGCAGTTGATTTTTGGCCCCTGGGCAGAGTTTGCCATGATGCACACGGAGCTGCTCTCGGGCGGCGACCGCTTCGTGAACGTGGTCGAGTTTCTGAGTTTTCTGTTCAGCGCGATCGGTGTTTCGCTGATTGCAAAATTACTCGGCGCAAGTCCACGCGGCCAGGCGCTTGCCGCGATCGCCTGCGTCACCATTCCAGAAGGGATCCTCGAGGCCTCGGGGCCCATGAACACCTACGTCGTTTCCTTCTGGATCATGACCACCGTTTTGTTCCTGATGCTTTGGAATGAAGACCCCGGCTGGCTCAATACGATTTGCGTCGGATTGTCGGCAGGCCTTGCCATCTTCACCAAGGGCAGCGCCTACATCATTCTTCCGTTCCTGGTTCTGGCGTGCTGGTGGATGGGTTCGCCGGCGTCGCGAATCCGTTTTCTGAAGCGCAGTGCAGTCTTTGTTGTTCTGATTCTGGCGATCAATGGTCCTCACTATCTTCGAACCTACCAGCTCACGGGTTCGCCGCTTGGATTTCCACTCCCCAGTAAATATCCGCGCTTGCAGGTTGTTGTCGATCGCGTAAGCGCTCGCGGAACCCTCGCTGGCATGTTGCGAAATGCTTCTCTCCATGTTGTTACCCCAAGCGAACGCGTGAACGCCGGCATCGACCGAGCGTTCCATTCGGCGATCTGGAAACTGGGAGTGGACCCGGATGAACGCGGACAAGTCTATCTTGACGATCCCTTTCACTCGAATCATTTTTCCTTGCACGAGATTCATGCCGGCAATCCGCTGCACTTCGCGCTGATAGCTTTCGCGATTGCCGTGATCGGCTGGAAGTGCTGGCGTCAACCGAGGGACCCGGCTCTCTGGTATGCCGTTGGCTTGCTCCTGTCGCTCACCTTCTTCAGCGCACTTTTGCGCTGGACACAATGGTCGAGCCGCTACCAGTTGCCCTTCTTTGTAGTAGGCGCCGCGCTTGTAGGAGTTCTGTTGGACCGTTACCTGCCTAGGAAGGCGGCAACCGCCATTGCAGCTTTGTTGGTTCTCTTCGCGGTGCCCTTCGCGGTGGCGAATCGCACGCGCTCCCTAGTCCCCTGGAGTCGCGTCGAAAATCTCTACCATCGCCGCGCCTACCAGTACTTTCTCGACAGCCACACCGCAATCGCTCCCGCCAACATGGCGGCTGCGGAGTTCGTGAATCGCCTCTCCTGCGACCGGGTGGCGATCGATGTGTACCTCGATCATCCAGTGCTCGATTACACTCCTCGGTCCATGTTTGTGTATCCGCTTCTGGCCCAGATTCATGCGGACGGCGAGACCAGGATGGTTTGGTACACGGGCGTTCAGAATGACACGATCCGCTATGCAAAAACCCAAAAACCATGCGCGGTCATCTGCCTGGAGTGTGCGCGGGTTCCGAAAAAATGGGAGGAATATCGCACCATCGGAGGCCGTGCCTCGGTGTTTGACTACATCGTGGTCTTTGCCGACAAAGGTACTATGCTCAATTCCGACGATAACCAGGCACTAGCACAAGCGGATGCGGTTTCAACCTCAGACGAACGGCAGAAATAAGCGCCCTCGGAACGACAGTTCCGGGACCGTCGATACTTTGTTGCCGGCGTCCTGACTGTTACGCTGCCAACAGGTCCGTGAGACCGGTCCATCGAGTCGAGGTTTTGTGCAGCCTCAATGCATGGCCAACGCGGGTGAAGTAGGCGATGGGCCCGACCAGGGCTACAGCGGCGGTGCCGATTCCGTCCCACCCGCTCCAAATTCTTCGGATTGCCGTCCGATCGTTTAATCTCAGATAACTTACACTCAAGATATTGTCGACCGGAGAAATCGGTGAACGTATTTCACATCGTAGGCGCCCGCCCGAATTTCATGAAAGTGGCGCCGGTGATGAGCGCGCTCAAAACCCGCAAGCACGTGGTCCAAACCCTGGTCCATACCGGCCAGCACTACGACGCCAATATGTCGGACGTGTTCTTTGAGCAGCTTGGTATCCCGGCGCCGGATGTGAACCTGGCGGTTGGCTCGGGCACGCATGCGCGGCAGACTGCCGAAATCATGACTCGTTTCGAGCCGGTTCTGTTGGAGCGCAAGCCCGACATTGTGCTGGTCTATGGCGACGTCAACTCAACCGTCGCTACCGCCCTGGTCTGCGCCAAACTCGGAGTGCGTGTCGGCCACGTCGAGGCAGGACTGCGCTCTTTCGACCGCACCATGCCAGAGGAAATCAACCGGCTGCTTACCGATCAGCTCGCCGACCTGCTCTTTACGCCTTCCGAGGATGGAGATGTCAATCTGCAACGCGAGGGAATTCCCGCCGAAAAGATATTCCGCGTTGGCAACGTGATGATCGATTCGCTGATGAAACTTCTACCGGCGGCGCAATGTCAGAACCGAAATGGCCTGCCCCAGCGCTTTGCATTAGTCACCTTGCATCGCCCGGCCAATGTCGACGACAGCGCAATTCTGAAGCGCATTCTCCAGTCGTTACTTGAGGTCAGCCAGGATCTTTCCGTCATATTTCCCGCCCACCCGCGCACCCGAAAACGCATTGCCGATTTCGGATTGCATGCCGGCCAACTCCAGATCCGGGACCCGCTGCCCTATATCGAGTTTCTTGGCATGCAGTCGCGCGCAACCGTTGTCATAACGGACTCGGGTGGCATTCAGGAAGAAACCACCTACCTCGGCATTCCGTGCCTGACGCTGCGCGAGAACACCGAGCGCCCAGTTACGGTTTCCCTGGGGACCAATGTTCTCGTCGGACGCAATCCCGACAAACTGCGCTCTGAACTCTCCCGAGTCCTCGCCGGCAAAGCCAAGAAGGGAACTGTCCCACCTCTTTGGGACGGTCACGCAGGCGAACGAATCGCCGCCTTGCTCGCTGGGGAGACGCGGAAAGCCGCGTCTCTACACTAGAAGTCGAGCCAAGATGTCTACCGGCTACGTCATCCGCAGAAACATGGGCTTGCCGCGCCCCTCTTTGCTGGAAACTGGAATCCTTCAACCATCTCGCGCATGAAAGCAAAGCAACTAGGGAACACCAGAGTACTCGTTCCCGAGCTCGCACTCGGTACGTGGCAGTATCGAGGTGGTGTGGACCCCTTGCTGGCCGGAATCGAGTTTGGCACCACGTTCATCGATACTGCGGAATCGTACGGGAGCGAGCCGGTGGTTGGCCGGGCAATTCGCGGAATCCGTGACCGTATTTTCCTCGCCAGCAAAGTTTCGCCCCGCCACTTTCGCCGGCACGATGTGATCAAAGCTGCCGAGTGCAGCCTGAAACAGCTAAACACTCATTACCTCGATCTCTACCAGTTGCACTGGCCCAACTATACCGTTCCCATCAGCGAGACCATGACAGCGATGGAGAGGCTGGTAGAAACAGGCAAAGTTCGATTCATCGGAGTCAGTAACTTTACTGTCGCCGAGTTGCGCCGTGCGCAGTCGGTTCTTTCGAATACACGCATTGTCTCCAACCAGGTGCGCTACAGTCTGGTGGATCGCTTGCCCGAAGAGGGGCTTCTGCAGTATTGCGACGCCAACCAGATCAGCCTCCTGGCCTACAGTCCGCTCGCGACCGGCTTCGAGACCATACGCAATTGCGATCCTGACGATGTCCTCGGGCAGGTGGCGGCAGACGTAGGCAAGACACGCGCGCAGGTGGCGTTGAGCTGGTGCGTGTCGCATTCCGCGGTGATCGCAATTTTCAAAGCCGACAAGCCGGAGCACGTGCGCGAAAACTGCGCCGCCTCCGGCTGGGAACTATCTCCAGAGCATCGTCAAATTCTGGAGAAACGAATTCGTCACCACGAGCGGAGTCGTGCGGAGCGATTCTTGAGAGGACTGGCGCGGCGCACCTTACAATATGCAGGCCGCAATCTCGGCAGCGCGACCGCCATGGACGATCACTCCAATAACGACGACAGCTCCAATAACAATGACAATAACCAGGACCACTCAAGATGAGGGAAGTCAGCGCAGTTGCCGGCGATCCCAAGCGACGCCCGGACGCATCGTGGCCGCAGGCCCAGTGGCCTCAGGGGTTTCCCACTGGCCGCGTCGACATCTGGAGAGTGCGTCTTGACGAACCGGCGGCAGCAGGTTCTGATGCCAGCGTTCTGTCTCCCGATGAGATCGTGCGCGCCGGACGATTTCACTTCGAGAAGGACCGGGTCCACTTCACAAGATGCCGCTCTGCGCTTCGAAGCCTGCTTGCCGGCTACCTTGCGATTCCGGCCACCGAGATTAGCTTCGAGTATCTGAGCGGCGGCAAGCCTCAAATCGCAGCCGGACAGAATCCACGCACCCTGCAGTTCAACCTATCTCACTCGACAAATATGGCGCTGATCGCGGTTGGAAGTGAGCACCGGCTGGGTGTCGATGTCGAAACAATCCGCCGCGATGTTGACACAACTTCACTGGCTGAGCGATTTTTCTCCCGTCGCGAATGCGCCGGCCTTCAGGCGTTGCCGGACTATCTTCGCGTGCCCGGCTTCTTTGCTTGCTGGACACGTAAGGAAGCATTTCTGAAGGCCACCGGCGCCGGGCTTTCTTTTCCGCTGGCAGACTTTTCCGTTACCACGCACCCCGATCTCGATCCTGAAATTGAAGACATTGGAGGAAACGCGGACGCCGGGAGACAATGGTCTCTGGCGGACCTCAGCGTCGCCGAGGGCTACCGCGCGACTGTCGCTGTTGAACGATCTCACCCCCGCCTGGCGACCTACTCCTGGAACTGACCTGCCACCGCCACCGCATTCATGAAACATGCGTCCTATCTTGCTCCCGCTACGCGCTGGTCTATCCTGGCAGCAGTGTCCCTGCTCTTCTGGTGGCGTCCCTTAGCCAACACGTTGGAGCTGGCGCTGGCCAACGAAGCCTACACCCACATCCTCTTGATTCTCCCCTTGAGTGCTGCGCTTATCTACTTGACCCTGAACCAACTCGATTCGAAAGCACTGCGCACAGATCCGCGGTCCAGCCTTCGCCTGGGCGTGCCTTTGCTGGCTGTGGCGTTGCTGATCGGTTGCTATACGAGATGGGGGATGAGCGCCGCGCCCGACGATGTCCGCTTGTCACTCGCCATGTTTGCCCTCGTAGCTTGGTGGATCGCCACTGTGGTCTTCTGTTTCGGACTGCGCGCTTTTCGGTCCCTTCTGCTTCCTCTCTGCTTCTTGTTTTTTCTCGTTCCGCTTCCTGGGTTCGCGCTGAGCGTGATCGTCGAATGGCTCCAGTACGGATCCGCCTGGATGGCGGCTTTACTATTCCGGGCAGTTGGCGAACCCGTGCAGCGAGATGGGATTTTTCTTCAGCTTACGGGACTAAGTCTTGAGGTCGCGCAGGAGTGCAGCAGCATCCGCTCCAGTTGTCTGTTGGTGATAACGACCATCGTTCTGGCTTATCTGTTCCTGCGGTCCTGGTGGCGGAATCTTGTTCTAGTCTTGATCGCAATTCCACTTTCGATCGCCAAGAATGGCCTCCGCATCTTTGTGATTGCCGAGCTCGGAATGCACATAGACCGGGGATTCCTGGATGGGAGATTTCATCACCACGGCGGAATCGTTTTCCTTCTTATCGCGCTGGGCGCGGTCGCCGTGCTTCTCGCGATTCTGCGTCGAGACGAGACTGTGGTTTTTCAGCGCCTCGACTGCGGCGAGATAGGCGGCCCGCGGCCAGTCAGCCAGGCTTAAGTGAACACTTAGTCTAAGCGGGAACAAAAGCAGGAGTTATAAAAGAAGGGCCCACCTTGCGAGCGAATCGCAACGTGAGCCCGTTTTTGTGTCAGCTGAAACTCTACGTTACCGTGGGCTTTGCCGCTCTGTAGCGCACGTACATGGCCCCGAAACAGGCCAGCCCCGTTCCGAGAAGGTAGATCGCAGCGGAGCCACCCTCAGGCACTTGCTGGCCGCCACCGCCGCCACATCGACGGCCGCCTCGACCCCAGCCGCCGCCTTGACCACCATGCTGAGCAAGCGCCGCAGGAGTTAGGCAACACATGACAACCGCCGCCAGCCACCACTTTCCATTTCTCTTCTTCATGAAGTAGCCCCTTTAGATTCATCTATTTAGCGAACCGCTCGGAGGGGAGTGGGAGGGGACTGGAAGGGGAGTGCTTCCCGAAGCGACTCTATCGCACCTGATACATTTAACTGTACCTGTAACTTACTGTCAAGATGATACTTTTTGCGACAGTTGCACGAGGATGCAACCCTCTTACCTGCCTAGCTGTGGACAGCTCCCCTAAAGGCTGGCTTGTGGACAACTCACCCGCAGTTACAGGTAACTGGCCAAGGTGAGCCCCCACGATCTATGGATTCGGAATGACCGCCTGAGTTTCATTCGAGTATCCACTCTCCTGCGACTCGCTATCCACGGCCGTTGCTACGTAATAGTAGGTCTGGCCGGAGACGACCGTGTTGTCGGTGTATGTGGTCGTGCCGTCGAGCGAAGGGTTAATCATCGAGTACGGACCGCCAGACACGGTACCGCGGTATACGTTATAGCCGACCGCATTATCCGAGCCGTTCCAACTGAGGTCCACGGTGTGCTGAGTTGCTGACGTTCCCGTTCCCGTCATCGTTTGTACCGCCGGCGAGTTCGCTGCGTTGCTGGAGAACGCCAAAGACGCTGAAGTAGCTCCGGTAGCTTGCGGCGTAAAAGTGACGGTGAAAGAAGTGGATTGACCGGCGCCCAGCGTTGCCGGCAGCGAGATTCCGGAGAGCACAAACTCTGCGTTGTTAAGACTCGCCGCTGTAATCGTGACCGCCGCGCCGCTGGCGTTAAGGTTGCCGTTGAGCGACGAACTCGATCCGACGTCCACGTTGCCAAAGCTGAGACTGGCTGGAGACACCGCCAATTGTCCCGCGGCCGTTCCGGTCCCAGAGAGCGCGATATTGAGCGGCGAGTTCGATGCGTTCGACACCACGGACAGGGTTCCGCTCGCCGCACCGGCGCTGGCTGGCGTAAAGGTCGCAGTAAACGTCACGCTTTGGTTTGCCGTGAGAGTGAGGGGTAAGGTTAATCCACTGGTGGAGAAACCCGACCCGGTCAAATTCGCTTGCGAGATGGTGATCGTCGATCCACCGCTGTTGGTCAGCGTTTCAGACAAGTTCGCACTGTTGCCAACCTGAACGCTGCCGAACGCCAGGCTGGAAGGATTGGGATTCAATACATCGGCATTGATTCCGTAACCGCCCAAGCTAAGGACTACCTTGTTGGTTACCTGGTCCTCCGCGACCGTATCAAAAGAGACGCTGCCGCTAAAACTCCCGCTTCCGGGGGGCGCAAACGTGATCGTTGCTGAAGTCGCTGTTCCGGCTTGCAGCGTGAGTGGCAGGGCGAAGCTGCCCATCGAAAATCCCGCGCCGCTCATCGTCACCCTGGTGATGGTGACATCGGTTTCCCCATAGTTCGAAAGAGCCACAGCAAGGCTTTCAGTGGCCCCAGCCTGGGTGTTTCCAAAGGCAACCGGCGAGGGATTTGCCGCAAGCCTTCCCCGCATAATGTCTTTGCCAGAGGCGGACAGCGTGAGCAGCAAGAGGCCACTCGCAATCACGAGGAAATTGGCCAAGTGACGATACAACCGAGAACCGTTCAAGTGCGACCTCTGTGTGCCGTTACCACATCCTGACGGCGGGGGATTTCGGGTCACCGGAGCTGAAAATCGAGTCCGGCAAAACCAGTTTCGCTCCTGAGGGTCGCCAGCCATAGATAGCGAAAGGCCCAGCTCGGCACGGCATCTGGCCAAGGTCTGCCTCGCGAAATTTCCTTTTTGCGGGATGAACTATGGTGTGAAAGGGCAGAACACGTCAGCTATCGTCTGTAAGTAATTGCTAATAAATGCGCTCTCGCTGGACTCCCGGACGCCAGGGTTTGTGTGATGCGGAGACTCCTGTCCGCGGCCTTTGCACCCCTTCTTTACCATTGCAATTTACGCGCAGCATAGGAGACCGCCGCAGTGGTGGGTGTCCGAAACAGGCCGCCCCGCGCCCCAAGAGCCGGCACTAGTGAGTGTGACGAATGCACTTCCGATTTTGCCTCGAAACCGCGCTGTTGGTGAAGATTGGGCATGCGATTCCTTCCCCCAGCTGCGGTTGCAGGGCTGCTCTTTTGGCTGGCGCCGGCATGTGTCTGGGCGCAGCAACTTCACTGTGATCCTTGCAGTCACAACTTCGGCAAGGTGCAGATTGGCAGTTCCACTTCCTACTCCATCGAGCTCTCGAACACCGGGAGCAAGACGTTGCGTATCGCTTCCAAGTCGAGACAGGGGAGCGCTTTCTCATTCGGCACATTCCCTCTACCAGTAAAGCTCCAGCCCGGCGCAAGCATCGAGCTGCCCGTTGTGTTCACGCCGACTGCAAAGGGGTATGCCAGCGGCACCCTCACACTTGCAAGCAACGACCCGAAATCGCCTCTTAACATGAAAGTCCAGGGGACCGGTTTCTACCCCTCCGAACTGGGAGTGACGCCTTCAACCCTTACTTTCGGGAATGTCACGGTCGGATCGAGCGCCAGTCTGCAGGCTACGCTCACGGCCTCGAACGCTGCCGTGACCATCTCGTCGGATGGGTCGACGAGTTCGGAGTTTGCCATCCTCGGGCTGAATCTGCCGGCCACGATTCAAGCTGGACAGAGCGTCCAGTTCACGATTCAATTCACGCCGAACGCCTCGGGCACAGCTTCCGGCAGTGCAGGGTTCACCAGCAGTGCGGCGAACTCACCCACGGTGGAACAGTTGACCGGTACCGGCGTAGCACAGGGTTCCCATAGCGTCGCTCTTTCCTGGGAACCGGGGAGTGGAAGCAGCCCCGTAGGATACAACGTCTACCGCGCCAGCGCCTATGCAGGCCCCTTCCAGATGATCAATACCGCGCTCGATGCTTCGACCAACTACACAGACGATACCGTCGTCTCTGGGGCGACCTACTATTACGTCACCACTGCGGTAAACGCCGAAGGTCAGGAAAGCGCGTATTCAAATGAAGTGCAGGCAGTGATTCCAGGCTCGTAGCCCTTTGCGCCAACAGCAAGATGGCGGAGAAATAAGGCGGTCTGGAACGCGGCAAATTGAGGAGTTCTGGCGGGAGTGCCACAGCACTCTAGTTCACGGTAAGGGGCGCCGTTACACTGCCGATCTTTCCGGTGACGTTGTCCCGGATCACAACCCGCACGGTGTATTGTCCCGGGGCAAGCTGCAGCGCATTCTTCATGTCGATTCCCTTGGCGCGCAAGGATGCCATTTGCGCGTCAGGCACAGAAGGGGCCACGGTCTTGCCGATGGTAATGGCGGCTTTGCCGGCGCTGCCTTTGTTGACGTAGGCGGCTGCCGCAAAGTCGAAGTTGAGGTGGTTCTGTCCGTTGATGCCTTCGATCGATACTCCGCCAGCCGGCACGTGGACGATGAACTCGGCTTTTTTCTTGGCGCCGTCACCGGACGTCCCCAACCACTTCACGCTCAGCGGCACGCCGGTGCCTTCGATGGGAGAACTGAGAGCATAGGCCAAGTCGGAGCTGCGCGTCACGTCGGGATTCATGGTCGCGTTGGTGACGAAGAAACCCTCGCGAGCGCGGACTTCCGTGTCTTTCTTGTCTACCTTGACCTTGAGCTGCCGCCAGCCGGAGTTGTTATTGTGCGTGTCGAGGTAGTAGCCGGCGAGGTAGTAGGAAGAGGCATCGTCGGCGGCGCGTTTGAAGCTGGAGGCCAGATCGTTGGTGTTGTAGAAGGCCTTGCCACCGGTCATATCCGCAAATTCGTTAAAGGTATCGATGAGCGACTGCTGGAACCCTGTGCGGTTGGTGATCTCATGCGCGAACTGCTGTCCGGTACTTTCAGCGACGGCCGCGGACGTATCATTCCCAACCAGGCCGCGAACGTCAATCGGATAGACGGAAATTTGAGCTGCATCCAAGGCTTGCACGGTGCGTTCATAGAGCGGGGAAAGATATCCACCGGGAAGCTGTGCTGCGGAAGAGATTTCGAAGGGAAATCCACCGGTGGCCCAGATAAGAGACTTGCGTCCGGGGACGCCCGAAAGAGACCACGCAATCTCCAGCAACCCGTCCAGGGTTTGTTCGACGGCTTCTTGCTGCTGGACCTGAGTGGTGAATGTATCGCCGTACGTAATCCAGGCGGCTGCTCTAGCGAAGGGGTTACCGCCAGGGCCGGTGGGAAGGTCAGGAAGATCCCCGACAGCGGCATTCGCCTGCGTGTCCGCGCCGAGTCCCTGCATTGCGGTCTGTTCTCCGCTGGCTTTATTTAAAAGTTGAACCAGTTCTTGGCGGTCGTCAGTTAGTCCCTGTACAACTTTCACACCGTGGCTTGTCATGACCATGAGCGCCAGAACCTGGCCGGAATCGAGATTGTCGGCCAGATACTTGATCAACGCTCGGCGGCCGGTGTATTGATCGAGAAAGGGAGTGTTGATTGTATCGAGAGCGATGACCGTGACAGTGCGTGGCTGCTGATCCGACAGCGTCAAATTGGCGAACTCTCCCGGCTTTGGCGCGACCACGGGGAGCTTCGTGTTCGTGCTGACGATCTCTTCAAACGTGGCGATCTTCTGCTCTTTCCCATTTTCCGAGACGTGGAAGTCTTGTTTGGTCAAACCGTGAATGTGGTTACCGGACTTATCGGTGACCACTACCGGAACTTGAACCAGAATCGTCTGTGTGCGGAACTTGATCTTTCCTTCCTCATCGGCCGTGCTGGTCGGAATTGAGGCCGTCCCGGACCTGGCGTTGGGATTTGGATCCGAGAACGGCACCAATGAGGGATCGCCTGAGCCCGGGGTGCCGGGCTTGGAAATGTCACCGGTTTGCGCCCAGGCTGAAACGCAGAATAAGAAGAGACAAGAAAGGGGGAACCCGAGACGGCGAGTGAACATATCTTCCTCACAGCGTAGTTCTGTTAATGGGAAGCTCCTTCTTGGTTCGAACTGCACTGATCATACATCCGTCCCGCGGTTCGCCGGCAGTGTGAAACAATTTTGGTACGATCGCCCCCACCGGTCGCAGATCAGCCCGGCATGACGCATGCAAGGTCCGCCACGCATTTGAAATTCCCCAAAACCCACGCTGCCCCGCGCGTGCTGTTACTTGCACAACGCCAGATTCTCAGGTGACGTTAACAGCGATTTCACAAACCGGGTATTTCAGGCCCGCGGGTCATCGGGCAACTGTGGCCGAAAGGTGTCAGGAAGCTTGTACTTAGAAATTATTCGCCAACGGTGCCACACTTGGTCCCTGTAGACCTGCTGTATGTTCATAATCTGCCGCTAAGCGAAGGGTTAGCCACAGCTTCCCGGGCTGGATAGCACGGGTTCGCCCCGTCTCCCGGTCCAAACTTTGGTTGATTCAAAAGTGCGCGAATCGAAATTTACTTGGCAGCGCTGTTCGACGAAGCCGTCGACATGGAATGCAACTGGATCAGGCCGATGCCCAGTCCCCCCACGGCGCCCGCGAGCAGCCCCAGCAGCACCAGCACGAAAACGTTCTCAAGCAGTGTTTTCTTCCCAACCGTCGTCATCCCGTATTCTCCACTCAGATTTCTAACTAACTGATTTTAGCACTTGGGATTCCTGTTCCCCATTACCGAGGTACCGTTACAGGCTGCCACGGCGGGAGCCGGGAATGGGCGCGGAACACGGGCGCTGCCACCACGGGCGACGGTTTACAGTTCTTCGCCCAAAGAGAAGCCGTCGCATGGGGGAAGCCGGGATTTCTCCGCTAGGAGCGCAATTATCGACTGCCTGGAACAGCTTGTGATTTGTTGCCAGTCTCCGAGAAGGTGGTGCCTTATGCCGGTCGACGAAATCCCGCTGCCACCCCTATGATAAAAAAGACTAAATAAGGAATCATTTGAGGAGGTGCATATGACAGAACCAAGTTACGAAGAATTGAAAGCTCGCCTGGCCGATCTGGAAAAACAGGTGGAAACGAAAAAGAGAAGCGGCGCCATAGAGTTCCGCGTGAGCGAGAAGGGCGGCGTCAGCGTGTATGGACTCGGCCGCTTTCCCGTGACGCTCTACTACGAACAGTGGACGAGGCTGCTCGACGCTGTCCCCGATCTTAAGGTTTTTATTGAAGAGAACAAGAGCAAACTGAAGCTGAAGCAGGGCTAGATCCATCCGGGGAGCAACCTTGTGTCCGCCGAAGACATCCTCAGCCAGCCGCAGTCTCCACCCGACGATCGGGTAGCGTATGGCGCCGACCCGAATCAGTTTCTCGAAGTGCGCCTGCCCCGCGCCAAGGGTCCGCACTCCGTTCTGTTGAACATCCACGGCGGCTATTGGCGCGCGAAGTATGACCTCGTGCACGCCGGACACCTCTGTGAAGCGCTGCGAGCGGCAGGCGTCGCGGCCTTCAACACCGAATACCGCCGCGTCGGCAATGCTGGCGGAGGATGGCCAGGAACGTTTGAGGATATCCGGTCGGCCTACCGGTTCGTTCAGCAAGAGCATTCGCGATTTCACCTCGACCTGGACAGGTCGGTGGTGATGGGACATTCGGCAGGCGGGCAGCTTGCCCTGTGTCTCGCGGCGCACGAGACCTCGGTCCGTTGCGCAATCTCGTTGGCCGGAGTGGTTGACTTAAAGCAAGGTTACGCGTTGCATCTGAGCAACGACGCCGTAGCCGAGTTTCTGGGCGGCAAGCCGGACGCGGTGCCCGAGCACTACCGGGAAGCCGATCCGATGGAACTCAGCATTCCCCAAGCCCGGCAATGGCTGCTCCACGGCACCGAAGATGACACCGTGCCGCCCGAATTCAGCCGCGATTATGTCATGCAAAAAAGGAAGGCCGGCGAATCGGTCCAGTTGCTGGAGATTCCGCATGCGGGCCATTTTGAGTTAATCGATCCTGCTGCGGAAGCCTTCAAGCAGGTCACAAGTACGGTGCTGACGGCGGTGGGTAGTGGTTGAGAGGATCGCGCCGGTACGGCCGAAAACCCCATTGCTAGGAAAAATGGTGCGCCCGGAGAGAATCGAACTCCCAACCTCTTGGTTCGTAGCCAAGCACTCTATCCAATTGAGCTACGGGCGCATCGTGGCAGAATTACGTCTTTGAATTATAGCGGAAACAGGATCGTTTCGCCCCACCTGATCGCCGGAAACCCTCACCGAAAACTCTTTGCTGAGTTCGGTTTACGCTTTTCGATCCACGCCAAACGCCGCGCTGTTTGTGAAAATCGACCGCCTTGTCACGTGGAAGTCTGTAAACAGGATTTGTAAATTAGCGTAAAAGTTTCCGGCCCCACGCAAAACCTACCCGCCTCTGCGTTCTATTAATACATGTTAGCAATGCCTTAGCGATGGCACGCGACATGCTCCTCCTTGGAGTAGACGAAGTGGCGCGCAACGGGGCATTTGGGAAAATACTTCGGCCAGAGGTCTTTCCGAATGCCCCCTTGCAACCTTCTGTTTGACGCCAAGGTTTGGCCGCCAAAATTTGACGCCGAGGTGCACTCCGCTCCGTTTCCCGGACCTCCCCCGAGAGTCCTCCTGGAGAATGAGGGCTAGCCGGGAAACGGGCGGAGTGCGCGGGTATTACCGCACAGCGACCCCTTCCTCAGCTACCTCCGGAAACCCTCAGGCAAGAACCAGCTGCTCCCGTACGTCGATACCAGCCTCGCGCAGTAACTTGGCTACCGCGTCGCCCTTCAAGCGCGAAGCGTCGAACAGCACGCGCACCGTCCGCTCTTTCTCGTTAAAGCGGATACGCTGGATGCCATACACTTCGCGCACACTGTCAATGGCCCGCAACTCAGCTTCTCCAGGCGGAGTCTGGTAGCGGTAGGCGACTTCAAGGTAGGTCATTTCATTTCTCCCCAAGCAGTAGGTTCGAGGATTACTCTTTCAGTATCTAATAAGGGTTGCGTTCCGCCAAGCGCGATCTCGTGTGGCGACGGGCTCTCTCGCTTGTCCAAGCCGAGAGAAACTCGGCAGACTGTCTGGCAAACTACAGTATGGACCACTTCGACCCCGTGGATATCTCGAAAGCCGCCCAGCCCTCCGCCCAGGCGCACGAAAAGGACCCCGTCTGCGGGATGGATGTGAATCCGGAAACCGCCCGCTTCAAGGCGCTGCATAACGGCAAGGAATATTACTTCTGCTCGGCCGGTTGCCTGGCGAAGTTCCAAGCGAATCCCGACAACATTCTCTCGTCTCCGCCCAAGCCAATGACAATGACAATGACATCGGGACTGGTGTCTCTTGGAGCTCCTCCGAGCCCGGTCATGCCAAAGCTGAGCAAGTCAGCTGAAAGTGCTCAGTCGGCGAGCAAATCTGGAAAAGACACGCGGCTCTACGTTTGTCCGATGTGCCCCGAGGTGCGGCAGGTTGGGCCGGGACCATGTCCCAAGTGTGGCATGGCGCTCGATCCCGAGTCGCCGTCGCTCCCCGCGACCAAGACCGAATACACCTGCCCGATGCATCCCGAGGTCGTGCGAGCCGAGCCAGGAAGTTGTCCGATCTGCGGCATGGCGCTTGAGCCGCGCATGGTAACGGTCGAAGAAGACAATCCCGAACTGCGCGACATGACACGGAGGTTTTCGATCAGCCTGGCTTTGACCGCGCCGCTCTTGGCGATTGCCATGGGCAACATGCTCTCGCCGCATATGTTCATGGCGTCGCCGTGGAACTGGGGCTTACCGTGGCTCGAACTCCTGCTCGCCTCGCCAGTGGTCCTCTGGGGCGGCTGGCCATTCTTCGAGCGCGGATGGGCGTCGCTGGTAAATCGCAGCACCAACATGTTCACGTTGATTGCAATGGGCACCGGTGTCGCGTATGGGTTCAGTCTGGTGGCAATACTGTTCCCGCAGATTTTTCCGTTGTCGTTCCGCAGCATGGGCGACCGCCCGGACGTTTACTTCGAAGCGGCAGCGGCGATCGTCACACTTGTTTTGCTGGGGCAGGTGCTGGAGCTGCGCGCCCGCAGCCGCACGTCAAGCGCAATTCGCGCGCTGCTCGATCTAAGTCCAAAGATGGCGCGCGTGCTGAATGAAGACGGTACTGCAAGTGAGCGCGACATTCCACTCGAGGATGTGAAGCCGGGAGATCGCCTGCGGGTGCGTCCGGGAGAAAAAATTCCGGTCGATGGCGTGGTACTCGAAGGATTGAGCGCAGTGGATGAATCGATGATCACTGGAGAGCCGCTGCCGGTGAAGAAAACGGCCGGCTCTCGGGTGATCGGTGCCACCGTCAATCGCATGGGAGCATTCGTGATGCGAGCCGAGCGCGTAGGCAGCGAGACGATGCTGGCGCAGATCGTGCGGATGGTAAGCCAGGCGCAGCGCACACGCGCCCCCATTCAACGACTGGCCGATAAGGTAGCCGGCTGGTTCGTACCGGCGGTGATAGCGATTGCGGCAGTGACCTTCATCGTGTGGGTAGCGTTCGGACCAGAGCCGCGTTTCGCGCACGCCATCGTGAACGCCGTAGCCGTGCTGATCATCGCCTGTCCGTGCGCGCTAGGCCTGGCAACGCCGATAGCAATCATGGTTGGCACCGGACGCGGCGCGCAGGCTGGCGTTCTCATCAAGAATGCCGAGGCGCTAGAGGCGCTTGAGAAGGTGGACACCATCGTCTTCGATAAGACGGGCACGCTGACCGAAGGCAAACCGAAAGTAGTCGCGTTCTCGACGACAGAGATTTTGCGGCTGGCGGCGAGTCTGGAGCGCGCCAGCGAGCATCCACTGGGCGCGGCCATTGTTCTGATGGCGAATGAAGAGAAGCTGAGTTTGAGCGAGCCCGCCAATTTTCAATCCGTGCCAGGTCAAGGCGTGCGCGGGAACGTGGAAGGGAAGAGCGTAGCGGTTGGGAACAGCGCTCTGATGCGCGCGGTCGGAGCTTTCGAGAATAAGACCGCCATCTCAATCCTCAAATATGCCGGCTCAACTATGATCTATGTGGCGGTCGATGGCCGCTATGCCGGATACATCGCAGTCGCTGACCCCCTGAAATCGTCCACTCCGAAGGCCCTGCGCGAATTGAAAACCCAGGGGATCCGCCTGGTCATGCTCACGGGCGACAATCAAGGCACGGCCGCGGAGATTGCCGAGCTGCTAGGCATCGATGAGTTTGAGGCGGAGGTGCTCCCCGCTCAAAAAGTGGACGTCGTGAAAAAACTGCAGAACGAAGGCCGCGTGGTTGCCATGGCAGGCGACGGCATTAACGACGCGCCGGCGCTGGCGCAAGCGCAAGTCGGAATCGCCATGGGGACGGGAACCGACATCGCTATGGAAAGCGGCGGCATCACCCTTGTTAAAGGAGACCTTGAAGGAATTCTGCGCGCTCGCAAGCTAAGCCAGGCAACCATGCGCAACATCCGGCAGAACTTGTTTTTCGCGTTTCTCTACAACTCGATTGGCGTGCCGATCGCCGCAGGTGTGCTGTATCCGGTCTTCGGATTGCTCCTGAGCCCGATTCTAGCCGCCGCCGCCATGAGCTTCAGCTCGGTGTCGGTGATTACGAACTCGCTGCGGCTACGGAAAGTGAAGCTGTAGGCCGTCCCGCCAGAATACTCGCCTAAGATTTGTCATCCCGAGCGAAGCGAGGGATCTGCAGTTTGGCCGCAATATTCAAATCCGTCGGTTTCGCCCGGAGCGATAATCCATCGATGATGTGGAGAAAACTACAGTTTGCTCAGATAGTCCGTGATTTCCGGGCTGCTCCAATCCACAGGCCCGATAAACTTGCGCCGAACGACTCCGTTGCGGTCAATGACGTAGGTTTCCGGCCAGCCAAATGTGCCGTAGAGCCTGGCCGCTTTCTGCGCTTCATCCCGCACCGTAACCATGTTGACGCTGTAGTCTTTGAGGAACTTGTGGTACGCCGCATCGTCCGCGTCAATACTGACGGCGAGCACCACTACGCCTTTACCTTTGAAACGAGCCTGCATCCGTACCAGCGATGGGGTCTCTTCGACACACGGCGGACACCACGTCGCCCAAAAATTCAGCAGCACCACCTGCCCGCGAAACTGGCTGAGCGTGACTTTATGGTCGGAATCCTGCAACGTGAAGTCCGGGGCATTCGAACCGATGCGCGCGGGATGGCTCCCGCTGTAGCATCCGATCAGCGCAGCCAGCAATCCAAAGGCTAGTAACGTCGAAAGCGGCGTGGCTGGCTGCCAGGGAAGAAGCGGGGAAAGAAGCGTTCGTCTCACACCGCTATAATAGCGAAAAACCGATGGATAGTTCACTTCCAGCCGCGTTGCCCGAGTTTCCGATCGCCCAGGTCGCGATCCCGGATGTCTCAATTATTGTTCCGGCCCGGAACGAGGAAGCCAACATCGGCGACTGTCTAAAGTCGCTGACGTCCCAAACCGGCGTCGCTTTTGAGATCATCGTGGTCGACGACGGTTCTACTGACCGCACGCGCGAGATCGCGCAGGGCTTCGGTGGAGTACGGGTGATCTCGCCGGAGCCTCTGCGCGAAAACTGGACGGGAAAAAACAACGCTCTCGTTGCCGGAGCGAAAGAAGCGCACGCAGGCTGGCTACTGTTCACCGACGCAGATACCATACATCTGCCGCACTCCTTAGCTGGAGCTTTGGCGGAGGCCAAAGAAGAGCGGGCGGATTTATTGTCATACTCGCCTGAACAAATAGTCGTCAGCATCGGCCAGCGTGCCGTGATGCCGGTAATCTTCGCCGAACTGGCGGTGCAATACCCGCTCCAGAAAGTGCGCGACCAGAGTTCGGATGTGGTAGCCGCGAACGGGCAATATATCCTCGTCCGCCGTGAAGCCTACGACGCCGTAGGCGGTCACGCCGCAGTCGCCACAGAAATTCTTGAGGACGTCGCGCTGGCGCGGCTGTTCCGCAAAGCCGGCAAACGCGTGTACTTCCGCTACGGCGGAGACGCCGTGCGCACCCGCATGTACCGCAACTGGGTCCAGCTTCGCGAAGGCTGGACGAAGAATCTGGCATTGTTATTTCCTCATCCCGGCTTGCTAGCGCTGCAAAGTTTGTTGCTCTGGTTCGTGGCGTGGTTCACGATTGACATGGCCGCCTCTGGCGCCCTCAGCCGCCGCTTCGCGTGCATTGCTGCCGGTGCTCTCTGGTGGATATTGGTGTACCGGCGAATTCGCGCCGCACATTTCACGACAGCGAATAACCTGTTAGCAATGGCGGTGGGTCTGCCAATGTTCGCCTATCTCCTCCTGCGTTCGAAGAAGGCCCACTCGAAAGGCCAAGTATCGTGGAAGGGCCGTGCCTACATTGTCGGCGCGCCGTCTGAACGCAAGACTGCAGCAATGCAAGCCGCAAGAGCGACTTCTAGCATTGAGGCTCAAAAAACTGAGAACCGAGAACTGATTTTATGGTCTACCTCACACGCAAAGCGGAATTTTCCGCATCGCACTACTATCACAATCCAGACTTTACTGCGGAAGAGAACCAGCGGGTCTTCGGCAAATGCAATAATCCCAACGGACACGGGCACAACTACACCTTGGAAGTTACCGTAAAGGGCGCCGTCGATCCGAAGTCGGGATTCGTCGTCGACTTGAAGCAATTGAAGGACGTAATGAGCAGGGAAGTGCTCGACGCGCTCGACCATCGCTTCCTGAACAAGGAAGTGCCCGAATTCTTGAGCAAGATTCCTACGACCGAGAATCTCGCCATCGCCATCTGGCAGCGCCTCGCGCCGAAACTCAACCAGGCGCAATTGCACCGTGTGCGCATTTACGAAACGCTCGATCTTTTTGTCGATTTTTACGGTGAGGATTTCCACGGGGAATCATGAAGACGAGAAGCATGAAGGCGCACCTGACCCGCCGCTACATGTTTTCCGCGTCGCACCGCCTGCATAGCGACGAAATGTCAGAGGAGGAAAACCGTGTAACCTACGGCAAATGCAATAATCCCTACGGACATGGCCACAACTACATGCTCGAGGTCACCGTCAGCGGACCAGTCGATGACCAGACCGGTATGGTCTGCAATTTGTTCGATCTGGATGGCTTTGTACACAAACAGATTCTCGAGCGCTACGACCATCAGAATCTGAATCTGCTGTCGGAATTCGCAAAGAGCGTTCCGACCACGGAAAACCTATGCATCGCGATCTACGATATTGTGAAGCGCGCCTTCGGCAAGGCTCATCTAGAGAAGGTACGGATTGAAGAGACGATGATGAATTCGTTTGAATATTGCGGAGAAAACGGTCGCTAGTCGCTGATCGTTGCGCACACGGGTTGGCAACGACGAACGACCATCGACTAACGACCAAGACCCTATGAAATCAACCATTGAACCGCACACCCTGACCAGCGCCACCTACGAAGAACTGGTGCGCGAAATGATTGTCCGCCTCGGCGAAGATCCCGATCGCGAAGGCCTCGTCCGCACGCCGGCCCGAGTCGAAAAAGCCATGCAGTTTCTGGTCAAGGGCTACAAGGAAGATCCTGAAGCGCTCTTGCGCGGTGCGCTATACACCGTCAGCTATGACGAGATGGTGATCGTGAAAGACGTCGAAATGTTCAGCCTGTGCGAGCACCACCTGTTGCCGTTTTTTGGCAAGGTACATGTGGCCTATATCCCGAACGGAAAAGTCATCGGCCTAAGCAAAATACCGCGCCTCATCGACGCCTTCTCGCGCCGCTTGCAGATACAGGAACGGCTGACCACGCAAATTGCGGAGGCGATCCAAAACGCGATTGAACCGCAGGGCGTCGGCGTCGTCATCGAGGCGCGGCATCTGTGCATGATGATGCGTGGCGTCGAGAAACAGCATTCATCGGCGGTAACTTCGTCCATGCTCGGCAGCTTCCGCAGCGAAGAAGAAACCCGAACCGAATTCCTGTCGCTCATCCGCCAAAGAACGAATGGCGTGTGATTGCTGAGCTCGGTGTGGGGCGGCAAGGTTCGCGCGGGGGCAGCCGCCCTCGGTTGCCCAGGGCGAGCGCAGCAGCCTGCTCGTAATCCCGCACCGCTTGGATTAAGCTGGAATGCCCCATGCCGAAACGCAAGCCCACATTGCGCGGACCCATGCTCTCCGGCCGCCTGGCCCTCATCACAGGCGCCAGCCGCGGAATCGGTCTCGCCATTGCCCGCGCACTAGCGCGCGAAGGATGCAATCTCATCATTACCGGTCGCGCCGAGCGTGCCCTGGCCAAGGCGCGCGCTGAACTGGAGAAGCTCCAGCCGGCAAAGCTTAACGTCGACGTCCTGGCGCAGTCCTGCGACGTCCGCAGCCCCGACTCGGTCGACTATCTCTTCGCGCTCGTTCGCGGACTGCACCAGCCCCTCGATATCCTTATCAACAACGCTGGCATTGGACATCCCCATCGCACCGTCGCCGAGTTGCCCTATCCCACCTGGATGGAAGTGATCGACACCAACCTCAATGGCCTGTTCCTCGTGGCGCAGGCGGCGCTCGCCGTGATGAAGCGCGGCAGCACCATCGTGAACAATTTGTCGATTGCCGCCGAGCGCGTCTTCCCGGGATCGGCTGCCTACAACGCCTCGAAGCATGGCGCCCTCGGCTTTACCAATACCTTGCGCGAGGAGTTGAGGCCGAAGGGAATTCGCGTAATCGCCCTCATGCCGGGTGCCACCGATACGGCGATCTGGGACACGATGTGGCCAAAAGCGCCCAGGCGCAAAATGATGTCCGCCGAAACCGTCGCGCGGACAGTAGTCGATGCCCTACTCTTGCCCAGCAACACAACCGTGGAGAAAGTCGTGGTGATGCCCTCCATCGGCGAACTGTAGATGGCTGCGGAGAAGGCTCCTCTGATTTCCTGTAGAGACGCGGCTTGCCGCGTCTTCTGCTGCTGGGTAAGACGGGGCAAGCCCCGTCTCTACACGAGGTTTCGCGATAGCGACGCTGGTGCCTGATTGAGCATCCAAATACTATGTAGTTTTAGTTTGTCCGTGAACGACTGACGACTAATGACCAATGACTAGCGACCGAAAAAAGACGATGTCATTCCTCGACTACTTCAAATCGCTGAAGCCGGAACACCGCCAGGCGTGGGCCGTAGCCATAGCCGCGGACATTCTCCAGATCGCCGCGTTTCCATTCTTCGTCGAAGGAGGCATCTCTCCCGCCGACTCGCTCCTCGATCTCTTTGTCGCCTTCGTGATGATTCGTTTGCTCGGATGGCACTGGGCTTTCTTGCCCACGGCGGCGGCGAAACTCATTCCCGGAGCCGATCTTTTTCCCACCTGGACGGCCGCTGTATGGTTCGTCACCCGCCATAAGGTGCCTTCCGTCGGGGAGCAAGAGGTCCTGCCTCCGGGCCCCGCGCCGGAACCGCGCCGCTAAAAAATGCGCAGACTGGCTGCTAAGCCGTTGACTACCACGTTCCATACCGGTATCGATGCGGCCGTTCCCGAAACACGTTAATCATGACCACTCCCGCGACGAAGCCTCCCACGTGCGCCCAAAAAGCAACGCCACCTGAAGTAGTCTGGCTGGTTTCGGTAATGGCGGTCGCAGTACCGCTCAGGAAATTCATTACGAACCAGTAGCCGAGCATCAGCCAAGCGGGAACGTGAAAGAAAAATATCGGCGGAAACCAGATGAGCACTCGTGCCCGTGGATAGAGAATGAAGTATGCACCCATCACGCCCGCAATCGCGCCACTCGCGCCAATGCTGGGTACGCGCGAGGCCTGGTTCAGCACAATGTGCGTGCAACCAGCCGCCAGCCCGCTGACCAGGTAAAACACGAGATACGTGAAGTGTCCAAGGTAATCTTCGACGTTGTCGCCAAAGATCCACAAGAACAGCATGTTCCCACCCACGTGTAAGAATGAAGCGTGCAGAAACATCGAGGTAAGCAACGGCAAAATGGCCGTGGCCAGGCTGTCGTAGGAGTGCCCAGTCAGCACGGCCAGCGTGTGGCGAGGAACCACGCCAAACTCCACCATAAACAAACTAAGCGCGCGATGACTGACCGAAAGTTCCCACAGAAAAACCAGCACGTTTATTACGATCAGAAAATAGTTGACGAATGGCGTCGAGAAGGTGGGCTGATCGTCACGAAGAGGAATCATTTAATTGGCAGTTTGTAATTGGTAATCTAATTCCAATCGTTGCCGATCAACGGTCTTGCTTTTAGATTACCAATTACAAATTACCAAATTACAAAATTCCATGAACGGTGTCGTAATCATCGACAAGCCCGCAGGCCTTACGTCGCACGATGTAGTCAATCGCGTCCGCCGAATTCTCGGCCAGCGCTCGGTCGGTCATCTCGGAACCCTCGATCCCTCGGCCACCGGAGTCCTGCCGATTGTCCTCGGCAACCTCACGCGCCTGGCGCAGTTCTACGTCCATTCCGAGAAGACCTACGAAGGCGTGATTCGCTTCGGCTTCGCCACTGACACCTACGACGCCGATGGCCAGCCCACTACGCCGCCGCAAGACGTCCACATAAACTGCAATGAGGTGCGGGCCCTGGCTGCCCGGTTTCATGGCGTCATCGAGCAGATGCCGCCGCCATTCTCCGCCAAGAAAATAGCTGGAGTCCCCGCCTACAAGCTGGCCCGCAAGAACAAAGCAGTCGCGCTCAAGCCGGTGCAAGTAGAAATTAAAGAATTCGAGATTCTGGAGACTACCGCCGATCAAGCCACCTTCCGCGCCCGCGTGGCCTCGGGCACATACATACGGTCGGTAGCCCACGAGATGGGCCAGAACCTAGGCTGTGGCGCTCATCTGGCCAGCCTGCGACGCACCACCGTCGCCGAGTTCGCCATCGAAGACGCACATTCGCTGCAATCGTTAGAAACTGCGATGCAGCAGGGAACTGCTGAGTCGTTATTCGTCCATCCGAGAAAGTTGGTGCCGCAGTTGCCGGGCGTCACCGCCAGCGATGAAAGCGCCGCTCTAATTCGCAGTGGCCGTGCCGTGAATTTGCCGGAAATGTCGCGTGCTCCACAAGTAAAAGTTTTCTACGGCCAACGCGACCTGATCGCCATCGCAACCAGAATCGCCGGGACGCTTTTCCATCCCGGGATCGTGTTTACAGGGTCAGTGGACTGACTGGCAGAGTGACTCAACAACCTGATTCAAGAAATTGACTTAAGAGCCTGACTCAACATGCTAAGGCTGCGCCGCGGCGGGTCTTGAAGGCACACTGGTGAGAAAAGACTCCGCCGTTTTCTCCGCCTCTGCAAGATTTACCACGCGCTCGGAAATCGCCTTGGCCTCGTCCAAGCGTCCCTCTTGCTGCAATGCCCGCGCCAGCAGGAAGTACGCAACGTCGGTGGGATGCACTGCCACCGCACGCGAGTACTGGCGAATGGCCTCTGCCAAATCGCCGTTACCGTTTTCTTGGGCGAGCAGGCCGAGTCCGACCATTGCCCTGGTCCGATGGGGCGCCAACTGTACCGCTGTTTCGAAACACTGCTTCGCCTTCATCGACTGTCCCATTTGACGATAGTCGAATCCCAGACTGCTATAGGCCGCCGCTCGTATGTCCACGTCGGCCGTTCGCAGAACCATCTGATATCGCTCAATGGCCGCTGACAGATTGCCCCGGCTTTCCTCATAGGCGCCAAGATTCAGGTTGGCCAGCAGATTGTCGGGACGAATG
>Ga0181538_10001119_pt1 | contig 30956 bp, 21 predicted proteins | sample PEATcosm2014_Bin_40_FD_119773 | JGI IMG/M metagenome (GOLD analysis project Ga0181538, IMG submission 119773) | Peatland microbial communities from MTU Mesocosm Facility, Houghton, MI, USA - PEATcosm2014_Bin23_30_metaG | ecosystem: Environmental > Terrestrial > Soil > Wetlands > Peat | place... | reverse complement strand
TGACCGACCGCCTGGCCGCCGTCTTGCGCGAGCTTGGCAGCCGGCGAGCCTGGGTCGTTCACGCCGAGGACGGCCTCGACGAAATCTCCACCCTCGGCCCCACCCGCATCAGCGAATTGCGCGACGGCCATATCCAAACCTGGACGCTCGATCCCAAGGATTTCGCAATCCCCTACGCCCGCCTGTCGGATTTGCAAATCTCAACCGTCGAGGAGGCCGCCGACGCATTGACCTCCGTTTTGAATCGGGAACCCGGCCCGAAGCGCGACATCGCTCTGCTCAACGCCGCCGCCGCAATGGTCGTCGCCGAAAGGGCCAAGGATTTGAACGAAGGATTGGAAATCGCTCGAAAATCCCTGGATGAGGGGAAGGCGGCTAAGGCTTTGGAATTATTGATCGCCGAATCGAATGCCGGGTGAATTTTAAGCGGCATCCAATGCGGTGTAGACCTTCCCGTGCTGCTTCAACCACTCGACATCGCCCAATTTGGCGCGAGCTTCCACCTCGCGCAAAAGCTCCACCGTCTCCGGCTCGTAGCACGGTTCGCTGGTATCAGCATCAGGAATGACCGCTTCGACCTCGACGACCACCACAAATCGGTCGGTTCGCACCAGGCGGTTTCTTCGAATTCGTTTGCCGGGCAACATTCGCATTCCTTATCTATCCAAATAGTATATCATTGGTCAGGCGGTGGCGTATGACGATTACGCGACAAACCCTTCAGCAGAAACGCGGCGCGATCCTGGAAATCGCCCGTCGATATGGAGCATCCGATGTCCGCATCTTCGGCTCCATTGCCCGTGGCGATGCGACGGAAGCATCGGACGTGGACTTGATTGTCCGTTTCGAGCCTGGCCGGACGCTGCTGGATCATGGCGGACTGGTGATGGATCTGCGTGATTTGTTGGGCAGGCGCGTGGACGTGATCGACGAGGATGGCATGCGTCCTCGATTTCGCCAGCACGTCCTGGCGGAGGCGGTCCCCCTATGAGACCAGACCGCATGCTGCTGCATGACATCCTTGAAAGCATCACCGAGGTCATTGACGCGACGCCCGCATCGCACGCCGAGTTCGACGGTAACAAACTCCTCCGCTCTCACCTGCTTCGTCACGTCCAGATCATTGGCGAAGCCGCATGGCGCCTTTCCAGCTCGTTGAAGGACCAGAATCCGTCAATACCGTGGAAAAAGATCGCGGGCATGCGGCATGTCCTGGTGCATAACTATTTCGAGGTAAACTGGTCTCGCGTCTACGAGACCGCTCGCCATGACGTTCCCCCACTGAAGCCTCACATTCAGGCGATACTTGCCTCCCTGCCGCCCGAAAATGACAGGGGCGCGTGATGGAGGATGGAATTAGATGTCAACGCCCCGCCGTTGACGTACAATGTAATCATGAAACCCACCGGCATATGCTGCATCGTTGTCGGTATTCTCGCCCTGGCGATGCGGCCTGTCTTTGCCGCTGACGGCCCAACCACCAACGCCTCCGCGTCGGATCGCAAAACGGTCGTCATCACCATTGCCGGAGAAATCGACGATTACAATCGCGATCAACTCTTCCGCCGATTCGACGATGCCAAGAAACTTGGGGCCAAGGTCGTCATTCTGAACGTCGATACCTACGGCGGCCTGTTGACCAGCGGTTTGGAAATCTCTCGCTTCATCAAGCGGCAGGACGATCTGCACGTCGTCGCGTACATTCAGGACAAGGCGATTTCGGCCGGGGCGATGATCGCGATGGCGTGTGATGAGATCGTGGTGAGCGATTCGGCTTCGCTGGGCGATTGCGCCCCGATTATTTTCGGGCCGGAGGGTTTGGAATCAATGCCCGCCGCGGAGCGGGCCAAGGCCGAAGCGCCCGTGCTGCTCGATTTCAACGAGAGCGCCTTGCGTAATCATCACGACCCGTTGCTTGCCGCGGCCATGGTGGACGTATCCCGCGTCGTCTATTGGGTGCAGAACGACAAGGGCGATCGGCGCTTCGTCGATGAAAAGGAATACGCCGATCTAATCGCAACAAAGAAATGGATCTCGGTGCCGGGCGAGCCCGTGCCCATTGTTGGAGCCCAGGCGCTTCTGACCGTGGACAGCGATCAGGCCGTTCGATACGCCCTGGCCAGCGCGAAATTCTCCACGCTGGAGTCGATGGCGCAGGCCCGCCATTACGACGTCGTGGCCGACTTCACTCCGGGCTGGGGGGAGGCGGCAGTGGAATTCCTGAGCGGCGCCGTGGTCCGCGGCATTCTGATCGTGGTATTCTTGCAATGCCTGTACATCGTGCTTCACGCGCCGGGGCACGGCGTGGCCGAGGTCTGCGGGCTGATCGCGCTGGTGCTGATGCTCGGCGTGCCGCTCTTGACCGGCTACGCGCAGTGGTGGGAAATCCTGGTGATATTCCTGGGCCTGGCTTTGGTCTCGCTGGAAATCCTTTTGCCGGGACATTTATTTCCGGGAATCACCGGCGGAATCCTGGTGATATTCGGATTGGTGATGACCTTCGTGCCCGCGGGTCTGAACGGACCGACGTACGTGCCGAACCATGCCAACTGGCCGCTGATGGAAAAAGGGATCGTCGTGGTCGCCGCGGCGATGGGGTCGTCGGTATTCCTGTGGTTCTGGCTCAACAAGTTTTTGCCGAAGATGCCCGTGCTGAACCGGCTGATATTGAGGACGACGACCGGCAATGCGTCGGCGACCGTGCCGGTGTCCGATCACTGGCCTCCGCTGGGCGCGGTCGGCAAAGCCACTTCAGAACTGCTCCCCGGCGGAACCGCGGAATTCTTCGATCCCGTCATTTCCGACGTGCGCGTCGCTTTCGTCGTCAGCGAAGCGGGATACGTTCCCGCCGGATCGGAAATCGTCGTCCGGGAAGTCTCCGGACCGAGCGTCGTGGTGCGCAAGAAGGAATAATCGCGCCGCCGCGGGTCTTGCGGCCTTGATATAGCGAATGCCATCTGATGCGGTTCGAAATCGGCCTGTTCATCCTCTATCTGTTCGCCGGCCCGGTCCTGTGGATTCTGTTTTCGATCGGAATGGCCGCCAGCCGGCGGCGAATGAATCTTCTGAAAAAACGGACCGTGCCGCTGGCCGAACCCTTTCCGCACGTCACCATTCTCATTCCGGCCAAGGACGAGGGACAGCGCATCGCCGAATGCCTGGCCTCGGTCCTCGCTCAGGATTATCCCGAGTTCGACGTGCTGGCGATTGACGATCGCAGCGGCGATCAAACCGGCAGAATCATGGACGAAATGGCCAACGCCGATCCCCGGCTCAAGGCGCTTCACATCACCGAGTTGCCTACCGGCTGGACCGGGAAAAACCACGCCCTCCACCACGCCGCCATGGATGCCCGGGGGCAATGGCTCCTGTTCATCGACTCCGACGTCATCCTGCAACCCCAGGCTCTTCGGGCAACCTTGACCGTCGCCGTCGGCAGGCGATACGACATGCTCAGCCTGATCCTCAAGCAGGAAACTCGCGGGATATGGGAATCGGTCCTGGTTCCCATCGCCTCGGCGGCGTTCGGGTCGGCGTACCTGATGGGCCTGAGCAACTCCCAATCCAACAGCCATTTTTTCGGCAACGGCCAATTCATGCTCATCCGCCGGGATGCGTACGACCAGATCGGCGGCCACGAAGCCGTCAAGAACCAATACAACGAAGACATGACCTTGGCGCGGATCATGAAGCAAACCGGACTTCGGCCCCGCATGGCGTGGGGAATCGAATTGGGATCGGTCCGGATGTATGACTCCCTGGCGACGATCATGCGCGGATGGAGCCGAATATTCTTCGGTTCCAGTTGCGGATCGCCCTGGCGAAGCCTGTGTGTCATGGCGGTCATTCTGCTCGGATGCTATTCCGCCTACGCCGCCGCCGCCTGGGGAATCTACCGCCTCATCGACTCCAACGAATGGATCATGGGCATCGCCTGGCTTGCGGCGGCAACCATTCATTGGACGATAACGACCGTCTGGCTCGGTATCATTTATCGTTGGACGGGAAATCGCCCGATCTACGCCGCGGTGTTTTTCATTTCCGGATGGTTTGTCATGGTGATGCTTTGCCGCGCCGTCTGGATGTGCCTCACCCGACGAGTGGATTGGCGCGGAACCCGCTATTCACATCCGATCGGACTGGCCAATCCAACCAAGCCCTAAACCGCCCGCGCGCCCCTGAAGGAGTCTGAGCGATCGCGGCATATCCGCATCGGATCATCATCGACCTCGGCGCATCCACGGCCATTTCCGGCTTTCGCTACGCGCCTCGCCAAGGCCCCGACAGCGTCACCGGCCGCATCAAGGATTACCGCGTCTTCATCGGCGACAATCTGGTCGCGCCGCAGTAATAGCGCCAGGGCGCCCGGCGGGCACGAGCCGGTCATCCTGGCACCGTGACATGGAATTGCCGCAAGACGCCGGGGCTGGCGGCATCTCCCTTAATGACATTCGAAAATCTTCCATCTCCCCCGTTTAACCGAGGGCCATGGGTGACACCTCTATTTCGGCTATGGGGTGACATTTCTACTTCGGTGCGACACAGAATTCGAATGAGGCTTCGCGTCAAAGCGCGCCCAGTACAGTGCGTGCAATTCCCTGTTGCAGTCCTCGCGCACTTTCAGTCGGCCTTCGGGACCCGGAGATCGCAAGTTCAAATCTTGCCGCGCCGATTTCTATCCCTCCCGAATTGCCCAGATGGGCTAGAAGTAACGGAGTCGGGCGTGCTGTCTGACCGTTATTGAGCGGCGCTGGCGCCGGCCAATTCTCGCAGATGCTCGACATCGCGCATTGGCGGCTCGCCAAACTGCCGCTTGTACTCTCGATTGAAGTGCGAGGCGTCGTCGTAGCCCACCCGGTAGCCCGCCTCCGCGGCGTCGAGGTTCTCATTAAGCATCAACCGCCGGGCCTCCTGAAGGCGCAGCTGCTTTTGGAATTGCAAGGGACTCATCGCCGTCACGGCCTTGAAGTGAGCATGGAACCCCGAGACGCTCATGCCGAGTTCCCTCGCCAGGCCATCGATCCGCAGCGGCTTGTCGAAATTCTCGCGTAGCTTTCCGACGGCGCGAACCATCCGGTGCGCTTGACCGCCGAACGTTGCGAGGTGAAGCATGCGGCTGCCCTGCGCGCCCGTCAGGAGGCGGTAGACGATCTCGCGGACAACAAGAGGCGAAAGGGCGCGATACTCGGTGGGTGTGTCGATCAGTCGAACGAGCCGCAGCGTCGCATCGAGCAGGTTCGCGTCGAGCGGGCTGACATCGACCGCTTTCACGCTGCCGTCGCCGTGCGGCTGTACCTGGCCCGACTCCACCATCACCGACGTGACGATCGAGGGATCGAGCACCAGCCGGAAACTCAGGTACGGCCGCTCCGGCGACGCTTCCACAACTTCGCCGATCAGCGGCAACTCGATCGTGCTGATCAGGTAGTGCGCGGTATCGTATCGGAATCTGTCCTCGCCAAGCAGGATGTCCTTGCTGCCTTGCGCGATCACGCAGAACGAGGGCTGAGACGAGGCGTAAACGCGCTGGGTCGGCGTCGAATGGCGGCGGAAGTGCAGACCCGGCTGCCGCTCCACTGTGCCGTCATGCGGCAGTGTGCGCGCGATCCGCTCGGCGAGTTCCTCTTGGTCGGCCTGCATGCGGCGGGTATGCTGTTGACTCGTCACGTTCATCATGCTGGGCATCGTAACCACCTCCGCCGGTCACCGCACCGCATTGAGGCATTCTTTGGAGGATTATACAAGCATTTTCGAGGATCGTCATACCGCCCCCGCCAACCACCTGCCTAAACTTCCAGAAAAGCGCGAGATGCGATACGAATCTCGCGGGCGGCTTGGGCTGTGGTTCAAGGGCCGACGCATCAATTCAAAGGAGAAAGCAAATGGAAATCAAACGAAGCGGTTCTCAGCCTTCCGGCAAGGGACCGGACAATTACTTTACTGGCACAGTTCGGATCGATCCGCTGTTCGATGCATCAGAGCCGGCGCGTGTCTTCGGTGCCAGTGTGACTTTTGAACCTGGTGCCCGGACCGCGTGGCATACGCACCCGCTCGGTCAGACCTTGATCGTGACGGCCGGTTGCGGCTGGGTGCAACGCCGGGGCGGGTTGGTCGAGGAAATCCGGCCAGGTGACGTGATCTGGTTTCCGCCGGGTGAAAAGCATTGGCACGGCGCAAGCGCAACCACCGCGATGACTCATATCGCCATTGTGGAAAAGCTAGACGGCAAGAGCGCCGACTGGATGGAAAAGGTCAGCGACGAGCAGTACCAGGGGAAAAAAGCAAACCAATAGGAGCATCAAATTATGTACAAAACGAAAGCCTATTCCACCGCCAGCGCGACCTCACGGCTGGCATCCACGTCGATCCCGCGCCGCGATCCGACTGGCCGCGACGCACAGATTGAAATTCTCTTCTGCGGCGTATGTCACTCGGACCTGCACACGGCCCGTGACCAGTGGCACGACGTGATGCCCACCGTCTACCCCTGTGTGCCCGGCCACGAGATCGTCGGTCGCGTGCTCAAAATCGGCTCAGGCGTGACCAAGTACAAGGTCGGCGACGTCGTGGGCGTCGGCTGCCTGGTCGGCGCCGACCACAGCTGCCCGAACTGCAAGGCCGGGTTGGAGCAGTTCTGCCCAAACCAGACGATGACCTACAACTCTCCCGACAAGCACGGCACCGCCCCAGTCACCTACGGCGGGTACTCCACCAGCATCGTGGTGGACGAGCGTTTCATCCTGCGTATTCCGTCAAAACTCGACCTCGCCGGGGCCGCACCGCTGCTGTGTGCCGGAATTACAACGTATTCGCCGATGCGCCACTGGGGCGTCACCAAGGGCAAGAAGGTGGGCGTCGTCGGCCTCGGCGGGCTGGGACATATGGGAGTGAAGTTCGCTCATGCATTCGGGGCGCACACCATCGTGTTCACCACGTCGCCGAGCAAAAAGGAGGACGCGCTTCGCCTTGGCGCAGACGAGGTAGTCATCTCGAAAAACGCCGATGAGATGAAGAAACACGCGGGTAGCTTCGACTTCATGCTCGACTGCGTTGCCGCCCCGCACGACATCAACGCCTACATCAACCTGCTCGCCCGCGACGGCAATCTGACGATGGTCGGCGCGCCTGACAAGCCGCTGCCCGTCTCGGTGTTCGGATTGATCTTTGGCCGCCGCAGCTTCTCTGGCTCTCCCATCGGCGGCATCGCTGAAACCCAGGAGATGCTCGATTTTTGTGGCAACCACAACATCACCGCCGATGTCGAAGTCATTCCGATCCAGAAGGTCAACGAAGCCTACGAGCGAATGCTTAAGTCCGATGTGAAGTATCGCTTCTCCATCGACATGGCGTCGCTCAAGTCTGAATAATTAGTGTGACACTCAATGGAGAACAAAATGCAAAATCGCAAACTTGGAAAGAGCAATTTGGAAGTGTCGGCCCTCGGCCTGGGCTGCATGGGGATGAGCTTTTCCTACGGCCCGCCCAAGGACAAGCGGGAGATGACTACTCTTCTCCGTGCAGCGGTCGAACGCGGCATCACGTTCTTCGACACCGCGGAGGTCTACGGCCCGTTCTTGAATGAGGAGCTTCTGGGCGAAGCCCTCGCTCCCTTCCGCAAACAACTGGTGATCGCCACCAAGTTCGGGTTCGACGTCAGTGGCAGCGATAAGCGGCCCGGTGCGGCGGGCCTGAACAGTCGGCCCGAGCACATCAAGCAGGCCGTCGAAGGGTCGCTCAGGCGGCTCAGGGTCGAGACAATCGACCTGCTCTATCAGCACCGCGTTGACCCGAGCGTGGCGATCGAAGACGTCGCCGGTGCGGTGAAGGAACTGATCCGGCAGGGCAAGGTCAAGCACTTCGGCCTGTCCGAAGCGGGCGTGCAAACGATCCGCCGCGCACACGCAGTCCAGCCGATCACCGCTCTCCAGAGCGAATACTCGCTGTGGACGAGAACTCCCGAGAAGGAAGTGATCCCGACCCTTGAGGAACTCGGCATCGGCTTTGTCCCGTACAGCCCGCTGGGCAAGGGTTTCCTGACTGGCAAGATCAACGAGAACGCGACCTTTGACAGTACCGACTTCCGCAGCACTCTTCCTCGTTTCACGCCGGACGCTCTTAAGGCGAATCAGGCCCTGACCGATCTGCTCGGCAAGATCGGCCAGCGCAAGAAGGCGACGCCCGCTCAGATCGCACTCGCCTGGCTGCTGGCCCAGAAGCCGTGGATCGTTCCGATCCCAGGCACCACGAAGCTGCATCGCCTGGAGGAGAACATCGGAGCCATCGCAATCGAACTCACGCCCGACGATCTGGGCGAGATTGACGGCGCGGCTTCAAAGATCACCGTGCATGGTGCGCGGTATCCCGAAAAGCTGGAGAAAATGACCGGTAGTTGAGCAACCGTAGGTCCCGCCACGCGTGGAGAAGCTTGCCGCTGCAACGATTCCTTGGGATGATGTCGCCAGCCCATGAAGGAGATGCGGGATGCCGACAGCTAACGCGAGTGTCAACGGCGAAGTCGGTGCGGGCTGCAAGGTCGAGAATACGATTTCTAGTTCACCAATCTTATGAGCAAGCAAGACCCCCCGGCGACCTCGATCCATGCCTCTCAAGCTGCCGACGTGGATGGATTCGATTCACTGGCCGAGTTGGCTTTGGACATGCACTCTTGCTGGAATCATGGCGCCGATACGTTGTGGCGTCAGCTTGATCCGGTGCTGTGGGAGTTGACGCACAATCCATGGGTGGTGCTGCAAACCGTGGCGCGCGAGCAGCTTGTGCGCGCCCTGGGCGACGCCGCCTTCCGGGCCAATGTCAACGAGCTTGTGAAAGCCAAACGGCAGGCGCTCCAAAGCACGGCTTGGTTTGGACGCAAACATGCGCGCTCGCCCCTGAGTTGCGTGGCCTATTTCAGCATGGAATACATGCTGAGCGAAGCGCTGCCAATCTATTCAGGGGGACTTGGAAACGTCGCCGGCGACCAGCTCAAGGCGGCCAGCAATCTGGGCGTACCGGTCGTCGGCATCGGGCTGCTCTATCAGCAGGGATATTTTCGGCAGGCGATCGACAAGGATGGATCGCAGCAGGCGTTTTTCCCGTACAACGATCCGGGCCAGTTGCCGATCACTCCACTCAGGCAGCCCAATGGAGAGTGGTTGCGGCTGGAGATCAAGTCGGCGGGCTATTCCACCTGGCTGCGTGCCTGGCAGGTGCAGGTCGGCCGGGTGAAGCTTTACCTGCTGGACACGAACGACGCGGCCAATTTCCCCATTTATCGCGGCATCACCAGCGAGTTGTACGGCGGCGGCGCGGAGCTGCGCATTCGGCAGGAATTGGTGCTGGGGCTAGGCGGGTGGCGGCTTCTTCACGCTCTGGGCATCCAGCCCGAGGTTTGCCACCTCAACGAGGGGCATGCCGCTTTCGCCGTCTTGGAGCGGGCGAGAAGGTTCATGGAAGAGACGGGCCAGCCCTTTGAGGTGGCTCTGGCGGTTACGCGCGCCGGCAATCTCTTCACGACGCACACCCCGGTCGCCGCCGGTTTCGATCGATTCAGTCCCGCGCTGATGGAGCAACATCTTGGCTGGTACGCCAAGGAGCGGCTGCACATTTCGCTGCACGACCTGCTCGCCCTGGGCCGGGCGAATCCGAACGATCCATCGGAATACTTCAACACGGCGTACCTGGCGCTTCGCGGCAGCGGCGCGGTCAATGGGGTGAGCCGGCTGCACGGGGCGGTGAGCCGGCAGATTTTTTCATCGTTGTTTCCGCGCTGGCCTCTGGATGAGGTGCCGATTGGATACGTGACCAACGGCGTCCACACGCCCAGTTGGGATTCGGCCGAGGCAGATAATCTCTGGACCAAATTCGCCGGCCAGGATCGCTGGATGGGTGAAACTGAAACCCTTGAGCACGACATTGGACGAGTGCCCGACAACGAGCTTTGGCAATGCCGCGCCGCGGCGCGCCGCGCTCTGGTTGAATACGTGCGGCAACGGTTGCCGTCACAACTGGCGGTTTCAGGCACGTCGCCGGAGTTGATCGATGCCGCAAAACACGTGTTCGATCCCAATGCGCTGACGCTGGGTTTTGCGCGGCGATTCGCGGCGTACAAAAGACCGAATCTGCTGCTGCACGACTCGGACCGGCTGATTCGCTTCGTGTCGGATTCGCAGCGGCCGGTGCAGCTCGTCGTTGCGGGCAAGGCACATCCCGGCGACGGCACGGGCCAGGCCATGGTGCGGGAATGGATCCATTTTGTTCGGCGTCCGGAGCTTCGGGGGCGCGTGGTATTCCTGAGCGATTACGACATGCTGCTCGCCGAGCGCCTGGTCCAGGGCGTGGACGTCTGGATCAACACGCCGCGCCGACCGTGGGAGGCCAGCGGGACCAGCGGGATGAAGGTGCTGGTCAACGGCGGGCTCAATTTATCGGAATTGGATGGGTGGTGGGCGGAGGCGTACACGCCGGAAGTGGGCTGGGCCTTGGGTGACGGCCAGGAGCACGGAGATGATCCAGCCTGGGATGCCGCCGAAGCCGGCGCGCTTTACGATTTGCTGGAACGGCAGGTGGTGCCGGAGTTTTATGCCCGGGATCAGAACGGCATTCCCATCGCCTGGGTCGCGCGAATTCGCCGGAGCATGGCCCGGTTGACGCCCCAATTCTCCGCCAATCGCGCCGTGCGCCAATATACGCAGGAGCATTACCTTCCCGCCGCGGCCGCCTATCGCGCCCGCGCCGCGGAAAAAGGGGCGGTGGGCAGGCTGATTGTCGATTGGAAGCGGACGCTCAATGAGAAATGGGCCGCGTTGCGCTTTGGCGACGTGAAGGTCGTGACCAATGCCCAGAGCCACGCATTTGAGGTTCAAGTTTATCTCGGCGACGTGGAAGGCGATGCGGTGCGAGTTGAACTCTTTGCCAACGGCATGGACGGCGGCCCTGCGATTCGACAGGAAATGACGCGCATTCGACCCCTCGTGGGGGCCGCCAGGAGCTACGTCTATGGCGGGAACGTTCCGGCAAACCGCCCAGCCGCGGATTATACCGCTCGAATACTACCGCATTATGCCGGTGTTGCGGTTCCCTTGGAGGCCGCTCAGATTCGCTGGCGCATACCGACTGAGGGAGTCGGCAGCTATTGATTCAACTGCGATCGGGGGACTTGGCGGCGAGTTTAGAGAGTGCGGCTTCGCTGGCGGCGCCAGAGCTGCGGCGCCGGCCGTAGCGCCAGCTGCGCGTGAAGGTGCGAATTCGCTGGGCTTCCTGGCTCGTTTGCATGCCGCCGTACACCGCGTCATCTTCATCGGCGACGCATGAATCCGCGCCATCGACCACCATCAGAGGTCCGTCCCCGGCGCTGGCGCAGAGGTCGCTGACGAAAATGTCCTGGGAATTGTTGATCGTGATCGCCGGACCCAGTTGATCGTAGAGGTCGATCCGGCGGAGCTTGACGTTGCGGGCGTTTTTGAGGACGAGTCCGGCGCGGCACATGTCGGCGACGCCGGCGGCCATGGCGGGCGATCCGGCCTGCGTGTTGGCGGCGTCCATGTACACGGAGATTCCGTCCAGCACCACGTCATCGACAAACATTTCCGGAAGTCCGAGCATGAAGGCGGCGGCGTATTTCACCTTGCGCGCGATGATGTTGCTGAACCGCAACCGGCGGAATTGCGGGGTGCCCGGGGTGACCGGCTGCGGGGCGGGGTCGAGCAACTGGCTGTTCTTCGCGGCGCCGCAGACGTAAAAAAGATTCAGGACGATCGGGCACAGGACCTCGTCCATGACGATGTTGTCGACGCGGAGGTCCTCGACGGCGTTGCCGCGGCCCCGGCGGGATTTCAGCCGGATTCCCCGGTCGGTGCCGCAGAACACGCAGTTGGTGATCGCCACGTTTCGCACCCCGCCCGACATTTCGCTCCCGATCACCACGCCCCCGTGCCCGTGAAGCATCGTGCAATTGGAAATGGTGACGTTCTGGCAAGGCCGCAGGAGCCGGCGCCCGTCCTCTTCGCAGCCGGATTTGATGGCGATGCAATCGTCACCAACGTCGATATGGCAATCGGCAATGTGGACGTTGCTGCACGAATCGGGATCGATGCCATCGGTGTTCGGCGAATCCGGGGGATTGCGGATGGTGACTTTGGTGATCGTGAGATTGTCGCACGCCACGGGATTGAGCGTCCATCGGGGAGAATTGGCGAAATGGATTCCGTCGATGAGTATGTCGCGGCAATCGACGAGGCGGAGGATGTGCGGACGGACGTTCCGGAGCGTTCCCTGATTGAAGGCCTCCCACCAGTTCTGACCGCGTCCGTCGATGAGGCCGCGGCCGGTGACGGCGATGTTGGTGAGTCCTTCGCCGGCAATAATGGGTGCGTGGGAGGGCCGGGAATTGGGGCCTTCCCATTGGGTTTTCCAAATTGGATAAGAACCGGGGTCGCAGTCGCCGAGCAGGGTTGCGCCGGAGTCCAGATGTAGCGTAACGTTGCTGCGCATCCAGAGGGTTCCGACGATATATTTTCCGGCGGGGATGAAGACGGTTCCGCCGCCGCCGCCGCCGCAGAGATCGATTGCCCGCTGGATGGATGCGGTGGAGGGCGCCGACCCATCCACCAGGGCGCCGGTGCTCAACACATTAAGCCAATCCCCATTGTGAGCGCCTTTGGGGGCGCGCGCGGCCATGGAGATTTGCTTTTGGGATGAACTCCGGACGCAACTCATACCAACTCCAAATTCAACTTGGGAAAGCTACCCAAGGGAGAACGCTGACAACATTGAAGTTTACCATACTGAAAGCACCCCCGGTCGCTGGGAATGAATTTGTGCAAAGGTTTCATCCTTTATTACCCTGAACGTAGCCGGGATCCGGCATAAATGGCCGCGCCAGCGGCTCTAATAAGAAATATCCGCGAGCGATGGTAGAAATATGTAAAACTTTTATAATTTTTGATCGGATATGTATAGAAAAGGCCTCGGCGTGCTAAATTGCCTAGAGTTCGGAGGCAGCTTTTGGCCCCTTCATCCAGGTCAAATTTGATGAAATCGGCTTCCAAACGGCGCGAGGCGAAGAAGCCGGGGGCGCGGATCAAACCGCGACCGGCGTCGGACGACGCTGGAATGGCAGGGTTATCGACCCAGCAGCCTGCTGCGCAATCGCGCAATGCCCCGCGGCTGGAACTGGTGCGAGCTCCCATGCGGCACGTGGCGTTGCTGATTGAGACCAGCGGGTCTTATGGCCGAGGTTTGCTGCGCGGGGTGACGAAATACAATCGCGAACATGGGGGTTGGTCGACGTATTTCCATCCGCACGGCCTGGGCGATCCCCCCCCGCCCTGGCTGACCAACTGGCGGGGCGACGGGATTCTGGCTCGCATCGATACGCCGGAGATCGCCCAGTTGCTCCTAAAATCCGGTGTGCCCGTCGTGAACCTGCGCGGAACCGTGGCGGAATTGCCGTTCCCGTACGTGGGGCCCGACCACGACCAGATCGCCAGGCTGGCGGCGGAGCATCTGTTGGAGCGGGGGCTGAAGAATTTCGCGTTTTGCGGGCGGCCCGCCGGAGTCCATCCCGGATTGGATGAACGCGGCGAGAGCTTTGCCAACTTGGTTCGCCAATCCGGGGGAAGCTGCGAGGTCTTTCCCGCCGAAAATCTGCCGGTTGAGGATGATTGGGAAATGGAACAGGAGCGGCTGTCGAAATGGATCGGCTCATTGCCCAAGCCGGTCGGGGTGATGGCATGCAACGATGAGAGAGGATTGCAGGTATTGGATGCATGCCGCCGGTGCGGGGCGATGGTGCCGGACGAAGTCGCGGTGATCGGCGCGGACAACGACGAGCATTTGTGCGATCTGTCGATTCCTCCCCTGACCAGCGTGGACGTCAACGCGGAACACATCGGTTACACGGCAGCCGCGCTGCTCGATGAGATGATGCAGGGCAAGACCGCGCCGCCGAATGCCCAGCGGCTTGCGCCCCGGGGAATATACACACGGCTATCGACCGATACCGTGGCCAGCGACGACGATGAGGTCAACCTCACCCTGCGATATATCCGTGAGAACGGATGCCAGGGCCTGAGGGTGGTGGACGTGTTGACGCACATGGGAATGTCGCGGGCGAGCCTTCAACAGCGTTTGAAACGGGTGATCGGTCGGACGATTCACGAAGAAATCGAGCGGGTTCGGCTGTCGCGGGTGAAGGAATTGCTCTTGAGCCCGGACATGACGATCAAGCAGGTGGCGCGGGTGACGGGCTTCAGCAGCGTGCAGTATATGACCCGCGTCTTCCGCGCAGCACTGGGGGAAACGCCGGCGCGATATCGTAGCGGGCGCAATAAATGAGTTTCACGGGCGGCCAGGACCTGTCGGAGGAAACCGAGGGAACAGCGACATCATGAATCCGTTGTTTTGGAAGGGTATCTTGGGTGTCGGGGCGTTTTTGGCGTTTGCGCCGGCGGCGATGTCGCAGGCGACGCTGCCGTCCGATTTTACGGTCGCCCGGCCGAGCATTCCCGATCGCACCTTCAGGATTACGGATTACGGGGCGGTCGGCGACGGCAAGACCTACGACACCGGCTCGATCGTAAAAGCGATCGCCGCCTGCCGCAACGCCGGCGGAGGAACCGTCGATGTTCCGCCGGGAACGTTCCTTACGGCGCCGTTTGTGCTCGCCAGCAATCTCAATCTTCATCTCGAAGGCGGATCGACCATCCTTCTCAGCGACAAGCCCGATGATTTCCCACTGAACAAGGGACAATACCAAAACTGCATCACGTTGAAGAACGGTCACGACGTTGCCATCACCGGATCGGGAACCATCGACGGACACGGGGCGCAGTGGTGGAGGAAGTTCGTCCCTCCAAAAAATAGCGACCCGATTGTGTGGGAATGGATACCTCGACGGCCCAGGCTCATCGAACTTGTCCGCTGTACGCGCGTGCTGGTGCAGGGAATCACCCTGACCAATTCGCCGATGTTTCATTTGGTTCCGGCGCAATGCCGGGACGTGACCATTGAGGGAGTTCACGTCAAGGCTCCGGCCGTTTCGCCGAATACCGACGGGATCGATCCCTCGGGCATGAACGTCGAAATTCGGGCTTGCACGATCGACACGGGAGACGACTGCATCGCGGTGAAGGCCGGCACCCGGTACGATCCGAATCGGCCATCGTGCGAGAACATTCTGGTGACCGGCTGCACGTTTCTGCACGGGCATGGAATGTCGGTGGGAAGCGAATCGAGCGGCGGGTTGCGGAACATGGTGGTTGAGAATTGCAGTTTCGACGGCACGGAGGCGGGGATTCGGCTGAAATCTCCGCGCGGGCGCGGCGGGCTGGTGGAATATCTCACCTATCAGAATCTCACCATGAAGAACGTCAGGAATTCCATTCTGATCACCAGTTATTATCCGAAAATTCCGGTTCATCCCGACCAGGATCGCGCCTTTGAGATTGATAATCGCACCCCGATATGGCGGCATATCCGCATCCGCGACGTGACCTCGACGAACGGGTCGATCGCCGGCCAGATCGTCGGGCTTCCGGAAATGCCGATCGAGGACGTCGTTTTGACCAACGTGCGGATTTCGGCTACGCAGGCGATCCAAATCGCCCATGCCCGGGGGATCAAGTTCGACAACTGCGTCCTATCGGGCTCCGCCGACAAGCCTGCGATCGTGGATGCGACGGTGGAAGGATTGAACGAGGCGACATCGCGAGAAAGCAGCGTCAAATGAAAAGAACATTCTGGACATCGGCGATTTTTTCGGCCCTGTTGGCGTTGGCGGGTTGCCAGGCGCAACCGCCCGCGGCCGAGGCGCCGACAGTGTCCGCGCAGCCGGCGATCGTCTTGCCGGATATTCCCGCGCACACCGTGAGCATTCTGGATTTCGGCGCCATCGGGGATGGCAAGACGGACAACGCGGCGGCCATCGGCAAGGCGATTGCCGCTTGCGCCGGCGCCGGCGGTGGGCATGTCGCCATTCCCACCGGCACCTGGCTCACCGGGCCGATCCATCTCATGAGCCACATCGACTTGCACCTCGACCCCGGCGCTTTGCTTCTCTTCAGCCGAAACTTTGACGACTATCCCCTCGCGCTCAGCAACTACGAGGGGCAGCAAACGGTCATGTGCAGCTCGCCGTTGTCGGGCGATCAGTTGGATGACGTGTCGATCACCGGTGCGGGGATTATCGACGGGCAGGGCGGCGCGTGGCGCCCGGTGAAAAAATCCAAGCTCACGCCCGCCGAATGGGACGCCCTGGTGCAAACGGGCGGGGTCGTGGATCGAAGGGCCCAAACCTGGTACCCCTCGCAAGTCTGGTTGAGCGGCCAAAGAGGGCTCACGGAATTGCGCCAGTCTTCCCGGCCTCTGCAGGTTGAGGATTTCCAGCCCTACCGCGATTTGCTGCGGCCGCCGCTGGTTTTGCTCTCCAACTGCCGCCGCGTGCTTTTGGAAGGTCCGACTTTCCGCAATTCCGCGAGCTGGAACGTCCATTTGCTTTTGAGCGACAACGTCACCGTGCGCCGCGTCACGATTTTCAATCCCTATTACGCGCAGAACGGGGATGGGATTGACATCGATTCCTGCCAAGACGTGTCGGTAACCAACAGCGACATATCGGCGGGCGACGACGTGGTGTGCTTGAAATCGGGCCGACGGCGGCCGGGCCGGCCGACGCCCACACGTCCGACCCAAAACGTGACGATCGCGCATTGCACGCTGGGCCGTGGTCACGGCGGGATCGCGATCGGCAGCGAGATGTCCGGAGGCGTACGCAACGTCGAGGTTTACGACTGCGTCCTGCGCGGGACGGACGAGGCGCTTCGATTCAAAACGGTGCGCGGCCGCGGCGGAGTGGTCGAGAACGTCAATATCCACGACCTCGAGATGTGGGACATCACCAACTCGTGTATTTCGGTTGACATGTACTACATGATTAGGAGACCGCCGACGACCCGGCGCGGTACGACGGCCCCAAGCGCCGACTCGGATGCTCCCCAGCCCGATCCGCCCGTGGCCAAGCCGCTGATCGTCACCCAGGAGCCCCGCGAGCCGCTCGGACCGGGAACGCCGCAATTCCGCGGCATCACCATCCGCAACATCGTCTGCCACGGCGCCAACATCGCCATGCAGTTGCGCGGCCTGCCCGAGCTTCCGTTGGAGAACGTCACGATCGAGCACGCCGACATTGTCTCCAAACTGGGCGGCGCGATCGTCGATGCCGACCGAATCACTCTGCGCGACGTCCACGTCAAATCCGCCGCCGTTCCCGTTTTTCAAATTCAGAATGCCACCCACCTGACCATGGAAGACGTGGACGACGTTCCACAATCGCTTAAGTGAGTTGCAGCCTTTCCCGGTCGTGCCGGATTTGCGGACCGGCCCGTGCTAATATGACGCGTTATGGAGAGTTTTGAAACCGCACGGCAGCATTTCCTGGCCGGCCGGTTTGCGCAGGCCGAGGCGGTGTGCCGGCAAATCCTGGCCGCACAGCCGCAGCAGCCTTTGGCTCTGTGTTTGCTCGGAAAACTCGTCCATCGCGCGGGTCGGCCCGACCTTGCGGCGCAACTCATCGCGCAGTCGATCCAATTCCAGCCGCAAAATGCCGAGGCGCGCTTCGATTTGGGCAGCGCGCTGATGGCCTGCGGCCGCATCGAACAGGCGATTGCCGCCTATCGAGGCGCCATCGACGTTCGCAAGGATTTCGCCGAAGCGTATGCCAATCTGGGCGCCGCGCTGGGCCTGCGCAACCAGTTTGAGGAGTCGATCCGGGTCCTGCGTCGAGCCATCGCGCTGCGTTCTGATTTCCCGGAGGCGCACGATGGCCTGGGCATCGTGTTGCGCGCCAGCGGTCAGGCCGAAGCCGCCGTCGCCTCGCATCGCCGGGCGATTCAGCTCCGCCCCGACTTCGCGGCGGCTCATTCCAACCTGGGCCTGGCCTTGCAGGCGCTGGGCCTGATTGACCAGGCCATCGCCGAGTACCGCCGGGCTTTGCGAATTGACCCCGGATTCCGCGGCGCCCGTGCCAGCCTCATTTATGCCTTGCACTTCCAGCTTCGCTGCGATCCCAAGGCGATTTATCAGCAGCACGTTGCCTGGAACCGGTCCCATGCCCAGCCGCTGGCCCGCCTGGCGCAGCCACATGCCAATACCGCCGATCCACAGCGGCGCCTCCGCGTCGGTTACGTGTCGCCGGATTTTCGCCAGCATGCCGTCTCGTTTTTCATCGAAAGTCTCCTGGCCGCGCACGATCAGCGGCAGGTCGAGGTTTTCTGCTATGCCGACATGGTCAAGCCCGACGCGACAACCGATCGACTCCGAAAAATGGCCCCCAGCTGGCGCGACATCACCGGCCGCGGCGACGCCGACGTGCGCCAGTTGATCCGCCAGGACCAGATCGACATCCTCGTGGACCTGGCGGGTCACACGGGCGGCGGTCGGCTTCTGGTTTTTGCCACCAGGCCGGCGCCGGTGCAGGTGAGCTATCTGGGCTACATCGACACCACCGGCATGGACGCCATCGACTACCGTATCACCGACGCCTTTGCAGATCCCCCTGGCATGACCGAGCCATTTCACAGCGAGCGGCTGTTGCGTCTGCCCCAAACCTTCGCCTGTTATTCTCCGCCCGCCGATGCGCCCCCCGTCGCGCCGCTGCCCGCGCTTGCCAACGGTTACGTGACTTTCGGCAGCTTCAGCATCCTGCCGAAGATCAATCAGCCTCTGTTGGAATGCTGGTGCACCGTGCTGAGCCAGGTTCCCCGATCGCGTCTGATCATGGTGGCAGACGGATTGCGATACCCCAGCGTCCAGCAGCGTATCGTCGCTCTGTTCCAGCGCCGCGGCGTTGAACCGGAACGGTTGACGCTCCTGTATCAGCAGAAATTTGATGAATATCTGGCAATCCATCAGCGCGTGGACGTGATCCTGGACAGCTTTCCCGTGAACGGCCATACCGTCACCTGCCACGGTCTGTGGATGGGCGTGCCGGTGGTGTCCCTGGCCGGAGGCACCTATTGCCAGCGCCTGGGCTTCAGCGTGATGAGCAATCTGGGTTTGAGCGATCTGGCGGCGCAAACATCGCGCCAGTATGCCGACATCGCGGTGAAGCTGGCGGGCGATCTGCCGCGCCTGGCGGAACTTCGCGCCACGATGCGAAATCGAATGAGAGGCTCGCCGGTGATGGACGCGGCGGCGTTCGCCCGAAACGTCGAAGCGGCCTACCGGGATATCTGGCGGTCCTGGTGCGCCGGTCGGGCTAAATGAGCCATAAAAAAACTCCGCCGATGATGATCGGCGGAGTCGACTCTTCGGAAGATCAGATTGTCACGGCAGTCGCATCACGTCTTGCGTCGTCTGCGGGCCAAGAGACCCAGGCCGCCCAACGTCAGCAAGCCCAAGGAGGCCGGCTCGGGGACACCGGGGACAACGATGTCGAGCTGAAAACCGTTCATGGCCGGCTTGGAACCATCGGAATTTGCCACGTCCGTAAGGGTAACGTCACCGCTGGAGTCCACTTGGCCGGTCAACATGTTCCACGCCTCACCTTGGGCGGTCAGGGTGCTTCCACCGTTGGGGGTGAATACGCCGTAATATAAAGCCGAATTGCTGGAATTGGTTGTTACGGTGCCGCTCCCATCATTGCCTGCCGCCAGGGAGAAAGCGCCGCCTTCGCCATCGGACGTTCCAGCGCCGTAGACATACAAGGTGAGCGCATCGCCCTCATAGGCCGTCAAACCGGTGACTTGGAATTCTATCCCGTCCGATGCACTGTTCGTGATCCAAGTGTCAACCATCAGAAGCTCTTCGGAACTGGCGTTCGTGTAGCCATCGCCAGTAAGACTGGCCCCGTAGGTGGAATTTGCCGGCGAGGGATGCAAACTGTTGGAGTCCGATGCCGTCAGTACATTGTGGTTGGGATGAATAACGTCCGATTTCGTACTGCCCTCAATATCGTACTGATTCAATTCCGCGCCCGTGCTGCCTCCCAATGAATTGACCAACGGAAGGTTTTCCTCGTACTCAACCGGCGGTAGCCCCACGGCATTCGGAGCAGTGTTCACCGACTTGATGGAGTTCCAGATGGTGCCGGGATCGCTCTCATCCGCCGCGTCATAGTTTGCGGTTCCCACATCCGGAACAGTCACCTGCGCTGGTGTGTAAGTGATCGGATTAATCCCGCCGTTCGATGAATTTGTTGTGGTCGTTGTCGTGGAGAAACTCGCCAAGCCGACATTGATCACGAGATCGGCACGCGTCATTTGAGGAAACGCAATTGCGGCTCCCCCCGCCAGACATGCTCCCGCCAAGATTCGAGTGTTTCGACGCTTATTCATATTCGGTGATCCCTGCATTTGGCTCGCTCCTCTCATGAAGAATTGAAACAACCTGCCGCGAGATAAATCTATCTCATGTAACGTGCATACGCCAGTTTATTGTATTGCAGTTTCGGCATGGTTGTTTTGCAGTATATGCAACAATCGATTCGCCAGAACTGGGTTTTGTTTACATCTATAAGCATAATGTAGATATGTAGTTACATATGTTAGAGTGGATGTCCGCCTGCGGAAATGTCGCATTTCTATGAAAACATGACGCAATCCGCGAATGATTAAATCGCCTAAAAGATGCTCAGAATATATGCCGCGCGGGGCGTGTGTCTTCGGCCATTTCTGCATGCTATGCGTTTTATAAACTACTATAAATAAGCGGCTTGCGTAAATTATGACCTGAGAATATCAGTCATGGTGGCCTGACGATTTCCGTGATTTTTGGGTGCCATGCGCCTCCTGCTACTGGCCTTGGGGGGTTAATTTGCGTCGATCACGACGGAATTCACGCCGCGCGCTGATTCGCCACCGAAGGAGATTGTGGATGTCGGCACGGCCTGCGTTGTTGAGGTCGTGCCGCCGGCTGAAACCGTCGAGGCGACTCTCGGCGTCGCCCGCATCGGGACGGGCGCGGGCGCTCATCGCCTTTTTCGTTTCCTTCGCCGGAAAATGAACCCTCACTGTTGGATCGCGCCCTGGGCGCTTTTCTCCACCACATATTTCCGATCGCTTACTCGCTGATTCACACGCATTGGGCGAATTACCCGCGTGTCAGGGAAGCGGTATAAGATTGCTCCGCTCATGGCCCAACTCACGATCAAACAGGCCTTCGATCTGGCGTTGCGACACCATCAGGCCGGGCGGTTGCCGGAGGCAGAGCAGCTTTACCGGCAGATCCTCGCCCGGCAGCCGGCGCATGCCGGTGCGCTGCACAATCTGGGAATGATTGCCCATCGCATGGGGCGCAACGACATTGCAGTCGATTTGATCCGTCGGTCCATCGCCCTCGGGTCCAAGCACGTTGAGGCCCATTTCAATCTCGGCAATGCCCTGAGCGACATGGGACAGCACGACGAAGCCATCGCCGCCTACCGCCAGGCCATCGCTGTCAAGCCCAACTACCCCGAAGCCCACAACAACCTCGGCAGTGCCCTGAACAAAAAAGGACAACTTGATGAAGCCATCGCCGCCTATCGCCAGGCCATTGCGCTCAACCCCAAGTTGGCCGAAGCGCACAACAATCTCGGCGTCGTGAGATATAAGGGACAGCTCGACGAGGCGATCGCCAGCTATCGCCGGGCCATTGCCCTCAGCCCCAACTTCGCCGAAGCCCACAACAACCTCGGCACTGGCCTGCAGGAAAAGGGACAACTCGATGAAGCCGTCGCCGCGTATCGCCAAGCCATCGCACACAAGCCCAACTACGCCGAAGGCCACAGCAATCTCGCGAAGGCCCTGCTTTTGCGCGGCGATTTCGAGGAGGGTTGGCCGGAGTACGAATGGCGATGGAAAGTCCAAGATTTTCCGTCGCCCAGACGCGGATTCTCCCAGCCTCTTTGGGATGGCGGCGAGCTGACGGGACGCGCGATCCTCCTGCATGCCGAACAAGGTTTAGGCGACACGATTCAGTTCATCCGATATCTGCCGCGGGTGGTGCAGCGCGGTGGGAAAATCATCCTTGCATGTCAAGCTGAACTCCAACGGCTCTTCCATGCAATGGCCGGGGAATACCAAATCGTGGCCTTTGGCCAGCCCTTGCCGGCCTTTGATCTTCACTGTCCCCTGCCAAGTCTGCCGCACGTTTTGGGAACGACATTGGGTGACATTCCCCAAACCGTGCCGTATCTAAGCCCCGAACCGGCGCTGGTTGAGGCATGGAGTCGAACGCTGGGCGCTGGCGACGGGCAGTTGAGGGTCGGGTTGGCATGGGCGGGCAATCCCCAATTCGAGTCGGATCGAACACGATCACTGAACCTGCAACAGTTGGCCCCATTGGCCGCCGCTGCGGAGGCGAAGCCTACCGCTACGGAGGCGAAGCCTACCGCTACGGAGGCGAAGCCTACCGCTACGGAGGAGAAGCCTACCGTTCGAGGCGTCAGGTTTTACAGTCTCCAGAAAGGCGCGGCCGGGGCGCAGGCGAAAAATCCGCCGGCGGGACTGGATTTGGTCGATCTGGGACCGAAGCTGAACGACTTTGCGGACACCGCGGCGGTGATGTCCTTGATGGACCTGATCATTACGACCGATACCTCCGTGCCGCATTTGGCCGGAGCGCTGGCCAGGCCGGTGTGGGTGATGCTTCAGTTTGTGCCGGATTTTCGCTGGCTGATGGATCGAGAGGACAGCCCGTGGTATCCATCGATGCGATTATTCCGCCAGCGATCCCCGGGGGATTGGGACAGCGTGATCGCGCGAGTGGTCAACTCATTGCGCTCCCTTGCGAACGAGCAATCCGCGCTCGATAGTGGGCGCTAACGGCATGGCCCAACTCACGATCCAACAGGCCTTCGATCTGGCGGTACGGCGCCAACTGGCCGGGCGATTGGAGGAAGCCGAGCAGCTTTACCGGCAGATCCTCGCTCGCCAGCCGGAGCATTCCGGTGCGATGCATTATCTGGGAGTGACCGCCCATCTCCTCGGACGGAATGACATCGCAGTCGATTTGATCCGTAGGGCCATCGCCCTCAGGCCCATCTGGGCCGAGGCCCACTATAATCTGGGCATTGCCCTGAAAGACAAAGGACAACTCGATGAGGCCATCGCCGCCTTTCGCCAGGCAACCGCGCTGAAGCCGAATTACCCCGAAGCGAACCACAATCTCGGCAGTGCCCTGAGAGACAGTGGACAACTGGACGAGGCCATTGCCGCCTATCGACAAGCCATCGCCCTCAGTCCCAACTTTGCCGAAGCCCACAGCAGTTTAGGCAATGCCCTGAGAGGCAAGGGGCGACTCGACGAGGCCATTGCCGCCTGTCGCCAGGCTATTGCGCTCAATCCCAACTTTCCCGAAGCCCACAACAATCTCGGCAGCGCGCTGAAAGAAAAGGGACAACTCGATGAGGCCATCGCCGCCTATCGTCAGGCCTTCGCACTGCGCCCCAACTATGCAGAAGCCCACAGCAATCTCGGCAACGCTCTGAGAGACAAGGGACAACTGGATGAGGCCATTGCCGCCTGTCGCCAAGGCATTGTGCTCAATCGCAACTTGGCCGAGGCCTACAACAACCTCGGCAGCGCACTAAAAGATAAAGGGCAACTCGTCGAGGCCATCGCCGCCTATCGCCAGGCCATCGCACTCAAGCCCGACTACGCCGAGGCCCCCAGCAATCTGGGCAATGCCCTGAAAGACAAGGGACGACTCGACGAGGCCATCGCCGCCTTTCGCCAGGCCATTGCGCTCAACCCCAATTCGCCCGAAGCCCACAATAACCTCGGCAGTGCGCTGAACGAGAAACGGCAACTCGATGAAGCCATTGCCGCCTGTGGCCAAGCCATCGCCCTCCGGCCCAACTACGCTGAAGCCCACAATAATCTCGGCAATGCTCTAAAAGACATGGGACAACTCGATGAAGGCATCGCCGCCTATCGCCAAGCCATTGCCATCAACCCCAACTTGGCCGAAGCCCACAACAACCTCGCCAATGTCCTGAAGGACAAAGGGCAACTTGATGAGGCCATCACCGCTTTTCGCCAGTCCATTGCCCTTAAGCCCAACTATGCCGAAGCCCACAGCAATCTCGTCTTCGCGATGCACTATCATCCCGGTTATGACGCCCAGGCCATCGCAGAAGAACAGGGCCGGTGGAATCGCCAGCATGCCGAGCCACTACAGAAATTCATTCAGATCCATTCCAACGACCCTAGCGCCGATCGTCGTCTGCGGATTGGCTATGTCTCGCCGGATTTCCGAGATCATCCAGTCGGCCGAAATCTCCTGCCTTTGTTTCTGCATCATGATCGCCGGCAGATGGATATCACTTGCTACGCTCAAGTGCCCCTTCCCGATGTGATCACCAGCCGGTTTCAGCAAAGCGCCGACTGCTGGCGCAACGTCGTCGGACTCTCCGATGACCAAGTGGCCAAACAAATTCGCGAGGACCGGATCGACATCCTGGTGGACTTGGCGCTGCACACGGCCAACAACCGCCTGCTGGTTTTCGCCCGCAAGCCCGCCCCCGTGCAGGTGACGTTCGCAGGTTACCCCGGCGGCACGGGGCTGAGCACGATCGACTATCGCCTAAGCGATCCGTATCTCGATCCTCCGGGCATGGATGAGTCGGTCTACAGTGAGCGGACGATACGTCTTCCCGACAGCTTCTGGTGCTTCGATCCGCTGGAGAATCGGGACATTCCCGTCAATTCGCTCCCGGCTCTGGAGACGGGGTTTGTTACGTTCGGGTGCCTGAATACTTTTTGCAAGGTCAACGACGGCGTTCTCGCCCTCTGGGCTCAGGTGCTGCTGCAGGTGGAAAACTCGCGACTGCTGCTGCTGGTCCCCCACGGGAGCCATCGGGAGCGGACGCTGGAGCGCCTCTCCCAGGAAGGGATTGAACCCGGGCGAGTCGAGTTTATTCCGCGTAAGTCTCGCCAAGGGTATCTTCAGCTATACCACGGCATCGACCTGAGCCTGGACAGTTTTCCCTACAACGGCCACAGCACCAGCCTGGACTCCTATTGGATGGGCGTTCCCGTGATAACGCTGGTTGGCAAAACAGTGGTTGGACGTGCCGGGCTTTCGCAGTTGACCAATCTTGGCCTGACGGAACTGATCGCCCACACGCCGGAACAATACGTGCGGATCGCGATGGAGTTGGCCAAGGACTTGCCAAAGCTCGGAGAACTTCGTTCAACTCTCCGCCGGCGGATGGAACAATCGCCGCTGATGAATGCGCCCAGATTCGCCCGCAATATCGAGGCGGCTTATCGCGAGATCTGGCGGACCTGGCGTGAAACGGTTTCCGCCAAGAGCTGACCGGATCGCGAAATCACACCGGCAGTATAAGATTGCTCCGCTCCTGGCCCAAGTCACGATCCAACAGGCCTTCGATCCGGCAATGCGGCACCATCGGGGCGGGCGGTTGCCGGAGGCAGAGCAGCTTTACCGGCAGATCCTCGCCCGCCACCCGGCTCATGCCGGTGCAATGCACAATCTGGGAATGATTGCCCATCGCATGGGACGCAAAGACCTTGCAGTCGATTTGATCCGCCGGTGGGATTGGAATTGGTCGATCTGGGACCGGAGCTGATCGACTTTGCGGACACCGCGGCCGTGATGTCATTGATGGACCTGATCATTACCACCGATACCTCCGTGCCGCATTTGGCGGGGGCACTGGCCAGGCCGGTGTGGGCAATGCTTCAGTTTGTGCCGGAATGGCGGTGGCTGCTGGAGCGAGAGGACAGCCCCTGGTATCCATCGATGCGATTAACCGGATTGTGGTGGAATCAGGGGCCGCACGAGAAGTTCAGGGACCGTTTGCCGACGGCTTGATACAGGGGCCACCAAGGTCAGTTGCCCGCCAGTTTGACCAGGATTCGGCGGGTGCTTTGCACAATCACGGCGGCGACCTTGATGACATGGGTTCGCCAGGTGCAGGGCTGGCCGACGCGGAGCACTTCCGGCAGGGTTTTATCATCGCGGGCGGCGTTCAGGAGGTTCATGGCGGCGGCGTGCAGCAGAAGGCGGAAGAAGTTGGCCATGAAGCGGTGACAGCTCAGGCGGTCCATCTTCAATCCATTTTTCATCTCGTCCATGCGCTGTTCGCTTTCGCCGCGTTGGATGTAATCGTCGTACTGGAGTTGGCCGTCCTCGGATGAGACGACTGCCGGCCGATTGGTGACGACGAAACGCAAGTTGGTTCCCTGCTCGTGGCACTCGGCCTTGGCGACGAGGGTGCGAGTACGGCCCCACGTTTCGGCCTGGTACTGGAAGCAATCGAACAACCGCTGCTTTTGCTGCGATTGTTCGTACCGTTCGACGGCTTGCTCCATCAGGCCCTCGGTGAGTGTCTTGAGCCGGGCATTGGTGGAGAATCCGAAGGTGTAAGTCAGCCCGTTTTGCTCGCAAACCTCGTACATTTTGGGGATGCCGAAGCCCGCGTCGCCGCGGACGTGAGCGGAAGGCAAAGCCTCCGCAATGGCGATGTCGGGACGTTCTGCCCGCAGGGCGTTGACGACCCGCATCAGATCGTCCTCGGCCCCCAGCGCCGCGTGAACCGTCCCCGGCCGCAGCCAGGCGACAAACACGTGCGCGGAGGCTTTGCCTTCCGCCTTGGTCGTCGGCTCGGAGAGGATCAGGGGAAAGTATTGGTATTGTCCGAAGTATCCGTGGAAAAGCGTGAGCTGTTGATGGCCATGGGTGGGATCATCCGTGGGATCCAGATCGAGCGTGATCGATGCCGGTAGTAAGCCGCCGTGTTTCTGTTTCAATCGTTCGATGCCGGTGGCGATGGTGAAGTCGATCAACTTCTGCAAAACCGCCGGCGTGGCCAGGTTCTCAAAGCGGTTGAGCGTCGGCTGGCTGGCCAACGCCTTGTCATCCGGGAGGCGGTCGGCGATCAGCTTGAAAACCGGATCGTCTCGCAACGTGTCGTGATCGTTGCAGTCCTCGTAGCCGGCCAGGATGCCGAAAACCCTCTGCCGCAACATCGAATCCAGCGACTGCTCCCGCGAGGGTTTGGGATCGTATAGACACCGGGTCATGCGGGCGGTGTATTTCCATCGCTGATCAAACTGCCGCAGCGGCAACAGCCCGGCATCGCAAGAAAGTTGACCTTCCGAGGGCTGGACAACGACCGGCAAATCTGGGAGAAAATCGAACGAAAGCTGCTGTGCACCCTGCGACGACATACGCGGCCTCCTTGCTGGGCTTAACTCTTCTTGGTCGAATGAATTAAACCACAAAGAGGCCCGTCGCGCGCGGGGGTCAAAGAATAATTCGGGCTAATGATGCGGTGTTTATCGATGCCGCCGGTCAGACGAGCAGCCCTTGCGAAGTAGCTTTCGAATTACGTCATTGGTTATCGGATTTGCGTCGGCGGCGGTGTCGCCGCGCCAATCCGCCGATGGCGCCCAGGGCCAGCAGACCCATTGAGGCCGGCTCCGGAACGCTTGTCAGGCTGATGCCGTTGGCTGCGGCGAAGGCGTCCAGGGCCGCGACGTCGCCGGCCGACACGGCCGCGCCGCTGTCGCTTTGGTTGAAATTCGCCGCCAGGTCGGTGAAGTCGGCGGCGTTGACTATTCCGTCGAAGTTGAAATCGCCCTGGTCCCAACCGGTGACGGTCTGGTTGAAGTTGGCCGCCAGAATGGTGAAGTCGGCGGCGTTGACTATGCCGTCCAGATTGGCGTCGCCGAGAAGCGTGTAGGCCACTTCGATTTGGCCGGAGACCAGGCCGGAAACCTTGCCGTCCGCCCCGTCGGCATAGCCGAGGCCGTAGGACAGGCCGTTGGTCTTGGTCTGGGCCGCCGTGGAAATGATGCCCGGGCCGTTCCAGTGGCCGCCGTTGTAGCCGGAGGCGATGTAGTTGGCGATGGTCGAGAACGGATCGGTGGCGCCGTAGGTGATGATGATGTGGTTGTTGTTCACATCGAGTTGGCCGGTGCCGGTGATCGACACCGACGTGAGGTCGATGGTGCTGGTGACGGCGGGGCCGGTGCCGCCGGAGACGCCGGATGCCAGCTTCACGGTTCCAGCGGTGATGCTCATGCTGCCGACGCTCAGGGCCGTGCCGAGGGTCAGCGTACCAGTGCCGGATTTTGTGAACGCCCCGGCATCGGCGATTATGCCCGTGCCGGTGATGGTGTAGTCGCCCAAACTGTTGTTCACGACAATGGATGCCGGAGAAACGGCGGAGTTGAGCGTCACGTTGTAGGCATTGGGATTATACCCTTCGTTGGAGGTGGCGTTGTTGGAGTCGTTAAACGTGACATTGTCGCCATCGGCGTAGAGCGTGGCAGCGGAGCCGTTGTTCCAGTTGTAGTTGCTGATATCCCAGGTCTGGCCGTCGCTTGGAGCGGTGCCGCCGGCGTTGTTCCAGGTCAGCGACGCCGGTCCGACGAGGGCCCCGGAGACGGTGACGATGAGGTTGTTTCCGCTTACGGAGGGCGTGAGGGTATCAGGTCCGATGACGGTCGGGGTAAGGTCGAGCGAGCCGGTCCCGCTCAGGCCCGTGCTGGTAAGAATCGTAAACACCGAGCCGGAAACAGGCGCGCCGGAGAGCGTGAAGGTAACCGTGGCATCGCCGGCAAAACTGGCGGTTCCGCCGAGGGCGAGCATGCTGGCGGAATTTGTGCCCACGTCGAATTGAAGGTTCCCGCCGTTATCGGTGAGGCTGCCATCCGCGCTGAGCGTGGAACCGGCCAGACCGGGGGCGATGGTTCCGTAGTTCAGGGTGATGCCGGAATGAATCGTGCCGGTGCCGGCCAGCGTGCCGCCGCTGACGTTGACGTTGGGAGCCGAGCCGACGCCGTGATAAAGCTCTCCGCTGACGGCGAGCGTTCCAAGAAAAACGTTGGTTTGGCCGGAGTAGGTGTTGATGCCGCTCAGGGTGGTGGTGCCGCTGCCGGCTTCGACGACGGCTCCCGCGCCGCTGATCACGCCGCTAAGGATAATGTTGTTGGATTGGCAGAAGAAAAGCGATCCCTCATCATCGACATTGCCCGTTGCGGGGATGCTGCCGTAGGCGCTGTAGCCGCTTCCTCCGCCCGGGCCGCCAACCTGAATCGTGCTGCCGCTGGCGATGGTGGTGCCACCGCTGTAGAAGTTGTTGGTCCCGATCAGGAGGAGGGTTCCGCCGCCGTTCATGTCAAGGCCCGCGCCGTTGATGCCGGCGCCGCCGAGGCTTTCGATTGCGGCGGTTTGTCCGGAGGCGGGGAGTACGAGGGAACCGTATTGGAGGGGAGTGCCCGCGCCGATGCCGCTGTCATTGACGTTTAGGATGCCGTTGACCAGCTGCAGCTCTCCGCCGATTTGGACGACGGCGCTCCCGCTGACAGAGAATATCCCGAATCCACCGGCGCTATAGCCGACGTACGCATCGGAGGCATTAAGCGTTCCGCCGGAGATGGAGAATTGTCCCACGCTGCTATATCCGACGACCAGCGTAGAGGTGGTTAGCGTCCCGCCGGTTTGAGTGAATGTTCCGGCGCCTCCGGCGCCACCTGCCCACCCGCCCACGTCGATCTCTGCAGAGTTTAGCGTACCAGCGTTGTTGAGGGTGTAACTGCCCGTGCCGCCAGCTTGGACGGCGACGACGAGCAGCCCGGACTCCCCCGCAATGGAGTTCGTGCCGCCATTTTGAATAAAACTGCCGCTGCCGAACCCCCCAATATACTCATCGGCTCCCCCAACAATACCATTGGTCAAGGTGTAACTGCCCGCGCTGCCGGCAAGAACGCCGAGGCTCAACCCTCCGTCGGTGTTCGTACCGCCGTTCTGCGTGAAAGTCCCTGTGCCGCCGTATCCGATCTCCTCGCTGCTCGCATTTAGCGTGCCGTTGGACAAAGTGTACTCGCCGGTACTGCCGGAAAAGTAAGTGACATCCAAATATTGGCTGACCGTATTCGATCCGCCATTCTGGTTGAAGGTGCCGCTGCCTGCAGCTCCAATGTACTCAATAGGCGAAGAGAGGGTGGCGCCGTTGGCCAAGGTGTAACTGCCCGCGCCGCTGGTGTTGTTGCCGAGGTAAAACCCAAAGGTCGATGTCGATGCTATGGTATTCGATCCGCCGGTTTGGTTGAACGAGCCGACGCCGGTATTTCCGATGACCTCGTAGTCGCTGACGTTGAGGTTGTTGGCTGACATCAACAATGTGTTGGTCCCGCCGCCGGTGGCATCGACCGTCACGGTATTGTAAGTCAGCCCCAGGGCGCTGTTGAACGTGATCGTCTGTGAGCCGGTGAAGGAAGTGGTGATAGAGACATCCTGCCCGGCGGTGGGCGCGGCGTGTGAACTCCAATCCCCGGTGGTCGTCCAGTTGCCGCCCGTGGTGCTGGTCCAAGTATCAGTCGCGGCCTGCGCCGAGCGAATCGGCCAGAGGGCCGCGGCAGCCGCCGCCAAAAAAAGCCCCGAACCCAGACGCTTCCGTCCGCGCGCATGCTGCTTGTTCATTTTCCTACCTCCCGAATGATTGCCCAAATGCCAAGACGGAACGAAGTGTCCGACCTTTTTAGCGACCGCAGTCTACCAACGCCGGAGCAAGAACACAAAAGAATTTTGCAGACTCCTGAAAGAGATAGCCCGGAGGTGAGGTTGTTCAGCAAAGGCGAATCAGGGGTCGCCAATCAATAGCGGGATCGCGCGGGCCGGTTCAAAATCCCTCGGTCCATCAGCCCTGCATTCCGCCGCACAGTCCGCGTCGTCGCCGGCGGAGAATTCCCAATCCAGCCATCACCACAATGGACCCGCTCGCCGGCTCCGGCACACTGGAAGTCGGTAAGGACAATCCGTTGGCTGCGGCGAAGGCGTCCAGGGCCGCGACGTCGCCGGCCGACACGGCCGCGCCGCTGTCGCTCTGGTTGAAGTTCGCCGCCAAGTCGGTGAAGTCGGCGGCGTTCACCAGTCCGTCGTAGTTGAAGTCGCCCTGGTCCCAGCCGGTGACCGGCTGGTTGAAGTTCGCCGCCAGGATGGTGAAG
>Ga0181538_10001116_pt1 | contig 30987 bp, 20 predicted proteins | sample PEATcosm2014_Bin_40_FD_119773 | JGI IMG/M metagenome (GOLD analysis project Ga0181538, IMG submission 119773) | Peatland microbial communities from MTU Mesocosm Facility, Houghton, MI, USA - PEATcosm2014_Bin23_30_metaG | ecosystem: Environmental > Terrestrial > Soil > Wetlands > Peat | place... | reverse complement strand
TGAAACTCGTCCTCGAATTTGTAGCCCGGATCGCCCGTGCCGTTCCCCAGCGGGCAGCCCCCCTGAATCATAAACTCCGGGATCACGCGGTGAAACGCGAGGCCATCGTAAAACGGCCGCTTCGACGGCTTGCCCGTTTTCGCGTCGTGAAATTCCTTCGTGCCTTCCGCCAAACCGATGAAATTTGCGACAGTCTTCGGCGCTTCTTTCTCAAATAACTTGATGACCAGCGTGCCGTGCGAGGTTTCCAGTATTGCGTACGTTCCAGGTGTGCGAGCCAATGGGCTTCTCCTTGATCGCTCTTGTCAAATCTTGACGAATTCGGTCCGGCGGGCATTATCGCCCAACCCGCGCCCCACGGCGCAAAGAAAATACCTGCATTCGATTCTGCTGAACAGTAATAGACTAACTCCCCGTCGCGTGAATCCACCGGGCGCGCGTGCGCATCGAATTGGCGGAAGGGAACTCATGGAAGACGTTCGCAACGTAGTCATCATCGGCAGCGGCTGCGCGGGATTGACGGCCGCCATTTACGCCGCTCGCGCCAACCTCAAGCCACTCGTCATCGACGGCTACGAGCCCGGCGGTCAGCTCACGCTCACGACGATGGTCGAAAATTTCCCGGGCTTTCCCGACGGCATTCTTGGTCCTGAACTGATCGAAAATATGCGCAAACAGGCGCAGCGCTTTGGCGCCGAATTTCGCGCGGGCGCGGTCACCGAAGCGGACCTTTCGCGCCGCCCGTTCACGATCACCGCGGCGCAAGAAAGCTATCGCGCGCAAGCGCTCATCGTCGCCGCGGGCGCATCGGCTCGTTTGCTCGGCCTCGAATCCGAAAAGCAGCTCATGGGGCATGGCGTCTCCACCTGCGCCACCTGCGACGGCTTTTTCTTTCGCGGCAAGGAGATTGCTGTTGTCGGCGGCGGCGATTCCGCCATGGAAGAAGCGAACTTCCTCACGAAATTCGCCAGCCGCGTTCACCTGATTCACCGCCGCGACGAATTTCGCGCCTCAAAAATCATGCAGGATCGCGTTCGTGACAATGAGAAAATTCGCATCGTCACGCCCGCGGTCATCGAAAAAGTGTTGGATCCGGGAAAGGGCGCCGTCGAAGGCATCGAGTTGCGCGACCTCAAGAGCGGCAAGACTTCAACGCTTCCGCTCGAGGGCATATTCATCGCCATCGGCCATCACCCGAACACAGGCGTGTTTCGCGGCAAGCTCGATATGGATGCCAACGGCTATCTCATCACGCACCACGGCAGCAAGACCAACGTCCCCGGCGTCTTCGCTGCGGGCGACGCTCAGGACCATCGCTATCGCCAAGCCGTCACCGCCGCAGGCTCCGGCTGCATGGCCGCCCTCGACGCGGAACGATTCCTCGAAGAACCGGAACTCGCCTAATTTCCCCCTGCCGCTCCCGCCGTACTTTCGCGGGTGATGAAGCATTCGCAACACCGGCCTGCACCGGCGATGCAGGTCATCGTCTGCGTGCTACGATTTCCGCCAGCCAATCTTCCCTCGAGGTTGCGCGTTCATGGAACCGTGGATCATTCGCCAGTGCCGGCTGACGTGCCGGCGTCAAGTGGTGGCGTGGGCCGTAATTCTTCTCGCTGGGCTGGGCTTCGTCTGCTACAACGCGCGCTACGTCAACAATTTCTTCCGCGGCCCATTCCAACTTTCCGCAAACGATCTCGCGCAAATCGACGACGCCGATAAAGCGCCGCGTTATTTTGTGACCGTCGCGGGCGGCAAAATCGCCGAAACGGGTGTGCAGGAATTCGAGACGGAGACGGAGGACGGCGTAGAGAAGAAGAGTGCCTACCCCTCAGCGACTTTTTATGCGGTTCAGGTTGGCAATCGCCTCCTCGTCGTAAAAAGCCCATCTGCCCCCAGAGGGAATATTTCCGGGCAATTGAAACCTTTCTACTACGACCTCTCAAATGATCTTTTCACCGGTGTGGACTCCCCCTTGGATTCCACCCAATGCTATCCCTTCTATCTCGATACGCAGGGCTTTCGCACGAGCGGCTATTGGGGCATCGCAGTCGCAGTTCTAGTCATCGTGCTCCTCGTCGCTCTTGCGAGGCCCGCTCTGTTGCGTCTGCGCGACATCGAAACGCATCCCGCCGTAAAGCGCGCCCGACTTTGGGGCGACCCGATCGGCATCTCCGTCGAGGCCGAGCGCGAATTCAATGGCCAGGTCAGATACAAGGCGGCCGGTGTGGTTCTCACCGACAACTTCGCATTCCAAAAAGGCTTCTTCGCCTTCAATCTCTACCGCTTCCACGATTTGCTTTGGGCCTACAAGAAAGTCACCCAGCGCAGGGTGAATTTCATCCCCACGGGCAAGAGTTACTCCGCCCTCCTGCACTTCTACGGCGGAAATATTAATTTCATGGCCAAGGAGAAGCAGGTGGAGGAAGTCCTGCAATTCGCCGGCGCCCGCGCTCCCTGGGCCGTAATCGGCTACTCCGCCGAACTGAACAAACTCTTCACCAAGCAAGTCGCCAACTTCTGCGCCGCCATAGAAGCCCGCCGCCGCGACCTCGCCGCCAAGTCCTCTCAGTAGGACAGGCATTCCTGCCTGTCCCCTTCCCCTTGTCCGAGTGCAGCGACAGACGAGCGGGGAGCCTTTCCTATTCTGTTGAGTTGTGCCGTGAGGAACCGCCGCCGGGCAGGATCGACTTGATGGTGACATACAAAACAGGAATGAAAATCAGATTCAGTGTCGTAGCGGCGATCATTCCGCCGAACACCGTGGTTCCCACCGAAATGCGCCCCGCGCGGCCCGCGCCCTGCGCCAGCACCAGCGGCACCACGCCCAAAATGAACGCCAGCGAAGTCATCAGAATCGGCCTCAGCCGAATCCGCGCCGCCTCGATCGCTGCTTCGACAATCGTCATTCCTTGCTCGCGCAATTGCTCGGCGAATTCGACGATCAAGATCGCATTCTTGCTCGAGAGTCCAATCAACATCACCAGCCCGATCTGGCAGTAAACGTCCACTTGCAGGCCGCGGATTGCTTGTCCCGAGATCGCGCCGAGCAGCGCCAGCGGCACCGCCAGCAACACGATAAACGGCAGAACGAAACTTTCGTATTGCGCCGCAAGCGTCAGATAGACGACGATCAAGCCCAGCCCGAAAAGGATCGTCGCTTTCCCGCCGGATTCGATTTCTTCGAGCGACAATCCGCTCCATTCGTACGTCATCCCTTGCGGCAAGACTTTCTTCGAGAGATCCTCCATCGCCGTGATTCCTTCGCCTGAGCTGCGCCCACTCGCCGCGGAGCCGTCGATCTCCGCCGAGCGGAATAAATTGTAATGGCTGATCACTTGCGCGCTGGCGGTCGGCTCCACGCTGATCAGCGATTCGAGCGGAATCAATTTCCCCGTGTCCGAGCGCACGTAATACTGGCTGATGTCCTTTGGCTTCGCGCGATACGCCGAATCCGCCTGCACGTACACCCGGTACGACCGGTTGTTGAAGTCGAAGTCGTTCACGTACACCGAGCCCATGTACACCTGCAGCGTGTCGCTGATCTGGCTGATCGGCACCTGCAAACTCTTCGCCGCTTCGCGGTCGATGTGCACGATGTACTGGGGATCGTCGGCGGTGAAGCTGGTAAAGAGCCCCGCCAGGTCCTTGCTCGCGTTTCCCTGCGCCACGATCTGGTTCGCCGCGTTCGCAAGTTGTGGAAGCGTGTTGCGCCCCTGATCCTCCAACTCGTAAGCGAAGCCGCCGAAATTGCCGAGCCCCTCGACCGCCGGAGGATTAAACGGCACCACGATAGCGCCTGATACGCCGCCGAGCGGCCCGCGCAATCGCTCAATCACCTGCTGCGCTGAATGCTCGAGCCCCTTGCGCTCAGCGAACGGTCTTAAATTTGCGAAGATGATGGCGCGATTTGGCGCCGAGCCCGAAAAGCTGAAACCAATCACCGAGAACGCCGCATCGATTTCCGGTTCCTGCGCCATCGCTTTCTGCGCCTCTTCGCAAATCGCGCTGGTGTACGCCACCGAAGCGCCTTCCGGCGCCTGCACGACGACGAAGATGTAACCCTCATCATCTTCCGGAATGAACGCGCGCGGCACATGCTGGTAAATCCAGTACGTCAAACCGAGCCCGACGAAAAAAATAATCAGCATGACGGGCTTGAAGCGCAGCGCTGTCCTCAACACCAAACGGTAGAAATCCGTACCCGCGCGCACAAATCGGTTGAACACGCCGAACAATCCGCCGTGAATAACTTCTTCTCTCCTCAGAAACAACGCCGAAAGCGCCGGCGTGAGCGTCAGCGCATTGAAAGCTGAAATCGAAACGGAAAATGCGATGGTCAGCGCAAACTGGCGAAACAAAATCCCTGTCGTGCCGGGAAACAGCGCCACCGGCAAGAACACCGAAACGAGCACCAGCGACGTCGCCACCACCGCGCCCGCCACCTCTTTCATCGCCACCGACGCCGCGTTGTGCGGCTCGGTAATCCCCTCGCTCAAGTGCCGCTGCACGTTTTCAATCACGACGATGGCGTCGTCCACAACCAAGCCGGTCGCGAGCGTTATGCCGAATAGCGTCAGCGTATTGATCGAAAATCCCAGCAACTTGACGAACGCAAACGTCCCCACCAGTGAAACGGGAATTGTCACCGCCGGAATAATCGTGCTGCGCCAATCCTGCAAGAAAATAAAAATCACGGCGATCACCAGTAGAATTGCTTCCAGCAGCGTGATGAGCACGTCACGAATGGATTCGCCGACGACGGTCGTGGTGTCGAAAGCGACCGCATAGCGTATGCCCGGCGGAAAATTCTTCGATAGCTTCAGAAGCTCCGCTTTGGCGTCGCGGTCCACATCGAGCGCGTTCGCGCCAGGTAGCTGCGTGATGCCGAAGCCGACCGCTTCGTGCCCGTTGAAATTGAGCTCGGAGCTGTAATCCTCGGCGCCGAGTTCGGATCGCCCCACGTCTTTAAGCCGTACCAGCGTGCCGTCTGTTCCGGACTTAAGAATAATGTTGTCGAACTCCGATGGTTCCGTCAGTCGTCCGATGGCGCGGACGCTTATTTGAAAAGACTGCCCCGCCGGAGCCGGCGGCGATCCGATCTGTCCCGCAGCGATCAACACATTTTGTTCGTTGAGCGCGTTCAGGATGTCGGTGGCTGTGAGGCCGTGCTGCGCCATGCGCCCCGGGTCGAGCCACAGCCGCATCGAGTAGCGCCGCTCCCCGAAGATGAACACGTCGCCGACGCCGGGGACGCGCTTGAGCGCATCGCGCACGTACACGTCGAGGTAATTGCTGAGAAAAAGGCTGTCGTATTGCCCGTTCTCGGAATATACGCCCGCGCCGAAAACGAATCCGCCCTGCTGTTTTGTGATGATGACGCCGGTGTTTTTTACTTCGTTGGGCAGCAAGCCCAGCGCCTGATTGACGCGATTCTGCACGTCTACTGCGGCGAGATCTGGGTCGCGACTGACGTCGAATACCACCGTGATGCTGCTGTTCCCACTGTTGTCGCTCGTTGAGGTGATGTACTTCATTCCCTCGACGCCGTTGATTGCCTGCTCCAGTGGGATCGTGACGGCGCTTTCCACGGTCTGCGCGTTCGCCCCGGTGTACGCGCTACTGACGCTGACCTGCGGCGGCGCTAGATTTGGGAATTGTGAAATCGGCAGCGTCGGAATGGCGATCGCGCCCGCGAGCACGATCAGCAGCGCGCAGACGGTCGCGAACACAGGTCGGCGAATGAAGAAATCAACAAACACGATTCAGTTGCGCCCTCGCCCGCGCGCCGATGGCCGGCACCCAGCGGAATGCATCGCGTCAGTGTGCTGTGGAAGACGCCGGTTCGTTCTGTATCTCCTCCGAAACCGGAACGCCATCCGCAAGGAATTGTGTGCCGGTGACGATGATGTGGTCGCCCGGGTGAATGCCATCAAGAACTTCGTAGTCGTTGCCGAACGTGTCTCCGATTTTGAGCAACTTCTCCCGCGCCACCAGTCCGCCGGCTTCGCTCACGGCGAGAAACGCGAAGTATTGCCCGTTGATGCGCGACACCGCCAGCACCGGCACCACCGGCGCCGCATGCGTGCTCCAGATCACTTCCGCGCGCACCTGCTGCTCGACGCGCAACTTGCTCTGCGCGTTAGGCGCCGCCGCCTTCACCAGCACCGTTTGCGTCGTGTCGTCCACTTCCGAGGAAACAAATGTGACCTGCGTTTGCGCCAGCAAATTCCCGGAATCGTCTTTCAGATTTACCGGCAGGCCGAGCCGCACTTCATGGGCGCGCGCCACGGGCACGTAGATGTAGGCTTCGAGCGCGCCCGGCTCGTCCACAGTGGTCAGTTGGGTCGCCGTCGTCACGCCGTCGCCCACGCGCACGGGAATGTCTCCGACGATCCCGTCCATCGGGGCCACCACCTGGTAATAGTGCAGCTCGACCTCCTGTTCCTTCACCTGTTGGTCGAGCGAATTCATTTGTTGCACCGCCGTGTCATAGTTGTTCTGTGCGGTGTCGAAGTCCTGGCGCGAGATGACGCCCTGGTCGACAAGTTTCTGCGCACGATCCAACTCCGTTTTCGCAAACTTCACGTTCGCTTCCTGCGCCGCTCGCGAAGCTTCCAGGCTGCCGACGGTCGCTTGCTGTTTCAGAGGATCCACTTGCAGCAGCGGCGCGCCCGTCTTCACCAGGTCCCCGGACTTCACGTAGATCTTTGTAATCTGTCCCGCCACCTGCGGCGTGATGTCCGCCGAATGCCGCGATTTCAGCACCGCCAGATACTCGTTCGAGTCCGGGATTGCGACCGTCCGGGCCACTTGCACCTTCACCTGCATCGCGCCCGGCGGCGCATCTCCAGATGCGTTCTTGTTTCCGCAGCCCGGAATCCCAACGCACACCGCTAGCGCCGCGAGGCAAAGAGCCCGCGCGCTCGCCGTGAATTTGCGAGAATGCTGCGAATCAACGATCATTTCTGGATCAATCCCCGGTCCGTCCCTTCAAGAGGTCTCCTGAGTTCGACACCCCAACTTGAGGTAATTCCAGCGGGGCACGCTGAACTGTCGCTGAAGGGGGCTCTTCAAATATAAACTCCCCCGACGTCTAAGACAACGGTCCAGCGCCTCGAAACGTTACAGCGCGTGTTAAAATAGAGCTGTTGGAGGGGTGCTTGTGAGGCCCCGAATTTGATGGTATAAGAGTTTTTCCATTTGCCCCGGGCAACGAAGATTCTTCAGACCCAGGCGGCTCGCCAAGGAGAAGCAAGATGGCCTATGTGATCGCTGAGCCCTGCATCGGCACAAAAGATACCGCCTGCGTGGACGTTTGTCCGGTGGATTGCATTCACCCGCGTAAAGACGAGGCCGATTTCGCCGCCGAGACGCAGCTCTACATAAGCCCGGTCGAGTGCATTGATTGTGGCGCGTGCGTCCCCGTCTGTCCCGTGACCGCGATTTTCGCCCTCGAGGATCTGCCGGAGAAGTGGGCGCACTTCACGAAGATTAACTCGGACTGGTACGAGAAAAAGGCTTAGGCCAATCCCCCGGAAGTTCGCAAAGTGTTCCGCGGCGGGGCATGGGGCTCCGCCCTTTATTTTTCCATTCATCTTTCCGAACGGTTTTTTCAATTCGTAGGCGCGGGGCCCGCCGCGCTATCATATTCGGCGCGCCTAGACATGGAGTTGTCTCTTGTCCAAGTTTCATCTAGTTCTGCTCATTCATTCCCACCAGCCTGTCGGCAATTTTGAGCACGTGCTCGAGATCGTCTACCAGAAGTCCTATCTCCCGTTTATGGAGTGCCTCGATCGGCATCCGGGCGTGCGCATGGGAGTTCACTATTCCGGGCCGCTTCTGGAATGGATGAACGCCAAGCATCCCGAGTATCTCGCGAAACTGCGCGAAATGTCCGCGCGCGGCCAGATCGAACTCGTCGGCGGCGGCTATTACGAACCGATCCTCGTCTCGATTCCTCCGCGCGATCAGCACCTGCAGATCGTGCGCCTTGCCGAGTTTCTCCAGAAACACTTCGGCGTTCGGCCGAGCGGGGCGTGGCTCGCCGAGCGGGTCTGGGAGCCGCAATTGGCCTCCGCGCTGGGCTCGGCTGGTGTCGACTACACGCTTGTGGACGACAGCCATTTCCTGACGGCCGGCTTCGAGCCGGAACAGCTTTTCGGTTACTACGTCTCCGAAGATCGCGGCGTGAAAGTCCGCGTGATCCCCGGCCTGCAATCGCTTCGCTATCTGGTTCCGTTCCGCGAAGTCGGCGACGTCCTTGGCTTCCTGCGCGACGCCGGCGCCCGCCATCCCGGCGGCATGGCCGCGATGGGCGACGATCTCGAAAAATTCGGCGCCTGGCCCAGCACGTTCGACCACTGCTACACCAATGGCTGGCTCGATCGTTTTTTTTCCATGCTTGAATCGGAATCCGCATGGCTCGAGACTTCGCTGCCCGGCGAGTATCTCGCGTCGCACCCCGCGCTCGGCCGTGCCGATCTGCCCACCGCCTCCTACACAGAAATGATGGAATGGGTGCTGCCGACGGAGGTGCGCGAGCGATTTCATCAAGTGCGTGAGCGTTTCGCCGGCGAGCCGGAGGTACAAAGATTTTTGCGCGGCGGTTTCTGGCGGGGATTCTTCACCAAGTACGCGGAATCAAATCTCTTGAACAAGAAAATGATGCGCGCCGCGCTCGACATCGAGCGGTTGGGCCATCGCCGCCGCACGCCCGCGGCGCTCAAGAAGCTGGCCGAAGCGCACACCCACGTTCTCAGCGCGCAATGCAACGATGCCTACTGGCACGGCGTTTTCGGCGGACTCTACTCGCCCCACCTGCGCACCGCTCTCTGGAACGCGCTCATCCGCGCCGAGACGCTTTTGGATTCCATCGAGAATCCGCGCCGCCGCACGCCTCACGCCGAGCGCTTCGATCTGGATTGCGACGGCGCTGAGGAGGTGCTAGTTGAAGCGCCGCAGTTTTCAGCACTGATCAAACCTTCCGACGGCGGCACCATCGCCGCGCTCGATGATCGCCGCTCTGCCGTGACGCTCGTGAATTCCATGATGCGCCGCACCGAGGCCTACCACGCCCGTTTGCGCGCCGTCTCAACCCACTCCGGTGACCACGTAGCTTCGATCCACGATCAAGCCCACGCGAAGGAAGAAGGCCTGCAGCATCGCCTGCGCACCGATCGCTGGCCGCGCCACGCGTTTCGCCTCTTGTTGTTTGCGCCCGGAAAGCGCTACGAGGATTGCGATGCGATTCACCTCGATGAAAACGCCGCCGTTGCCGGTGGTGCCTATCTGGTCGAGGAGGCTGAAGGGGGCCATGTGAAACTCGCCGTGGAGACGCCGATTGGCAATGGCGTTCTGCGCGTGCGAAAACAATATGAATTCACACCCGCGCTGGATGGATTTCAGGTTCATTGCGGCCTCGAACTCTCTTACTCGGGTTCAGCTTCCGTTGAAATCGAAGCGGGCCTCGAACTGGTGCTGAATTTCCTGGCGCCCAATGAGCCCGACCGTTACTTCGACACCCCCGAAGGCCGGCGCAAACTCTGCTGGGGAGGAACGGTCGCCGCGAGTTCGCTCCGCATCGTGGACGAATGGCAGGGCGTTGCCGCTCACATCGAAGCGGCCGCGGCGCGGCACATTTGGGTTGTACCGATCGAAACAGTTTCGGAGTCCGAAGACGGATTCGAGCGCGTTTATCAAGGCTCGCAAATTATTCCCGTCTGGCCCGTGCGACTGGATTCGGAAAGCGTCTGGACTACCAGCGTGAATCTGCGAATCGGCCCCGCCTCAGTTGCTTCCGCTGCCCCACCTGCCTAAAGGTCGTCGTGAGCATTCTAGTTCAAGTGTTGGCTGGCCGTGGGCAGCTCATCAGCCCCGGAAGGGCGGCAGAAGTTAGCCCAGCGCGTAAGCGCTGGGTGGGCAATCTACTAAATCTCCCGCCGAGTTGCCGAAGACGAAACGCCTTTGCTAGAGTCGTGCCGCAGGCTGCGTCAGGCCAAATGTTGGCCGCGTTTCCGCAACCGCGGAGGAGAGCATGCCGGAAAAAGCCGATTGGAAAGATCTCCTGGTTTGTCCCTTGTGTCGCACGAAGGTTTTGTCTACCGCCGACGGCCAGGGTCTTCGCTGTGAAACCTGCAGCCGCGTCTATCCCATCCGCGATGGGTTCCCCGTGATGCTTCCCGAAGAAGCGACCTTGGATCCGCAGGGAGGAAAAGCCTGATGGAGCGCGCGACGCAATTTTCCCCCGGCTTTCCCAGCCGATTCTCTCTATGAAAACTTCAACTGGAAAACTTGAGCACTTGGTGCAATCGTTCCGCGGACGCCGCATGGGTGTCCTCGGCGATTTCATGCTGGATCGTTACGTCTGGGGCTCGGCCACGCGCTTGTCTCCCGAGGCCGCTGTGCCGGTCGTCGATTTTGTCTCGGAATCGCAAGTGCTCGGCGGGGCCGGCAACGTCGCCGCGAATCTCGCTGCTCTCGGCGCAAGGGTCGAAGCATTCGGCGTCACCGGCGAAGACGACTCGGGCCAGGCGCTTCTGAAGTGCCTAGTCGCGCAGGGAATCGGCGCGAAGGGAATGCTCGAAGATGCCGAGCGCATGACCACCGTAAAGACGCGCGTGATCGCGCGTCACCAGCAGGTCGTTCGTGTCGATCGCGAACGGCGCGGCCCGGTCGATTCCGCGCTCGAAGAAAAATTGATCCGCCGTGTCAAAGCCGCGGTGCCGCAGCTCGACGCGCTCGTAATTTCGGATTACGACAAGGGCGTCGTGACGGATGCCGTCGCCGAGCGGGTGCTCCAGGAGGCGCAGCGTCGCGGACTGCCGGCGCTGGTCAAGCCGAAAACTTCGCGCCTGTTCGGCTATCAGGGCGCGACGGCCATCGTTTGCAACTCGAAAGAGGCCGGTTTTTTCGTCACCCGCGCGCTCGCCGATGATGGCGCCGTCGAGCAGGCCGGACGCTCGCTGCTCGCGCATTTCGGCTGCGCCGCCGTGCTTATCACGCGCGGCGAGCACGGCCTCTCCGTCATTGAAGAAGGCGTCGCGAAGCCGTTCCACGTCCCCGCTACGAGTTTCGAGATCAGCTACGCACGCGTCGGATTGCCGGGCGTGGAGCGTGGCAGGGCCGCGCGACAGGTGTTTGACGTTACCGGCGCGGGCGACACGGTCCTCTCCGTGCTGGCATTGGGGATGGCGTCCGGCGCGGCCGTGCAGGACGCCGCGCGCCTCGCAAATCTTGCCGCCGGAGTCGTCGTTGGTAAACTCGGCACAGCGACTCTCTCGCCCGCGGAACTCAGTGCAGCCTTGCGCGAACTTGCATAAGAAGCGCGCGTCCCGCGAGACCGCGCTCGGCAGTGTTGATTGTATTGTGAGCCGCAGCTAAAGATTAAAACGGCGGGAAACTCAGCGATTGATCCGAGCGTTCCACCCAGATTTTCACTTCGCGAGTTCGATTGCTTTTCGGATCACTTGAATCGGGGAACGGCGCGTAGGGGCTAATCTCCACCGTCACCACGACGCCGCTGACTTCGTCCACCCCTCCGCCCCCGTGGCTCGCCGGTTCCGAAGCCGACTCGACGTGGTAACTCAGCACCGGGCCGTAATATCCCAGCGCGCCCCAGTCTTCCACGAAATCCCCGTACGTATAGGTCGAACTCGGATGCCAGATCTGGTACGCGTGCTTCATGTTTCCCGCGACGACGGCGTCGAGAAAATGCTCGACTGTATGCTTCTCCGTCGTGTAGCGAAACAAGAACCAGAACCCGACAGCAAGAAGCACGGCCAGCGCTACGCCGCTGATGATGTAGCGCAGAAGTTTCGACTGCGGCTCTTCCGGCCCTGAATCGAGCAATCCCACGCAGTGCTCCTCTCGTGCCTCTACTTATTCCGCCTGCGTATTATACATGCGCGTGCGGCTCAACCTTCGAGCGCCCCGCACGCGGCAGCTTCAGGCAGCTCGATCGAATATTTCGTTCGCTGCTTTTCGCGCTGCTGTTCGAGCGCGAGTTCGATCAAGCGATCGAGCAGCTTGCCGTACGGCAGCCCCGACGCCTCCCACAATTTCGGATACATGCTGATGGAAGTGAAGCCGGGAATCGTATTGATCTCGTTCACGTACACGCGGCCGGTGCGGTGCTCCAGGAAAAAATCGACGCGCGCGAGCCCCATCGCCTCGACCGCGCGAAACGCCCGCACGGCGAACTCCTGGAATTTATTGACCTGCGCTTTCGAGAGCTTCGCCGGAATCAACAGCTGCGTCCCTTCTTCCAGGTACTTCGCCGCGTAGTCGTAAAATTCGCGGTGCGGCACGATTTCACCCGGCACGGAGGCACGCGGCTCGTCATTTCCGAGCACCGAAAGCTCAATTTCGCGGCCCTTAATGGCGCGCTCCACCACAATTTTCTGCCCGAATTCCCCAGCGAAATTCATGGCCGCGCCCAACTCTCCCCGGCTATGCACTTTCGTCATCCCGACCGAGCTTCCCAGCGTCGCCGGCTTAATGAACACCGGATATCGAAATTTCTTCTCGACCTCGCGGCGCACTTTTTCCGGCTCGCGCTCCCAACGCGAGCGCAGCACTGCAAGAAAATCGCCGACCGGCAATTTCGCCTGCAAGAACAGCCGTTTCTGCATGTCCTTGTCCATGCCCACCGCTGAGCCCAACACTCCGGAGCCGACATACGGCAAGCCCGCAAGTTCCAGCAGTCCCTGCACCGTGCCGTCCTCGCCAAACGTCCCGTGCAACACCGGGAAAATAACGTCCACCCGCAACGGTTCCGAGGGTCGCCCGTCGAGGGACATAAGTCCTGCAACATTCGGATCAGCTGTTAGTCCTACGCGCTCGCCGCTGCGCAAGATTTCCGGAAGCAACTTCTCCGCTCCCGCGCCTGCGAGCCATCGCCCGTCTTTCGTGATCCCAATCGGCACGACGTCGTATTTCGCGGGGTCCAGCGCGCGAATCACCGACGCCGCCGAATTCAGCGAGACCTCGTGTTCGCCCGAGCGTCCGCCAAACAGCACGCCGACGCGCAACCGCTTCTTTCCGTCACTCATTTTCCTGGATTCCTATCTCCGCCGCTCGCAAAGTGCCCGCGCAAAATCCCGCCGCGCGCCGCCTCACAATATTTTCTTTCCCAGCGCCGACAGCACCATCTCCACCGCCAGCAGCGCCGTCTTGTTGTGCAGGTCGATCACGGGATTGATCTCGACCACTTCGAGCGCCACCATGGCCTCGCTGTCCGCGATCATTTCCATCGCCAGGTGCGCCTCGCGATATGTCACTCCGCCGCGCACCGGCGTCCCCACGCCCGGCGCGTCCGCCGGATCGACGAAATCCAGATCCAGACTCACGACCGCGCCCGCCGCATCATCCGTCGCAAAGCGAATCGCCTCGCTCATCACGTCGCGCAAGCCGCGCTCATCGATGTCTCGCATTGTGAACGCATGCACTCCCGAATCCTTGATCAGCCGCCGCTCCTTCGGATCGAGGTCGCGCACGCCCACCAGCGAAACGTTGCGCGGCTCGACCTTCGGCCGGAAGCCAAATAAATCCGCCAGCTCCGGCGGCCCGTGCCCGATGATCGCCGCCAGCGGCATCCCGTGCACGTTTCCCGAAGGCGAACTCTCCGGCGTATTCATATCGCCGTGCGCGTCCAGCCAGATGTATCCGATCTTCTTTGATTCTTTGTGATAAAAATTCGACACGCCCGAGCACGAGCCCGCCGCGATCGAATGATCGCCGCCCAGCACCACCGGCAGAAAACCATCGACTAGCGCCTGCTCGGTTTGTTCGCCCAGACCTTTGCACGTCTCGGCAATCTCTTCCAAGTATTTTGCGCGCTTCTCGCCGAAGTGCATCTCTTCCGGCTGCTTCACGGAAATATTGCCGAGGTCTTCCACCTGATGCCCCAGCTGCTTCAGCCGCGTCAGCAGTCCCGCGACGCGCATCGCCGAAGGCCCCATGTCCACGCCGCGGCGGCTTTGGCCGAGATCCATCGGTACGCCGATAATGCGGATTTTTTGCGCCATGCGAGATTCCAGCCCAAGCCGCCCGGCCCCCAGGCCGCAACGATTAAGGGTACAGGCGGTACAGCATGCGCGGGAAGGGAATCACTTCACGGATGTGCTCCGTCCCGCATATCCAGGCCACCGTGCGTTCCAGGCCCATTCCGAAGCCCGCGTGCGGCACGCTCCCGTAGCGACGCAAATCGAGATACCACTGGAACGATTCTTCCGGCAGATTGTTTTCGCGCAACCGCCGCAGCAGCAAATCGTAATCCGCGATGCGCTCGCCGCCGCCGATGATTTCGCCGTAGCCTTCGGGCGCAAGCATGTCGAAGCCCAGCGCCAGCTCGGGACGCGCCGCGTCCGGCTGCATGTAAAACGCTTTGATGGCGCTCGGATAACGGTGCACCATCACGGGCCGGTCGTGCTGGCTCGAGAGCACCGTCTCTTCGTCGCCTCCGAAGTCGTCGCCCCATTTCACAAGCTTGCCGTTTTTCTGCAAGATCTCGATCGCTTCATCGTAGGTAATCCGCGGAAACGGCGCCTTCACGCTGGCTAATTTCGACACGTCGCGCTTCAGCAATTCCAATTCGCGCGCGCGCCGCGCCACCACCGACTGCACGATGTGGCTGACCAGCCCTTCGCCTAGCGCCATCATGTCTTCGAGGTGCGCGTACGCGGCTTCGGGTTCGAGCATCCAGAATTCGGTCAAGTGACGCCGCGTCTTCGATTTTTCCGCGCGAAACGTCGGCCCGAAGCAATACACTTTGCCCAACGCCATCGCCGTCGCCTCGATGTAAAGCTGGCCGGATTGCGTCAGGTAGGCCTTCTCGTCGTCGATGTACTTCACCTCGAAAAGCGTCGTGGTCCCTTCGCACGCGGCCGGCGTGAAGATCGGCGCGTCGGTGAGCATGTAACCCTGCCCATCCATGAATTCGCGCCCCGCGCGGATCGCTTCCGCGCGAATGCGCAAGATCGCGGCCTGTCGCGGCGTGCGAATCCACAGGTGCCGCTTGTCGAGCAGAAAATCCACGCCATGCTCTTTGAGTTGAATCGGATAGGGATCGTTCTCCGCCACGCGGCTTACGACTTCGATTTTCGTGAGCGAAAGTTCGTGCCCGCCTGTCGCGCGCGGCTCGGCCCGCACCGTGCCCGTCGCGATGACGCTCGATTCCAGCGTCAACCCGCGCAAAGCTTCAAATGCCGCAGGCTGCTCTTTCTGCGACACCACGCCTTGCATAACACCGGTGCCATCCCGAAAAATTGGAAACAGTAATTTTCCCGCGTCGCGCAAATTGTAGAGCCAGCCGCGAATCGTAATTTCCTGGCCGGCGTAGCGCCCGGCGTCTTCAATCGTCACAATCGGCATTAAAACGTTTCTCCGTGAATTTCCAGACGCAGCGATGTTTTCCCGCGGACTGAGCGCGCCGCACGCTCAGGCGGCGCCGGGCAATTCTTTTTCCAGCCGCTCGATCGCGCCGCGCGCCGCATCGAGCACGGTTTCGTCCGGCGATCCCGCAACGGCCTTCAACTCCAGCACTCGCGCTGCCCCCGCCGGCAGACCCGCCAGCGTCACCGGCCAATTGATGGTCCCTTCATACGGCAGCAGATGCTCGTCCTTATCGCCATGGTTGTCGTGAATATGCGAGGTCACAATCAGCGAACGCATCGGTTCCAGACTCGCCGCGATTCCATTGCCGATGTGCGCGTGCCCCGCGTCAAAACAAAACCGCAAGTCTGTGAGCCGCGTCTCGTCAACGAACCGCCGCAGATTCGCGGGCGTCGCCAGTTCGCCCGGCGTGTTTTCCAGCGCGATCGTCACGCCGCGCTGCTTCGCAAAAAGCGCCAAGAGTTCCAGCGAACTGAACGCCGCGTCCCAACGCCGCGGATCGTCCGGCTCGCGCGACCCGCCCACATGCTGCACCAATGTCTTGAACGGTATCCGCTCCGCTAGATCGAGCGCCCTCTTAATTTCGTCCACCGCCTCGGTCCGCCGCACGCGCTCCGGCTCGCAAATCGAAAGCGGCGAGCCGCCCTCGCGCGATGGCGAAAGATCGCGATGCACCGGCGCGTGCACCGAGCGCAGCGCCGTTTGATGTGACTCAAGCCATCCGGCCAGTTCATGCGCGTCCGCCGCCGACCGGTAATCGAAGTGGCTAAGTTCGCAAAACAACTCAATGCCGTCGAATCCCGCCCCCGCAATGGAGCCAACGATGTCCGCATTCAGCTTCCGCTGGACGAATAGATAAGTAGAAAGTATGCGCATCTCGAATCATCAGTCTCAACGAAACACTTAGACTCGTCAAGGCGAGGCGGGGCCTCGGACGTCGTCTATTCCCCCAGCCCCTTCACGCAAAGAAATTGTTTCAGCGTGTGCACGACCTCAACAAGATCCTCCTGCGCGGCCATGACCGCTTCGATGGATTTGTACGCGCCCGGCGTTTCGTCGATCACGGCGGTAGTCTTGTCGCACTCGACGCCTTGTGTCGCCGCGACGTGATCCGCCACCGAGAATCGCCGCTTCGCTTCCGTGCGGCTCATCGCGCGGCCCGCGCCGTGCGAGCACGACTTAAAACTGTCGCGGCACCCTTTGCCCCGCACGATGTACGAGCGCGCCCCCATCGAGCCGGGAATAATTCCCATGTCGCCCACATCGGCGCGCACGGCGCCTTTCCGCGTCAGCAGCACGTCCTTGCCGTAGTGATGCTCCTCGGCCATGTAGTTGTGGTGACAATGAACGCGGTCAATTTCCTCGACAGTCGCATGGCCGCTGAGCGCGCCCAGCGCCGCATCCGCCATCAGCAGCCGGTTCTGCCACGCAAATTTCTGCGCCAGATGCAGCGCCCCGATGTAATCGGCATATTCCTTGCTCGAATCCATCAAGTAAGCCAAATCCGCGTTCGGCAACTCCACGCGCCGCTTGCTGCAAATCTCCTTCGCGAGTTTTGTGAAGTAGGTGCCAATGCGATTGCCCAGCCCGCGCGAGCCGGAGTGGATCACGAGCCACAGAAGCCCTTCTTCATCGGTAGTCAATTCCAGAAAGTGATTCCCAGTGCCCAGCGTGCCCGGATGACGTTCTGCGTTTCGAGATCGCGCCCCTTGATGATGCGCGCACAATTTCTTGTAAGGCTCGGCGAACTCTTCCTTCCACAATCGCTGGATATGTTCGGGAATCGCGCGCGAACTCCACGCCCCTACATCGCCTTCGCCCGCATGATGCGTTCGCCCGCAGGGCACAGCGCGCTCAATGTCCGCGCGCACCCCGGACAAATCCTCGGGCAGTTGTCCGCGCGTGAGCTTCAAACGCACCGCGATCATTCCGCAGCCGATGTCCACGCCCACCGCCGCCGGACACACCGCGCCCTCCGTCGGCACCACGGAGCCAACCGTTGCGCCCAGCCCCCAATGCGTGTCCGGCATCGCCGCTACGTACGGCGCCACAAACGGCAGCCGCGCCGTCTGCTTCAGTTGCTCGACGGCCTTCTCCTCAAACGGCACGCCAAGATTCCAAGCCTTGATGAATTTTCCCTTGCCCGCTTCGATCAGGCTGAACATAAAAATCCCCCGCGGTTAGCACCAGCAATGTTGTAGAGGGTTTTGTAACAGCAGGGCACAACTTGTCCCGACCAGGCCGGGAGCCCCGCCAAAAAATAAGCGCCTTAGTAGCACAGGCACTCCTGCCTGTGTGCCTTTTCCCCGCACCTAAGGCCCTGCGCCAATCAAACCTGCGTCGGCTCCCCAGCCGAAAAATAAGCGCAGTCCGGATGCTGAAACACCAGCGCGCTAACGCTAGCCTCCGGATCCATCATGAATCCTTCCGTAAGCCGCACGCCAATCCGCTCCGGCAACAGCAACTGCCAGATCCCCGCCTGATCTTCCAGCCGCGGACACGCTGGATAGCCGAAGCTATACCGTTTCCCGCGATAGCGCGCCGTGAAGCGATCCTGCATCGTAGTCTCCCGCGAATCGGGGAATCCCCAATCCTCGCGAACGCGCCGATGCAGCCATTCCGCGCACGCTTCCGCCGATTCGATCGCCAGCGCCTGCAGCGCGTGCGAAAGAAAATAATGTCCTTCGCGCTTGGCCTCTTCGCCACGCTCGCGCACCCCTTCTCCCGCCGTCACGACGAACAGCACGATGTGATCCCGCTGCGCTCCAGCGCGGGGCAGCACGTAATCGCTCAGGCAGAGCCCGCCCGGCGCGAGTTGCCGCTCGAAGCGGAACGTATGCAACGGCTCGGACGCCCCCGCCGCGAAAAGATCAATTGCGTTGCCCTGGCGTTCGGCCTCGAAAAATTGCCACACCGCGCGAACCTTCATGAACGTCGCCGCCGTGCGCTTCACCTCTTCCACATTCTCATAGAGCTCAACGGCCCGCGCGTCGCGCTCCGCGAGCGCCTTCTCGAATTGTCCTTTGTAACCGAGATGCCGCCCGTACAGCATAAACGGGTTGATGTAGCTCCAGATTTCATGCAGATCGGGCACCACGCGCACCTTGGCGTCAAGATACGGCGCCGGCGGAATCGGAATATCAATTCGCACTCGCGGTGAACGTTCCTCGCTGACCGGCACACTTGCCGCGGCGCGCGGTTCTTCCGCCGCCATCGCGTCCGCGGGCGCGTGCGCCTGCAGCACGGCCGCGCGCCGCGCCGGATCGCTCAACTGGTTCATCAAGTCGAGCCCGCTCATCGCATCCTTCGCGTAACACACGGGGTGGCCGTAGCGCGGCGCGATCTTCAGCCGCGTGTATTTTTCGGAAAGCGCCGCGCCGCCCACCAGCAGCGGTATCTCGATGCCCGCTTCGCGCAAATCCGCCGCAGTGATCGCCATCTGCTCGGCGCTCTTCACCAGCAGGCCGGAGAGGCCGATCGCGTCCGGATGGTGTTCGCGAAACGCGCGAATCAAATCGTCCGGCGGCACCTTGATGCCGAGATTGATGACGTCGTAGCCGTTGTTCTTCAGCACGATCTCGACGAGGTTCTTGCCGATGTCGTGCACGTCGCCCTTCACCGTCGCCAGAATCACGCGGGCGCGCTTGCTCGTGTCCGCCTTCTCCATGAACTGCTCGAGATGGCCGACCGCCGCCTTCATCGCTTCCGCCGACTGCAATACTTCCGCGACGATCAATTCGTTGTTGTTGAACAGCCGCCCCACCTCCGCCATCCCCTCCATCAGCGGCCCGTTGACGATGTCCAGCGGACTTACTCCCTCCGCGCGCTTGCGTTCCAGGTCCTCCACCAGGCCGTCGCGCGTGCCCTCGACGATGTAGCGCGAAATGCGCTGGTCAAGCGTAAGTTTCTCGTCGGACTCTTTCTCTTTGCGCTTCGCGCCGCGAAAATGTTCCGCGATCGCCGCGATGTGGAATTGATTGATGGCGATTTTCTGCTCGCGCGATTGCTGCCGCCAGTCCGACGGCGCAGCGCGGAACAGCTCCGCGCTCGCATGTTCCGCCGGAAAAGTGGACGGAACGTGATTGAACAGCAGGTCCTCGGCCAGCCGTCGCTCCGCATCCGGAATCGAAGCGAAACGCTCGATCCGCTCGGCGTTGACGATGGCAAGGTCGAGCCCGGCCTTCGTGCAGTAGTAAAGAAAAACCGAATTGACGATTTCCCGCGCCCCCGGCGGCAATCCGAACGAAACATTCGAGATGCCCAGAATCGTCCGCACAAAGGGAATCTTTTCCTTGATCAGCCGAATTCCTTCCACCGTTTCGACTGCGCCGCCGATGTAGTTCTCATCGCCCGTGGCGCACGGAAACACCAGCGGATCGAACACGATGTCTTCCGGCAAGATTCCGTACGCATCCGTCAGCAGCTTCGACGAGCGCTCCGCAATCGCAAGTTTCCGCTCCCGCGTAAACGCTTGCGCCTGCACTGGGTCCTCGTCAATGCAGCCCACCACCACGGCCGCGCCGTACGATTTCGCCAGCGGGCAAATCTTCTGAAACTTTTCCTCGCCGTCCTCAAGATTGATCGAATTGATCAGGCTCTTGCCCTGGCAATACGTCAGCGCCAGTTCGACCGCCCGCGGATCGGTGGTATCAATCATGATCGGCACTTTCACTTTGCGGATCAGCTTGTCGTAGAAAGGCTGAATATCTTTCATCTCTTCGCGGTCGGTGCTCTGTAGGCAAACGTCCACGATGTGCGCGCCGCTTTTCACCTGCCGCCTCGCGATCTCGCTCGCCTCTTCCCACTGCTCCGACGCCACCAGCTGCTTGAACAGCCGCGAGCCGATCACGTTCGTGCGCTCTCCGACAATCAGCGGGCGCGTGCTGTCCTCCGCTTCGATTGCCTCGATGCCGGAATAAATCGCGCGATGGCTCCGCGCCGGCGCCTGCCGCGACGGCTGCGCGTCCGCCATTTGCGCAATCGCGCGAATGTGCTCTTCGGTGGTGCCGCAGCACCCGCCGACCAGGTTCAGCCAGCCGTGCCGCACGAATTTCTCAAGTTGCCCCGCAAGCGAAGTGGGCGTCTCAAGATACAGCCCCTCTTCGTTCGGCAATCCCGCGTTCGGATAACACGAAACCTTCCCGCTCGTCAGTCCCGCGAGCGTGCGCAAATGGTCGGTCATGAATTCCGGACCCGTGCCGCAATTCAAGCCCAGCGAAATCAATTGCAAATGGTCGAGCGAAGCCCACAGCGCCTCGATGTCCTGCCCGGCCAGCATCGTGCCCATTGCTTCGATGGTCACCGAAATCATCAACGGAATGTCGTGGCCGATTTCGCGCCCAAGCTTTTGAATTCCCAACACGCCCGCCTTGATGTTGCGCGTGTCCTGGCACGTCTCGAGCAGCAGCACGTCCGCGCCGCCAGCGATCAAGCCGCGCGCCTGCTCATGGTAAGCGTCTCGCAATTCATCGAACGTCACGCCGCCGGTCACGCTGATTGCCTTCGTCGTCGGCCCCATCGAACCCGCCACGAAGCGCGGTTTCTTCGGCGTCGTGAATTCATCCGCCGCGCCTCGCGCAAGTTCCGCGGCCATGCGATTCAACTCATATGCGCGAGCTTCCAATCCGTATTCAGCCAGCACAATCGGCGTTCCGCCAAACGAATTTGTCTCGATGATGTCCGCGCCCGCCTCAAGATAGGCGCGATGGATTCCACTCACGACGTCGGGCCGGCTCGCCACCAAGTTTTCGTTGCAGCCTTCGAGCTTCGCTCCGCCGAAATCCTCGGCAGTCAGTTGCGCGCGCTGCAGCATCGTCCCCATCGCGCCGTCAATAATGAGGATGCGCTGCGCGAGCAACTCGCTGAGTTCGCGTCCGGTTTGGGTTAGCTCTCTCATCGGGCGTTCCGATCCGCCTTCAACGCGGGGTTTTCAGCCTCGAACTGTAAAAAATTGGGACCTCGTTGCAAAAAGGGGATTCGCCTGCGCAGCCAGGCGCTGCTCCGAGGGAACTGCGTGGTTATCGAAAAATAAGCGAAGGTTAGCGGTGCACCTTTCGTCGAACTTACCCATTTTACACCAAATCCGCGGCTCCCGCAGGCCGTCTGAATCGTCCGTTGCGTTATTGCTACGGGGCGGCGACCGCCGCTACTTCCCGCAGATCGAGTGTTCCCCCTACGAGGGCCAGGCGCGAAAAGATATCCGTTTGTAAGTACGACATGTTCCGAGCTGAACCAACTTGTCTGCCCACCTGCTATCCCCCAAAATCGATAGGCATAAAGGTTCCGCAAGTTCCCCCCAAGGGAAGAACTGTAGGGCCGGCCCGGCGCGTCACACACGAATGCCCGGGAGAGACACCGCTCACACAGGAATGGAACGATGAGCTCAAAATTAATCCGCCGTTTTCAAGAAGTGAATCGCGAGCTGTGGTTGCTCCTTTCGCTCTTCGCGATCGCGGGCTTGCTGAATTTTCTCGTGGAGCTGCATCGCGTTGTCCTCGGCTTCTACGTTCTGCCGACATTATTCTCCGCGTACTACTACGGCAAACGCCACGCGACCCTCACCGCCCTCGCGAGTGTGTGCCTGGTCACGTTGCTCGCATATTTCAATCCGGCGCTCTTCGGATTCTCGACGGGCGCGTCGGCGGCCGAGAGCAAATGGTTTGACATCACCGTCTGGGGCGCGACGCTCGTCGTCACCGGCTACGCCATGGGAGCGCTTTACGATCGCAAGGAAGCGCACGTCCGCGAACTCAAGCAGACCTACGACGGTGTGCTGATGATCCTCCAGCAGTTCATCGCCAAGGACAAGCACACGCAGAATCACTCGTATCGCGTTTCGGTCTACGCCGTGCGCATCGGCTCAAGCCTCGGCCTGCGCCAGGAACAGCTCGAAGATATTCGCGCCGCGGCGCTCTTGCATGACATCGGAAAGATCGACATCAGCCGCGAACTACTCTACAAAGCGGCGCGACTCACCAAGGAAGAGTACGAGCAGATGAAGACCCACGTGGATCGCGGCGCCGATATTCTGGAGCCCGTGGGCGGCACGCTCAATCGCGTCATCCCCATCATTCTCGCGCACCACGACAAGTTCAACGGCTCCGGTTACCATCCGACGCGCGGCGAGGAGATTCCCATCGAGGCGCGCATTATCTCGGTGGCCGACGTGTACGACGCGCTCACCAGCGATCGCCCATACCGCAAAGCGATGCCTCCGCAAGAGGCGCGCGAAATGATCGTGAAGGGCTCGGGGACGGATTTCGATCCCAAAGTCGTCGTGGCGTTTCAGCACGCGTTTACGGGCGGCTTGATGGAAGTTCCCGAACTCGTCGTCTGAGACTATCTTAGGAAGTTGGATTTTCCCCCGTCGTCCGCAATTTCAATATGGTCATTCCGAGTGGAGCGCTTGCCCGCCGTGGCGGGAGGAATCTCTCCGCGCTTAAACCCAAGAAAAACAGACGGGTGCGGGCTCTACTTAGAGCCCGCCGAATAAATGTCCGGGCTCTACTTAGAGCCCGCCAAATAAAAAGACTTACTCTGTGGCTTCGCTGAGGAATTCCGGCTCGGCTGGACCTGGAATCAGCCCGGCGGCCACGCCGCGCGCGAGCAATTCCCGCACGGCTTTGCGCCCGGGTTCGCCGTAGCCCAGCGTCCACTTGTTGACGTACATCCCCACAAATTTATCGGCCAGCTCGGGATCCATGTCGCGCGCGAACTGCATGGCGTAGTTCAGCGCCGCGTCGCGATGCTCGAGCGAAAAAGTGACGCTCTCGCGAATCGCCTTCGCCACCTGACGGCCGGTCTTCTCGCCCAACGCGCGGCGAATCGCGTTCCCGCCCAGCGGCAGCGGCAAACCCGTCTGCTCCAGCCACCATTGTCCGAGGTCCACCACGCGGTGCAGGCCCAGCTGCGGAAAGAGCAACTGGCCCTCGTGAATCAAGAGCCCCGCTTCCACCGTCCCGCCGCGCACCGCGTCCAAAATCTTGTCAAACGCAATCACCACCGGCACGATGTTCGGCTCGTAAAGCTTCAGCGTTAGATACGCCGTGGTCCGCAGACCGGGCACGCCGATGCGCATGCCGGCCAAATCCTCGCGCTTCAGCGGGTGCGACCCGACCACAATCGGTCCGTAGCCTTCGCCGAAACTCGCGCCGCAATCCAGCAGCACGTACTTCTCGCGCAAGTGCGCGTAGGCGGCGAAACTGATCGCGGTCACGTCGTACACTTCCTCGTCGGCCGCGCGGTTCAGCGTCTCGATGTCCGCCAGCACGTGCGAGAACTGCAAACCCGGCGTACGCACCTTGTGCGTCGCCAGGCCGTAGAACATGAACGCATCGTCCGAATCGGGCGAATGCGCGAGCTTGATCTCCCGCACCTTGCTCGTCGCTTCTTTGTTTGCCGTCGCCAAAATGAACCCTCGCAGTGAACTCGGAGACACTTCGCTCCCGTGAGACACTAGCGCCGCAAACGGGAGGCGTCCGGGAACGGAATCAGAGAACTATCAGGATATGCGCCCGCGTCGCGGGGAGCAGCAGAAATCCAAGTACAGCGCAGTGCCATCCACCAAGCGGTCCCGAGATTATCACACTCCGCCCCTGTGGACAATTGCTCCGTGCCCTGGCGCTGTCATTCTGAGCGCAGCGAGGAATCTAGCGGTTCCCCATCCTCGGGGTGCCTTCCTCCCCGGTCCCAAACGCTGTCATCCCGAAACGTAGTGCCCGCCCGCCGGGGCGGGAGGGACCTCTCCGCCTCCGCATGTAGGGGCGGAGCTTGTCTCCGCCCTTGTGGAGTGCGGCGGCGGGTGCGGGCTGCGCTTGCAGCCCGCCTAGAACTCGACGCCGCTTTGCCGTCTTTCCCCCAGTTGTATCTCCTAATGCTGTCATTCTGAGCGTAGCGAGGAATCCAGCGGTTCCCCATCCCCCGGCTGCCCCATACGCCGACCTTGCGTGTGGGTTCTCCGCCCTTATGGGATGCGGCGGGTCCCTTTCCCCCACATCGCCGCTCAGCCCGCTCCACCGCGCTGCAGCCCCTACCATTGGCGACGAGCGTCCGGCATGAGCCCAGACCAGGCCGGTAAAGCGAGCACCCTCCCACATTTCCCTAGCGCCGCGCGAACGGCCAGTCTTCTGACCTGACGGTCAGCCCCCGTCCCTGGTCTTCTTCTCTTTCTTCATGAGATTCTCGTGGGCAGCGACGTAGTTCTTCAGCACGTCAAAAGCCCTTTGGAGCTTTCTCCTGCGCTCCTTAAGGCCGAAGGGAATAATTGGAGCGCCAACGAGGTCCTTCCACGCTCTTGCGATAGGAGAGAGGTCTCTGACTTCGGGCTGGCTTTTCGTTAGGTACAACTCTGCAATGCCCTCCATGTTAGGGCTCGCCTCCTTAGCAAGTCGTTCGAAGTTTAGGCCAGACCGTTGGCAATCGCCGGTCCGTAGAATCACCCAGCCATCATTACGGAATTCCTCATTGATTCTCGACCAGTAAAATTGCGAGATTAGTCCGGGTCGCCTAAAAGCTCTTAGGGTTTTTTCTTGAATTAATATTCGGCCGCCCCCGCGCTCCAGTCCCATCCCTGCGCCGAAATTGTAAGTGTCCGGGTACCCCCCCATCACTGCTCGGAACCACGCCCTAGAATCTTGAGGGCCATCCGACGCGTTGAACGGGATGATGAACTCCGGCAGATTCATGCTCTTTTCATTTAGACTCTTCGACAAGTGGCGCAGAGTGGGAACAAGGAGAACCCGGTCGTCTGTGGGGACTCCCTTGGCCCGCAAAAACCAAGGGTCCACGATCGAAGTTCCATGAGACAGGCAGAACAGTGGGAGCCACTTGTTCTCACTATAAGCGAATCCGGGGTAGAGGTTAGAGTAGGAACCGACGAAGGTTGGCTGTGCAATTGGGCCTTGCGGGGCATTCACCAGTATGAAAGAGATTAGATCTTTAATTACATCGTCCAGCAAGCTTTCATGAAACGGAAATTTTGAAGTTGCCAGTCCCGTACGCTGAAGAAGTAACGGTAGGTGCCCATCGGGGTCAAATACCGAGACCCAAGGGCTTCCCAATGTGAATCCGCGTCCTTGCCAGAGGCTCTGCACACCAATCCCGTGGCCGCGCAGGTCTTCCACCCGTATGCCGTTACAGGCCAAGGGGGGCGCCACTCCATTCTTATAGGTCCAGAAAATGTCGGAATAATCCGGGTGCGAAATGCGATGCCAGGGATCAGGCGGATTCGACTTAGCGAGGGGTAATGAATAGTGCTGCTTAAGCTGTGTCTTACTCCCGTCCCTTCGTTTGATTATACGTACGACTTTCGGGTTCGAAAGGCAGTACCAATCCCAATTCTGCTTTTGTATCGGTCCATAGTCGGGAGAGTCAAGGGCTCCCCAGACTAATTCGCTGGATATTCTGATCCGAATGGTGGTTCCTACCGGCCTTGCGAAGCGTTGTAGTTCGATTTCGCTAGAATCAATGCCTGCTTTGAACGAAATACCTTCCGCGGCGAAGCGTCGAGGTGGCGCGTGGAAACTTCGACCTGATCCCCAAGTAGGAACGTAGCCAAGACACCGACGCCAAAACGCCCAGAGCGCAGCACCCTAGATTTGCCATGTTCGTCCTCATGTGATCGCCGCCAAGCGTCGCTCCTGCGAAACGAAGCGCCCGCCCTAAGAAAGTAGTTTCGGACTACTTCGGCGCTCATTCCGATTCCCCGATCTGCAACCTCGATCCAGCCGGTGTTTTTCTCATCCCCCTCTTCGAGCGTAACAACTACATCGGCATCTAGGGCAGCAAGGTCTGGAGCGGGGAAGCCCGGCATCTGTGCAAGGCGGTCACTTAGGTCTCGGCAGGCGTCGACTGCGTTCTGGACCAGCTCTCTTATACCGATCTCAGGTCGGTCACCGTACAACGGATGGATCAACAGATTCAGTAAGTCCGCATCGGCCGCCTCGAAAGCGGCCTTGCACGGCACGTAAGAAACCGATGCGGCAAAGGCCTCGTTGTCGTCGAGATTTGAGCGGACCCTACGTAGTCCGAGTCCGAGGGGGGTTAATTTGGCGTAACGACCGTACACTTCGCCCAATGCGGCCCAGGAACCGTCCAGCTCATTCTGAACTGCTGCCAATAAGCCTTTCAGTCTCAGATACGTTTTCACGTCATTCGGAATCGCGTCGACGAATATCGCTTCTGGGTCTTCGTGCGTAGTTCGGATATCGCGAACTGCGTCGTGCGCCCTCCATTCGCCTTTCGACACTGGGCTTTTCAGTTGCCGAACACGGAGAATCTGTTCGGGAGCCCTACCGGAGTGGACCTGAAGATAGTTTGCTATGCGGACTACTGACATGAGGAACACAGAATGAATGCCCTTGTACTCTCGGAGGTCGTAGCGATTCACTAGGTATGGAAAGCAAGAGCGAATCGAACGCCCATGACTCCGGGCGACCAGCCCCGCTATGTCCGCGATATCTTCTGGCATCCCCTCGAGGCGAAGGGGCCTATCGCTAGTAGCAGGCACGCCCCAGATTGCAACTTCATGTGCAAGGCGAGCGTGATGCCTGCGAAGAAACTCGCCTATCAACAGCTTGTCTCGCGACGTCCATTTTTCAGGGGTAGTGCCCGGATCCCGAGCGGGCTCCGTGTCTCCAAAAAGATCGAGCAGTTTTTTAGCGTCGAACCGCGAGGCCTCACCTAGGAAATCGCCCCACAGGTTTGTCCAAGGCGCGTCCCCCAAGAGCTGAATCGTCTGCCTCTCGACCCCAGGTTTAACCAGAGAAACGAATCCGTCCTCGCCAAGATGCATCGCGCAATCGTGAAGGAGAACCGCGAGAATTAGGACGACCGTATCCGCTGAGGTAATGACCGGCCATGCCTCGTCGCGCACGATTCCGGAGGAAGTCGCGAGGGTATCGCTGAAATGTTTGGGGCCGTGGTCTGTGTACTCGGGGAAGAATGGCGTGCCACTCATCTGCAGCCAGGGCTCAAACTCGGCGACTGACAACATGACGCCGCCATGGAGCCCTTGATCCCGCTTCAGAATGTCGTCGATCCTCTCGGGGATTTTGATTTCCATCCGGCCGGAACCCTAGCTGGCTAGGCCAACAGCCAAAGCTAAAGCATATTTTACGTCCTCGCCGCATTATTTGCCAATCTCTAACGCAGGCACAGCGCTCTGAATCCGCTGCGCCTGGCACCTGACCCTTCGAATACGAAGTGTCGGATCCTCCCGAATCGGGCCAACTTAGGGTGCGCCACTGCCTCTTTTCGGATGGTAACCCACAAATAAGTATTAAAATGTGTTAAATCTTGTGCTATTAGGTGGCGGGTGGCCCGGCCTTTGACCTGGAATCTTAGGGCGCCCCGTCCATCGCAGCTTGAAGGGCGGGACTCTCTTCGCTGTCATCATCCTTGCTTGGTTCCCTCCGCCCTTACTCTGCGGCAGTTTTCGAGCACGGCTACCCTGCCGCCTCGATTATCCGTTGGATGTCGTTACGAAATCCTTGACCGATTCTATGTTGGCCGCTTTTTCCAGTCTTAATTTCCAATAGATCTTTGAGCCTACCGACGAGAGGACCTGGCCCGCTCAGGATTTCAAACGCCTTCTTAGCTTCGTCCCTGCTGATCTTATAGGGATGTGACCGTTTCTTTTTCATGGCGGATTTCCTCTGCTCTAATTCTACCTTCTGCTCGGTGGGCGGCACAGCATTTGTATTCCCGGGTGCCAAGCCTTTGTCCGTCGCGGCGGACGAAGGCGGTTGCCGCATCCTTGCGCCCGCCTGCTTGCCGGCAGGCTGCGGTCGGGAATTTTCGCTCCCCGTCAGAGTCTCCAATCCGGAAATGATGTTTACCGTTGCGTGTCGAGCTAACGTGCGACTCGTGCCGCCGAGGCGCCTAACGCTCAAACTGGACTGGAGCGTGCACGACACGAACCGCCGGCGGGCAGACGGACCAGTGAGGGCATTGTGAATTGGAAGCAAGAGCTGCTGACGTTCCTCGCGTGGCTCCTGGTCACCTGCCTAAGCTTTGTCGGCCTGCTGCTCCTCATCGTATTCCTCGCCTGGGCGACGAATTCAGGACCGGCAGGAAGCTGTGGCCCGTGGGGACCGATAGGCACCTTGCTGATTCCGCTGGCGCTCGCCGCGATACCCGCGAGCATTATCTTCGGGGTTTACGCGGCCAGCCGCCGGAATCGCTACCGCAGCGCCGCAACGAAGAAGGCGTAGCTGCAATTCTGTTCGAATAGTAACCTACAAATAAGTATTGAAATTTGTTAACTCTTGTGCTATCAGGTGGTGTGAAGCCAAGACAACACTTCGAACTCCCCCCGCTCCGCCCGGTCCCGGCTGCCCCGTGCGCGCCTCTCCGAACCCCTTGGGTTGCACCATTCTTGTGCAACTCAAAAGTGATACACAGTAAAGGCTTTAGCGCGCCCATAAGCCCTGTGGAATCAGCACTTACAGAACTCGAGCGCGTTTTCCGTATCTCATTGAAAACAAACAGTTGCCAAGTCCTTTATGATCAATACTTGCGTGTTTTTTCGTCGCAACCCCTTTGGATTCAACACTTACATGAAAATGCCGGGGGGGAGGGGGGCAACGTCGGCCGGGGGTGGCGACCTGAAGGTTGCCGCTACGCTGCGACGGCGGAGAGAGGCGGGCGGAGACCCACCTTCCCGTGCTCGGGATGTTCCATCGTCCGCCGCGGCGGACTACGGCGCGGCAAGCAAGCTTCCTTCGACTTCGCTCAGGATTAGCCGCCCCTACATCGGAAAAGGCGCGGCAAGCGACGGGGGAAGTTTGTGTAGCGCCGCCCTTCAGGGCGGCATCCGCTCTGTTTGTGCCGCCAGTACGAAGATGCCGGCCTAAAGGCCTGCCCTACATTTACACCTGCGACGGACTGCGGCGCGGCAAGGGAGGGGGAGACAAGCGCAAGATGCCGGCCTAAAGGCCTGCGCTACATTTACACCTACGGCGACTACGCTTCGATGCCGACGATGCTTGTGTCCTGCGGATTTTCCCACGGGCGGGCGCGGCCCATCGTGGAATGGAGAACCTTGGCGCGAGCTAGCGCGCTCTCGACGTTCGGGCAGATATTTTCCGCGCCGACGTGCTGCTCAAATTCTGCTTGGCGCATCAGACGAGCGGGCTGTTCGCGCGCGCCGCAGAGAACCAGGCTGCGGCCGGAGCTGTGGACGACGTCCGCGAGTTTCTGCAATGCCTGCAAGCCGGTGGCGTCGATGGCGGTCATATTGCGCAGGCGGAGAATCAGGATGGGCGGCAATTCTGAAATTTTCGAGGTGATTTGCTCGATCTTGTCGGTGGCGCCGAAAAGGAACGGGCCGTGAATGCGGAAGATCGTCACGTAAGAGGGTATTTCCTTGTGCTGCAGGATGTGGGCTTGCCCATCGCGCAGATATTCTTCGGTGACTTGATGGACGGTGGTGGTCTCCGTCACCTTGGTGATGAAAACTAGCGCCGCGAGAATCATGCCGAATTCAACCGCGACGGTGAGATCGGCGAAAACCGTCAGGAGAAACGTGGCCAGCCACGTGCCGATTTCGAGTTTCGAGAGCTTCAGGAGTTCCGGAATTTCCTTCCACTCGCCCATGTTGTAGGAGACGACGAAGAGGATCGCGGCGAGCGCCGAAAGCGGCACGAAGCGCGCCCACGGCGCGGCGAACATCACGATGGCGAGTAGCGTCAACGCATGGACCATTCCGGCCACGGGCGTCTTCGCGCCGGAGCGGACGTTGGTGGCGGTGCGAGCGATGGCGCCGGTGGCGGGGAGTCCGCCGAACAGCGGCGCGAAAATGTTGGCCACGCCCTGTCCGACCAGCTCGACGTTGGGATTGTGCTTATCGCCGCTCATTCGATCGGAGACCACGGCGGACATAAGCGATTCGATTGCGCCCAGCATGGCGACGGTGATCGCGGGCGCAATCAGCGGACGGAGCAGGTCAATGCGGAACTGCGGAATGTGCATCTTCGGGAAGCCCGAGGGGATGCCGCCGAAGCGCGTGCCGATGGTTTCGACGTGGAGATGGAAAATCACCACCAGCGCCGTGCCGACGAAGAGCGCCACGATGTAGCCCGGCACTTTTTTCACGTAGCGCGCGAACACGAGGATGAGCGCGAGAACCAGGACGCCGAGGCCCGTCTCGACCGGCGACAGAGTGCGGAAATTGCGAACCTCCACGATCATGCGCGACCAGAAGTCGCCTGGAACTTTGTCAATTTGCAGGCCGAAGAAATCCTTGATTTGCGTGCTGGCGATGATGACGGCGATGCCGTTCGTGAAGCCGACCACAACGGGGCGCGGAATATATTTCACCGCCGAGCCGAGGCCCGTCACACCGAGGATCACGAGCAGCACGCCGCCCATCAGCGTGCACATGAACAGGCCGTCGAGGCCGTACTTGGCAATGATGCCGAAGACTACGACGACGAACGCGCCGGTGGGGCCGCCGATTTGGGTGGTCGAGCCGCCGAGCGCGGAGATCAGGAAGCCGGCAATGATCGCCGTGTAAATGCCGGCCTGCGGCGCTACGCCGGAAGCGATCGCGAACGCCATCGCGAGCGGAAGCGCCACGAGGCCGACCGTGATTCCGGC
>Ga0181538_10001115_pt1 | contig 30994 bp, 31 predicted proteins | sample PEATcosm2014_Bin_40_FD_119773 | JGI IMG/M metagenome (GOLD analysis project Ga0181538, IMG submission 119773) | Peatland microbial communities from MTU Mesocosm Facility, Houghton, MI, USA - PEATcosm2014_Bin23_30_metaG | ecosystem: Environmental > Terrestrial > Soil > Wetlands > Peat | place... | reverse complement strand
GCTCGAAATTTTCGTAGCGTTTGATGTCGAGGTCCATCTCGCAGCCTTTGATCAGTTCATCAAAAAGCACGAACGGCAGGCGATATTTGGCGATGACCGGCTGCAATTCCTGATTCACAGTGAATTGCGGTCTTTCGTTTTCGCAAGCGCGGCGCACATCAATGCGCCAGTCGGCAAGTTGTTCTCGGCGTTTTTCGGCGGGCGTGGATTCGCCGTCAGCCACGTCATCCACTTCGCGACAAAAGGCGTAGAGGGCGGCCATGTCGTTGCGTTTGGCGCGCGGCAGCACCACAAAGGCGAGAGCCAGATTGGACGCGCTTTTGCGGGTGATCGCGCGGCTGTGATGCATCGTGGTTATGGCGTTTGAGAAGGCGTCCTGTCAGGCGACTCCGGCGGCCGCGGGGGCGGCAACCCGCCGGTCTGGGCGAGCGTAGGGTTGATGGGGCGTCGTGCGCGCTGGTGGCGATGCTTGTGCCGGTGCTTTCGTCTTTTCCTGCGAAAGTAGAAGACCCAAATCAGCGCGCCGATCGCAATCAGCACGAACACCCCGACCATTATAAAAAAATCCACCCAGGTCGCTGTCATCGGGCCTACTGCTGGCAGTGCGTCATCCATAACATCGAAACAAAATCAGCGCTCAGAAATTTGCCGGCTGGCAGTCACGGGATCTCACCCGATGGGCCATCACCGACGTTCATGTTCAGCCGTTGCATCCGGTAACGGAGTGAATGGCGTGTCAGATTAAGACATTCCGCCGCCCGCGTCAGGTTAAAATCATGTTGTTCCAATGCATGGGTTATTAATTCGCGCTCCATCCGGGCCAGCGCGTCATCAAGCGATTCGCCGGGCGCAGACTGAAGGAGCGGGGCCTTTTGCAAGCGCGCTTCGACCTGGAAATCGGGCAGGCTGGACGGCTGGATTTCGCGCGTCTTTTCCAAAATCAGCGCGCGTTCGATGACATTGCGCAATTCGCGGACGTTGCCGGGCCATGTGTGGGAAAGCAATTTGGACCGCGCCGCGGCCGCGAGCCCGTCCACGTTTTTGTTCAGCGCGGGGCGGAACATTTTCAAAAAGTGTTCGGCAAGCAGCGAAATGTCGCTGCCACGTTCGCGCAGCGGGGGCAGGCGGAATTGCACCACGTTCAAACGATGAAACAAATCTTCGCGGAAATGACCGGCGGCGATGGCTTGCACAATGTCGCGATTGGTTGCAGCGATGAGGCGGACGTTGACGCGGAGTTCCTGCGTGCCGCCAACGCGCGTGAACGTGCCGTCTTCGAGAAACCGGAGCAGCTTGGCCTGGAGCGGCTTGCTCATGTCAGCGATTTCGTCGAGAAAAATCGAGCCACCATCCGCCTCCTCAACGCGACCAGGTTTTTGTTTTAGCGCGCCGGTAAACGCGCCCTTTTCGTGGCCGAAAAGTTCGCTTTCGAGCAGCGTCTCGGGTATGGCCGCGCAATTGATCCGGACGTAATTTGCTCCGCGCCGCTGACTCAAACCGTGAAGCGCACCGGCGACGAGTTCCTTACCGGTGCCGCTTTCGCCGAGGATGAGCGCGCGCGTGTCGGTGGGCGCAACGGTTTGAATCAATTGCCGCAATTCGAGCATCTTCGGGGATTCGCCGATGATCTGGTCGAGGCTGAAAATTTCGCCGGTGCGGAAGCGGAGGGTTGCATTTTCACGCAGGAGTTGATGGCGCTCGGCGCAGCGCGCAACGGCGTGCAGTAATTCCTCCGGCGCAAACGGTTTGCTCAGGTAGTCAATCGCGCCGGCTTTGATGGCTTCCACGGCAAGTTTGGGCGTGGCATAGGCCGTGAGCATTAGCACCGGCAGTTCAGGCCACCGGCTGTGAGCCGCGGCGAGGAATTCGTAACCGCTCATGCCGCCGAGCCGCGCGTCGGTGATGACCATGAAAAATTCCCCGCCTGCGAGCAGGTCAAGCGCCTCCTCGGCGGATTCGGCGGCGCGCACTTCGTAGCCATCGTCGCCCAGCAACGTCTGGAGCGAACGGCGCATATTCTTCTCGTCGTCCACGACGAGCACGGGTGACAACGGCGCGCTCATTTCAAGGATAGTTTCATCAACGCTTTCGCCGGAAAGATTAAGGTGAATTTGGCGCCTTTTCCAAGCTCCGATTCTACACGCACATTGCCGCCGTAAAGCTCGACGTTGTGTTTCACGATGGCGAGGCCGAGGCCCGTACCGTGTTCCTTGGTCGTGTAGTAAGCCTCGAAAATGCGTTCGATTTTGTCGGGGGGAATGCCCGGTCCCTCGTCGCGCACGGAAATTTCAACAGAATGATTGTGGCGACAATCGGCAGTGATGAACACGTTCCCCGTTTCACCCAGCGCTTCGCGCGCATTTTTCAAAAGGTTCACGAGAATCTCGGACAGGTGGCCACGCTGCATGAGCAAGGGCGGAAAGCCGTGGCCGTATTCGCGTCGAATTTTGATTCCCGTCGGCACCGCGGGCGGCAAGACCTGCGCGATGGCACGGTTGAGTTCTTCGACGACGTTGAGCTTCTCGACGTGCCCTTCGCTCAGTTGTGCGTAGCCCATGATTTGTGTGATGACGCGGTCGGCGTGCGCGACCTCCTCCTGAATGATTTCGATTTGCTGCGCCCCGACGCCTTTGCCGTCACTTATCGAACGCTGCAGCGAGAATGCGGCGTTGTTGATGATAGCGAGCGGATTTTTGATTTGGTGAGCGAACTCGGCGGCGAGCCGGCCGGCGGAGCGCAATTGGCCCTCGCGAGCGGCGAATTCTTCTGCTTCCTCGACGGCCAGCCGCTGGCGCTCCAGCAACACCTGCGCGCCGTAACAACAAATCGCCGTCAGCCATAGAACCGCCAGGCGCAACACAAACGGTTCGCCCAATTCCTCATGCGGCGTCATATCCAGCGCCTCGCGCGTCGTGTCATCGAGATTGTTTGCTATGGAAACGTCCAGCACAGCCATCAGTACGTAACACAGACTGATGACAAAGCTTAAAAACAATTGGGAAAACCCCGGCGGCACGCTTACGGCATTGCGGATAATCAAGACCAGAAACAACCAAAACAATATGCTGTCCAGCCCGCCGGTGATCAGCGCCATGGCCGCGATCAAAAGCCCATCCACCAAACTGCTGGTGACCACCGTCCATTGCACCAGCGCCAGCGGCAATCGTTCCGCCGACAGCAAAATCGCGGCAAAAAAAACGTTGGCCAGAATGTAAAACCAAAAAATGAACTGAACCGTTTCTGCCGTTACATCCAGCAGGCTCCACGTCAGCCCGAACCACGCCGATGAGTGGAACGAATATAAAATCATCCCGATGAACACCGCCTTGACGGGCAGCATGATGTCCCGCTCCATGAGCTCGACGCGGCGCAGCAGCCGCGGCGGGTCCGGCGTGGGAATCTCTAGCAACGCGGACACCCGTTTCAGCTGTTGCCGATGGCTCGATTTCATAAATTCACCACCGCGGACAAATTTCAGCGCAACAATTCCAGGGCGCGCTCGGCAATCGCCCCGACCTGCCACAACCGACCGACGCCTTCGTAACCGCAGGATAACATTCCTTTGTCCGGGCCGATGAATTCCGCACCACGCGCCTTAAGGGTTTTGACATTTTCCTGCGTGGCTGCGTGCAACCACATTTTGCCGTTCATCGCCGGCGCGATCAGAATTTTCGCCCTTGGACTCAGCGCCAGCGCAATGCATGTCAGGGCGTCGTCGGCGATGCCGTGCGCCAGTTTTGCAATCACATTCGCCGTCGCCGGCGCGATGAGCAAAAGGTCCGCCTCATCCGCCATTTCGATGTGCGTCGGTTTCCAGCCTTCCTCTTCGTCGTAAAGACCGGTCACGACCGGATGGCGCGAGAGCACTTTGAACAGCAACGGCGTGATGAACCGTTGCGCGTCGGCGGTCATCACCACACGCACGCTGCACTTTTGCTTCGCCAGCAGGCTGGCCACATCCGCCGCCTTGTGCGCGGCAATGGAGCCGGTTACGCCGAGGACGATGTTTTTCTTCATCTTGATCGTAATCGTAATCTTAATCCTTCTTTCTGCCAATTCGATACGAAACGGCTTTTTAAGATTAAGACCGGGGTTCAAAATACCAGCGTTTGCGACCGCGCCGCGCGCATTTTCTCCGCCTCGACAATCGCCAGCATCCGCCGCAAATCTTCCTGAACCGACAGGCTGATCAAAAGGTAATCGAAATTCTTCCACTGCGCTATTTCCTGCCGGGCGATGCCGAGTCGTTTTTGGATCTCCTCCGGCGCGTCCAAAGCCCGCTTTTTCAAGCGTTCCTCCAACACTTTGATTGAGGGCGGCGTCAAAAACACCGTCACCAGCGCGCTTTGCAGTTCCGGCTCGCTCCGTGCCCGCTTGCGAATTGTCGCTGCGCCCTGCACGTCCAGGTTCAGCAAAACGTCCCGGCCGGAACGCAATTTGTTCACGAGTTCAGACCGCAGGATGCCGTAACTCCAGCCGAAAACAGTCGCGTGTTCGATGAATTCCCCCGCCTTTTGCCGCCGCTGGAATTCCGCCGGCTCAAAAAAATAATAATCCACACCGTCCTTTTCGCCGGATCGCGGCGCGCGCGTGGTGCAGGTGATGGCGCGCGTCATGTCCGGCCGCGCGGCCAGCAACTGGCGGCACAATGTCGTCTTACCGCCGCCGGAGGGCGCGGAGATGAGCATCAGCAGAGGCCGGAGGCCGGAGGTCGGACGCCGGACTTCCATCTTCCGTCTTCTGACTGCTGGCTTCTGGCTTTTCATTCCACGTTTTGCGCCTGTTCGCGGAATTTCTCCAGTTCCGCCTTGAGCGTCACGACTTCGCGGGAGATGAGCGCGTCATTGGCCTTCGAGCCGATGGTGTTGACTTCGCGGTTCATTTCCTGCGCGAGAAAATCCAGCGTTCGGCCCACCGGCTCCTTCGTTTTCCGGCAATCCTCGAACTGCTGGAAATGGCTTTGCAGCCGCGCCAATTCCTCGGAAATGTCCGAGCGGTCGGCGAAAAAAACGACTTCTTTCAGAAGCCGCTCGTCATCCGGTGCGGGTGTTTCCAGCCCGGCGCTTTTGATGCGTTCGATGAGTTGCTGGCGGTAGCGTTCGGTTGCCATCGGCGCCTGTTTTTGGATTCGCCCGACACATTGGCGCATGACGCCGATGTGCAAAGCGAGGTCTTGCGCGAGGTGCGCGCCCTCGCGTTCGCGCATTTTCACGAGCGCGGTGAGCGCCTGTTTCAACGCCTTTTCGACCGCCGGCCACAAATTTTCCGCCCCGGCCAGTTCCTCGTCGGTCTGGAAAACGCCCGGTGCGCGCACGAGATGGTCCAAAGTTACATTGCCTTCGAGTTTGAGTTGTTTGGCGAGGCGGTTGAGTTCGCGCGCATAGGCCTTGGCCAGCGGCGCGTTGAGATGCATCCGCGCGGAAAGCTTGCCGTTGCCGGCGTGCAGCGAAACTCGCGCCGTCACGCGCCCGCGCGCGACGTGGCGGTTGATCGTGTCGCGGACCGGCGCTTCAAGCATTTCCAGCTCGCGCGGGAGATTCGCATAAATCTCGGCCTGCTTGCGGTTCACCGAACTGAGTTCAACTGTGATCTTAAAGCCATCCCGCGCGCATTCACCGCGCCCGTAACCCGTCATGGATTTCATTGCCGTCCAATATGCGAAAACCCCGCGCGACAGGCGAACAAATTTTGAATTCGTCCCAATCCCTTAAATCATAATCGTAATCCTGATCTTAATGTGCCGAACCAATTGCGATTAAAAGAAAGATTATGATTAAGACAATCACCGGGTCGCCGATGTGTTCCTACGTGTGAAGGCTTTTCAGCGCCTCGCGAAAATCCTCCGGCAACGGCGCTTCAAAGCTCATTTCTTTTCCCGTGCGCGGATGGATGAACGATAGCTCGCGCGCGTGCAGCATCACACGCGGCGGCTCGTAGCCGGTCAGTTCGCTGAGCTTTTTATTTTGCCGCGAACCGTAGGTTTCGTCACCGACGAGCGGGTGGCCGAGAAATTGAAAGTGGACGCGAATCTGATGTGTGCGGCCCGTATGCAACTGCGCCTCGACGAACGTGGCGGAGTTCAGCCGTTCGAGCACGCGGTAAGTTGTATGCGCGGCGCGGCCGGAATTGTCGTCGCGCACGGCCATGCGTTTGCGGTGCGTCGGATGCCGGGCGATGGCAGCGCGGATTTCGCCGGATTCTCGCGTGAGTTCGCCGCACAAAATTGCGTTGTAAATTTTCCCGACCTCGCGCGCGGCAAATTGTTTGGAAAGCGCCAGATGCGTTTCATCATTTTTTGCAACGACGAGGCAGCCACTGGTTTCCTTGTCCAACCGATGAACGATTCCCGGTCGTGCGACACCACCGATGCCGCTGAGTGAGCCTTTGCAATGATGCAACAGCGCGTTGACGAGTGTGTGTTCCTCGTTTCCGGCCGCGGGATGCACCACCAGCCCGGCAGGTTTGTTCAAAACCAGCAGCGATTTGTCCTCGAAAAGGATGTCGAGCGGAATTTCCTCGGGCTGCGCTTCAGCCGGCCTGACTACCGGCCAGTGGATTTCGATTTGCTCGCCGGCGCGCGGACGGTGCGTGGGTTTGACTGTGTGACCGTTGACGCGGACGTGGCCTTGTTCGATCAATCGTTTGAGTGCAACTCGCGAAACGGCGGAAAATTTTTCACGCAGAAAGGCGTCGAGCCGCCCGGACGGAAGCGATTTTTCAACGGTGAAACTTTCAACTTGCAAACTCACGGTGAAGTTTCCGCCGGCCTTTTCGGAACGTGCTCGTTTTTCCAGGTGATGAGGAATATGAGCGCCACACCGGTGCAGATGGCGGTGTCGGCGACATTGAACGCGGGAAAACCGATTTCATCGCCGCCGCGTTGTTGCAGATAGAAACGGAGAAAATCCACGACTTCATGCCGGCCGGGCAGCAGACGGTCGGTAAGGTTTCCGGCGATGCCGCCAAAAATCAGGCCGAAGGCGATCTGGCCGGGCAGCGTGTGCGAATCAAAATGATGCCGTGTGAGAAACAGCGCGACGAGCGCGAGCAGAGCGACGACGGCGAGCGTAATGTTGTTCCCGCTGAAGAGGCTCCAGGCCGCACCCGTGTTGCCCCAGTGAACAAATTTAAAAAAACCTTCAATAATGATTTTTTCGTGGTACGCCGGAAGCGTTTTCAGCACCAGCCATTTGGTGAATTGATCGAGCGCAAAGACCACCAGCGCCAGCGCGGCGATGCGCCGGTTCGATTTCTGAAAAATGCGTTGGGTGTCGGACATGTCCATTGCGGGTGTCCATTTAACCGTGTGCTGCGCAAAAAACAATGCGTTTCCGTCGTGTTGAATTTACCTTTTCCCTTTGGCGCGGCAAATGGTTACGATGCGCGCATGGCGTTGATACGGATTTTGGTGGACGGCTACAGCCTGTTGCACAACTGGCCGGAACTGGCTTCCGGCCAACCGCGCCATTCGGAACGCGCCCGCAACGAATTGGTCCATGTGCTTACGCGCTATCACGATGCGACGGGCACGCCGGTCACGATTTTTTTTGACGGTGCCGGGGCACCTGCCGGCGCGCCGAAGCGTGAAACGGATGCGGCGGTGGAAGTTTTATTTTCGCGCGCAGGGCAGACCGCCGACCAGATGATTGAACGCGCTGCGTATCGTTTCAACGCCCACGGCGAGACGCTGGTGGTCACGGACGACCGTGCCGAGCGCGACGTGGTCAGCGGCATGGGCGGGTCAGTGGCCGGTTGCGCAAATTTTATTCACATGATTGAGAATGCGCTGACGGAATTACGGGACGAATTGCAGAACTACAATCGCACGGAACTGAATCATTTCAATCGCCATCCGCGGCGCAATTTAAAATGAACACGAAAGCGCGCCGGAATAGATTGTTCCATTGCGTGCGAATCATTGCCGCTTTGCTCGCGGGCGTCTTTTTGATTTCCAAAGCGCCTGCACAGCCGGTGACGCAACCGGTTGAAAATCGTTTTCTGCTCATTTTCGACACGTCATCAGACATGAAAAAGTGTCTGCCGGCGGTGCAGCGTGCGCTGGACACCATGCTGGCGAGCAATATGCGGGGCCAGTTGCACACAGGCGACAGCATTGGCGTGTGGACGTTTGCCCGGGAAGTGCGCAGTGGGCAGTTTCCACTGCAACGCTGGGCGCCGGGGAACGCCGCGACGATTGCGTCGAATATCATCCGGTTTGTTGCCAAACAACATTACTCAAAAAAAACGAGCTTCGTCGCATTGAGCCCTTATCTCAACTGGATCGTGCAAAATTCAGACCGGGTAACGATTCTGATAATCTGTGATGGTGATGGTGAAATCACCGGGACGCCATTCGACGCCGGCATCAACCAGATTTTTCAACAGCAGCAAGCGGAGCGCAAAAAGGCGCGGCAGCCGTTCATCATCGTATTACGCTCGCAACTGGGCAGTTTCACCGGCGGCACCGTGGACTCGCCGCCGGCACCGGTCAGCTTTCCCGAATTTCCGCCATGGCCACAACCGCCAGTTGAAACAACTAATGCGCCACCACCGCCGCCGCCACCGCCCGTTGAAGCGCCGCCGCTTATCATCATCGGAACCAAGCCGGGAACCAATTCGCTGCCGCCCGAGCCCGTGCCGCCGCCGCCGTTGGCAACCAATCAACCGCCGCCGACGGTTGCCATGCCACCCACCAATGCCATCGCAAACGTGGAAACAAATCTGCTGCCGCCCATTGCGACGGTGAAGCCTACGAGCACGCCGGTGTCCCCGCCGGCCAATCCGGTGGCTCCGGCCCCGGCCGTTCAGGCGAATGCCATGGCGCCGCCGCCGGAAAATTCCGGCTTGAACACAAAAAAGGCGCTGGTCATTGGGGTGGTTTTTTTGGTTTTGGCTGGTGTCCTGACGGCTTTATTGTTGAGCCACTCGCACAGAACCGACCACGGCAGCCTCATTACACGCTCGATGAATAAAAATGGAAAGCCGCCGATGCGAACGTAAACCCGCTGCATTTCAGTGCGTGACTTTTCATCATCTGTGTGGAAAATTTCCAGCCAATGAAAACATGGATATGGATTGGCCTCGCCGGCCTTGCTGCTGGTGTAACGCTGTTTTTATGCCGCAGCACTGCTGAATCTCAACTCACCAACAAATCGTCGGCGGATAACTTGGGGAAGCCTTCGTCCGCCTCGCCTGGCTTTACTGATCCCGCCAGGCTCACCGAGAAGGCGCCTGAAACTTTCAAGGCCCGGTTCGACACGACCCAAGGGAAATTCACTATTGAAGTCACCCGCTCGCTTGCGCCCAATGGCGCGGACCGTTTTTACAACCTGGTTCGTTCCGGCTACTTTACAGACGTCGCCTTTTTCCGCGTGGTCCCCGGCTTCATGTGCCAGTTTGGCATCCACGGCGACCCGAAAGTCTCCGCGAAGTGGCGCGAGGCGACTATACCAGACGACCCCGTCAAGGGTAGCAACACGCGCGGCACTATCACCTTCGCCACCGCCGGTCCAAACACGCGCACAACGCAGTTGTTCATAAACTTCGGCGACAACACCGGCCTTGACGGGCAGGGTTTCTCGCCATTCGGCAAGGTGACCGAAGGAATGGACGTGGTTAACAAAATCTACGGCGAGTATGGCGACGCCGCTCAATTCGGTGGTCACGGGCCGGACCAGGGCCGCATCCAGGGTGAAGGCAACGCCTACTTGAAAAAATATTTTCCGAACCTTGATTACATCAAGTCCGCGACCATTGTTCCGGCGGATACTGTAAAATAACCTTGTGAAATTATTATGAGCGAACTTGCCTGCATCACCACTACCGAAGGCGAAATGGTCATTGAATTCTGGCCCGATGTCGCCCCGAACACGGTTGCGAATTTCAAAAAGCTCGCCAGCCAGGGCTTTTACGACGGCACCTGTTTTCATCGTGTCATCAAGGATTTCATGATTCAGGGCGGCGACCCGCAGACCAAGGATCCTGCCAAGGAAGCTGTCTGGGGCACGGGCGGCCCCGGCTACACCATCAAGGCCGAGTTCAATGACCGCTCGCACCAGCGCGGCGTCGTTTCCATGGCGCGCTCCAACGATCCCAATTCCGCCGGCAGCCAGTTTTTCATCTGCCACGGCGACCCGACGTTTCTGGATCGTCAATACACCGCGTTCGGCAAACTGATCAAGGGCGACGACGTTTTGGAAAAAATCGCCACCACACCGACGCGTCCGCAGGACCGGCCCCACAAACGCATGGGCGTCATCAGCATCAAGATTGTTTCGCCCGACGCGGTGAAATGATTTGTTGGAGTTCAGCCTTCAGGCTGTCGGCGTGCTGGATGCATGCTAAAGCGTGAACTCCAACTCGCAAGCGTGGCAAGATATGGAAATTTCCGACCTCACCAAAATCCTCGTCACGCTCGGCTGTCCGGCGGACAAATCTGCCGGGATGGCCGCGCAACTGGACAAACGCGCCCGCCAGCTTGCCGGACAAAAAGGCCGCAGTTACGAGGACGCGCTCGCGCACCTGTTGAATTTGATGAAGCAAGGCTGGGCAACGCCAAAAAATTTATGATTTGCGATTGATGATTTATGATTGCGCTTCGCGTGCGGAAGCGGTTTGTGTTGACGCCAATCGTAAATCGTAAATCATAAATCGTAAATGATTCAGCCTTGGAAAAAAATCCGTTCGACGCCTATCGGCGACTTCCGCATCTTCAAGCTGCACTCCGATGTGAAAATTTCGCCGCGCACGGGTAAGGAACACGATTATTACGTCCTCGACAGCGTTGACTGGGTCAACGTCGTTGCCCTCACGCCCGACCGTCAACTGGTGATGATCGAGCAATTCCGCCACGGCTCAAACACGGTGGAGCTGGAAATCCCCGGTGGCATGATGGATCCGGGCGAGACCGACCCAGTGGTGACCGCCGTGCGCGAATTGCGCGAGGAAACCGGCTATGAAGGCGAAAACGCGCGTCTGCTCGGCAGAATCTGGTCAAACCCGGCGATTTTGAGCAACAAAACCTATACCGTGCTGATTGTAAATTGTCGGTTGAAACACGATGTGGATTGGGACCACGGCGAGGATCTGGTGACGCGGCTGGTGCCAGTGGCGGAAATCCCGAAACTCGTTGCCGACGAAAAAATCGGCCACTCCCTCGTCGTCGTCGCGCTGTATCATTTTGATTTGTGGCAGAAGGGAATTAAAAACCTTAGTGGGCAATAAACTATGTCAAATTCACCGGATCAACGTCCACTGATAGTATTACGTCGTCCGGCAACGCAAGCGTCCCGACGATTTTCGCCAGTTGTTGGCTCAATTTGCTCATCGCACGCGTCCGCAGCATGATTTGGTAGCGATAAAATTGTTCCGCGCGCAGCAACGGCGCCGGTGCCGGCCCGGCGATAATTAAATCTTTGAACGTGCCCAAGGTAGGGCGCGTCACTCCGTGCGCGCCGTCCTCGGTTTGCGTGAGAGCGGCGGGCAGAGGACTGCCCTCCCTACCATTTGATTCGTTTCCAATTAGATTTTTCTCCAAGTCGCGTTTCAAATGTTCGGCGCTGAATTTCACCTTGTCCTCGTTGCGGCCCCTGAGCGTGAGCAGTGCCACACGGCTGACAGGCGGATATTTTAATTGTTCGCGAAATTCGATTTCCTGTTCGTAAAAGCCGGTGAAGTCGTGGCGGCGCGCGTACTGGATGGCCGGATGAAACGGCGCGAACGCCTGCACAAACACCTCGCCCTCGACATCGCCACGACCGGCGCGACCGGCAACTTGCGTGAGGAGTTGGAAGGTGCGCTCGCCCGCGCGGAAATCCGGCTGATGCAGCGCGAGGTCGGCGTAAATGATGCCGACGAGCGTCACGTTCGGAAAATGCAGCCCTTTCGCAATCATCTGCGTGCCGAGGAGAATGTCGGTCTTGCCTACGCGAAAATCGCCGAGCGTTTTGCGGTAATCGTCCTTGCGCTTCATCGTGTCGGCGTCCATGCGCCGGACGCGGGCGTTGGGAAACAATTTCACGAGTGTTTCCTCGACTTTTTGTGTGCCGAGACCGGCGTAACGAATGGCCGGGTTTTTGCACTTCGCATTCGGGCACGCGGCAGGCACGGCGTCCATGAACCCGCAAATGTGGCAGCGGAGCTTTTGTTCCGGGCGATGATACGTGAGCGCGAGGCTGCAATTGGGGCACTGGGCAACGTAACCGCATTTTGGGCATTGCAGTGCCGTCGAATAGCCGCGCCGGTTCAAAAACAAAATCGTCTGCTCGCCACGTTCGAGCCGTTGAGTGATGGCTTCCTTGAGTTGGTTTGAAAAAATCGGGATGCCCTTTTCGCCACGGGCAGCCTGGCGCATGTCCACGACGCGAACGTGCGGCATTTTCTGATTGTCCACCCGTTCAGGCAATTCGAGCAGTGTGTATTTGCCTTTTTTGCAGTTGTAATAACTTTCGAGCGACGGCGTGGCCGAGCCGAGCACAACAACGGCGTTTTCCATCTGCCCGCGCATGATGGCCACATCGCGGGCATGATAGCGCGGCGCTTCCTCCTGTTTGTAGGTGTGCTCGTGTTCCTCGTCCACAATGATGAGGCCGAGCGGCTCGACTGGCGCAAAAATCGCCGAACGCGCGCCGATGACGATGCGGGCGCGGCCCTCCCGGATTTTGTGCCATTCATCGTGCCGTTCTCCTGCGGAAAGATGCGAATGCAAAACCGCGACGAGTGTCTGGAGCTTGCCGGAGCTGAATCGCGCTTTGAACCGCTCGACGGTCTGCGGCGTGAGCGAGATTTCCGGTACGAGCACGATCGCGCCATTACCTTGTTCGAGCGCGTGCGCGAGGGCCTGGAGATAAACCTCGGTCTTGCCGGAACCGGTGACGCCGTGCAAAAGAAAAGTCGAGGATGAAGGACGGAGAACGGAGGATGGCTTGGCTTTTCCATCTTCCATCTTCAATCCTCCATCCTCGCTTCGATCCATCGCCGCCCTGATTTTATCCAATGCCGCAGCTTGCGCTGGATTCAGCGGCAGCGGTTGCGACGGCAGGATGTGTTCGCGGGCGTAGGGATCACGCTCAGAAATTTCGGAAGTAATTTCAACCAAACCGCGGTCCTCGAGTTTGCGGACGGTTACGGCAGTTGTCTCGGCCAGTTCGACCAATTCCTGCAACGGCAGTTCGCGCCGCTCCTCAATGATGTTCCAGACTTCCAGCTGACGTTTCGGCAATTTTGGAAATTCGCCGCCGACCGGCAGCGCGCGAACAAAAAGCCTTTCGCGCCAGCCGGATTCTTCCTGGCGCACGGCCTCGGGCAGAACGGATTTCAAAGCTATTTCCGGCGCGCAGCAGTAATAGTCCGCAATCCAACGCGCGAGTTTCAGCACTTTGGGCGTGACGAGCGTTTGGGCGCCGATGACTTTGAGAATGGGTTTGAGTCCGGCACGCGCCGATTCTTCCGCGAGGGCGGTGACGGTGCCATAAATTTTGCGCGGGCCAAACGGCACCTGAACCCGGCTGCCCACTTCGATTTGCCCGGCCAGTCCCGGCGGAATGAGGTAATCGAACTCCTTCCGTAGCGCGATTTCGAGGCTGACGCGGGCGATCATGGCCGGAGATTTAACGACGAAATACACCAATCACACGAAAGAGAATTGTTTCGTGTTTTTTGTGTGTTTTGTGGTTGGTCACTTCAATCGCGCGTGATGGCGCGCAATTCGGTTTCGAGCTGTTTGCGCAATTCCTCGCGTTCGGCGTCCGAGATTTCGCGCGGCACCTGCGTGAGCCGACCGGTAAAAACGTCGCAACGCGAAAACGGCAGCGGAATTTGAAAGCCGTCCCAGCTTTTCAACTGGATTTTCCAACGCAAATAATACGACGCAGGAACGAGGGGCAACCCGGTGACTTGCGCCAACGCCATGGCGCCGTCCTGCACAACGTAACGCGGGCCGCGCGGGCCGTCGGGCGTGATGGCGAGATCATAGCCGCGCTCCGCCCAGGTTGTCAGTTCGAGCATCGCCTGTCCGCCGCGCCGGCTCGATGAACCGCGCACGGGTTGCACGCCAAACCGTTCGAGAACTGCCGAGAGAAACGCGCCGTCCCGGCTGGCACTGACGAGTCCCGCGAGACCGGCGGCCTGATGGTGCCGAAGTCCGTAATTGGCATACAATTTCATGGAGAGCGCGAGGCGATTGTGCCAGGTGCAGTAAATCACCTGCCTGACATCCTTGCGCGTCATGAAATCATGGGTGTCGTGGAAGCGATAGCGCAAAGTCGCGGAAATCAAATTGAACAAGGCCCAAAGCGTCCACGCTCCGAGTCGTTGATGCCATTTGGGCGAATGCGGCACCACCACGCCGGATTTTCGGGGCCGGCGAACGGCGCCGGTTGTCTGGGGTTTCGGATTAACTGCGGCCATCATGCTCCTTTTTTGAGGCACGCGCGCACCAGATCTTCCACCGTCGCCTTCGCGCCGAGCACGGTTTGCGCGGCGCGAACGGCGTCGTGCGCTTCAATTTGCTTGTAGCCGAGTGCCATGAGCGCGAGCACGGCGTCGTTGATTTTCTGGTCGTCCGGCGACAGGGCGCGCTGTGCGCTGGCGGCCTCCCAGGCGCCCGCCGCGCCGATTTTGTCGCGCAATTCCACGACGATGCGTTCGGCAGTCTTTTTGCCGACGCCGGAAATTTGCGAAAGCGATTTCACATCGCTGGCGGCCACCGCGCCGCGAAAGGCCGTCACGCTGATGCCGCTCAAGATGTTCAGCGCGATTTTCGGCCCGATGCCGGAAACGGTGCTGATGAGCAGACGAAACAAATCGCGTTCCGCCGCGGTCATGAAACCGTAAAGTGTGTGGGCGTCCTCGCGGATGACGAGTTGCGTGAGCAATTTCACCATGCCACCCGGCTGCGGCAGTTTGTCAAACGATGACAGCGGAATCAGCACTTCATAGCCGACGCCGTTGACGTCCACAACCACCTGCGTGGGCAGAGCCTCGACGAGTTTGCCCTGGAGAAAAGTGATCATGAAAATGGGGAATGCGGAATGCGGAATGCAGAATTCATACGCGTTTCAGCGATGTCAGTTTGTAACGGCCGTTTTCCTGCGCGTGGGCGAGTGCCAGCGCCAGGGCGTCGGCGGCGTCGGGCGCGGGCGGCTTTGGCAAATTCAACAGGCGCTGGACCATTTTGGCGACGGCGGATTTTTGTGCTGCGCCATAGCCGACAACGGCTTGTTTCACCTTGCGCGGGGCAATTTCGAAAATTTCCAGGCCGGCTTCGGCTATGACCGCGAGCGCCGCGCCGCGCGCTTCGCCCATGACAATGGCCGTCTGCAAATTTTGCGCGTAGAACAGGCCCTCGATGGCACAGACGGTTGGCTGATGTTGTTTCAAAACATCGCGCAACGTTTCGACAATTTTCACGAGGCAGCGCGAGTGCGGCCATGTCATAGGACACGAAATCGTGCCATGCGTCAGCGCCAGCGGATGCGGTTTGGCCAGGCGGATTACGCCGTAGCCGGTGCCGCGCAGCGACGGATCCACGCCGAGAATCACACGATGGGCATTGGCCGGGGCGCGCAGTATTGTTTCAAAAAGGGGCGCGGCCATGCGCGGGGAAACGCCACCGAGGCGCTCCCGCATTTGTTCAAATTGCCGAGGCGTGATGCCCACGCGCGCATTTTGCCAGCGGCAGGAAGGTTAAAAAAGCAAAAACGCCGTGACGTTCTTCCATCGCGGCGCTCTGCAAAGTCACCGGGCTAGCTTCAATGTCCCCGCCCGTTTTGGTTTTGACCTTGGGTATTAGACCCGTTTGATGATTGCGATGCCGAAGATGAAGGCGGCGCGGAAACATTCGGACGCGAGTCGTTATGCTGCTGCGGTCTTTCCACCGGCGCGGATGAGGGTGGCGGGGTGAAGTGGTTCGGCGTCTGATCTTCAAATTGTTGTCCGCGCGGTGACGCGGTGTGCTTGGTATCATTATTCAACGTTGGCGTTTGGGCGGGCGTTGTGGGCGCGATGTAATTCGGCTGCGAGTTACGATTGATGCCCGGCTGCGAAAAACGATTTTGCACCGGAGGTCCGGTCGGGGTTGGTCGGGGCGCCAGCCCGGGCTGATTCGGCTGCGGATTTTGGATGTTCCCGGGAGGCGAGAACCGGTTTTGTCCTGGAGTTCCGGTGTTCGGCGTAGAACGGTTTCGGTTGTCAAGAGTGGCACCCGGATGCGGCGGATTTCCCGGCGTTACGCCCGGCCCACGGTTTTGCTGGCCGACTGGTCCGCCACGCCACGGCTGCCGGGCCGAAACGCTCAACTCGCGCACCGGAACCGGGTGAATCGGCGTCCGGGTGACGTCGGCAATGTGTTGCACCGCGATGCCGTTGTTAACGACGGTCCGGTTGTGGCTGTCAAAATTGAAGTTGTTGATGACCGTCGTCTGGTTGTATATCCGCGTTTCGTCCCTTGCCGCGACACGATAATGACGCGGATGCGGGTCGCAAAAATTTCGCGTTGGCACAAATGTGAAGCAATTCACAGCCAGGCCGAAATCAAATCCAATGCTCACGCCGTTGCCTTGATAAACGAAACCCACACCGGGCCGGTAAACCGCAGATGGCGGCAGTGGCGCCCAGCCGCAGTAATCGTTTGAGTAGCGCCACGTTACCCAGGACGGCGCCCAGACTGTGTCCGGCCACCAACACCAACCCAAGCGCGGATTTTGAAACCAACGTCCGTAGTGAAACGTGACACCCCACGAATAATCCGAGGCCCAATACCAGCCACAATCGCTGTAAACCCAATGTCCGCGATCGCAATACGGCTGCCAGCCGGAGTTGTAAACGACCATGGTCGGCCGCCAGCATCGGCCGTAGCCTTGCACATCCACCCAGGTTCCGTACGGCGCGAGCGAACTGTAAAAATAATTCACCGTGACCTCGGTGGGTTCCGGTGGCGGCGGGGGTTCGGTCGATTCAGTCGTGGTGGTGTCCGGCGGCGGCGGTGGCGGGTTGGCTGCGGCCATTTGCTGTTGCAAAACCTGATCGCGCTGCATCATCGCCGTAACGACTTCATTCGGCACACCGAGATCACTGAGGTAAATGATTGTTTCCGAATCCAGGTTGAACGTACTGGTGGAACTGGTGACGTAGCTCATAATCACGCTTTCATCCACGCCGGCCTGCGCCAGCCGGATGACCTGCGCGAGCGGGCTGGTGGGCAAAATACTCGGCGGCGGCGCAACACTGGGCGGCGGAACGGCGGAGACATCGGCAGCGGTTGGGGGCGGCGGCGCGGGCTGCGCCTGGGCTTTTGAGAGTTGAGCAGAATGGTCGCTGGCCAGCCAAAGCGCGGCCAGTGCGATTCCCCAATTGGATTTTCTGAAAAGGCGGGTTTTCATAATCGGGCGGTTTTCAATTTAAACTGCTAATAGGTCTAACAATACATTGACTCATTGGTTGCAGCAAACGTTCATGCCCGCGATTTTGTGCGCATTTTGTGCGCAGGGGGTTGGGTGGTACTCCCGTCCCGAATTGAACGGGAATCAACGGTTTAGGAAAGAGGTTTTTATAAACATCTAATAATGAGCAGGTTCCAAATGTGAATTGTGACCAGCGAGTTTGAACTGTGTTTTCAACTGTTTTTTAGGGGCAACAAATTAGAAAAATTCACCCTGAAAAATGTCAATTTTTTATAGGTGGGTCTGGATTTTTTATACGACGGGAAAATTTGTCAGAACTTGTCAGAAATTTATAACAATCAAAGCCCTAAACCGATTTTGTTCCTTGGACAGACATTCCCACACCGTTGGCCGAGCGAATCGTCTGTCCACCTTGGAATGCGTCACAGGGGATGAGCCAAAACGCGATGGCGGCTCAACTCACGGGTTTTTGTTGGGGTGATAAGCCTTGATAGAAATTCGTAATTCTGCTTTCATAGAAGCATAGTGACAGACGGGGCTGTAAAAACCAATCGCGGATGAGATGTTGTATAATCGCTATTGGGCATCAACGTACCACATGCGAATTTTAAGAATTATCGCTGGCATTGTAAGTATTGCATTGGCCGTTTTGTTTTGCATTCCGTTAGCATATTTGATTTGGGGAACGATTTATCCAGACGTTTTGGACAATCATGTAATGTTAGGGTTTATTATTTCATTTACAGGTTCTGACTGGGAATTTGGGTTGTATGGATGGCAGGTTTGGGCATTCGTGAGCCTACTTACACTGGTTGCTGCTGCCATTGCTTTAGTAGGAGTTAATGCATTAAGGTCGAAAAATCTGCCGTCGAACGCACCGGCGAAGACGACCTGATTTCAAAGTGTGCCACTACCGTCACCATGACGTTAACAAATCGCCGCTGCCGCTATTTTAGCAGTTTCATCAATTGGTTCTGGCCGCGACCAATAATTTTCCCAGCGGAATCCCTCGTGACCTTCGTATCGGCCTCGAAAACCCCAAGCCGTTTTCCGGTGCGGTCTCGAAGGATTTCTCGCGTGTCAGACCATTTATCATGGTATCCGATGATTTCAGATTTTCCGTTGCGGATTGGTTTGTTCATAAGGTCAGGCGGTTTTCAAAATCCGTTGAATCGTGGTCGCGTGCCATCTTGTTGGCTTTCCGGCTCTGGAATTTGTTCGTGGTTTTACACCATCCGCGTTTAGCCGATTGGCGATTTCTGCCATTGAAAGTCCCGCTGAACGAAATGCCAGCATTTGGGCGATGACCGTCTTTTCGTGTTCCGTAAATCCGTAGGGCTTGCGACCCTCACAGCGGCCATCGGTTTTGCGAATTCTCATTCTTGAAGCTCGAAGTTTTGAGACGATTCTTGATTTCTCAAATTCACTAATGGAGGCCAAAATCTGGCGAACCATTTTTTTGGTTGGCTCACCGTCCTCAACCGTCAAATCCGTTCCACTGTCAGCCGCGATAACTTTTACCCCAATTTTTCGGAATTCGTTCAGGATGATTTCCGAAACCATCAAGTCACGGGCGAGTCGGTCTGCATTTTCTAAAAGAACCAACCTCACACCGTTGGATTTCAAGGCCACGAATAAAGCGGTCAATCCCTCACGGTCAAAACCGTCTCGGGTTCCAGAAACTCCGCTGTCCAAAAATTCTTGAACTAATTCAATGCGGTTGGCTTTTGCATATCTGGCTATCACGTCCCTCTGACGTGTGAAACCATCTCCTTTGGCTTGGCCCAAACCGGACGTTCTGACGTAATAATGTGATTTCGTTTTCATTGTCAGGACTGTCCCTTACTGGCCGACATAGGCAACACATATTCTACAGAAATTGTGTGTTTTGAGCGGGAAAAGCCATCTAAGGCGTTGTTGTTGTGAGGCTTAATTACAAAATCTGCTTTTTGCGGGTTTTTGGATGGTTTGTCCCCTTGGGCGGATATGTATAGGTAATCGTGTCGTGTTCAAGAGCCCACGTCTGGAGACCCTCTGGAAGTGGGTTCTTTCTTGCATGGTTTGCGTCAGGCCGCGTCGTGACGAGCGGTGGGTGTAACCACATTCCATCGGTGTAGAACCGTGTGGAGATACAGGGAAACGTATTGCGGCCAACAGGCTGGATGGAACCTCCAATGCAGACGACAATGACCGCGTTAGCCGCACCTTGCCTTTTATAATAATCAGAAGTTCACCGATTTTTGGCGGGACGAGCGTTTTGTCGGTTCTGTTTTTCCAACTCCCTTTTCCGGCGGTTGGCCTCTTGGTGTTTTTTCAACACCGCGTCCAACTGGGCAATCCGACTTTTCAAAAGGTCAGTGCGGCTGTCCTCGTCCTCCAAAACCTGCGGAGCCGTGGGCAACATCCGTTCAAGTTCGGTCAGCATCACTCTCATTATTAAAATTATTTTTTGTGGGTCGGTCAGCGATTGCATGTCGTACCTCCTATTGATTGCGAGCCGGATGGGGTCATCTTTGGCCTATGGGCGAGCCAGCGGTATAATTTTTCCATCTCCATCTCATTGCGTCGGGGTCTCTCCCTCTCACGTTTTTGGGCGTCCTCAATTATGGGTTTTGCAAGACGGTCAATGTTGGCGGCCCTTTCTTCAGCCAAGGCCATTGGGTTTATTTCTAATTTCTCATTCATGGTGTTCCTTTTCTTTGATTAATTTTCTCAGTGCATCGGACAGGTAAAAGTCGGGCGGGATTTCCATCCTCCGACCGTTATCATTTGTCCTAAAAATTCGTTTGGTCACGTAACCGACACCGTCCTTTGTCGGGTCGAATGGTGTGAACATGCAATCGTCAAATCCAAACTCAGTGGCCTTTTGGGTCAGAAGTTTACAGATTTTCCCAGCGGCGAATTTCTCCAAGTTTTGATTTCCCAGCAGAAAATGGACGTGATGAAAATCTGACTCCGGCTTCACTTCATTATTTTGGAAAAATACAAGTTGGCGTGGTTTCACCTCACAAGTGATGGCCAAAGCGACCACCAATCCGGCAAAACGTCGGATTCGCGGGCCTTTCCTTTTCGCGTGGCTGATTTCTTTTGAAAAACTCACATGACCGAAAACCGACCATTCAATTTGATGGAGCAGATGTGCTTCGGGATGGTGAATTCTGAAATAATCGTCTGTTTCGTGTTGTGTGTTCATCGTCTGTCTCGTGTTCTGAATTTGACCAAAGAACTATCTTCCGTCCGATGTGTTCCCATCGTCGGATAAATTATATTCCGTCCAAGATGACATCGTCCGTTTGGGAGGATGATGGATTGACCACTCATTTTGACCACCTTGTTTCATGTCATAAATAGGGGTTGGTTTGTCTTGAATCGTAAAATTTACGTGAGAGAGTTATTTTAATTCGTTTTAACAATATAATAACTTTACCTTCTGTCGTTTCGTGGTAAAATTGACACCGTAAAAATCAAGGACGGTGAATACGGTTCTTCGTTGGTGGTGTTTTTCAACTTGGGTTGAAGATTTCATATTGACGGGAGAGTTCGGTTCGAGTTCCGGGAGGACAACACATTATGAAAAACACAATGACGGTTAAATACATCCCCATCAGGAGAACGTTTCCCAAGGTTTTCCAATACGAAAGAGACGGACGTGACTATTTTTTGGTTGATGGACGGTCAAAGAAATGGGGGTTGAACATCCGAAAGAATTTTAACAATCAAAAGGATTCACTCGATTATTCAAGGGAATTGGAAAATCGGATTTTGGAGGGAGGGAAAAAAGTTTCCAACGATGTCGTTTACCAAAATAAGGACATTGAAAAATTGGTCAAACGATTGGAACCGTTTGGAAAATCCCTAAACGAAGCGGTCACATTCTTCGTTCAACATTTACAGAAAGAAATTCAGAATTCCATCGTTCCATCCGTCGGAGAATTGTGTCTGAAATGGTATGAAGGAAAAACCAAAAACAGTTTGGAACCTCTCAGGAACAGGACGAAGGTCGAATACAAATCTTATTACAATTTCATCACTCGAACCCTTGGGTCTCTCAAACCCACGGACGTGACCAAAAGACACATTCAAGACCTCCTTGAACAGGTCAACGGACAAGGACTGACACGGAAAAAATATCTTCAGTACCTCAAAAACTTTTTCAATTGGTGTGTCGAAGAAAATTACATCACCGTCAGTCCGACGAAAGGTGTAAAAATCAAAATCACCCCAAAGGAAATTGTCATTTATTCACCGGACGAAGTTGAAAAAGTTCTCAGATTGTGTGGGGACAAATATCCGTCTCTCTTGGGTTATTATTGTTTGTGTGTTTTCGGTGGATTAAGACCGTCTGAATCGGAACGGGTCAAATGGGAGGATTTACATTTTGAAGGTCAGGAGGTATTTGTGAACAGTGAATCCAAAACCGGACGACGAAGGTTTGTTTTGAAAAATACCGACACACTTTGGATTTGGTTGAATCATATAAAAACCATCAGACCAAACGAACCTCTGAACCCAACGAAAAATCACATCGGTCTTCAAAGGGAATTTCGTAAGGTCGTAGGTTTGAAATGGTCTCAAGACGTTTTGCGTCATTCGTTCGGAACGTATTATTACAATTTAACCCACGACCTAAACCAAGTTTCCCACGACATGGGAAACTCTGTTCAGGTGTGTAAAAAATATTATGTGAGAGAAGTTAAAAAAACTTGGAATGAACAGTTTTGGTCGTTACATCCCACCGTGTCAGAATCTTGTCAGAAGGAAAACGATATAAAAAGGGATGAAAATTCACAATTTCCTTTAGAATCAATGGTACTCCCGTCCCGAATTGAACGGGAATCAACGGTTTAGGAAACCGCTGCTCTATCCATTTGAGCTACGGGAGCAATGTTTAACGATAATTAAACCCAAATTGATAACGGCTTACACCAGTCCAGCGGCATAGGCCGGTCAACCTCAATTTGATGGTGGTGAATTAAACGCAAGTCGAGGCAAACGTCAATCCGGCAAAATCGCCAACGGAGCTGAACAATTTGTTTTTTAGCGTGGGTTCATTTCCAAAACGGACAGCGCACCCGCCGCCCGGCTTCAACCTCGACCAGTTCGGGAATTTTTTCCGAACATTCCGGTTTGGCAATCGGGCAACGCGGCGCGAAACGGCAGCCGGGCGGAAAATTGCCAATGCGCGGCACGTTGCCGGGAATCGCCGAAAGGCGGTTGGCGCCGCCGGTCAGTTTTGGCACGGCATTCATCAAGGCCTTCGTGTAAGGATGCAATGGGCGGCGCAGCAATTCCTGCGCGGGCGCCAGTTCGACGACCTGCCCGGCGTACATCACTGCCACGCGGTCGGCCATGTCGCCGACGATGCCGAGGTTGTGCGTGATGAGCAAAATCGCCATGTCGAGCCGATGCTTGAGGTCGTGGAGCAGTTCAAGAATCTGTGCCTGGATGGTCACATCGAGCGCAGTCGTCGGTTCGTCGGCGACGAGCAATTTCGGTTCGCTCGCCAGCGCCATGGCAATCATCACGCGCTGTTGCATGCCGCCGGACATTTCGAACGGATAATTTTTGATGCGCGATTCCGGCGCAGGAATGCCGACGAGTTTCAACAAGCGGATGACTTCCGCGTTCGTCGCCTTCTCCGGCCTGTGCAATTTAAGCGATTCCTTGATTTGATTGCCGATGCGGAAGACGGGATTCAACGACGCACCCGGTTCCTGAAAAACGTAGCTGACCACGCCGCCGCGGATGTTGCGCAGATCAACGCTGGACATTCTCAGGACATCATGACCGTTCAACAAAATCTCCCCGCTGACGTAATTGGCCGGCGGCGTCGGCACGAGCCGCGCTATGGAAAGCGCCGTCACAGTTTTGCCACAACCGCTTTCTCCGACGAGACAGACGGTTTCCCCCGCGCCAATCGTCAGCGACACACCGTCCACGGCGCGCAACGCCTCCCCGCCGGAGCCGAAATCCATTTTGAGATTCCTGATTTCCAGCAGGTTCATGACTTTGTGTCCGCAGCGTCTCTTAATCCATCGCCGAGGAAGTTGAAAGCGAGAACGGTGATAAAAATCGCCGCGCCCGGCGCGAGCAGCCACGGGTAATTGCGCAGATACTCGGTATTTTGCGCGGCAGTCAGCATGTTGCCCCAGCTTGCGCTCGGTTCCTGAATGCCCACGCCCAGAAAGCTCAGCACCACCTCGCCGAGGATGTAATACGGCACGCTCAACGTCGCCGCGACGATGACATAAGAAAACGTATTCGGCAGAATGTGTCGCACGATGACCTTGAGATGCGTTTGTCCCAAGGCACGCGCCGCCAGGACGAATTGCTGTTCGCGCAACGACAACGTCATGCCGCGAATTACCCGCGCCATGCTCGCCCAACCGATGAAACTTAGGATGACGACGATCATGGCATAGACCTGTGGCGAACTCATTCCCGGCGGAAATGTGGCGCGGAGCGAAATGATGAGATAAAGCGCCGGTATGGACATTATCAATTCGCAAAGCCGCATGATGACCGTGTCCGTCCAGCCACTGAAATATCCCGAGATGCCGCCGATGATCATGCCAAAAGTGAATGACAGAACAATGCCGATGATGCCGATGGACAGCGAAATTTGCGAGCCGTAAAGCAGTCGCGAAAAAACGTCACGTCCGAACTGGTCCGCACCGAAAAGATAAACCGGATAATTCTTGTCGTTGGTGCCGAACAAATGAATCGCGGCCGGAATCAAGCCGAACAATTTGTATTTGTCGCCATGAACAAAAAAATGAAGCGGCTTCGAATTATTTTCAACAATGTGATAGGTGAAAACGCCGCCGCCTTGTTCGTAACGCGGCACGACCAGATGAGTTCCTTGAAATCGCGGCCAAATCGGCGGATGGAAGGAGTAATCCGTGTCCAGGCGATCGTAGCTATAAGGTGCGACAAAACCGGCGAGCAGAGCCACAAGATAAAGAAAAATCAAAATCACGCCGCCAGCCATGGCGATTTTCCGCCGTTTGAGCCGTTGCCAAAATAGTTGCAGCGGCGAAAGTGTGATTTTCACTTCAGCAATCGAGATCGGTTCGGCTGTTTCCATTTTTATTTCAGGCGAATGCGCGGATCACTCCAGGCAAGCAGCAAATCGGCGATAAAATTTCCAATTACGAGCAGCGCCGTGGCCATGACGACGCAATCCACGACGAGATAGGAATCCTTGGCGAAAAACGCTTCCATGGTCAGCCGTCCGAGGCCGGGCCAAGCCATGATGTTTTCCACAATGAACGCGCCGCTCAACAGCGCGGCCAGCGAATAGCCGAAGATGGTGAGCAGCGGATTGATGGCATTGCGGAGCGCGTGTTTGTAAATCACCCAGCCTTCGCCAAGTCCGCGGGCGCGCGCGGCGGTGACATATTCGGCCCGGAGCGTGTCGAGCAGACAGGAACGAATCCGACGCATGATGCCGGCGAGGTCGGACGCCGCGAGCACGATGGCCGGCAAAATGAGATGGTGCGCGCGGTCCCAGAATTGTTGCGCTGGCGTCATGAAATCATAAAGCGCACTTTGCGCGCCACCGACAGGAAACCAGCCGGTTGAAGCGGCAAACCACAACGCCAGCAGCGACAACAGCACGTCCGGCACGGACAAACCCACAAAGGCGAACAGCGAACACGCGCGGTCAATCCACGAATCTTTTTTCACCGCCGCCCAGACGCCAAGTGGAATGGCAATCCCCCATGCGATAATGAGCGCGAAAAACGAAAGCAAAAAGGTATTCCATAACCGCGCGATGATGAGCGTGGTGGCGGAGATTTTATAGGCCATCGAATAGCCAAAATTCCCGCAAAAGACATTTTTGAGCCAGAAGACGTATTGCACATACCACGGACGGTCGAGATGGAACCGCGCCTTGAGCGCGGCAACTGTGTCAGGCGAAATCTGCGGATTCTGCAAAAGCGAGGTGAAATAATTGCCCGGCGACATGGCCATGAGCAAAAACGTGAGCAAAGACACGCCCAGGAGGAGCGGAATCATGTGCAGCAACCGCTTGAAAATAAATTGCAACATTGCAATAACTCTTGAAACCGTGGCAAAAAATGCCTGCGCGGGCGAGGATGAATTTCTGAACCGTTCAAGGAACGAAGAAACGAAGTTGTTGAAAGATGCCTGCTTTGCTATTTTGTTTCTTTGTTGTTCAATCTCAAAATCAAGTGAGCGAATGAAAAAGAATTGTCTGAAAGCCGTTGGAATTCTTGCGGCAGCAATTGCTCTGTCCGGCTGCGGAAAGAATTCGGCCAACTCGCCGGAAAAATCCGCCGCCAGCTATCCGTTGCCAGAGCCGCCGGTGATAGTGGATTGCCAGCCGGGGATTCGCGGTGGGCGTCTCGTTATTTGCGAATTGGGTGAGCCAAAAACATTTAATTACATTACCGCGAATGAAGAGTCCTCCATTGACATTTGCCGGTTTATGTTCTGGGGATTGTTGAATTTGGATGAGCCGACCCAGACCGTGAAGCCGGGGTTGGCCGAGTCATGGACCAACTCGGCTGATGGCAAAACGTGGACATTCAAGCTGCGGAAAAATCTCCGTTGGAGCGACGGTGCCCCGCTGACGGCGGATGACGTGGTGTTCACATGGAACGATGTTATTTACAACCCAAAAATTGATAATGTCACGCGGGACCCGTTTATCATTAACGGCAAAAAATTTACAATTGCCAAATTGGACGATCTGACAATCCAGGTCGTTGCGCCGGAAATTTACGCGCCATTTCTGGCGGCATTCGGCTCGGGCGTGCCGATCATACCCAAACATATATTGGAGAAATCCGTTAACGATGGCACATTTACTTCGGCTTACAGCATCAATTCGAAGCCTGAAGAAATTGTCGGCAGCGGACCATTTCGATTGAAGGAGTACAAAGCCGCGCAATATACCATACTCGAACGCAATCCCTATTTTCTCGAAGTGGATAAAAACAACACGCGCCTGCCCTATTTTGATAACGTTATTTTCACTGTCGTGCCGAGCTTTGACGCAATGGCGCTGCGTTTCTTGAGCGGTGAGAGTGATGTGGATGACCTGGTCAGACCGGCTGAATACGACACATTCAAAGCGGCGGCAGACAAGGGCAAAATCACTTTGCTTGATCCCGGTGTCGGTTTGGAAATGGAGTTTATGTGCTTCAATGAAAATACGAACCTCAATGCGAAAACCGGCCAGCCTTTGGTGGCCCCCCAAAAATTAAAATGGTTTCGCAATACAAAGTTCCGCCAGGCCGTCTCCTACGCGATTAACCGCGACGCCATCATTAAAGCCGCCTTTTCCGGGCGCGGCGTTCCTACGTATGGATTTGACACGCCCGGCGATAAAAAGTGGTATAACCCAAACATTAAAAACTATCCCCATGACCCGGCCAAGGCGCTTGAGCTTTTGAGGGAAATCGGAATCGAAAAGCGGAACGCTGATGATTTTTTGACCGACTCCAATGGAAATAAAATTGAATTTGTCCTGAACACCAATACCGGCAGCAGCGCGGCGGAAAAGGCAGCCGTGCTGATTGCGGATGATTTAAAAAAATTGGGAATGAACGTCATTTACCAACCCATTGAATTCAACACGCTCATGACAAGGCTTTATGATACTGACGATTACGATTGCGCTCTTACGGCATTGGGGTCCGGCAGCGTTGTTGATCCCTCCGGCAGCATGAACGTCCTCAAGTCCACCGGTTACACGCATGACTGGTTCCCGCGCCAGAAGACCCCTTCGACACCTTGGGAAGCACGGATTGATTATTTGATGGATGCTCAAGTTAAAACCCTGGATGAATCCGAGCGCAAAAAAGATTACGACGAGGTCCAGGAAATTATGGCAGAACAACAGCCTTTGGTTTTTACTGCGACTCCAATCTTGTACGCGGCGGTTCGGCCCGACATTGGCAATGTCCGTCCGACGGCATTGGGCGGTTACCGTGCGACCTGGAACGCCGAGGAGCTCTATTTCAAAAAATAATACGGCCTCCTCTCGCTAAAGATGAAGAATCAACCGGTTCAACTCATTGGAATTTTAATAACCGTGGCTTTTTGTCTTTCCGGTTGCGGGAAAAAAAACGAAACAGTTCCGTCTCAAAATTCTCCCGCAAATTTCCCGTTACCCGACCCGCCTGTGGTGGTGAACTGCCAGCCAGGAATTCGTGGTGGACAATTCATCATTTGCGAGCTCCGCGAGCCAAAGACTTTCAACTTTCTCGTAGCGGATGAATTGTCATCCCGGTACATCGGACGGTTCATGTTTTGGGGTTTGTTAAATTTCGATGTGCCGACGCAAACAGTGAAGCCGGCGCTGGCCGAATTTTGGACGAATTCACCCGACGGCAAAACGTGGACATTCCGGCTGCGGAAAAATATGCATTGGAGCGATGGCATGCCGCTTACGGCGGACGATGTGATTTTTACATGGAACGATATCATCTATAATCAGCAAATTCCCAATCCATTGCGGGATGAGTTTATCATTGAAGGGAAGAAATTTACCGTGACCAAACTGGACGATTTGACGGTTCAAGTCGTCACGCCGGAAGTTTATGCGCCTTTTTTGCAGGCATTCGGCTATGACGTTCCGATTTATCCGAAACATACTTTAGCGCAATACGCCAATGCCGGTTTTCCGTCGGCCTACGGTGTCAATTGGAATCCCAGGAACATTATTTGCGATGGACCGTATTGTTTGAAAGAATATAAACAGGCCGAATATGCGGTGTTGGAACGCAATCCTTATTTTATCGAGGTGGACACAAAGGGAACCCGCCTGCCTTATTTTGACCAAATCGTTTTTACGGTCGTGCCGGACTTCAACACGCAATCTCTGCGATTTTTGAGCGGCGAAAGTGACGCTGATGATCTCATTTATCCGTATGACTACGACCGGTTCAAAGCCGCAGCCGCAGCCGGCAAAATCACTTTGCTTGAACCCGGCATTGGGCTGGAAACCACCTTTTTCTGGTTCAATCAAAATACGAACATCAATGCCCATACCGGAAAGCCTTACGTTGACCCGGTCAAGCTGAAATGGTTTCGCAATATAAAATTCCGCCAGGCCATTTCGTACGCCGTCAATCGGGACGCCATCATCAAATCCGTTGAGTACGGGCGTGGAATTACCCAATACGGATTTCTAACCCAGGGCTATCAAAATTGGTATAATCCAAATACAAAAACCTATCCCCATGATCCGGCAAAGGCTGTCGAGCTGTTGAAGGAGATCGGAATTGAAAAACGCAACGGCGACGATTTTTTGACCGATATGGACGGAAATAAAATTGAATTCGTTTTCAACACAAACGTTGAGAATAACGAACGAAAGAAGATGGCCGTCCTCATTACCTCGGACCTGCAAAAGATCGGCGTCAGCGCCATCTTTCAACCGGTCGAATTCAATACACTCATTACCAAAATTGACGACACATACGATTATGACTGCGTCCTTTTGGGAAACTATTCTGATACCGGCACCGATCCATACGGCAGCATGAACATCCTCAAATCCAGCGGTTACGATCACTATTGGTTTTGCCGGCAGAAAACGCCGGTGACACTCTGGGAAGCGCGAATGGATCAGTTGATGGATACGCAGATGCAAACGCTGGATATATCCGAACGCGAAAAGGATATGAATGAGGTGCAGGAAATTCTCGCCGAACAGCAGCCGATGATTTTCACCGTCACCCCGATGTATTATGCCGCCGTCCGCTCCAACATCGGCAACGTGCGTCCGACGGCCCTGAGTTATTATCGCGGAACTTGGAACGCCGAGGAGCTTTACTTCAAACATTAAGGCCGTTTCGCAAATATTTCGGATGGGAGGGCTCGCGTTCTCGCGCGCCAAATATTCGGGAAGGTGTGCGGCCCGTTAGAAGTCTCAGCCGTCCAAGGTTTACTGTATCTGAAAACCGAAACACAAGGCCAGCAGCACGAGCGTGCCGTCCACCGTCGTCCACAACAACCAGCGGACCTGTGGAATTTGCAGCACCAGAATCACCGCGATAAATCCGTATCGTGCAAAACGGGCGTAAGTATCCCAGCTCATGTCGGTCAAGTTTCGCAGCACGTGCGAACCATCCAGCGGCGGAATGGGAATCAGGTTGAAAAAGCACAAGAGCAGGCTGAGTGACGCGAAACGCCAGCATATATCGGCCAGTTGTTCCAGATGAACCAGCAAACCCGCGCGCGCCACCGCGACGAGCACCACGGCCAGCACCAGATTCATGGCCGGCCCGGCCATTGTTACGAGAATGTCATCGCGTCTGGGATGTCGCAAATTATACGGATTTACCGGGACCGGTTTCGCCCAGCCAAGCACAAACCGGGAAACGCTCGACGGGCCAAAGATCATGAACAGCGGCAGCACGACCGTGCCAATCGGGTCAATATGGACGATCGGATTGAGCGAGACGCGGCCTTGCAGCCTGGCCGTGTCGTCACCGTATTTCAAGGCCACCCACGCGTGGCCGAATTCGTGAAATGTCAGCAGGATGATCAAGCCGAGGTAGCTGATCAATCCGTTGACAATGACGTTACCCGTGTTTGCATCCATCGCCCCCCAACTTATCGCCCGCGCGCCCGCAGGTCGAGGCGGAAGCAAGGTAGTGAGTCAGTCTGCCATTTCGGTGGGGCGAGCGTCCCCGCGAGCCGGCTCGTCAGCAGCCTCGCCCCACCGAACCAACTCATTATCCGAAGCCAAAAGGGATTGCCGTGCCGGCTGGAATTTGTAATCCTGAGAAACAGTTTAACCAAAGACATTATTTTCGATTATGCCATTGCTTGAGGGGAAATTCGGCGTCGTCTTCGGCGTTGCCAATCAACGCTCCATCGCCTGGGCCATCGCGAAGGCATGGGTGCGCGAGGGAGCAAAGCTCGCGTTCACCTATCAGGGTGAACGGCTCAAAGAAAACGTGGAGGAACTCGCCGGCACCTTTGGTGCGGACACTCTCATCCTGCCATGCGACGTGACGAAAGACGAGGAAATCACCGGTGTCTTCAAAACCGTCGGCGAAAAGTTTGGCAAGTTGCATTTGCTCCTGCATTCCGTGGCGTTTGCGCCGAAGGCCGCGCTGGAAGGCGAATTTGTGGATACCAGCCGCGAAGCCTTTCGCATTGCGCATGACGTCAGCGCCTACTCGCTCGTTGCGCTCGCCCGCGCCGCGATGCCGCTGATGACCGAGGGTGGCAGCATTGTGGCGATGAGTTATTACGGCGCGGAAAAGGTCGTCCCCCATTACAACGTCATGGGCGTGGCCAAGGCCGCGCTCGAAGCCAGCACGCGTTATCTCGCCTACGATCTCGGCCCGAAGAAAATTCGCGTCAATTGCATCAGCGCCGGCCCGGTCAACACACTGGCCGCGCGCGGCATCAGCGGTTTCAGCGAAATGCTCAAGCAATACGAGGCCAAGTCACCGCTCAAACGCAATGTGCTGCCCGACGAACTGGGCGCGACCGGCCTATTTCTCGTCAGCGACGGCGCGGCGGCCATCACCGGCCAGGTGATTTACGTGGATTGCGGCTACCAAATCATGGGGATGTAGAATTTACGATTTCAGATTTCCGAT